>Ga0308164_10005394_pt1 | contig 10320 bp, 8 predicted proteins | sample PhyTR2_FD_201031 | JGI IMG/M metagenome (GOLD analysis project Ga0308164, IMG submission 201031) | Phyllosphere microbial communities from UC Gill Tract Community Farm, Albany, California, United States - DLSLT.R2 | ecosystem: Host-associated > Plants > Phyllosphere > Unclassified | place: USA... | reverse complement strand
CGGCACCCTGAGGTGCCGCGCTGCCGGGGGGTGTGGAAGATTACTTGTCGCGATGCTCGAACTCGCCTTCGATGACGTCGGGCTCGCGGGTAGGCTGGTGAATCGCCGTCGGGCGATGACTCGACGCGCCCTGATTGGCAGGTGTCTGCAAATCATCGGCGAAGGCCCGCTGACGCATGGCCTGATCCTGGGCGCGCTGGCGGACCTTGTTGATCAGCAGACGACGGGTGATCGGCAGCAGGCAGATCACACCCAGAATGTCGCTGATGAAACCGGGCAACAGCAGCAGACCGCCGCCCACGGCAACCATCAGGCCTTCGAGCATTTCCTGGGCAGGCAACTCGCCACGCGCCAGGCTTTCGCGTGCACGCAGCGCCGTCGCGAAACCGGCCACGCGCATCACGAACAAGCCGAGCATCGACGTCGCGACGACCAGCAGAAAGGTCCAGAGAAAGCCGATGGACATCCCGACACGAACCAGCAGAAACAGCTCAAGTACCGGGAACAATAGAAACAGCAGCAAAAAAACACGCATCAAATGAGTTCCTCAAGGGAAGAATGCCTTCCGAGTAGACCGTATGTGATGTCAGAAGGTCGTTAATTCAAGCTCCCTGCATCTGGCTTACCGCTAAATTATGCGCACAAGTGAGCTGAACCAGGCCTTCACAAACGTGTATCGGTGTATTTCAGGGCTGGCGGCCCACCCGAGACGAACGCGCAAAAACAGCCTATAACGTGCTCTGGCTATGGCATAAGCACTCGCAACCCGCCAGTGATGCCATGGAAACGATCAACTGTGATTGGGCACGCATATGGAATTGAAAGACAAGCTGATAATCATCACCGGCGGCTGCCAGGGGCTGGGCAGAGCCATGGCCGAATACCTGGCCGGTAAAGGCGCCAACCTGGCGCTGCTTGACCTCAATCAGGAGAAACTCGATCAGGCCGTCGCCGCCTGCGAAGCACTCGGGGTCAAGGCTCGCGCCTATCTGTGCAATGTTGCCAATGAAGAACAGGTCGTCGACACGGTCAGCAAGGTCGCCAAGGATTTCGGCGCCATTCATGGCCTGGTCAACAACGCTGGCATTCTGCGTGACGGCCTGCTGGTCAAGGTCAAGGATGGCGAGATGACCAAACTGAGCCTTGCGCAATGGCAAGCAGTGATCGACATCAACCTGACCGGCGTATTCCTTTGCACCCGCGAAGTGGCGGCGAAAATGATCGAGCAGAAGAGTCAGGGCGCGATCATCAATATCTCGTCGATTTCACGTGCGGGCAATATCGGACAGACCAACTACTCGGCAGCCAAGGCCGGTGTGGCGGCTGCGACGGTTACCTGGGCAAGGGAACTGGCGCGCTACGGCATTCGAGTGGCAGGCGTGGCGCCGGGGTTCATTGAAACCGAAATGACCGGCAGCATGCGCCCCGAAGCACTGGAGAAGATGACCTCGGCTATCCCGCTCAAGCGCATGGGCAGACCGGACGAGATTGCACACTCGGTGGCTTATATTCTGGAAAACGATTATTACAGCGGACGCATCCTTGAGCTGGATGGCGCAATGCGAATCTAGTCAGCCCGTAAAAGCAGCAGGCGACGCACAGGGTGTGCGTCGCCTGCCCTTCGCTTACCAGCTTACGCCGAAGCCAGCGGTGTAGCGTGTCTTGTCGACATCGCCATTGCTCGAACCACTGATGACGTTCTTCTCGGCTTTCAGGTTAAGCGACGCCCAGTCGGTCACCTTGTAGCGCAGCCCCGCTTCGACATCCAGCGAGTAGTCGGCGACGGCGCTCAGCGGCTTGCCCAGCTCGCCGTTGGTGAAGAATTCGACCTTCTTGCCAATCAGGTAGCGGTTGTAATCCCAGGTGCCGGCAACGGAATAGAAGTTTTCCTTCTCGTCGTTGGAGAACTCGAAATCGGTACGGTTAAGCAGCGCACCGACCTTGAATGCACCCAGTTCGTCATCCCACAGCTGGTAACCTGGACCGGTACCTACGACGCGCTGACGAGACAGATCCTCGACCTTGTCGCGTTTGTAGCTGACGCGGCCGTCCCAGAAGAATTTCTCGGTCAGGAAGCGGTCCAGCGAGTACTCGGCGCTCCAGTTGTCAGTGCCAACCACATCGTCGGTGGTCTCGCGGTTGTAATCGCCCTTGGCGTTGTGACGCCAGTCGCCATGACGAGCCGAGGTCTTGAAGGCGACGTTGTAATCATTGGTATCGTTTTCGGCCTGCTGGAAATCCAGCGCCGCATCGATGTTGCCTTTCCAGACAAGATCCGTGATAACCGGCTTGGGCTTGATGATCTGATGGATACTTGCCAGCTCGACGGTTTTGGGTGCATCGCCATTGGCCAGCACGACCTTGCCATCATCCGCTGCCTGCAGCGAATTGGAGACTTCGCCGCCATGCTCATCCTGCTTGACCAACAACGGCTGATCGCTTTTCAGGGTCTTGACCTGCTTCCAGTCCAGCGCGATAGCGCCACCGTATTCGGTCTGCAGCAATAATTTGCCGCCGTCGAACACCTTGATTGTGCCGGTCAGGCGGTCGCCATTCTTCAACCAGACGGTATCGGCAAGCAATGGAGTGGAAACAGCGGTGATTGCAAGGCACAACAGGGTTCTGGACAACATAAGCGATAACTAGGCTCTGTAAGGCGGGAATCAGGCATTTTCCTGCGGGGAGGTGTCGGTGCGATCCATGTACCATCAAGCACGGTGGTAACTGACAGCCCGGAGAAGCAAAAGTTCAGCGAACAGCAATCAATAGCGTTTTATACAGGATTATCGCGTGGCAGACTCGGACTTAACATTACTTTACCCGGCAGGACAATCGCCGAACGAGGCGCGACGCACCGCCCTCTACCTGACGATGGCGCAAATACCGGAAGGCAAAGTGGTCGCTTACGGGCAGCTCGCCGAACTGGCCGGCCTGGGCCGAGCTGCACGCTGGGTGGGTCGTACGTTGAGCCAGTTGCCGGACGGTTCTTCACTGCCCTGGCATAGGGTTTTGGGCGCCGGTGGTCGGCTCAGTCTGCCGCCTGGCAGCGTTTCCGGTGACGAACAACGGGCACGTTTACGCGCCGAGGGCGTCACCATTGTGAATAATCGGGTTGATATGCAGCGCCATGGCTGGCGTCCCCTATAGCACAGCGGTTAGAGTGCGCCCTTTGTTTTCGTAACCTGAGGCAGATTCCAGCCCATGCCCCGTAAAACCTGGCGCGCCGCGCTCGCCGCATATGCCAGCCCGTCGACATTAGTGTTACTGCTGCTCGGATTCGCTGCGGGCATGCCTTATATGCTGGTCTTTTCGACATTGTCCGTGTGGTTGCGCGAAGCCGGTGTCGCGCGCGAGACCATCGGCTATGCGAGCCTGATCGGCCTTGCCTACGCCTTTAAATGGGTCTGGTCGCCATTGCTCGACCAATGGCGTCTGCCCTTGCTCGGCAAGCTGGGTCGTCGTCGCTCCTGGCTGGTGCTGTCCCAGAGCCTGGTGATTCTGGGCCTGATCGGCATGGGCTTCTGCGACCCGCAAAAGCATCTCTCGTGGCTGATCGCGATTGCCGTGGTGGTCGCCTTCTCGTCCGCCACGCAAGACATCGCCATTGACGCCTATCGCCTGGAAATTGCCCAAGACACCCAACAGGCTGCCCTCGCCGCCAGCTACATGTCCGGCTACCGGGTCGCTGCACTGCTGGCGACTGCGGGTGCACTGTATTTCGCCGAGGGCTTCGGCTCTACAGGCTTTGCCTACAAGCATTCGGCGTGGACCGGCACTTATGTGCTGTTCGGGCTGCTGATGCTGCCCGCGCTGGTCACCACACTCATCATGCGCGAGCCGCCGGTGCCGCTGCGCACCCAGCTGTCGGCAGCGCGCTATGGGTTTACGCACCAACTGGCCTCGGTGTTCGTGCTGATTGTGCTGCTGGTCTCCGTACCGGCGATGTTTACCCAGCTTTACAATACCGACTTCGCCAGCGTGCTGTTCAACGGCACCAGCTGGATGGACCTGTTGCTGGAAGACCGGGCGTTTTTACGCGCGATTCTCTACACGCTCCTGACCATCGCCTGCCTGTCCTCGATGGGTCGCCGCGGACTGGCGCCGGTTCTCACCCCGATCAACGACTTCATCATGCGCTACCGCTGGCAGGCGCTGCTGTTGCTGGGCCTGATCGCGACCTACCGGATGTCGGACACGGTGATGGGGGTCATGGCCAACGTGTTCTACATCGACCAGGGCTTTACCAAGGACCAGATCGCCAGCGTCAGCAAAATCTTCGGCCTGATCATGACCCTGCTGGGCGCCGGTATCGGCGGGCTGCTGATCGTGCGCTTCGGCATCATGCCTATCCTGTTCATCGGCGGACTGGCCTCGGCTTCGACCAATATCCTGTTCCTGTTGCTGGCGGACATGGGCCCGAACGTGAAGATGCTGATCGTCACCATCTCGCTGGACAACCTCAGCTCGGGGCTGGCGACATCGGCGTTCGTCGCCTACCTGTCGAGCCTCACCAACCTGAAATTCTCTGCCACGCAATATGCCTTGCTCAGCTCCATCATGCTGCTGCTACCGCGCCTGCTGGGCGGCTATTCCGGTGTGGTGGTGGAAAAGTACGGCTACCACAACTTCTTCCTGATCACCGCGCTGCTGGGCATTCCGACGCTGGTGATGATCATCCTGCAATGGAACCGAGAGATACGCACGGCGAAGACCGAGCCGCCTCAAGAGGCTTCCGTTATCGACAAGCCCTGATCTCTGGCTACCTCATCAAGGAACAACATTGGACACCGAAAACAAAGCACGCGCTTTCAACCCCGTTCCCCTGATCCTTATCAGCCTGGGGATCTGGCTGCCGATCATCGGCACCCTGCTGAGCTCCTACCTGTCACAGGATCCCGCGACCCCTTCCGGGCCAATGGCCTTCGGTGGCGCGGTGGTTCTGCTCGCGCAGGTGGAGATCTTCGCCATCATCTTTCTGCTGGTTTATGCGTTCGCCGTAAAACCGTGGAGACTCTCCACAACCCTACGCATGGTGTTCTCGATCAACGCAGTCGCCGCCGTCGTCGCGGCAATCGGCATTATCGTTACGCTGGCCAATATAAGCCTGCAGTAATCGCCGACCAAAAAAGCCCTGACGCTCACGCGCCAGGGCTTTTTTCATATCACGCGCCCTCCCCTTACAGTCTTTCCTCCTGGCGTCTCTCATTACGCCGTAAGAAACGCACTACAGCTTCTTATGAATTGGCCGACGACACTGCTAGCCATTCTTCACTACCTCACTGCAGCATCAAGAGTAATGTCGCTCAGTAATGGCCCTTTGCAATTTAACTGTGTGCCCCCGGAAAGAAGTCTATAGACTCACCCACCTCTCTATATCAGCACTCTCGCCCGGAACGAGCGGCTGGTTTTATATAACGGAGCAACAATGTTAAAGGATCTAACGGCGCTGTTTGCGCCACAAAACCGTCGCCTGATCAAACTGACGACCGTTGCCCGTGACGAACAGGAACTCCTGCTGGAACGTTTTTCCGGCACCGAAAGCCTGTCCGAGCTGTTCAGTTTCGAGTTGTCGATGATCAGCCGCGATGCCGGCCTGGAACTCAAATCGCAGATCGGCCAGCCTGCACAACTGGCAATAGAGCTGGCCACCGGCGATTCGCGCTACATCAATGGCTATATCAGCACCTTCAGCCTGGAAGGCAGCGACGGCGGTCTGGCACGTTACAGCGCCACACTGAGCCCCTGGCTGTGGATGCTCTCGCGGCGCGTCGACTCGCGCATATTTCAGGAACAGACCATCGAAGCCGTTATCCGAACGGTATTTGCGGCCTATGGTGCGCTGCCCGATTTCGAGTTTCAACTCAGCCAACCACTAAAGACGCACAGTTACATCACTCAGTACCGTGAAAGCGATCTGACCTTTGTATTGCGCTTGCTGGAACACGAAGGGCTATTCTTCTATTTCGATCACAATCAGGAAAAGCACACGCTGATCATTCTTGATCACTCGCGCGACCTCTCGCCCCTGCCGCAACAGCCGAGCATTCGTTATCACAGTGCATCCGTTACCGAGACAGCGGATTCGATTACCGAATGGCGCAGCCATCGACGTCTGCAATCGGGGCGCATGTCCATTCAGACTTTCGATTACAAGCAGCCGCGCAATTCGCTGCCGGTTGGCATGCCGAGTCTCAACGAGCAGGGCAACGTCGATTCGTATGAAGTGTATGACGTGCTCGATCACTACAGCCATGGCACCTTCAATGACGGTGAACGCCTGGTACGTCAGCGTCTGGAGGCCATTGAGGTTCAGGGCAAGACATTCACTGGCAACAGTAACTGCCGCGCCATGTACCCTGGCCACACCTTTGAGCTGACCCAGCATTTTGATCATGACCGCGGCTCCGCTGAAGATCGTAGTTTTCTGCTGATAACGGTCAAGCATGAGGGCAGCAACAATTACCTGTCGGACGAAGGCGCGGGCTACACGAACGAGTTCGTGTGCATTCGCCACAAGATTCCCTACCGTCATCCGATCACCGTCCCGCGCCCAAGCATTAACGGCCCGCTGAGCGCCATCGTGGTCGGGCCGGAAGGTGAGGAAGTGTTCACTGACGAGCTGGCGCGGATACAGGTCAGGTTCCATTGGCAGCGCGGCGACAGCCTGCCGCAAGGCACCACGTGGTTGAGGGTGGCGATGCCCAGTGCCGGCAGCGGCTTCGGGCATCAGTTCATGCCACGCATCGGCCAGGAAGTGCTGGTGACGTTTCTGGCAGGCGATATCGACCGGCCTCTGGTGACGTCGGTGCTCTACAACAACATTCATCTGCCGCCACGCTTCAGCAAGGCCTCGGGGCTGCCCGGTAACCGCACACTGTCGGGGATCCGCACCCAGGAACACAAAGGCAGCGGCTTCAACGAACTGCTGTTCGATGACACGCCAGGCTCGCTGCGCGCTCGCATGGGCACGACCCATCAGGCCACCGCCCTCAACCTGGGCAAACTGACCGACCCGCGCACTGACGGCACCGCCCAGCCACGCGGCAACGGCGCAGAACTGCGCACCGATGCCGCCATCGCCCTGCGTGCCGCGCAAGGCATGTTACTGACCACCTATGCGCGTACCGACGCAAAAGGCTCACAACTGGATCGCGAAGAGCTGCTCAAACTGCTGGCCGAGTGCGGCGAGCTGTTCAAATCCCTCGGCGAAACCGCAGCCGCACGTGGCGGACAGGCGGTGGATGTCAAAGGTATAGAAGCCTTGCGCCAGTCGCTCGACCAATGGCCCGCGCCGGACAATAACGGCCTGGGCGACCCGGTACTGGCCATGACCGCAGCAGCAGGCATCGCCAGCGCCACACCACGCTCGCAGGCTCACTACGCTGGTGAAAATCACGACACCACCGCGCAGGACAACCTGCAATTGACCAGCGGCGCGGCCATGCACCTGCAAGCGGGCAAAGGGCTGTCAGCTTTCGCCCAGGACGCAGGCATCAGCGCCATTGCCAACCGCGGCAAAGTACTGGTTCAAGCGCAGGAAGACGACATCGCCCTCAATGCCCAGAAAAACCTGCACGTCTCGGCCGTCGAAGGCGAAGTGGTCATCACCGCGCCGACCATCCGCCTGGTCGCCGATGACGGCAGTTATATCAAGATTGGCGGCGGCGTCGAGATCGGCTCGCAAGGCAAAGTCACTGTGCACGCCAGCGAGCACGACTGGATCGGCCCCAAGACCGACAGCGCTGCGATCCCCTCATTCGGCCGCGACCCCGCCGCCCAGCAGGTCACCTTTCACTACCCCGGCCACAGCGAACAAAGCCCACGGGCAGCAGCGGATCACTCGTATGAAATCAAACTGGAAGATGGCAGCCTGGTGAAAGGAATGACGAACGCAGACGGACTGACCGAGCGCGTGGAACGCGAAATGATGCATCAGGCACAGGTATCGGCATTACGCAGCGGCACACCGAAAGGAGGTGCCCAATGAATGGCGCCGATGAATACGCCGTTGCCCAAGGCAATACGCGCCTGATCCCCAACCTCAACACCACCTGCAAAATGGAAGTGCCCGGCGATTTGCCAGGCGTAGTGATCTTTCTGCACGGTGTGAATGATCCGGGGGCGTCGTACAGCATGGTGGAGAGCGGGTTGTGTCAGGGGGTGAATGAGCGGCTGGATCGGCCGGATCTGGTGGCGGGACGGTATGGGGCCAAGTACAAGGCAGCTGAAAAAACAGCGCCTGAAAAACGGAGCAGTGACCAGAAAGTAATAATCGATGATTCTGACACTTATCTTTATCGACGCGACACCACTGACCCTAAAACCCACAGTCTTCTCATCCCTTTTTACTGGGGCTATCGAGCAGCACCTGAGGATATAAAACGCGATGAGGCGGGCGACCCGCTCCGAATGCGCAATCAGTTTCAAGACATCAACGGCAACCGTCTGGATCGTCATTTTGCCAAGGGCGGTGGTTTTTTCGCCAACGCGACAAACAATTTACAAGAAATGTATGGAGAAGGCTTCGAGCCAAACTTCAAAACTCATTCAGTAGAATTCTTGAGTGCGGATAACTCTTTATACTTTGGAAAAGCGCCTTCAAGGCACTACTTTGTGCTGGCAGCGCATCGTTTGGCGATGCTGGTCCGCGAGATTCGCCGCCTATCGCCCGATGAAACCATCACCATCATGGGCCATAGTCAAGGCACGCTTATAACGTTATTGGCGCAAGCCTTGTTAGTCGATGAAGGCCAGCGTTGCGCGGACACTGTGATCATGGTTGACTCACCCTACAGTGTGCTGCCAGACGTAACACCCAAAGACCATGACACCCTATCAACGCTGATCAATATCGTCAGCGCGGTTACAAAAAACCCTCACACACAGCCGCCATTGTCAGACCTGAGAAACCCCGCTACCTATGCAGGCAGAAGTGGGCCTAAATGGTCGCCCGCTCAAGGTACCCGAAAGAATAAGCTAGGTAACTTGACCGTCTTCCCCGAACGAGATAATCGCGGCAAAGTGTATCTCTACTTCTGTCCTGATGACACCACCGTGGCGCTGGACGATGTGCAGGGCATCGGCACGTATGGCGTACCTGACGCTTTGCCGGATGGGCGAATGGCTATGATGATCCTGCAGGCAAGACGCTTTTATCAGCGGATGTGGACAAAACGCTATCGCGACGGAGAGCCGGTTTTGGTAGGCAAGACACCTCAGCCCGAGTTTCTGCGTGCGGAGGGCGAAAGCCGTTACCCAGGCGGTTCTTTCTTTGTCGGGCTTGTCTCTCAGGCACCCGTATCAGAAGGGCAAGAACGCCTGATCAATGCAGAGGCATTGAATCCCCCTCACGAACCGCAGATGTTTGGCGGCGAAGCAATCAAAGGGTCAGCCACGACCGCTGGCCGAGATAGGCCTGACGATGTCGGGAAAAGCGTTGCACTCGGCAAAGACGCGGCCACGTTTCTCTGGATACAGATGCCTGGTGAGTATGACCCGTACAAGATTGATAAGGAGCAAGCTCTGGCACGTTATAACAGCCTGTCCAATGACCCCGAAGAACGTACCAGATCGGTACGCATCTCCAACAATCGTCGAAGCTTTCAGCGAGAAGAAACACCGTCCGAAGTCCGTAAACGTATGGAACATGACAACAGTACATGGGGAGACAACTCCTATCACTCCGGTTTGCTACGGAGTCCGGAGAATCACCGTTGGGTCACTGCAATGGACATAGCGATTGGCCAATGCAAAAGCCTGGACGACCCAGCAATGTGTGAATTGCTGGTGGCTATTGGGGACTGGCGAATGGATGCAAAAAAATTTCTCAATACAACCGAGTCCCCAGCGTGGGGCCGTCTCAGTCCACGTGCCCAGGCATTGATAAAGGCCAGTCATCAGTACTATCAAAAAGGTATATTTCCACCCTATGGGGTGGTCCCTCTGTCCCCACCGGCCTTGGTCAAGAATGTATTGAATAAAGAGGCAAAGCAGTGACGGACACCAAACAAAAATCTTCACTTCGCCCGTCACTAAGACCCTACCTCTGGACGATCGGACTAACGCTGGTGCTGTGGCTCGGCTTTGTCATCATTGTTTATTTGAAAGCACAGGAAACCGACGTGGAACTTCGTGATATACATTCAGTGGTACGCTGGAGTATTACAGGGATTTTAGCTGCTGCACTATTGGCGTACAGCGGGCATTGGTGGGGCAACGCGGTCGCTCATGAAAAAGCTGAACTGGCCGCTTATAAATCCGAAGTGATCACTCAGAATGCAGAACAGGAGGCTGCTCGACAGCGAACCTATTCACTGGAGA
>Ga0308164_10005390_pt1 | contig 10327 bp, 7 predicted proteins | sample PhyTR2_FD_201031 | JGI IMG/M metagenome (GOLD analysis project Ga0308164, IMG submission 201031) | Phyllosphere microbial communities from UC Gill Tract Community Farm, Albany, California, United States - DLSLT.R2 | ecosystem: Host-associated > Plants > Phyllosphere > Unclassified | place: USA... | reverse complement strand
ACTTCAAATTGCAGGCGCTGCCGTCGCTGTACTTCGTGTTCCTGCCGGTGATTTTGCTGGCTTACATGGCGCTGACCCAAGCGGTGAAGGGCTACTACATTCGCAAGTTTGGCTGGCAGTAACAGGTTCCATGCAACATCGCCAATCCTGTGGGAGCCGGGTTTGCCCGCGATGACGGTGTATCAGTCGCCAGATTCATTGGTGGTATACCGCTATCGCAGGCAAGCCAGCTCCCACAGGGACCTGCGAGTTACCAATGTGCCGCTGCATTCATGGAGATTTCTTATGCAGGCAATCAACAACATAAACCTCAACTCCCTGGTCGACACCGTGGTCAGCCTCAGCGCTGCGTTTATTCTCGGTGGCCTCATCGGGTTCGAGCGCCAGTACCGCCAGCGCACCGCCGGCTTACGTACCAATGTGCTGGTGGCGGTGGGCGCGGCGATCTTTGTCGACATGGCCAACCGACTGGGCGGTGCGGAAGGCGCGGTGCGCGTGGTCGCTTACGTGGTGTCGGGCATCGGCTTCCTGGGGGCTGGGGTGATCATGCGTGAAGAAGGCAATGTGCGCGGGCTCAACACGGCCGCAACCCTCTGGGCTTCGGCCGCGGTGGGCGCCTGCGCCGGGGCCGACCTGATCCTCGAGGCGTTGCTGGGCACGCTGTTTGTGCTGGCGGCCAATACCTTGCTGCGGCCGATCGTCAACAACATCAATCGTCAGCCCTTGGACGTGGTGTCGGCAGAGGTCACCAATATCCTCTATGTCATTGCGCGCCGCAGTCAGCAGCAGGCCGTGATGGTGTTACTGGAAGCCGAGCTGGCACGCTGCAACTACCCTGCCAGCGACGTCGACGTGCGACCGTTCGGCAGTGACGAAGTGGAAATCGAGGCCATACTGGCCGCCACGTCGGTGGATGGCGACGAACTGGACGCGCTGGTGGCGCGCCTCTCAACGTCAACCCTGGTGGTGCAGGCCTTCTGGAGTCCGAGCACCACCGACTGATCCTTATGGGCTGGCCAGGATTGGCTAAGCTTGCATGTGGAAAAATCCTACATGTTGTCCGGATTATCCCTTCGGTTGAAACATCATTGCATTGCTAAAGTTAGGTACTTGCGGCTGTTGCGCCGTTGAGGTCCGGCGTCCGTCGCTCTGTTGAGTTAATTGAAAGGGCCAGACACTGCTTGGTTACCGCTCCAAGGAAGCAGTGCCGCTTGTCGGAACTGTCATTTCTCACAGGTACCCAGGTCCGGCGTGATGTGTAAGGGTATTTTGTCCACATAAGGAAGTTTTATGAGCAAAGCATTAATTGTGGATGACCATCCGTTTATCCGGGCAACGGTCAAACACCTCCTGCAATTGGAGGGGTTTGATGAAATTTTTCAGGCGGGGGATGGCGCTGACGCTATGCAGTTGGCGAGGGAGCAACGTCCCGAGCTGATTATCCTCGACCTGGCGATGCCTAAATTAGGCGGGTTGGAGGTTATCAGCCGCATCAAGGCGTTGGGCTTGCCGTGCAAGATTCTGGTGCTGACCTCCTACCTGGCGGTATTTTTTTCTACCCGTTGCATGCGTTCCGGTGCGATGGGGTTCGTCGCCAAGACCGGTGAGCTGGATGAGCTGCAAAAGGCTATCAAAGCGATCATGTCGGGCTACAGCTGCTTCCCCAGTTTGCCGACCAGTTCGGTGCGCCGCGATGATCTGCAAGAAACGGAACGGCAGATGATCGAGTGCTTATCGGACCGTGAGTTAACCGTATTGCAAATGTTGGCCCTGGGGCTGGGCAACAAGGAAATTGCCGAACAGATGCTGCTGAGCCACAAGACCATCAGCACTTACAAGACTCGACTCAAGGAGAAGTTACGCATGTCTTCGGTAGTGCACTTATCCAAGTTTGCCCAGCGCAACCATCTGATCTGAATTGAGATGATCACCACCGCGTTTATAAGGTTCGCCACGATCTTCTGGATGAGCCTGTTACCTCAGATCGCGGTGGCCCTGGATGAGCCCCATGCTTTGCGGCTGTTGGGGCACTCACGTATTGACACCCCGCAAGTAGCACTGGATGAGTCTGATTGGCGCTGGCTGCGCGAGCGGCGCACATTGTTGATGGGGGTTTCTGCTCCCGATTATGCGCCTTTTGACTTGACCAATAACAACGACGAGCTCGAAGGTATCACAGCCGATTTTGCCGCACTGGTGGGTCAGGCCCTGCATATCTCCATAGAGGTACGGCGTTACGATACCCGCGATGAAGTGATCGAAGCCTTGAAGCAGGGAGGCGTGGATTTTCTCGGTTCCGCCAATGGCTACGAAGCGGCCGACCCGCAACTGCTTTTGTCTCGCTCCTACGCCAACGATCAACCGACCCTGGTGACTCGCAGCGGCGATAGCCAGGTGTTGAATGACGACCTGGCGGGCAAGCGCGTAGCGATGCTGTATCACTACATGCAGCCCGACGCCGTTCGGGCGTTTTACCCCCAGGCCCAATTGGCGTTGTTTGCCTCGACTTTCGAAGCCATTGGTGCCGTAGCGTTTGGTCGCGCCGACGTCTATCTGGGGGATGCTATCAGCAGCAACTACCTGATCAATCGCAATCACCTCAACAATGTACGTATGGCGGATTTTTCCGGCTTGGAAGTCAACCCGTTTGCGTTTGCCGTCGCCCGCGAAAATACACGTTTACTGCCCATTCTCAATGCCGCGCTGGAGGCGATTCCCGCCAGCGAGCAGATGGAAATCCTGCGCCGCTGGAGCGGAGGTAACCTGGGGATAATCGGCGTTGACCGGTTGCATTTAAGTGCCAGCGAACAACGTTGGGTGCAAAAGAATCCGAGGGTCAGAGTCGCGGTGCTCAATGACTTTCTACCGTTATCTTTTATTGGTGATCAAGGCCAGTTCGAAGGGTTGAGTGCCGAGGTATTATCGCGTATCAGCTTGCGTACCGGCTTGAAGTTCGATGTGGTCCCGGGCGGCTCATTGCCGCGCCAGATCAATATCGTCAGTGCGGGTACGGCGGACATGCTGGCGGTCGTCACGCCTAGTGCGGAGCGTGCTGAAAAAGTGCGTTTTACCCGGCCCTACCTGACCAATCCCTTTGTGCTGGTAACCCGTAACGGTCCCCACAGCCCGCTCACGCTGGAGGACATGGTCGGCAAACGCCTGGCCATGGTGGTCGGCAATGGCCTGCATGAGGACATAGCGAAAAATTTTCCAGGTGTGATGTTTGTCGACGTGGAGAACCCCCAGCAAGCCATGGCGCTGGTGGCCAATGGTGACGCCGACGGCGCGGTCAACTCGTTAATCAGCGCACGTTATCTGATCAGCCGTTATTACCGCGACCGCCTGCGTGTCAGCAGTACGGTTGGCATTGAGCCTGCACGCGTGACCTTTGGGGTAAATCGCAGTCAGTTGGAGCTGTATTCGATCCTCGATAAGGCGCTGCTGAGCATCACCCCTCAGGAAATGGACGAACTGATTGGCCAGTGGCGTAGTGAGGTCATCATCGAGGACAGCTATTGGTTGCGTTATCGGAATGTGATTCTTCAGGGCTTTGGGTTGGCGGCGCTGTTGTTGGCAATCACGCTGGGCTGGGCCATTTACCTGCGCAGCCTGATTCGCAAGCGCCTGCAGGCCGAGCGAGCGCTGAGCGATCAGATGCGGTTCATGAGCGTATTGATCGACGGCACGCCGCACCCGATTTACGTGCGTGATCGCCAAGGGCGACTGATGGCCTGCAATAACGCCTACCTCGACGTGTTTGGCTACAAACTTGAAGACGTGATCGGCAGGACCGTGGTGGAAACCGACATCGAAAACCCGCCACAGGCCCGGTCGTTTCATGAGGATTACCTGCGCTTGATGGCCGGCGGCGAGCCGCAGATTCATGATCGAATACTCAAGGTGCCCAATGGCGATGTGCTGACCATTTACCAGTGGATGCTGCCGTACCGCGACGGCGACGAGAAGGTGGTGGGCATGATTGCCGGATGGGTAGACGTGAGCGAACGGCACCGGCTGCTCGGCCAGCTACAGGAAGCCAAGGACGATGCCGACGCCGCCAATCGCGCCAAGACGACCTTCCTGGCGACCATGAGCCACGAGATCCGCACGCCGATGAACGCCGTGATCGGCATGATCGAACTGGCCTTGAAAAATGCCGAACAGGGGCGGGTCGACCGCGATGCTCTGGAGGTGGCCTCGGTAGCTTCGCGGGGTATGTTGGAGCTGATCGGCGATATTCTCGATATAGCGCGGATCGAGTCTGGGCATTTGTCACTGACCCTGGAGCCCGCCAACCTGCATGAGTTGTTGGCGTCGGTCGCACGTGTATTCGAGGGGCTGGCCCGAGCCAAGGGGTTGGCACTGCAGGTTGAGCTGGACCCGTTGATTGACCAGGCGGTGCTGGTCGACCCGCTGCGATTCAAGCAGGTGGTCTCGAATCTGCTGAGCAATGCCATCAAGTTCACTCCCCATGGGCAGGTCAGCCTGGTCGCGCAGGCGGTGGTCGAGGACGATCGCTTGGCCGTGCAGTTATGGGTGCAAGACACTGGCATCGGAATCAGCGTCACCGACCAGCAGCGGTTGTTCAGTGTGTTCATCCAGGGCAGCAATAATCAGCAATCGGCACGCAGCGGGTCTGGGCTGGGGTTGGTGATCAGCCGCAGCCTGTGCGAAATGATGGGCGGCCAATTGCACTTGAGTAGTGTGTTGGGGCACGGCACTCGGGTGGACGTGACGTTGACCCTGGCCATGACCACCACGCTGCCGGCCCCGATTGAGCCTGTGCAAGAGGCGGCGCCAGAGGGGCGCGCGCTGAGTATTCTGGTGGTGGACGACTACCCGGCCAACCGCTTGCTGCTGGCTCGACAGTTGAGCTTTCTGGGGCACCGTATCATCACGGCCGAAGACGGTGTCCAAGGGCTTGAACAGTGGCGAACGGGGCAGTTCGACGGCGTCATTACCGATTGCAACATGCCGTTCAAGAACGGCTATCAGCTGGCCCAGGAGATTCGCGCACAGGAGCGTGAGCGCGGTCTGGAGCCCTGCCTGTTACTCGGTTTCACCGCCAACGCCCAGCCGGAGGAAGCCGAGCGCTGTCGGCAGGCTGGCATGGATGGCTGCCTGTTCAAGCCCACCGGGCTGGACGACTTGCGGGCGGCATTGGCGTCGCGTTCAGTTGGCAGGAGCCCGCGACCCTTGGCTACCTTCAACTTGAGCACCCTGGTTGCGCTGACCGGGGATGATCATGCCGCGCTGGTCGAATTGCTGGCGCCGTTACTCGAAAGCCTGGAGGCGGATCGTGCCTTGCTGCCACGGCTGGCAAGCCAGGCAGACTTTGCCAAGTTGCACGACCTGGCTCATCGTGCCAAGGGAGGCGCGCGGATGGTCAAGGCCAACCCATTGATCAGTGTATGTGAGGCATTGGAGGCGGCGTGTGAACAGCAGGACCGTCAGGCATTGGGACCAGCGGTTGCAAGCGTGGGTGAGGCGATCGATGTTTTGCATCATGGCTTAAGCGCTTATTGCAATCAGCCCTGACTGTGGTTGATCGCCTTTCGGAGGATTTGGGAAAGTTCTTACATGAAGGGGGAATATGCCTGATTTTTTCGTCGGCATATGTCTGGAAAATGGGCGACGCTCACTGTCGAGCACTGCCTGCCCAGGGGTTTGCCATGCCGAACAAAGCATTGACCATCCTGATTGCCGATGAACAACATCTGCAACGCCTGTACATCGAGAAAATGCTCAACCACTTGGGCTATTACCGGATCGTGCCGGTGCAAACGTTCGAAGAGGTGCGGATTCTCACTGCCATTCCTGCCGAACCCTTCGACGTGCTGATAACCAATGCAGGGCTGTTGGCCCATGCCCATGAGCCTCAGCCCCAGGTGCGTCATGTACTCGTCTACGAGCATCTGGACCTGGGCGCCCCTTGCGGCGTAACGCCGGCCGTGCGAGTGCGATTGCCGGGCGTGCCGGACCACGTCAACCTCGAACACTTCATGGACATCGTCGACCCCTGCGAGACTGCCCACGGCCTGCGGGTGTTGCCGTGGCTGCGGGAGTTGTCCCGCATGCCGGTGGCCCGGGCCTAGTCCACAGTCATAGGAGCGAGCTTGCTCCTTACAGATTACCGTATGCCGCGAAATGTACGGGCCAGTTCAATTGCCACCTTGCCGCCGCCGACGCCGGGTACTAAATGGGTAAACGGAATATCGATCATCCGGTTCTCACGCACCGCTCGCAGCGTCGATAACACCGGGTCGGTGGTCAGCAATTGGCGCTTGCGGTTAGCGGGGGACCACAGGGCGTCGGCCAATAAAATGATGTCAGGGTCCTTCATCAGCAAGGTTTCACTGTTCACGGTCACTCGTGAAAGGGGGATGTCAGCCAGCACATTGCGGGCACCCGATGCGGCCAGCAGTGCTGTGACAAACCCCCGTTGGCCTTCACTGGCGAGGCCGTTGACCTCACTGTCCAAGTAAAATACCGATACCGGTTGGGCGTTGTCAGCCAATGCCTGGGCATGTTGCAGGTCGGCGTCCAGTGCGTCGCTCAGGGCCTTGGCGCGTTGTGATTTGTGCAGCAGGGCACCAAGGGTGAGCAGGTCCTGGCGGATGTGCGCGAAGTAATCCAGGGTGTGCCCGTCACACGCGGACTCCAGCAGGTAGGACGCCACGCCGTTGTCGGCCAGGCCAGTGCGTGAGCTCACACCCTTGCCGAACGCGCTGGCGAACCCGCCCACCACCAAGTCGGGGCGCTGTGCATACAGCATTTCGCTGGAGGGATATTGGGCGGCAATCACCGGCACTTCGAAATACCGGCCCTGTCGATGCGTGTTGTCGCTGTCGTCCAGATAGGCCACGCCCACCATTGAAGGCCTGGCATCCAGCGCCAGCAAGAGGTCGGCCGCGTGTTGATTGAGGGCGACGATGCGCGAGGGCGGCGCGTGTGGCAGTGTCCAGGCCTGGGCGCAATTGGTGTAATTGTCTGCCAGCGTCTGTGTTGCGCAGAGCAGGGCAATCAAGATCAAGCATAAGCACCACGTTTTCATGCGCGCTCCTTGAGCAGTAGATCGTCAACCACTTCACCGCCTGCCAGGTGCATATCCACCAGGCGTATCACATCCGCCTTGCTGTGCACGCCGTACCAGCAGCGCTGCGGGTAAACCGTGAGCACCGGCCCGAGGTTGCAGGGGAACTGGCAATGGGTGCGGGTCAGCAGCACGCCGTCGGGCACTTCGATGCGTTGCAGCTCCAGCAACCGGCGGCGCAGGGCTTTCCACAGTTGCAAGGCTCCACGCTGGGTGCAGCGCGGGCCGGTACACAGGAACACATGGTGACTGTGGTCAGGAATTCGCGACCAGTCGGGGTGGGTGTCGACCCCGTCGATTGGCGTGATGTCGGCCATCAGAAGCGATACCTGTAACGCACCTCTGCGGTGAAGGGGCGGCCGAGGTTGTCGACGTTGTTGGCGCGACTGGTGACGTAGTCGCGGTCGAACAGGTTTTCCACCAGCAGGCTCAAACGATGCTGGTGGGCACTGTCCAGATAGCGATAGGCGTCGGCGTCCACCACCGAATAATGCCCGTACTCGACCTGCTTGGCGCTGATGACATCGCGGATATAACGCAGCGCCGCGCCTGCACCCCATAGGCGGTTTTGCGATTCAAAACCGATGCGTGAGCGGGCGAAAAAACTGGGGATATCGTTAAGGGTGACCCCGGCGCGGGATTCGGTCAGGTTGCGGGTCATGTCGGCCTGCACGCTCCATTGGTCGTTGAGCGCCAACCGGGCGTCGGCCTCGAAACCGCGCATTTGGATCTGGCCCTCACCATTGACCCACTGCACATCGTCCAGAGTGATCAGGTCGCTGATCTTGCGTTTGAACACGGTGACGCTGGCGCTGAAATCGCGTTCCGCAAGTTGCCCTGAGTAGTCGAGGCCCAGTTCAGCGTTGCGGCTTTTCTCTGGCTTGAGGTGGCGGTTGCCCTGTTCGTCCGCTTCGTTGACGAACAGCTGTTCGGCATTGGGCAGCTTGTAGGCGGTGCCGTATTGGCCGCGCAAGGCCCAGTGATCGTTGAGGTTGTAGAGGGACGTGAGCATGCCAACGGTGGCACTGTCACCGCCGCTCATGGCCTCGTGGCGTACGCCGAGGCTGGGATGCCAGTCGGGCAGGGCGTCGATCTGCGGGCGCAGTTGGCTATACAGCGCGTGGGCCTGGGCTTTGTTATCGTCGATCACCAACACATCGTCCTGGCCCTTGAACCATTGGTTGTCGCTGCCGACGATCACTACATGGCCGCCCGGCAACTCGGCCTTGCCTTCGGCTTGCACGCCCCAGTCGGTGAAGCCCCAGTAGTCGTTAGGGTTGATGACCTGGGTACCACCACCGTCTAGGTTGTTGATGCGGGTATAGCGGGTATCCCAATCGTTGATGTGGCCCTTGACGAAATAACTCAGGCGTTCGTCGAGGCTCTGCTCGAACGTGGCTGTGGCGATTTGCTGTACACGGTCGTTGGTGGTTTTGTGAGAGGCTACCGGACGGGCGAAATCCAGGTTGGCGTCGGCGTATTGGTAGAACAGTTCCAGGCGCGAATCATCGCCAAAAGATTGAACTGCCTTGGTACCGAAGGTAGTGACTTCGTAAGAGCGTTTCTTGTCCGTGACATTTTTTATATCGCGATTGCGAAACGGCTGGTAGCCCTCGGACGCATTGCGGCTGACGTAGGCCAACACGCCCAGGTCGCCCCAGCCGTTGCTGAAAATCTTCTCGACCCGTGCGTCACCCGTGGTGCCGCCGAAGGTGTCGAGGCCCATATTCACTTCGCCGGCAGCCGTCCGCGTCTGCGGACTGCGAGTCACGATGTTGATTACGCCCGATACCGCCTGGGTACCGAACAGCAGGCTCTGGCCACCCTTGAGCACTTCGATGCGTTCAATGGCATTGGCCGGCAGCGTGTCGAGGTACAGGCCACCGTACAGGCGGTTGTTCAAGCGCACGCCATCGAGCAGGATCAGGGTGTCATCGTTGCGCCCGCCGAGCAGGGAATAGGTGCCATAGTCGAATGGGCCGTTCTTCGGCGCCACGTACAGCCCAGGAATGAACATTTGCATCACCCGCGACACGTCGGCTGAAGGGCCGGCCCGCTCGATCTGTTCGCGGCTGACCACGTTGACGTTGCTGCCGTACTGGGCCATGGCCGCAACAGTGCTGGATTCCACTGAGGGCGCCGAGACGATTTGCGGGTTGAGCACCAGGGGCGTGTTGTCGGCCAGCAGCAACGGGCTGAACAGGCAACTGATCAAGGGAGTGAAGGAATGTCGGATCATAGTCTTCTCGAAAGTATCTTCGCAGAAGCACGCAAGAGAAGGCATCGAGCACACGCCAATACCGGCCCATGCCCGCCCACCGCAGGAGTTTGCCAAACAGAAATTCCAGGCCGGTCTCCGGGCTCATGCGTATGGATACCTTCACCTTCCCATGGCGCGAGGGCCACAGTGGTGTGTCGAAGGGATCACGCATATACCGTTGCGGGGGCAGCACCGGACTTGCTCAATGTGAGCGTACCGGTTTCCCGTTTCACCCCAAGCACGGCGGCAGGGGGCACCTGAAACAGGCGGGCATCTGAACACTCGCACGAGTGCTCGTCAACTGTCCCGCCCTCTCCCAGGTTTTTGATTCCCACCGATCAGTCGGCCTTGCCGTGCTCCCGCAACCGCTCAGCGGCACTGCGTAACACCTGCTCGGTCCCGTCCCAACCCAGGCAACCATCGGTCACCGAAACGCCGTATTTCATCGACGCGCTCAGCGGCTGGCAGCCTTCGAACAGGTGACTCTCAAGCATCATGCCGACCAGCGAGGCATCACCTTGCAAGCGCTGCTCCAGCACGTCATTGAATACCGCCGGTTGGCGCAGCGGGTTCTTGCCGCTGTTGGCATGGCTGCAATCGACCATGATCCGTGCCGCCACCTTGGACTTGGCCAGGTCATGCTTTACGTCGGCCACGCTTTGCGCATCGTAGTTGGGCCCACGGTGGCCGCCGCGCAGCACCAGGTGGGTGTCGGGGTTGCCGGGAGTCTGGATGATTGCCGGGTGGCCCTGGCTGTCCACGCCGAAATGACGATGCGGGTGAGACGCTGAACGCATCGCATCGCAGGCAATGGCAACGCCACCGTCGGTGCCGTTCTTGAAGCCCACGGGCATGCCCAGGCCGCTGGCCATTTCGCGGTGAATCTGCGATTCGGTAGTGCGTGCGCCAATGGCGACCCAAGTGAGCAGGTCATCGAAGTAGCCGGCGGCCTGGGCATGCCCGTGGGCTTCAAG
>Ga0308164_10005389_pt1 | contig 10328 bp, 8 predicted proteins | sample PhyTR2_FD_201031 | JGI IMG/M metagenome (GOLD analysis project Ga0308164, IMG submission 201031) | Phyllosphere microbial communities from UC Gill Tract Community Farm, Albany, California, United States - DLSLT.R2 | ecosystem: Host-associated > Plants > Phyllosphere > Unclassified | place: USA... | reverse complement strand
ATTGAAAAATTAACAAAAGAAATAAAAGCCCGGTCTGGTTTTAAAAGAAAACAATCTTTATATTTTGCTTCTAAAAAGAAAGATGCAATCTGGCTTGAAAAGGAATATATTGCGAGAAAAAAAACTGGATTTGATGTGACTTGGTTAGGAGCTGAAGATATTGAAGAAAGATTCGGTTTCCAAAATACCTACGGTGGAATTTTATCTAAACAAGGTGCAAGTATAGATGCCTTTAAATTTGCTCACGAGTTGCTGAGATTTAACTTAAATAAAGGCTTGAAAATTTTCGATAAAACAGAAATGAAGTCTGTAAAATACTTGAGAGATCATAATCTGGTATTAACAACGGACGGCTTTAATATTAAGGCCAAAAAAGTTATTTACTGTGTGGGCTACGAAAGTAAAACCATGATTAAAGAGGATTTTGTAGATCTTAAAAGTACATATGCCGTAGTTTCTGAAATTGATAAAAATAAATTTAAAAATATTGAACATACGCTCGTCTGGAATACCGATCATCCTTACATTTATATGCGATCTACAGACGACGAAAGACTACTAATCGGTGGTGGTGACGAAGATTTTTCGGATCCTGAAAAAAGAGATTCTCTGCTAAATAAAAAAGAAAAAGAAATTCTGAAAAGCCTAAAAAGAATACAACCCGACTATCATTTTTACACTGATTTTGTGTGGGCTGGAACATTTGGTGAAACAAAGGACGGACTGCCTTATATCGGCACTCACGAAAATTTCAAAAACTCGTATTTTGTTTTAGGTTTTGGAGGAAACGGAATTACTTTTTCTGTGACCGGAATGGAAATGGCTTCAGCTTTTATGAAAAATAAAAAGCATCAACTTTCTGAATATTTTAAATTTGGAAGATGATCTTGAAGATAAATTCTTTGAAAAGTTTTGGGGTTCAGCAAAGCGGAACCCCAAAACAAAATAAACAATACTAACATTCACATTACTGTTTCACGGAACTGGTGTTTGAGACCAGTTCTTTTGCTAATTTTGTTGATAGGATTTCACCCTATCCTTTATTAGGTCGTCCCTTTGGGACTTTCGAACAATAAATAAAATAATTTCAAACTCGAATCTTATATCTCGGAACCCGAAACTAAAAACTATATCCGTTCTTTTTCGCCAATTCCACAATCGATTTTTCTATTGCTTTTCCTAAATCATCACCTTCAGAATTTCCTCGCTTTTTGGTTTCTACGTCGATAAATTCCTGTCTTTTTCTAGCAAGAACTTCAATTTCTTTCTGAATCTTATCTCGGTCTGCAGATTTTTGAGCCACAATTTTTTTGATTTCATCTTTGCTTTTTCCTTTTAATTCAGAAGGTAATTCCTCCTCTTTTATTGATGAAATGTAGCTTTTGTCTTTTTCAACTTTATCCACCAAATCCCAATGATCATTTTTGTAAGCATTTTTCTTCGATTTACTTACGGCTCTTTCAACAGCATTCGCAGCAGATTGCATTTCTGCATTTGAATCTTGAGTTGTTTGCTTGTTTTTCATTTCAGAGCCACGTCGTCCGTAAGATATATAAGTGTCATTCAGTTTAGAATTGTACTGCGAAATTTTCACATCATAAGGCGTTTCAATATAAATCACTTTTTGGTCGCTGTCGATATTAAAGAATTTTCCGTCTCCTAAACTCGCTCCATTTTGCCAATGCGACTGAATTCCTTCTTCACGACTTCCACAAAAAATTGTATTGGTGTAAATATTTTTGGTTTTAGCTTTAGAAATCACATCTTTATAACTGATTTTTCCCTGATCAAAAGGCTCATTTCCGGCAATGTAGATCAGCTTCATACTTTTTTCGTTTCCGTCCCATTTCAAATTGGATGATGCATCACGAATGACCGCTCCGCAATATTCATTTCCGCCATTGGTTCTGAGAGCAAAAAGTTTTTCTGAAACCAAATCCAGATCCTGTGTAAGCGGAGTTACTTGTCTGATGTAATTTTCATCCTGCAATCCGTCATTTCCATATTCATAAAGAGCAATTTCCACTTGCGGAGCTTGTCCGTTATATTTTAATGTCGTCAACGTATTGACGATATTCCAAAGTCTTGATTTTGCCTGATCGATAAGTCCATCCATACTGTTGGAAGTGTCCAAAAGCAAAGCCACCTGAATTTTATTGTCTTTTGAAACCGAAATTTGTGGCTGATTTGAAATGTTACTTTCTACAATTTCTTTATCATTGGCTTTGCTGCTGCAACGATTATCTGAAATTTTACCTGCACTCAAAAAAGCAAATACGCTTGCTGTTACTGTTAAAACTTTTAATGTGTTCATATTGTATGTTTTTGATGAATTTTATTTATACTAAATCTTTTTTGTTCGGAATCGCAAAGACGCAATTTTATTTTGATAAACTTTTAAAGCCGCAAGGATTTATCTTCGATAGAATTCATTAGCAATTTCTAAATGAAAATCTTCCGTCATACTGAGCGAAGTCGAAGTGATTCTGCGTCTTAAAAACAGCTTGTTTTTCCTAAAACCTTTGCGCCTTTGCGATTAATAACTTTTTTAATAGAACTTCATCCCGTTCTTTAGAAAATCATCCCTTCAGCACTCTCTCAACTGCACTCAGACTCTCAAACCCTCAAACTTAATTACCGACTGTAATACTGAATCTGCATTTCCTTCGGATATTTTACTTCATAAGAGAAGTTGATTTTTTCTGAAGCTCCGCTGTTGATTTTTCTATTCCAAAGAATACTTCCGGTTTTGTCATCATAATCTCCGTCTCCGATATTTAAAGTTTTGACAGTAATTTTCTGATTTTCACTTAATGGAATTTGGTCTAAAATTTCCAGTTCAATATTTTCTTTCGTATTATTTCTGATGGATATTTCGTATGATTCTGTTCCCCATTTATTAGAGTTGAAAGATTTTTGAGCGGTTTTATCTTCAAGTTTGGTGCGTTTTACTACAATTCTTTCATCAATACCAAGAGAAATTGGGAACTCATCTTTCACATAATTGCTTGTAATATTGGTTTTTCCGATATAATTATCTTCAAAATAAATATTCGCTTCACCTGAAATTAGATTTAAATTCTGCCAGTTTTTCACGAAAGCCATTAAGAAGACCTGATTGTTCAGTTTCGGAACGGTGTGATATTTATAATTGGCTTCTACATTTTTCTTATCTAGAATCACATATTGTTCTTTTTCCTGAATTACGATGGTTTGATTGTAATTCAATTCATATAAAATATTCATCTGATTATCCGAAACCGTTGCAACAGGGATTTGACTTATTGATGCAACTTCTGCTCTCATCTGATAAGAATTTGATATTTCTGCTTTCGCTTTTTGCATATAACCTACTTTTGCATCTTCATTATTGTAAGCGGTATATTCAGCAACATATAAAGGCGATAAAATAGGTCTGTTTTGGTTGTAAGAAGGTCTGTAAGTAGACACAAAAAGTTTGATATTGTTCCAGTCTTGTCCGGTCTTTTGATAAATTTTTCCTTTGTAGACAATTTCTAAAGGTTTTTTTGTAGACTGTGCTCTTAAATCATAAGAAGGAATCCAACCTGCATTAGAAACGATATAGCTTACGCCGAGATTCAGATTCATTTCATTTTCGGCGAGAATTTCAAGAATTAATTCTTTTCTGTTTTCTGTTTTATGAGTCTGTTCTTCGGTAAATTGCTTGTTGATTTTAGCAATACTTTCATCAAACGTAGTTTTTTGTTCGTTCAGAAGAAAAACCTGATTGTCGATTTCCAGCATTCTTTTTCTGTAAAATTCAGTCAGCTTTATCAACTGTTCCTGCGGAGTCGATTTATCATTCGTTGAAACTTTAAGATTATCATTAATAATATTTTGTTCACCCGTAAGATTTTTAATCTGAATATTCAATAAATTAACCTGTCTCTGAAATTTTTTTCTTTCATCATCCAGTTTTTTTTCGCCATCGGTCAGTTCATCATTTTTGAGATAATTATTTTGTGGGGTAATTGATAAAAGCGTTGTGTTTTTTTCAAGATTGATTTTGTAAGTATTTTCATCTAAATCATTCGGAAGATTAATGATTTTTACGGTGTTTCTACCTTTTTGGAGAGTAACGTTTGTGCTTCCGAAAACTTTTGCGCCCTGCAGAAATACAGTGGCCTGTTTTACATCGATTTCTTTTTTAATTTCCTGAGATTTAAAAAACGAAACCATCAAAATGAGTATTAAAATAGAGTGTCGCATTGTTTATTGTTTTAAAGTTCTACAGTAAAATTACTTTGATTAGAAACCGAAAATCTGAAGACTTGGTGAACTTAGGTTTTCACTTGGTGAGAGTTTTTAAGCGAAAAAAAAGACAGCCATTTCTGACTGCCTCTTAAAAAACTAAAGAATTTCGTATTTTGTTTTGATGCTGTATTTCAGCTTGATATTTTCGATGTTGTCGAACGAATAATCTATACTTTGATCGGCTGCTTCCAACTGTACATTCGCCATTTTACTTCTGTAAGCAACGGGAAGAATAGAATCGCTCATGTAATCTTCAATTTCTGTAATCTCAATCGCATCTCCGGCCTTTTTGTTGATGCTTCCCAAAAGATAATCTGCTTTCTCTTTTGCCGCTTTTAAGGCATTAATTTTAACCGTTTTTCTGAAATCTGCAATTTTTGTGTTTTTGATTTCTGCAATATTCAGATTGCTAACCCATTTTTGGTTTAAATCTTCAAAAAGTTTACTCACATTGGTTTTAGCATTTACTTTAAACTGAAAACTCTTGGTAAACTTCGTTGTTTTCGAATATAAATTCTGGTACATCGATTTGAATTTGATGTCTTCATTTTTTACGCCATTGTTTTTCAGTGTTTCAAACAAAAGTTTTTCGCTGTCTGCCAATTGATTTTTGTTGTCGGCTTTTATACCGATACTAAAGATGATTTCATCCGGTTCTACTTCCATTTCGGCAACTCCCGTTACTTCAATTGCATTTTTCTTTACTTCCTGCGCATTCATCAAACTTCCTGCTGCAAAGACTCCTAATAATAAAAGGTGTTTCAGTTTCATAATATATGTATTTATTATTTTAAAATTTCTTGTTTTAAATTTCTAAAGTAAAATTACCACGATTTGAAACTGAAATTTTGAAGACTTGGTGAACCGAGCTTTTCACTTGGTGAAAATATTTGATAGGATTACCTGTTAATCAACCAAGATGTGAAATTTGTCCTGCAATGCATTCATCCCTTTATCATTAATAGCTTTAGCATGAATCATTTGATGATTAAAAGAAAAAATAATTGTACTGTCTTTATTATTTTCCACGAATAAATGTCTGGAAATATGATGTTGATTATCTGCAAGAATCATTTGATGATTAAAAGAAATATCATAATGAAAAGAAGTCATCTTTTCTGAAGATTTTTCCATAAAAATCAGATATTGGTCTTTATGAAAGAATAAATATTGATAAGGACTTTCGGAAGAAGTTACTTGGTAAGCTCCCCTTAAATTGAATGAACTATCTTTATTTTCTGCATCAAAATCATTATTGAAATATGGTATTCCGATTTTTATAAATACAGTTCCTAAAATAAGAATCTTAAAAAAGGTTTTATACGGAAGAAATGAAGTTTGGTCAAAAAATTTTTTTTTCGGTATACTAATGATCTTCAAAATAAGCCTCCATCCGCTTTTTCTGATCAAAAACAAGCTCATTAAAAGTAAAATCAGTGAAAATAATTTTACAGAAATATCAAAACTGATATTGACGATTAATATCTGAGCGAAACTAATGATTGCCAATAATAATCCCAAAAATCGGGTACGCTTGAATAACAACAAAGCTCCTGTAAAAAGTTCAATTGAACCGATGATGATATTATAAATTTTAGACGTTCCTATTGTGCTCCAGAATAAAATATCTTTGTCTAAATTTCCGAATCTTGTAAATAGAATATTCGGTTCAGGTTCGGGAAATTGCGCTTTAAAAATTTTATCAATACCATATTTTATCAGAATAACAGAAATATAAATTACACAAACATATCCTGTTATTGATAAAAATATTTCCATCCATTTTTTCTTGATAAGGAAACTAAAAATTATCGATGTGAGAAGTAAAATGATGATTAAAACCAACATCGAATAACTATCTGAGCTGTAATCTATTCTGCTATTCTTGTTATTGAATAAAAATTCTAATATAAAACCAGTAAGATCTCCAAAAATAAAATCCGTAATTTTTAACTGGAAATCGGTTAAAAAACTCAACGGAAAAAACAGAATAAACTGCAGAAAAAAAGACCGCAAAAAACAGTAGCTTTTCTAAAAAACATTGATTTAAATTTCACAGAAATGTTTTTAACGATTTTTTCTATAAATAAAAATAGACGCAAACACAGCAATACTTAAAACAAGCAAATACATGATTTCTTCTTTTGATTTAAAACTTTTTACTTCAGCCGTTTTTATTACTTTCTTAGAAGTAATCGGTTTATATTCTTTCGTTTTCTTGTCATATTTCAGAAAAACGGTACTGTCTAAATCATTTTGAAAATTGTAATCTCTTTTTAATTCTTTTTTTACAGCTTCTATATTTTCCTGGGAAAAGACGGGATGATTGTAAACAGTATCTCTTCCCGGTTTCCACTTTTCAGGATTTGCGTTTCCTCTGATTTTACAGTAGTTAGAGGTAACAATGACGCTTTTTTTATCATCAATGATAATCACACTATCCAATTTTGAGTTGGTTACATATCTTTCCGGTTTCATTCCAAGATTAGAATAATTTGTATTAAAACGCTCTTCCACAATACTTTTTTCAAAATATTTCATATCTCCGCTGTGGCTTTTGTAGGATATTAATTTGGTCTGAGAAAAAATCTGGCAACTTGAAAATACCAGTGCGAAATGAACTAAATAGGATAAATTTTTCATGAGAATTAAGTTTAAATTATATCACAAACTTAATCGTCTTTTAAAAGCTGTTTGAAATCAACTTGGTCAACCTTGCTTTTCACTTGGTGAATAGTTTTTGGGTAAACTATATATATGTATATCTTTGTTTTATGAATTTAGTTCGGTTTTTTGTGTTGGTTTTTATGATGATTTCTGTGAATACTCTTTATTCGCAAAGTAAGGAGACGCAGGAAGTTGTTGCAGAAACGTCAAAACTGAAAAAAGCAGTCGAAACAAAAAACGAATCTGCAGAAGCCGAATCTTATTACAATATCGGCGAAACATTTTTTAATGATAGAAATTTTTCTAAAAGTGAAGAGTATTTTATAAAATCTAAAAATATCTACGAAAAGCTTAATGACAAACAAAATCTGGAAAAAGTAATCCGAAAACTGGCGCAGTCTCAGGAAAATCAGAATAAGCTGAAATCTGCGCAAAGCAACTACCAAAAAGCTTCAAAAATTGGATATTCTAAATCAAAAAGAAATTTAAATGCCAATGACGCTTCAAGGCTTTCTTCTCCGGCGCCAGAAAATAAAGCTGAAGCTATTCAAAGTAACATTCAGATCAGCGAAAAAGAAAATAACAAACAAGATCTTGCCGCAAGCTACAGCCAAATGGCCGATGTAAATATTGAAAATAAAAATATTCCGCAAGCGGAGGAAAACCTCAATACAGCCTATCAGATTTCCAAAGAACAGGCGCCTCAACAGGCTTTGGCAATCAATCAGAAACTGACCAATTTTTATGTCGACAATAAAGATTTTGACAAAGCAATAGAAGCCAAAAAATCTGTTTTAAAAGAAAATTTCGTTAAAGAAAATTCTCAAAAAAAAGTAGAGCAGATTCAGGAACTGGCAGAAATTTACATCAAAAAAAATGATCCGAAGGAAGCAATTGTTTTATTGAAAAATGCTTATGATATTGCTTTACAGAAAGGTCACACTTTGGAAGCTCAGAAAAGTGTAAAAAAGCTCGACAGTCTTTATAACATTTCAGAAAATACAGATGCTTCTGTGAAATTATATCGCGATTTTCTTGGAAAATTACCTGATTTGGTCTCCAAAGACAGAAGTTTGGTAGATAATAAAATCCTTGAAGATACAGAACAGAAAATTTCTCAACTTCTGCAAGAAAAGAAATTGAAAGATGAGCTAATTCGCAAGAAAAATATTTTCAATTACAGTTTAATTGGGGTGTTGGTTTTACTGACGGGTTTAATAATTTTCATCTTCAGAACTCTGAAAAAAGTTCAGATTAAAAACAAAAAAATTGCGTTGCAGTCGCTGCGTCGAGAAATGAATCCACACTTTATTTTTAACAGTTTAAATTCTGTCAATCATTTTATTGCAACCAATAATGAACTGGAAGCCAATCAATATTTAACCAAATTTTCAAAATTAATGCGTGGCGTTATGGAAAATTCCAGTGAAGATTTTATACCATTTCAGCAGGAATTAGATTTACTTCAGAATTATCTTGCTTTAGAAAAAACACGTTTTGCCGATAAATTTGATTACGAAATTGAAGTGTATGAAAGTTTAAATACTCAAAATCTAAAAGTTCCGGGAATGTTGATACAGCCATTTTTAGAAAATGCAGTTTGGCACGGCTTAAGATACAGAACTGATAAGGGATTTTTAAGTTTAAAATTCACAAAAAACAATGATTTGCTGAAAATTACCATTAAAGATAACGGGATAGGAATAGAAGAAAGTAAAAAACAAAAAACAGAACACCAAAAAACACGTGAAGGACGCGGTATGAAAAATACTTTGGAAAGAATCAGACTGCTGAATGATTTGTACAAAAAAAATATTGTTTGTACGGTAAAAGATTCTGAAAACGGAGTTTTAGTTGAGGTTTCAATGATAATTTAATAAAAAAATGATGGAATTATATAAAAAAACAGCAGCATTTTTATTGCTATTGATGATGTTTTCTTTGTCGGCTCAGCAACACGATGATGTTCGATTTGCAAATGTTTTGAAACAATTAAAACTTAATTCTTCCGAAGTTCACCATGAACTCTATACCGAAAAGAAAATGCCCAATATTGAAAATTCTTATATTATTGTAGTGCCTGTTTTGCTTGGGAAACTTGAAGATGACGGATTTACTGTAAAAAACACTATACTAATTACCGATGATCAGGGGAAAATCAAAAACAAATATATTGAGGATACCGAAATTATATCAGATGCAGTAATGTTAGATGGTTTTTCAATAGATACCGGGCTTTATAAGCTGAATTCCAGTATTCGGGCTTTTGGAATTACTGCAAATTATCACGGAAGCAGCAATCCCAATCCGTATTCTTCTTCCGATATATCATTGTATTATCCTGAAGATAAAACTTTGAAAAAAGTTCTTGATGGCTATAACCTAAGAAGATACGGCGGAGAATGGGATATGAAATGTTCCGGAGAATTTGACGAAGATAATTCGGTCATTATTGTTGATCAAGTGAAAACGAATGGTTTTAACAATCTTAAAATTAAAACTGAAAGTAATCATATAATAAGCAAAAAGGTTAATGGAGAATGTACCGAAGATATAACTTCAAAAATTTCGTATAAAACCTTGAAATTTAATAAATCTGTTTACAAATAAAACCTGAATTAAGATGAAAATAAAATCAGTAATCGTAGACGACGAAAAAATTGCAAGAGAAGTTCTGAGGAATTATCTCACAAAATACTGTCCGCAAATCGAGATTCTGGGAGAAGCAGAAAATATAAAAGATGCTGTTCCTCTGATCGCAGAAATGCAGCCGCAACTGGTTTTTTTGGATGTTGAGATGCCTTTCGGGAATGCTTTTGATGTGTTGGAAGCAACGAAAGAATTTTCTTACGAAACTATTTTTATTACTGCTTTTTCTCAATATTCTTTGCAGGCCTTAAATAAATCTGCAAGTTATTATATTTTAAAACCAATTGATATTCAGGAGCTTATTTTGGCGGTAAATAAGGTTGCAGAAAGTATTGAAAAGAAAGACGAATTAAACCGAAACAAAATCCTCCTCGAAAATTTAAAATTAAAACCCGAAAAACAACAGTTGATTCTCCCGACATTACAAGGTTTTGACGTCGTAAAAACGGAAGACATTGTAAGACTTCAGGCTGACGGAAATTTTACGCAGGTTTACCTTACAGACGGTTCAAAAAAGATGGTTTGCAGGTTTTTAAAACATTTTGATGATTTGCTCGAAAGTCCTTTTGTAAGAGTACATCGTTCGCATATTATCAATACCCATTTTGTGAAATCTTATCATAAAAGCGGTACGGCAACTTTGTCTGATAACTCCGAAATTGAAGTTTCGGGAAGTTTTAAAGAACAGTTTCTTAAAGTTTTTTCTTAAATATTTAATTTTAACCATTAAGAAGATT
>Ga0308164_10005387_pt1 | contig 10330 bp, 10 predicted proteins | sample PhyTR2_FD_201031 | JGI IMG/M metagenome (GOLD analysis project Ga0308164, IMG submission 201031) | Phyllosphere microbial communities from UC Gill Tract Community Farm, Albany, California, United States - DLSLT.R2 | ecosystem: Host-associated > Plants > Phyllosphere > Unclassified | place: USA... | reverse complement strand
CCGATGCGCACGACGTCGGTCGCCAGCACCTCCCCCTGGGCGCCCGCGAGCGGATGGAGATGGGTCTCGGGCGCGAGGCCGCGCAGCGTGCAGGTGGCCAGGAACTTGGCGCGCGCGGTGGCGTAGTCGGCGCAGAACAGGGTGTCGGTGGCGATCATCTCAGTCGATCTGGAAGCCGGATTCCCGGATGATGGGACGCCACAGGGCGAGTTCGTCGCGCACCGCGTCGCGCAGCGCCTGTGGTCCGCCGGACGCCGGTTCGAAGCCCACCGCCAGCAGGTTGGCGCGGGTCGCGGGCAGGGCTGCGGCCTCGCTCACGCCCGCGCCGATGCGCTCGATCAGCGCCGCCGAGGTGCCCGGCGGCGCGAACAGGCCGACCCAGCTCGAACTCCCGAGCGCGGTGAAGCCCTGCTCGCCGAAGGTCGGCACGTCCGGCATGCTCGCCACGCGGCTCGGGCCGGTGACCGCCAGCACGCGGATGCGGCCGGCGCGCTGCGCGCCCAGGAAGCCGCCGAGCGCGTCGATCGCCGCCGGGATCTGGTTGCCCATCAGGTCGGCCAGCAGGGGCGCGCCACCCTTGTAGGGCACCGGCATCAGCTCGATGCCCTCCTTGCGGCCCATCACGTAGCCGACGAAATGCGGCGAGCTGCCGGCCGCCGGGATGCCGAAGCTGCGCGCGTCCGGATTGGCGCGGGCCTGCGCCAGGTACTCCTGGAGCGTGCGCACCGGCTGCGCCGCGCCGACCGCGAGCGCGACCTCGAAGGTGGCCAGCCGCGCCACCGGCGCGAAGTCCTTGACCGGGTCGTACTTGACCGAGCGCGAGGTCAGCGGCAGGGTCGAGAACATGTGGCTGTTGCCCAGCAGCAGCGCGCTGCCATCGGGCGGCAGCGCGCGGAACTGCTCGGCCGCGATCTGGCCGCCGGCGCCGGGGCGGTTGTCGACCACCACGGTGGCGCCCAGGCGCTTCTGCAGCTCCTCGGCATAGATGCGGGCCACGGCATCGGCGGTACCGCCGGCCGGATAGCCCACCACCAGCCGGATCGTGCGGGCCGACGCCGGCGCGGCCGGCTGGGCCGCGGCCAGGCGGGGCAGGGCGGCGGCGGACAGCAGGCCGGCCGGCAGCAGGGGGAGAAAGGCGCGTCGCTTCATCGAATGCACTCCGGGGTTGCGGGACAGGAAAGCCGATCGCGGCGGGCGCGCCACGGCGCCCGCGAGCGGGAAGACGAGCAGAGGGATGCCGGCCCCGGCGCCTGCCGGGTGGCGGGGTCAGCCGGCCAGCAGGGCCTCGCCGCGCGCCAGCTGGCGCATGTAGGTCTCGGCGTCGAGGTTCGCGCCGCAGACCACCAGCCCGGTGCGCAGGCCCCGCAATTCGTCGCGCAGCGGACCGAGCAGGGCCGCCAGCGCCGCCGCGCCGGCCGGCTCCACCGCCAGCTTGGCATCGCGGAACAGCACCGCCATGGCGCGGCAGATGGCGTCGTCGTCGACCGTGACGATGCGCTCCATGTGGCGCCGGCACAGGCCATAGGCGGTCGGCGTGGTCATCGGCGGCGCCAGGCTGTCGGCGATGGTGGAGAGCTGCTGCATGCGCTGCGGCGAGCCGGCCTCGAAGCTGCGCCGCATGACATCGGCGCCCTCGGGCTCGATGCCGATGACGCGGCAGGCCGGCAACAGCTTGCGCAGCGCCGCCGCCACGCCACCGCCCAGTCCGCCGCCGCCCACGGCCACCAGCACGACGTCCAGGCCGGGCTCCTGCGCGGCGAACTCCAGGCCCACGGTGGCGGTGCCCAGCGAGGTGGCGATGCCCTCGAACGGATGGATGAAGGTGCGGCCCTCGTCGCGCACCAGCGCCTCGGCCATGGCGAAGCCGCTGGCGCCATCGGGCGCGATCAACAATTCGGCGCCATAGGCCCGGGCCATCGCCACGCGCGCCGGGTTGGCCGAGGCCTGGACCACGATGCGCGCCGAGACCCCGGCCTCGCGCGCCGCGAAGGCCGCCGCCACGGCGTGGTTGCCGGCGCTCATGGCCGTGATGCCGCGCGCCTTCTGCTCGGGCGTCAATCCGCGCACCACGTTGAGCGCACCGCGCGCCTTGAAAGTGCCGGTGCGCTGGAACAGTTCCAGCTTCAGGCGGACATCGGCGTGGCCGAGCAGCCGCTCGATCGTGGGGCCGTGCAGCGGCGCGGTGGGCGTGCGCAGCAAGGCCGGCGCCAGCGCGTGCGCGGTCTCGCGGATGGCCTCGATGTCGAGGTCGGGCAGGTCGGCATCGGTGCCGGTGGTGGCCGGGGAGGAGGAGTTCGGGTTCATGGCGGCGGATCTCAGGAGGAGATGCTGCGATGGCAGCGGGCGATGGCTTCGATCTCGACCAGGGCGCCGGGCACCATCAGGTCGGCCCGCACGGTCGAGCGCGCCGGGGCCGGGCAGGCCAGGGCGGAGAACGTGGCGGCATAGCTGCGGTTGAAGGCCGCGAAGTCGTCGACCCGCGTCAGCCACACGGTGGCCTTGACGACATCGGCCAGTCCCAGGCCCCGGGCCCGCAGGATGGCGTCGATGCGCGCCAGGCAATGGCCGGTCTGGTGGTCGACGTCGTCGCCTTCGATGCGGCCATCGGCGTCGAAGGCCATCTGGCCGCTGACGAAGACGAGTTCGCCCTCTTGGCGCGATGGCGAGAAGAACGGGGCGGCGGGAGCGGCGGGAGGGGCGGAAGCGGTCGGGACGGGCGGCATGCGGCCAGTCTAGGAGCGCCGCGCCGGCGCGTCCTTTGCGCGCCGGTCAAAAACCTTTGCGGAACCGGCGCGACCGCGCGCGGTTCCGGCGCGGCCTCAGAACGCCGGCACCAGCGCGCCCTTGAACTTGGTCTCGATGAAATTCCGGACCTCGGGCGACTGGTAGGCCTTCACCAGCCGAGCGACCCAGGGCTTGTCCTTGTCGGCGCGGCGCACGGCGATGATGTTGGCGTAGGGGCCCTTGGGCGATTCCTTGATCACGGCGTCCCTGGCCAGCGAGAGGCCGGCCTTCTCGGCGAAGTCGTTGTTGATGGCGGCGATCGTCAGGTCGTCGAGCGAGCGCGGCAGCTGGGCGGCGTCGAGCGGCACCAGCTTGAGCTTCTTCGGATTGGCCACCACGTCCAGCGGCGTCGCGGTGTTGTTCTTCACCGCCTCGGGCTTGAGCGTGACCAGCTTGGCGTCCTGCAGCAGCAGCAGCGCGCGGTTGCCGTTGGAGGGATCGTTCTGCACGCCGACGGTGGCGCCGTCGGGCAGGTCGGCGATCGACTTGAGCTTGCGCGAGTAGTAGCCCATCGGCGCGGTGAAGGTCAGGCCGGCGGACACGACGTCGAAGCCGCGCGCCTTGTTCTGGTTGTCCAGGAAGGGCTGGTGCTGGAAGGCGTTGGCATCCAGGTCGCCGGCGGCCACGGCCGCGTTGGGCAGCTGGTAGTCGTTGAAGACGGTGATGTCGAGCGTCAGGCCGTCGCGCGCCGCGACCTGCTTGACGACCTTGAAGATCTCCTCCTGGCTGCCGACGACGATGCCGACCTTGACGGTCTTCTTGTCCTGGGCCTGCGCGAGGGCGGGGGCGAACAGGGCGGCGGAGGCCAGGGAGAGCGCGGCGAGCAGGGCGGCGCGGCGGGGAGCGGGAATCGGCATGGTGGCGGGTCGGATCACGTGGATCGCTGGATCATTGGGAAAAGGGGTGCGACTGTAGCCGCTCGGGCACCGCGATCCAACGACACGTTGGTCAGAAGCTCATGCCGGCGCCTCGAGCAGGCCCGCGCGCCGCATCACGTGGGCGGTGGCGGCTTCCTCCAGGGCGTAGACGCCACGCTTCTCCTTCCAGATCAGCGCCTTGTCCTGCAGCGCGGCCAGGGTCTGCTGGACATTCGAGGTCTCGGGACGGACTTCCTCGTCGGGCGCGATGTCGCGCAGGACGCGTCGATAGCTCTCCATGGTCCGGGCATCGAAGGGCGCGTAGTCGGCGCCCTGCGCCGCCAGCACCCGCAGCACGGCCGACTGCAGCGGCGTCAGCGACTGGATGATGCGCAGCGTCTGCGCATCGGCCTCGCGGATCTGCGCGCGGACCGCCTCCTCGAAGGCCATGGGAGTGCCCTGCGCGGTCAACTCGAAGTCCAGACGCAGCGCGTCGGCGGCGGCGCCGAGGATTTCGGGTCGATGGTTGGCTTCCTCGAAGAGCTGCATCACGCGCTCCGGCGCGAGCGGCGCCGGCAGGTCGACGCCCCGGCAGAACCACTCGATGTAGTCGGGGCCGAGCCGGGGGAACTCCACCAGCGGCGCGCCGAAGAAGGCCTGGTCGCGGCTGTTGCGCAGCATCGCCAGCTTGTCGCGGTTCGAGCCGGTGGCGACGATGCGCAGTCCGTGGTGGCGGGAGCTGTTGAGCTCGTCGCGCGCCGCCTTGAGGGCGAACAGGGCGTCGTAGCCGTTGTCGGTGGTGATGGCGTGCTGCGCCTCGTCGATCAGCAGCACGGTCATCGTGCCGGTCTCGTCGGACAGGGCGGCCAGCGCCGCGCTCAGGGAGATCTGCTGGCCGAGGCCGACACGGTCGAGGGAAAAGGACAGGCCACCCACGCTCACCTTGTCCATTCCCGCGGACTTGGCCAGGCGCTTCACCAGGCCTTCATGCCGGGCGAGTTCGGTACGCACGGCCTCGACGATGACCGCGCCGGGGTCGGCCTTGCGGTTGGCCCAGAGGTCGACGTACATCACGGTGGCGCCGGTGGCCTGGAGGGCGGGGCGAAGATCCTCGCGCACGAAGGTCGACTTGCCGGTGCGCCGCGGTGCCGACAGGAACAAGCCCGAGGATGCCGCCGAGCCTACGGCCTGGCTCATGAGGGCGGCCACCATGCGCCGGGCGAGATCCGGCCGTGCAAAGAACTTCGTCGACATCGTGTGTACCCCGTGGTCGAGCGCGCCGGCCACGCTCGCGGACGGGGCTCTATAGCGGACTATAGTCGACTATAGTTGATTATTTCTCGCACTTCTGGAGCCTTGCCGGGCCGCTCCTTATTCATGCCGGGCATAAGGACGTAGCGCATCCATCGTTCGCCCGGCGCCGATTTTTTCGCATACTCGCAGGCTTTGCCGGCCACGGCCCGCCGCCCGTCCGCTTCCATGACCGCCGTACCTTCCCCCTCCCCCACGACCGGCGATGCCGCGCCCGTGATCCGCCTGCGCGACGTGCGCAAGTCCTTCGCGCTGCCCGACGGCAGCACCTTCGACGCCGTGCGCTCGCTGTCCCTGGACATCGCCGCCGGCGACATCTTCGGCCTGATCGGCAAGAGCGGCGCGGGCAAGTCGACCCTGCTGCGCCTGATCAACCTGCTGGAGCGCCCGGATGCCGGCCAGGTCATCGTCGGCGGGCGCGACCTGATGACCCTGTCGCGGCGCGAGCTGCGCGAGACGCGCCAGACGCTGGGCATGATCTTCCAGCAGTTCAACCTGATCCAGAACGCCACCGTGGCCGACAACGTGGCCTTCCCGCTGAAGATCCACGGCCGCCACTCGCGCGCCGAGATCGCCGAGCGGGTGCGCGAATGCCTGCGCCTCGTCGGGCTGGAGGACAAGGCGGGCGCCTACCCGGCCCGCCTGTCCGGCGGCCAGAAGCAGCGCGTGGCGATCGCCCGCGCCCTGGCGCCCCGGCCGGCGGTGCTGCTGTGCGACGAGCCGACCTCCGCGCTCGACAGCGAGACCACGCGCGAGCTGCTGCAGACCCTGCGCGACATCCATCGCACGGTGGGCGTGACCATCGTCATCGTCACGCACGAGCTGTCGGTGGTGGAGGCGCTGTGCCGCCACGTGGCGATCCTGGAAGGCGGCGAGCTGATCGAGCAGTTCGCCGTCGATGCGCCGGCCGCCGACCGGCGCACCGTGCTCGGCCGCGAGATCGATGCCCTGGTGCGCCGGCGCGAGCGCGATGCGCGCGAGGCCCTGGCGGAGGGATCCCGCGATGCCATCGACGTGCGCCACCTCGACGTGCGGGGAGCGGTCCATGCCTGAGAACATCGTCGCCATCCTGCCGGAACTCGGCGTGGCCATCGGCCAGACCTTCATGATGCTGGCCATCGGCCTGAGTGCCGCATTGCTGATCGGCGGCCCGCTGGGCATCCTGCTGTTCCTGCTCGGGCCCGGCCAGTCGCTGGCCAACCGCCCGGCGTTCCTGATCCTGAACTGGCTCGTGAACACCGTGCGCTCGTTCCCCTTCATCATCCTGCTGGTCGCGCTGGTGCCCTTCACGCGCATCGTGGCGGGCACCTCGATCGGCCCGCTGGCCGCGTCGGTGCCGTTGTCGGTGGCGGCCATCCCCTACCTGGCGCGGCTGGTCGACCAGTGCCTGCGCGAGGTGCCGCGCGGCGTCATCGAGGCCGCGCACGCGATGGGCGCGAGCGAGCTGCAGATCATCTGGCGCGTGCTGATCGTCGAGGCCCGCTCGGGACTGGTGCTGGCCTTCACGGTGCTCGCGGTGAGCTTCCTGTCGTACTCGGCCATCGCCGGGGTGGTGGGCGGCGGCGGCATCGGCGACCTCGCCATCCGCTATGGCTACTACCGCTTCCAGACCGATGTCATGGTGCTGACCGTGGCCGTGCTGGTGGTGCTGGTGCAGCTGATCCAGCTGGTGGGCAACACGATGGCGCGCCGGCTCGACAAGCGCTGAGCAAGCGCCGAGCCGTCCCGCCGCACCGCATCCTTCCTCTTTCCATTCCTCCTTCCTCCGCTTCCGTCCCGTTCCGGTTCCCGCTCATGAAAACCTCGTCCCTGCGCCGTTCCCTCCTCGCCTTGTCGATCGCCACCCTCGCCCTCGGCACCCTGCCGATGCATGCCGCCGCGCAGGCGCCCAGGAAGGACCTGGTCATCGGCGGCACCGCCGGCTCCAATTTCGACCAGCTCAAGTGGGGCATCGTGCCGATCCTGGAGAAGAAGGGCTACAAGGTGAAGCTGGTCGAGTTCAACGACTACGTGCAGCCCAACCTGGCGCTGGCGCAGGGTTCGCTCGACGCCAACTTCTTCCAGCACCGCGTCTACCTGACCAAGTTCGCGGCCGACCAGAAGCTCGACCTCGTCGAGCTGGTGCAGGGTCCGATCGCGCCGATGGGCGTCTACTCGACCAAGCGCAAGACCCTGGCCGAAGCGAAGGAGGGCGATCGCTTCACCCTGCCCAACGACCCCAGCAACCTGGCGCGCGCCCTGCTGCTGCTGCAGCAGAACCAGCTCATCACGCTCAAGGCCGGCACCGATCCGATCCGCGTCTCGGAGAAGGACGTCGAGCAGAACCCGCGCAAGCTGAAGTTCATCCCGCTGGAGGCGGCGCAGCTGCCGCGCTCGCTGGGCGACACCGAGTACGCCATCATCAATGGCAACTTCGCGATGTCCTCGGGCCTCAAGCTGACCGAGGCGGTGGTGCTGGAGAAGACGCCCGACCACTACCTGAACGTGGTGGCCGTGAAGCGCGCCGACCAGGACGCGCCGTGGGCGAAGGACATCGCCGCGGCCTATCGCTCGCCCGAGTTCCGGGCCGTGGTGGACAGCCGGTTCCCGGGCTACGCCAAGCCGGCCTTCCTGCGCTGAGTCGGGCCCGGCCGGGCCCGGGCCGCCCCCGGGCCGCTCAGATGTTGGCCAGCAGCCCGCCGTCCACCCGCACGACCGAGCCGGTCACGTAGGCGGCGTTGCGGCTGGCCAGGAAGGCCACCACGTCGGCGTACTCCTGCGGATCGCCATAGCGCCCGACCGGGATGCTGGCGGTGCTCTCGGCCGTCACGTCGGCCACCGGACGACCCTCGCGCTGCGCCTTCTGCTCGTCGAGGAACCGGATGCGGCTGGTCGCCACGCGGCCCGGCAGCACCACGTTGCAGGTGATGCCGTCGTGGCCGACCTCGCGCGCCAGGGTCTTGGACCAGCCCACCAGCGACAGGCGCAGGGCGTTGGACAGGCCCAGGTTGGGGATCGGCGCCACCACGCCCGACGAGGTGCTGGTGACGATGCGGCCGAAGCGGCGCTCGCGCATGCCCGGCAGCACGCGGTCGGTGATGGCGACCACCGACAGCACCATGGCCTGGAAGTGCCTGTTCCACAGCTCGGCGCTCTGGCCGGAGACCGGCGTCGGTGGCGGTCCGCCGGTGTTGTTGACCAGCACGTCGATGGCTCCGAGCTCGCGCTCGACGTGCGCGACGTGGGCGTCGATCGCATCGAGGTCGGCCAGGTCCCAGGTCAGCGCCAGGGCCCGGCCACCGGCCGCGCCGATCTCGGCGGCCACGCGTTCGGCCGCCGCGCCGTCGATGTCGGCCAGCGCGACCCGCGCGCCCTCGCGTGCCAATGTGCGCGCGATGGCGCCGCCGAGGCCGCCGCCGGCGCCCAGTACCAGCGCGGTGCGCCCGGTGAGTCCCAGATCCATGGTGTGTGTGTCCTTCCTGTGGGTTAAACGAGCTTGCCCGGATTCATGATCTGGTTGGGGTCGAGCGACTGCTTGATGCGCATCATCAGATCGAACTCGACCTCCGACTTGTAGTGCCGCAGTTCGTCGCGCCGCAGCTGGCCGACCCCGTGCTCGGCGCTGATGCTGCCGTTCGCGGCGGCGACGAGGTCGTGGACGATGCGGTTGAAGCGCGCCGTGGTGGCGGCCACCGCGTCGGGCGCGGTGTCCTTGGGCAGCAGCACGTTGTAGTGCAGGTTGCCATCGCCCAGGTGGCCGAAATTGATGATGCGCACATCGCCCTGGGCGTCGCGCAGCGCGGCATCGGCGGCGTGGGCGAAGGCGGCGATGGCCGAGATCGGCAGCGCGATGTCGTGCTTCACGGTCTTGCCCGCGCGCACCTGGGCCTGCGAGATGCCCTCGCGGATCCGCCAGAACGACTGCGTCTGGGCGCCGTTCACGCTCACCGCCACGTCCTGCACCGTGTCGCCCTCCAGCGCCTCGCCCAGCCCGGCCTCCAGCAGGTCGGCCAGGCCCTCGCCCTGGGTGTCGGCGAGTTCGATCAGGCCATGGAAGGCATGCTCGCCGGCCAGCGGCGCGCGCACGTCGGCCACGTGTTCCAGGATCAGCGCCAGGGCCTCGGCCGACATCATCTCGAAGGCCACCAGGCGCTCGCCGCAGGCCGCGCGCAGCTGCGCCAGCAGGCGCACCAGGGCGTCGATGTCGCGCGCGCCGACCCAGGCGGTGGCGCGCGCCACCGGGCGCGGATGCAGCTTGAGCACGGCGGCGGTGATGATGCCCAGCGTGCCCTCGGAGCCGATGAACAGGTCGCGCAGGTCGTAGCCGGTGTTGTCCTTGCGCAGGGCGCGCAGGCCGTTCCAGACGCGGCCGTCGGGCAGCACCACCTCCAGGCCCAGTGCCAGCTCGCGGGTGTTGCCATAGCGCAGCACGGCGATGCCGCCGGCGTTGGTCGCCAGGTTGCCGCCGATGGTGCAGCTGCCCTCGGCGCCCAGGCTGAGCGGGAAGAAGCGGTCGGCCGCCTGCGCCGCCGCCTGGATGTGGGCCAGCAGCACGCCGGCTTCGCAGGTCAGGGTGTTGTTGAGCGGATCGACCGCCCGGATGGCGTTCATGCGCACCGTGCTCAGGATCACCTGCGCGCCGCTGCCATCGGGCGTGGCGCCGCCGCTCATGCCGGTGTTGCCGCCCTGCGTGACGACCGGGGTCAGGGTCTCGTGGCAGATGCGCATCACGGCGGCGGTCTGCGCGGTGTCGGCCGGGCGCACGACGACGCTGCTGCGGCCGGTCCATTTCTTCAGCCAGTCGGTCTCGTAGGGCGCCTTGGCCTCGTCGTCGGTGACGAGGCCGGCGTCGCCGACGGCGGCATGCAGGCGCTGGAGGAGTTCGGGGTGCAGGTTGCTCATGGCTCGTGTTCGTTCGCTTCGTTCGCTGGGTTCGCTTGGTGTCGATCCGGTCGACGCGTCCGCCGGGCTCACCAGCCCAGCCGGATGCGGCCGAGGATCATGGAGACGGCGGCCTGCGTCGGCTCGACCACCGGCAGCCCGGTGGCCTCCTGCAGCGGGGCGCGAAAGGCGGCCATGCCGGCGCAGCCCATCACCAGCACGTCGGCGCCATGCGCGTCGCGCAGGCGCCGCCCGGCCTCGACCATGGCGGCGAGCGTGGCCTCGGCATCGGCCAGCTCGCTCACCGTGCGGCCGATGGCCACCTCGCCGGCGACCCGCTGCGTGATGCCCATGGCGCCCCAGGCGCGCCAGTGCCGCGCGATCGAGCCCTGCAGGATGGCGACGACGCCGAAGCGCTGGCCCAGCGTCATGGCGGTCAATGCGGCGGCCTCGCTGATGCCGAGCGCCGGCACGCCGCCGAGCTCGCGCAGCATGTGCAGGCCCGGATCGCTGAAGCA
>Ga0308164_10005384_pt1 | contig 10337 bp, 9 predicted proteins | sample PhyTR2_FD_201031 | JGI IMG/M metagenome (GOLD analysis project Ga0308164, IMG submission 201031) | Phyllosphere microbial communities from UC Gill Tract Community Farm, Albany, California, United States - DLSLT.R2 | ecosystem: Host-associated > Plants > Phyllosphere > Unclassified | place: USA... | reverse complement strand
GCTGTCGCGAAATTTCAGGCGATCCACTGGCTCCAGATCAGCACCGATTTCGGCACGGCCTTCGGCGTCCAGGAAAATGTCCAGACGCGCACGTGCGCCGATGCGCATGTGGTGGTTGCACTTGGGGCAAACGTCCAGGGTCTTTTCGAGCTCTGGACGATAAAGCACCGCTTCACAGGACGGGCATTTGTGCCAAAGGCCTTCGGGGACCGAGCTTTTCTTGACCTCGGATCGCATGATCGAGGGGATCAGCTTGTCTACCAACCAGTTGCTCATGCTTTGTTTCTCCAGTACCGGTGGCTCAAACGCGAGGCGACTCAGCGCCCTGCGCATGCCCTTGAGCTAAATTCGTAAATGGCTTGGTGCTGCCAACCGCGACCGCCTTATGGCGAGACCTGCGGGCTCGGCAACCTCAATCGTGACTCTGTTCAACCGTGATGCTGTTTCAACCGTGGCAAGGATGTAAAACCGCCCTCGCCCGTAAAAATCCTAAATGCCCCGCCAACCGGCGCAGACAGGGTGGTGGACGATGGTCAGTGAAAAACCGTCACATCCAGTCAACAACCAATCAATCTGCCCTCAAGCGCCGTGAACCGCACTCATGAACGCGCGGATCTTGTCATGATCCTTGATGCCTTTGCTCTTTTCGACTCCACCACTGACGTCAACTGCGTAAGGTCGAACCTGGGCAATGGCCTGAGCGACATTGGCTGACGTCAATCCGCCCGCCAGAATAATGGGTTTTTCCAGACCGCCTGGGATCAAGGCCCAATCGAACGTCTCCCCGGTGCCGCCCGGGACACCCGACACAAACGTATCGAGCAGGATACCGCTGGCTTTCGAATACAGTCGGCAGCTCGCCGCAATATCATCACCGGCTTGCACACGCAGCGCCTTGATGAACGGGCGATGATAACCCTCGCACTGCTCTGGCGTCTCGTCGCCATGGAACTGCAACAAATCCAGCGGAACAGCGTCCAGTGTCTCGTTCAGCTCGCAACGGCTGGCATTGACGAACAATCCGACAGTGCTGATGAACGGCGGCAGCGCTGCGATTATCGCCCGGGCCTGCTGCACGGTGACCGCCCTTGGGCTTTTAGGGTAGAACACAAAACCGATGGCGTCGGCACCCGCTTCAACAGCGGCCAATGCATCTTCGATGCGGGTAATCCCGCAAATCTTGCTGCGAACGGCTGACATGTCATTAACCTCGAGCCTTTCGGAAAGGCCCGGATGTTAACAAATGCTGCAACAAGCGTCAGCCGTCCAGTTCCGAGAACCCTGTAAGAAAGTGCGGCCCGATAAAGCGCTCAGGCAGTGGAAACTCATCCCGATACTCAACCTGAACCAGATAAAGACCGAATGGATGGGCTGTCACGCCTCCTGTACGACGAACCTTGCTCTCCAACACTTCCTTAGCCCATTCGACAGGCCTCTCGCCGGTCCCGATGGTCATCAATACACCTGCGATATTGCGCACCATGTGATGCAGAAAGGCGTTGGCACGTACATCAATGACAATCATTTTGCCGTGACGCGTTACCCGCAGATGGTGCAGTTGCTTGATCGGAGACTTGGCCTGACATTGCCCAGCCCGGAAAGCACTGAAATCGTGGGTGCCGACCAGGTGCTGCGCAGCCTCGGCCATGCGCTCTGCATCCAGAGGACGGTGATTCCAAGTGATCTCCTGATTCAAATGCGCAGGGCGGATCTGATCGTTATAGATGACGTAACGATAGCGCCGGGCGATGGCCTTGAAGCGGGCATGAAAGTCCGCAGGCATGACTTTGGCCCAACTGACACTGATGTCGTGGGGCAGGTTGATATTGGCACCCATTACCCAAGCCTTGAGTGAACGCTCGGCCTTGGTATCAAAATGCACCACCTGACCACAGGCATGCACACCCGCATCGGTTCGACCGGCGCACAGTAGCGAAACCGGAGAATCTGCCACTTTCGACAGCGCATTCTCGAGGGTCTCCTGCACGGTCAACACGCCGGACGCCTGACGCTGCCAGCCGCAATAGCGCGAGCCTTTGTATTCGACTCCGAGCGCAATTCGGAAAAAGCCATCGGCCGCCATCTCGGCAGTCGGATTATCTATGTTCGCCAAGAAGTTAAAGCCTGTCGGTTTGCGAAATGGCGGCCATTATAGTGCCGTCAAAAAAAGACGCCATGTACTCGGCGCTATAAATACAAACGGCCGCATAAGCGGCCGTTTGCTGTGAACAGAGACTGGATCAGACAAGCCGCCCGAGCATCTCCCTGGCCTCGGTCTTCTGACCGTCATTGCCTTCGGTAACCACTTCATCAAGGATGTCGCGAGCGCCGTCGCTGTCACCCATTTCGATGTAGGCACGGGCCAGATCGAGCTTGGTGGCGGCTTCGTCGGTACCGGACAGGAAATCAAACTCTGGCTCGTCGTCCATGGCTGCCATGTCGTCCGCCGTAAAGCTTGGCGTCTGGAACGGCTCAGCCATGGGCGGGGTTTCCAGATTTTGCGACAAACGCTCCAGCTCGGCATTCACGTCATCGATTTCCGATGCAAAAGCCTGAGTTGCCTGATCGGTTTCGATCTCGTCAGCCAGCGACAAATCGAAATCGTCAGGAAGATCCAGATCATGCTCTGGCTCCAGCGAAGTTTCAGGCACAGCGGCTGGCGTTTCACCCAGATCCAGCGGTTCGTTTTCCAGACTGAGCAGGAAATCGTCTTCGGTGGTCAGGCCTGGCTCATCTTCAGCCAGATCCAGGTCGAAATCATCCAGATCGTCAGGAGCACTGACCGCTGCGGCCTCATTCTGCTGCCTCAACAATGACTCAAAACTTGGCTCTTCCACGGGAGTCAATGTGGGGGCATCAAGGGCGAAATCGTCTGCCGCCGGCGATGCATCCCGCTCAATGACAGGTTCAGGTGATGCCTGCTCAAGGTCATCGAGGCTCAGGTCAAAATCGTTATCCAGCTCATCCGTTTCAGCTTCGACAGAAGCAGGTTCCGGCTCAGGCGCCAAAGATACCGGCTCTGGCTCTGGCTCGGCCTCCGGCTCATCGAGCAACAGGCTCTCGACGTATTTGGCGTCCATCTCGGCCGCCAACGCGGCGGCAGTGGCGGTTGCAGCTGCGGCAGTGACGGCAGCAGCGGCGATGGTCGGGTTATTGTCTTTTAGCTGCTCGACCTCAGCTTGATTCTTTCCCCTGGCCACCATTTTGCGCTCATGCGCGGCAAACGCCTTGGTATTGCCCTGCTCTGCGTAGATCTCCATCAGCTTCAGACGAATATCGTCGCGTGACGGATCGGCCTTGACTGACTCTTCCAGCAGCTCGACCGCTTGATTCATGCGCCCGTAAGCAATATGGATTTCGGCCTGGACCAGCGGATCGGCGGGACGCTCTTTGGCAGCAACACCTGCAGCAACAGCAGCCGGGGCCATTCTCACGCCTGGCGGTGGGACATCCAGACCATCGAAACTGGCCTGTGGCAGCTCCATATCCATGTCGGAAACGAAGTCGGACTCTTCAGCCAGTGCACGCGCCATGCGGCGATGTTTCTCGGCTTCAGCCTTGGCGTTGCGGCGACGGGCGAGGAACAGCATCAACAGCAGCAGTAGCAACACGACCGCACCGCCGATAATCCCGAGCACTACCGGGTTATTGAGCAGCTGTTTGAACGGATCCTGCTCATCAACCTCCTGCGCGGCCACCGGATCAACCACCAGAGGCTGCTCCGAACCTGGCGTCGTTACCTGAGCGGCACCTGCGGGCAGTGCGTCTTCGGGCGCAATTTCACCCGGCGGCTTGGCCGCTGCTTCCGGCGAGCTGGGAGTAGCGACCAGTGCGGCGGGCAATGCCGGATTTGCTGGATTTGCTGCAGGGGTATTGGCCGCAGCAGCGTTGGGAACCACTGCGCCTGAAGCCTGCATCTTGGCCAATTGATCGCTTTTCAGCTGGATCAGACGCTGCATTTTGTCGAGCTGGCTTTGCAGATCGTTCATGCGGCTCTTGAGCTCGGCATTATCGCGACGCGCGGTGTCGAGGTTTTCTTCAGCTACCGCCAGCTTGTTGGCGAGATTCTTGTCACCCGCAGCGCCTTTGGCTGCGGAGTTGGAACCCGCTGAAACCAGGCTCAGATTATCTTGGGCTTCAACCTGGGCTGGAGCGGCGCCAGCTCGATCACGGCGCGTAGCATCCAGTTGGCGAGCACCAGTGGGCAGATTTCGGCCCTGACGCCATGCCTGATTCTGTGCCGCCACTTCGCTGACAGCCTGGGGCTGAGGCATGGTCCTGGACTGCTGCGCAGTTGGCAGGCGCAATACCTGGCCTTTCTTCAGACGGTTGATATTGCCGCCGATGAACGCATCGGGATTCAGCGCCTGAATCGCCAGCATGGTTTGCTGGACAGTGCCGCCGTTGCGGACCTTCTCAGCAATTTCCCAAAGGGTGTCGTTGTTAGTGGTGGTGTACAAAACAGGCTTGCTTTCAGATCCTGCAGCAGGAGGCGCTTGTGCCGCAGGCTCCTGGGCAGGTGCTGGAGGCGGCGTCGCTGGCTGTTCAGCAGACGGCGCGGTGCTCGGCAACTGGGCAGGCGCGGCAGGACTTACGGGGGCGGCGGCAGCAGCAGCGGCCTCAGGCGAATACTTTGGCGGGTCCAGCAACAGGCTGTACTCGCGCAACAGACGGCCATTAGGCCAGAGCACTTGCACCAGGAATTTTACGAAGGGCTCACGTACAGGCCTGCTTGAGGTAATACGCAGCACACTCTTGCCATTGGCATTGATGACCGGCGTAAACGTCAGATCATTGAGGAACGCCTGTCGGGTAATCCCGGCCTGGGCGAAGTCGGCCGTGGTCGCCAGACTCGGCACCACCTGCGCAGGGTTGAGGCCCTGAGCTTCCGTCAATTCTATTTCGGCTACCAGTGGCTGGTTCAGGGTCGACTTGACCGACAATTCCCCAAGGCCCAGCGCCTGCGCCATTCCCGATGACAACGCTGAAGCCGCGGCAATTGCTAAAACCAGTTTGCGAACCTGAACCATAGCCCATCCCTTGTTAAAAAATTCCTCGAGATCCGAGAAGGTGAAAAGCACTCATCTCAGCAGCTACGAGGACACGCCTGGCTAGAATGATTCTTCAAAATTGTTGCCAAGTATCTTTTACACATAGTCTTTTATCAACAATTCAGCAACCTGCACAGCGTTCAAAGCCGCGCCTTTGCGTACATTGTCGGCTGTTACCCATAGATTGAGCTCACACGGATCGTCACATCCGCTTCGTACTCGTCCTACATAAACAACGTCTTGCCCTACAGCGTCACCGACCGCAGTGGGGTAATCGCCGGCTTCTACCAGCTCGATACCGGGCGCGGCTTCCAGCGCCTTGTTCACTGCGGCAAGGTTTACAGGTGCCGCCGTCGCCAGCGAAACAGTAAAGCTGTCGCCAAAGAACACTGGCACTTGTACGCAAGTGGCCGCCACCTTGAGTAAAGGCAGGGCCAACAACTCGCGCAACTCGGCAACCAGACGTTTTTCCAGCGGCGCATGGCCGTCAGCATCCGGCATGCCAACCTGAGCCAGCAAGTTGAACGCCATCTGCCGATCAAAGAAACGCGGCTCCAGGGGACGCACGTTAAGCAATTCAGTGGTCTGACGCGCCAGTTCAGCAACGCCTTCACGGCCCTGACTGGAAACTGCCAGACAAGCCGTGACGCTCACGCGCTGGATCTCAAGGATTTCGCGCAGCGGCGCCAGAGTCAGTGCCAATGCAGCGCCGGACGCACTCGGGCTGCTGACCTGAAACGGCTTGCCGCAGGACTCAACGAGTGTGGCATTGATTTCAGGGATCACGCCTGGCGCCTGCTCCGCTGTGAGGCCGCCAGACAAATCGATCACCGAGCAGCCCGCAGCGGTGGCCCGCGCTGCATAGCTGCGGGTAATGGCCGGACCTGCGGCAAAAAAGGCGACCTGCGCTTTACTGAAATCGAATTCGTCGACTTCGCGCACGCGCACGTTCTTGCCCCGGAATGGCACTGAGTGGCCCGCCGATTCGATACTGGCCAGCAAATGCAATTGAGCGACAGGGAAGTCGCGTTCTTCAAGAATCTGGACGATGGTTTCGCCGACAGTACCGGTGGCGCCGATCACGGCAATATCAAAGGACTGACTCATGCAAAAACCTCAGGTAAAACGGGGAGCGGCACTTTAACCGCGCCGTCCGGCGCAGGCAATTAAGCGCACGATTTATCGATCAGGGCTCAAGCCCAATAGGAAAGAACTGTCCGGAACTCCAGACCCCAAGCCAGCGCTGCCCGTCGATTTCACGGCAAACAGCCAGTTCAACCAGCTGATAAAAAACATTGCGATGGATGAGCGCCTCGAGATTGACCCGCACATTCACGTAAGGCGCCGGTTCGCCGGTTTGTGGATCCGTTAGCACGCGTAGCGGATGCTCCGGGCCAGCTACCGTCTGATCTTCGACATTGGTGGTGAAGCGCAAAACCTGCTGCTCGCCCTGCCCTTCCACGTCGAGCGTGACCGCGACGAAGGGCGCATCATCCACGGTGATCCGCACCTTCTCCACGGGGGTAATCAGAAAGTAGTCATCGCCGTCGCGGCGCATGATGGTCGAAAACAATCGGACCATCGGCTTGCGACCAATGGGCGTACCCAGGTAATACCACGTGCCGTCCCGGGCGATACGCATGTCGATATCGCCGCAGAAATCCGGGTTCCACAGATGAACAGGCGGCAACCCTTTGCCCTTGGGAATCTGCGCGAATAGGTCGTTGGCCTTGCCGGTACCGCTCATGTTTGCTCCTTAACGACTGACGCCCAACAAGCTACGAGCGTATTCCTCAAGAGGCGGCGCAAGCAAATCTTCCGGACTGGTGTTGTACAGCGTCAGCAAACCGCCACGAATGTGAATCCGGGCGCTGTCGATCAAATAACGGGTACTGGTTTCAATGACCATCAACTGGATAACGCCATTGTCGATACCGAGACGATCAACAGCCTCTTGATCGATCCACTCATCACTGTTGCCGATACGATCGTCGGCCCTGGCAAACCGGGTGTAGAGCAAATAATGCGCGCCCATGGACCGGGCTTCAGTCATCGCTTCGTCCAGACCCAGCGGTGCACGGGCCCTGCGGACCATGGGGAAGTATTCGACGAAGCCATTGAAAGCTTCTTCAGCGACCACATTCTGCCGAGGAAGAGGCCCTGCGCCATGGGGCGCGAAAGCGCCCTGGGCGATATAAATGAAGGAATCGGCCTGCAGGCGGAAATTGTTGAGGCGACGGGTATTGCTGTGATCGAGAATCCCCGCATCACTGAGTTGATCACGAGTGCCCTGAGCCATATCGCTGACACTCATACAGCCATTCAACGCCAACAGCGCCAGTAGTAGAACCAGGCTACGCATTATCCCCTCCCAAATACCGGTGACGGAAAACCGGCGAATGGTCGTCGGATGCAGCTTCCGCGCCAGAGCGGCCAGGGAGGTGAATAATCTGCGCCTCAAGGCATAAAAAAGCGGGGCAAACCTCAGCGAGATGCGAACTTTGTGGGAGCGAGCTTGCTCGCGAAGGCAATATTCCTATCACGAGAAATATTTTCGGATGTCCCGGCCTATTCGCGAGCAAGCTCGCTCCCACAGGGTCAATTTGATACGTAGGACCGGCCGGGATTGCAGACGCACATAGAATCTCCCACAGATTCAGTTCGAGCGGGCGTCAGGTGTCAGTCGGATCGTTTTTTGGTACTGCCTCAGCCACTTCAGTCACTGCGTCCGGATCACGCTTGCGCTTGTTGCCCATGCGTACGCCGATATCCATCAGGAACTGGAAAAAGCCTTCCTGGTCTTCCAGCACATTGCTCCAGAACGGCGAATGGTAGAGCGCTACGGCACCGTGCACCAAGGCCCAGGCGGCACAGTAATGGAAATACGGAGGCACGTCTTCGAGCTTGCCTTCGTTGATCCGCCCTTTGATCAACAGTGTCAGGTGCTCGAAATTCGAGGCGCGGATCTTGTGCAGCTCCTCGACCATTTCCGGGACCTGATTGCCTTTGACGACCTTTTCTTCGAGGCGATCAAACAACCGATAACGTTGGGGATCACGCATGCGGAACTCGAAGTAGGCACGGGACAGCGCTTCCTTGTCTTTTTCAAGATCAGCGGAATGCAGCAGCTCGTTCAGATCCCGCTCGTAGTCGAGCATCAGGCGCAGATAGATTTCCGCCTTGGATTTGAAGTGCTTGTAGATCGTGCCTTTGCCGATACCCACAGCATCCGCAATCATCTCCACGGTGACGCTGTCTTCACCCTCATCGAGGAACAACTTAAGCGCGGTGTCGAGAATTTCCTGCTCGCGGCGGCGAAATTCACGGACCTTACGAGGTTCTTTTTGCATAGGAAAAGGTCTGTAGGGGCTCTAAATCGAAGCCCGGTATTATGCCTAACTTGCGCGAAATTGCACGGATCATCCCATCCAGGTCAGGCAAATGCGTGGAACGTTATCGAGGCCCGTATCCACTGTAGGAGCAAGCTTGCTCGCGATGCAGGCCTGCCTGTTGATAAATCTTCGTCTACCCAGACGCTATCGCGAGCAAGCTCGCTCCTGCAGGGACGGGCCGCGCAGCTGCAAGATCGGACTCAGCAACCCCCGCGCTATTCCAAAACTGTTTAAAAAACGTACAAAAGGGGCTGGACGAAGGGCAATCCTGGCCAATACTTAAACAGTTGGCGCGACATCTCCCCCAAGTGACGCGCCAGTAAAGGTGCCGATGGATAGCGCACCTTTGTTTTACTCCTAATGGTCTTAACCCGGATTCATCCCCCAGAACCCGGGTTTTTTTTGCCTGGAATTCAGCGTTGCAGATGAGCCAGAGGAAACAGGCGGGCGAAGTTGGCAGTGGTCATTGCGGCGAAATCCTCATAGGACTCACCCCGCAGCATGGCCAGGAATTCAGCCACTTCGCGCACGTATTGCGGCAAGTTTGGCTTGCCGCGATACGGAATGGGCGCCAGATAAGGCGAGTCGGTTTCCACCAGCAAGCGGTCTGCGGGCACTTGCCGGGCCACATCGCGCAAGGCGTCGGCATTGCGGAAGGTAACAATGCCCGAAAGTGAAATGTAGAACCCCAGATCCAGCGCGGCCTTGGCCATGTCCCAGTCTTCAGTGAAGCAATGCAGAACGCCGCCTTGAGGGAGCGCCGCGTCGCGCAGCAAAGCCAGGGTGTCGGCGCGTGCACCACGGGTATGCACAATCACCGGCTTGCCAGTGACGTTGGCGGCTTCAAGATGCAGCCGGAATGACGCCTGTTGCAGCTCGGCCGCTTCAGGCTCGTAGTGGTAATCCAGGCCCGTCTCGCCGATGGCAACCACGCGCGGGTGATTCAACTCCCCGAGCAACCAGTCCAGCGCAGGTGCTTCGCCAGGCTTCAGATCCAGAGGATGAATACCCACGGAGCAATCGACATCGTCATAACGCTCAGCCAGGGTCTTTACCGCTGCGGCGTTATCAGCGCTGACGCCGATGCAGAGAAAATGACCGACGCCTCGAGCCCGTGCAGCGTCAAGCGCCGCATCGAGGGAGCCCGCGTGCTCGGTGAGGTCGAGACGATCAAGGTGACAATGGGAATCTACAAGCATGGGATCAGGCATCTACATCGTGTGAGTTGGACGGTCGGACTTCAAAGCACCGGCCAGATGAGTTTCGATCAGGCTGCGGGCGGTATTGTCACCGTCATTGAACTGCACGCCCACGCCCGCCGCACGGTTACCCTGCGCGCCCTTGGGCGTGATCCAGGTGACTTTGCCTGCCACCGGCACCTTCTCCGGCTCGTCCATGAGATTGAGCAACATGAACACCTCATCGCCAAGCTTGTAGCTCTTGCTGGTAGGAATGAACAGGCCGCCGTTCTTGATGAAGGGCATATAGGCGGCATACAGGACGGACTTGTCCTTGATGGTCAGGGATAAAATGCCATTACGTGGACCGGAATTCAGCGGCAAGCTCATGACAACTCCTTGGCTCGGGAATGAGTAATCCTAACGTTGTTGGGGCATCGCTGCCCACTGCACCAGCAAGGCTTCAAGCAACAGGACGCGATTGAGATTGGCCTTGGACATGACTTTCTGACGCTGCGCCAGTATCCAGTCCTGAATCTCCAGAACCCGACCCTGGGGAGTTTTCTGCGCGAGGTATTGCAACACTTTGCGCATATCGGTCAAACCCAGCCCTTCTTCATCTTCTGTCAATTGATAACGCAGCACGAGATTCGACCAGTCGCAGAACCAATCGAACAGAAGCAGCAGCGGAATATCTTTCCAGCCTTCGGCCAACA
>Ga0308164_10005381_pt1 | contig 10342 bp, 11 predicted proteins | sample PhyTR2_FD_201031 | JGI IMG/M metagenome (GOLD analysis project Ga0308164, IMG submission 201031) | Phyllosphere microbial communities from UC Gill Tract Community Farm, Albany, California, United States - DLSLT.R2 | ecosystem: Host-associated > Plants > Phyllosphere > Unclassified | place: USA... | reverse complement strand
CGTCACAGCCGGCGCTGGACCAGCACGTAGCGCACCGCGCTACCCGGTTCGGCCAGCAGGCGCAGCGCCACCTTGATCGGGCGCATGCGCAGCGTCAGCACGTAGTCGATCGTGTCGTCCAGGGACGCGGCGTTGTCCTCGGCATCCTCGAAGCGCTGGGCCACCATGAAATTGTTCAGGCAGGGCGCGACGTTGGTGAACAGCGGCTGGCCCAGCACGCGCGGCGGCGTCAGGCCGGCCGCTTCCGATTCGGTGCGGTTATAGCGGCAGACGTTGGTTTCGGCATCGAAGCCGATCACGCCGAAATCCAGCTCGTCGAGCTGGTCTGCATTGAGCGAGTCGAGCAGCCCGTGCAGGCCGGGCGCGATGAAACTAGGAATGGTGGGGGCGTTCATGAGTTCTCCAGCGGGGTCGAGGTCTGGAAGTTGCAGTTAAGAAAGGTATGGTGACACGGGGATATTGGGTTGTCAATTCAATCGTGTGCTGATGTAACGATGCGACAGAATGCGAAAAATGCGCCGGAATTGACAGCCGCGCCGCCTGCCGTCACCATCTGGCGCGCCTCATTATAAGATCGACATGCCCATGAACACTCTGCCCGTCCCCGCCTGGTGGGCGCACGCGCCGACGCTGCTGCGCGTCGTCACCGACCTGCTGGCCGCCGAGCTGGCGCTGGCGCGCCCCGGCCGGCCGCCGCCGATGCCGCCCTGGCCCGGGTCGCTCGACCTGGCCGCCGACCTCGGCGCCGATTCGCTCGAGCTGCTGGGCATGGCCACGGCGCTGGCCGAGGCCCTGCAGCTGGACGGCGCCGCCCTCGGCGAGCGCCTGCTGGCGCGTCCGGTGCTGGCCGCGTGGGCCGAGGCCGCGCGCGCCGGCCTGCGGGCGGACGGCGGCGTCACTTTCCGCACCTCGGGCAGCGCCGGCACGCCGAAACGCTGCAGCCACACGCTGGCCGCGCTGTGGCAGGAGACGGCGGTGCTGGCGGACCTGCTGCCTGGCCGGCGCCGCATCCTGAGCGCGGTGCCGTCCCACCATATCTACGGCTTCCTGTTCACGGTGCTGCTGCCGCGCGCCCTGGGCATCGACGACGTGGTCGACCTGCGCGCGGCGCCGCCCGCCGCCTGGCTGGCCACGGCGCGGCCCGGCGACCTGGTGGTGGCCCATCCCGGCTGGTGGGAAGCGCTGGCGCGCCTGGATCCGGCCTTCGGGCCGGACATCGCCGGCGTCAGTTCGACGGCGCCCTGTCCCGACGCGCTGGCCGACGGCCTTGCCGGCGCCGGCTTGCGCCTGCTGCAGGTGTACGGCAGTTCCGAGACCGCCGGCGTCGGCTGGCGCGAGGCCGGCGGCGCGCCGTTCACGTTGATGCCGCACTGGCGCGCCGATGCCGCCGCGCAGGATACCCGGGAACTCGTCCGCCGCCTGCCGGACGGCCGGGAGGCGCGCTATCCGCTGCAGGACAAGCTGGCCTGGCGCGACGAGCGCCGCTTCCTGCCCGCCGGCCGCATCGACCACGCGGTGCAGGTGGGCGGCACCAATGTGTTTCCGGCCTACGTGGCCGACGTCTTGCGCATGCATCCGGCGGTGGCCGAGGCGGCGGTGCGCCCCATGCGCGCGGACGAGGGGCGGCGGCTGAAAGCCTTCGTCGTCGCGCGCCCCGGCCATGACGGCGACCGCGCCGCGCTGCGCGATGCGCTGGCGGCCTGGGTCGGCGCACGGCTGGCGCCGGCGGAGCGGCCGGCCGCGTGGAACTTCGGGGACCGTTTGCCGCGCCAGGCCAGCGGCAAGCCGGCCGACTGGATCATCGATGCCGAATGAGGCCGGGCGGCGGCGCCGTCAGAACACCGTGTAGCCGCGCGCCTGGATCGCCAGCAGCAGCTGGATCGCCAGCTGCGCGAGGAAGAATCCGGAAAAGCGCGCGTGGACGGTGTTGGCCGGGGTGCCGCGCGCCGCGAAGCCCTGCGGCGCCATGGCAAGCAGAAACAGCACGACCAGGGCGACGATCGGGTTAATCAGCTGCACCGCGGCGCCGCCGATCCACAGGTCCGGCCGCTGGTCCGAACCCCAGTGCGTGGCGACCTGTCCGCCGGCCGGGAGCGCGTGGAGGGTCCAGAATGCGATGGCGAAGATGGCGGCGACCACCACCGCATTGCGCCAGACGGCCAAGCGACCCCGCATCTCAGCCGACCAGCACGTCGCTGATCTGGATGACCGGCGTCAGGTTCGTGTAGTTCGGAATATCCCCCATGATCTCCTTCGTGTGCGGACCGAAGCCGGCCTGGAATGCCGCCAGCGAATCGCAGTACAGATGGCCCATCGCGAGATACGGCGCATTCTCGTCCGTCCCGGCGCCGGCGCTGGCGCGGTCGATCGTGTAGTAGTTGCAGGCATCGCCCATCAATTCTTTCACCATGGGCATGTGGCGGTCGCGGTAGTAGGTTTCGTCGAAACGGGCGTCGGGGCCGTTCGGGTACATCACGCTGACTTTGATCATCGTCGTTCTCCTGGTTGGGGTTGGCTCAGGCATACGCTGGCATCCTGCACCGATGCGGCCTTCTTTGCAAGCGCGGGCATGTACACGTCCAGGAAGGCCTGCGGCATGCGGCGCGGCTTGCCGCTGCTGATCTCGATGCAGACCAGGTCCCAGTACCCGCGCAGGACGGTGGCGCCGTCGCGTTCGCGCACCAGCTGGAAGCGGCGCGCCATCGACAGCTTGCCGTCGCCGGCCACCAGCCAGGTGCCCAGCAGCAGCGGCTCGCCTGCGCCGGTGGGCAGGATGTAGTCGTAGTTGCCGCGCCGGATCGCCATCGCGCGGTCCAGGCGCCGGTAGTCGTCCAGCGTCAGGCCGAGCGCGTCGGAATGCGCCCAGCCGGCCTGTTCGCACCAGTGCACGTAGACGGCGTTGTTGGTGTGGTTCAGGCCGTCGATGTCGGCCGCCTGCGGCGTGCGCGGCAGGATGTAGGGGGTCGGGTAATCCCAGTCCAAGGCGTTCCTCGCTGATGTGGTCGCCGGTATTCTACCCGGCGCGCGCGGGCAGGCGTGCGGAACAAGGACGCGCCCGCGGCGTCATACGGTGAGCAATGCGGATTCCGACGCGGGAGAGACCATGTTCACGATGATACTGTTGCTCTACCTTCAGCAGGGCCTGGACGTCACGCTCGACCAGGCCAACCTGCGCGGCAGCTACCCGACGCAGGCGGCCTGCGAAGCGGCGGCGCGCAAGCTGCGCGGACCGATGCCGATCCCGCGCAACCTGCAGGCGGCCTGGCAGGATGTGATGTGCATCAAGCTTGCGAACAACGTGCGCGTCAACGACATGAAGCGGATCGAGCTCGGCACGCTGCTGCAGCAGCATCCGCCGCTCGGTTGCCAGGCCGAAGGCGCCTGGGACCGGGTGGCGGCCCTGTGCACGGGACCGGAGCAGGCGGCGGCCGCCGAACGTGACCGGCGCTGATGCCGGCGAACGGGACCGGCGCCGATGCCGGGTGCGCCCGGCCGCTGCCGGCTCAATCGCGCTGCCACGCCACGCCGCTCGGGCAGGGCACGTCGCCGGCATCGTTGACCCCGGCCAGGCCCGAGGCGCCCGGCACGAAGCTGCCTCGCACGCTGCCGCTGCGCCGGCAATAGCTGCGCCCGGCCACGCGCTTGCGGTAGGTCACCACGCCGTCCGGCGCGGTATAGCTGTCGATCTGTTCGCCCAGGCCGGGTTCGACGTGGGCCGATTCGACGGCGCGCCCGAAGCGCGCCATTGGCGTGTCCGCCGTCATCGGCACGCCTGATTTGCCTTGGCGCAGTTCGCGGTCGATGCGGCCGGCCTGGCGCTTGATGCTGTCGAAGGTGATGGCGCCGGTGGCCGGCGCCGGATCGGCCGGCGCTTCGGTTGCGGCGGGCGGTGCCGAGGGTGAGGTTACGACTGGGACCTGGATGGTGGACGCCGCGGCAGGCGCGGGTTGCGCTGGGCTCGCAGCCCGCCTGCTTGCCTGCACCCGGGGCTGCGGCTGCACCGGCTGCACCGGCGCCGCAATGCGCGCACGCGGCTGCAGCAGGATCGACACCACCCCCGGCGCCGTCTCGGGACGCGGGCGGCGCTCGCCCAGCCACAGCAGCAGCGCCGCCCCCAGGTGCAGGCCCAGCGTCAGCGCCAGCACCCCGTGCCGCCGCGCCGGCACGGCGGACGGAAAGTTCGGGGCGATGGCGTGCCGGCGCATGGGCGCGCGCCCCTTACTTCGCGGTCATGGCTTGCTTGATCGCCACGCAGCGCTGGTCTTCCTGCAGCGTGTCGAGCAGGGCGCGGCGCGAGCCGGCCGACAGCGCCGTCATGCTCGTGCTGGCCGCTTGCAGGCGCGCCACGCTGGCCGGCGTGCAGGCGGCCGGGATCATGCTGCCGGCGTAGGAGCGCATGTAGACCGGGCCGGCGGCCTTGTCGAGTTCCGGCAGCTTGGCCAGGCGCTGGGCCGCGCTCTGTTCGGCCAGCGCACCCTGTTCCGCCGGGTACAGGCTGCCCATCGCCGTGCGCACGCGCGAGAACGGCAGCTTGGTCTGCAGGTCCTGCACGGTGCCCAGCCACTCGGTCTTCACGGCGGCATCCGGACGGCTGACGGTGGCGGCGATCGCCGCGGCGGCGCCGGTGTCCGACTTGTCGCGCGCCTGTTCGGCCTCGACCAGCGCGGCCGCGCCCGGATAACCGTAGCGGTTCAGGCGGCCGATGATGGACCAGCGCAAGTCCTGGTTGACGGCCAGGCCGTCGATCGCGGTCTTGCCGTCGAGCAGGCCGGCAAGGCGGTCCAGGCCCTGGCGCGAGCTGGCCACGCCGATATAGGTGCCGAACCAGCGGCGCTGGAAGTTGTCGTCGCCTTTCGCGGCCACGGCGGCGTTCCAGGCCATGTCTTCCAGCTGGCGCGTGGCCTGCGCGGTGTAGCCGCCGCCGAGCGCCATCATGTCGAGGTAGTGCTTGGACATGACGGTCTTGCCCAGCACGTCGCCCAGCAGGGTGTAGTCTTTTTCCGCCGGCGCGTTGGCGACGGCGGTGGCGATGAAGTCGTTCAGCGGCAGCTTGCCGTCGCGCACGCCGTCCCACAGGCTTTGCCACAGCATGGCGCGCAGCAGCGGATCGTTCACGCCGCCCAGGCGGGCGCGGGCGCTGTCGAAGGAGCGCGCATCCAGCTGCACCTTGACGAAGCCCCAGTCTTCATAGTTCGGGTACACCAGGTCCGGGCAGGCCGCGCCCACCATGCCCGGCACGGCCGTGCTGGCACCCTTGTAGGTCACCGCCACCTTGCGGTCCAGCTTGAGCTGGCTGCCGTCCGTGCGGAAGGCGGCGACCTGCACGCGCTGCTCGCGCAGGGTCGGGAATTGTGCCGGCGCGCTTTGCTGCAGGGCGAAGCTGCTGATCTTGCCGCCCGTGCACTGGTAGTTGGCGGCGATGGTGTTCACGCCCGGCTGGTACAGCCACTGCTGGGTCCAGCCTTTCATGTCGCGCCCGGCGGCCTGGCCGAGGCTGCCGATGAAATCGTCCAGCTTGGCGTTGCGGTACTGGTACTTGACCAGGTAGTTGTGCACGCCCTTACGGAACACGTCCGCGCCCAGCAAGTGCCGCAGCTGCATCAGGGTGGAGGCGCCCTTGGAATAGGTGATGGCGTCGATGTTGTCGAAGGCGTTCTGGGTCGACGGCACCGGCACTTCGATCGGGTGGGTGGTGGTGCGCTGGTCCTGGGCATAGGCGGCCTGCTTGCCTTCCGAGTAGAAGGCACGCCAGGCGTCGGTGAACTCGGTGGCCTCCGCCGTCGCCATGGTGCCCATGAAGGATGCGAAGCTTTCGTTCAGCCACAGGCCGTTCCACCACTGCATGGTGACCAAGTCGCCGAACCACTGGTGCGCCATCTCGTGCATGATGACGGCGGCCAGGCGCTGGCGCTGCTCGGCCGTCATCTCGGCCTTGTACATGAAGCCGCGCTCGGCGAAGGTGATGGCGCCGGCGTTTTCCATGGCGCCGTACAGGAAGTCGGGCACCAGGATCTGGTCGTACTTGCCGAACTGGTAGGGAACGCCGAAATACTCGTCGAAGAAGCTCAGGCCGGCCTTGGTGTACTTGAACCATTCGGCCGGCTTGATCTGCGACGCCACCGACTGGCGCGCGAACAGGCGCATCGGATACTTGCCGCTGGTGTCTTCCCACATCTTGTAGGGACCGGCGTGCAGCGAGAAGTTGTACGGGCTCAGCTTCTTGGTGGCGGGGAAGGTCCAGCGCTTGACGTCGCCGTCCGCCGTGACCTTCGTTTCGCGCGTGGTCGAGATCACCTGCCAGTCGGCCGGCGCGCTCACGTTCACCTGGTAGGTGCCTTTCAAATCGGGCTGGTCGAACACGGCGAACATCTGGTGCGCGGCCGCCGGCTCGAAGTGCGAATAGGTGTAGACGCGGCCGTCGACCGGGTCGACCATGCGGTGCAGGCCTTCGCCGTTGGTGCTGTGCAGGCGCTCGTAGGCGACCACGATCGTGTTGCGGCCCTTGACCAGGTCCTTCGCGGCCACGGTGATGAACCAGTTGTTGTACTGCGGCGTGACGGCCTTGCCGTTGACGGTGAGCGACTTGATGGTGGCCTTGTCGAGGTCCACGGTCAGCGGCGCCGCGGTGTCCTTCAGGTCGAAACGCAGGGTCGTGGTGGCGCTGAAGCTTTCCTTGCCGGTGAGCGCGAAGTCGAGGACGTAGTCGACGTTCGACACGCGCGCCGCGCGGGCGGCCGCATCGGTCTGCGACAGGAAGGCATTGTCGGCGCGGGCTGCGGTGGCGGCGCTGTCGGCGGCGTGGGTGGTGCTGGCGGCAAATGCCAGTGCGGTCGCGGCGGCCAGGGGCAGCAGGCGTGGGAAGAGACGGTTCACGATGATCCTTGCGTGTCGAGGATGAAAAGCCCCGGCCGCCGCTGGTGGCTGCGGCCGGAACGAATCTCACAAGAATATCATGACAGCAATATTAAACCCACCTGCCGCGGGGCCGGGACGAGAATTTTCTGCTATCGGCGACCGCGCACGTAGGGTGGGCACCCCGTGCCCACGTGCATGCAACGTGTTTAGGCGTTGGCCTGCAGCGCCGGATAGTCGGTATAGCCTTCCGGTCCCGGCGCGTAAAACTTGTCCGGGCGCGCCGGGTTCAGCGGCGCATCCGCCCGCAGGCGCGCCGGCAAATCCGGGTTGGCGATGAACCACTGGCCGAAGGCAACCGCATCCGCGTCGCCGCTGGCGATCAGCGCTTCGGCGCTGTCCTTGTCCAGGCGTTCGTTGGCGATGTAGACGCCGCCGAAGGCTTGTTTCAGGGCCGGACCGAGGCGGTCGTCGCCGATCGCTTCGCGCGCGCAGATGTAGGCGATGCCGCGCTTGCCGAGTTCGCGTGCGACGTAGCCGAAGGTTTCCAGCGGGGTCGAATCGCCCATGTCGTGCAGGTCGCGGCGCGGCGACAGGTGCATGCCGACGCGGCCGGCGCCCCACACCGCGATGCAGGCGTCGGTGATGTCCAGCATCAGGCGCGCGCGGTTCTCGATGCTGCCGCCGTAGCGGTCGTCGCGCCCGTTCGTGCTGTCCTGCAGGAACTGGTCGAGCAGGTAGCCGTTGGCGCCGTGGATCTCGACGCCGTCGAAGCCGGCCTTCTTCGCATTCTCGGCGCCCAGGCGGAAGGCGGCGACCACGTCCGCGATTTCTTCCAGCGTCAGCGCGCGCGGGGTCTCGTAATCCTTCATCGGGCGCAGCAGGCTCACGTGGCCGGCCGGCTTGATGGCCGAGGGCGCCACCGGCGCGGCGCCGTCCAGGAACACCGGGTCCGAGATGCGGCCGACGTGCCACAGCTGCAGGGCGATGCGTCCGCCGGCCGCGTGCACGGCGGCGGTGACGGCTTTCCAGCCTTCCACCTGCTCATCGGACCAGACGCCCGGCGTGTCGGCGTAACCGACGCCCATCGGCGTGACCGAGGTCGCTTCCGACAGGATCAGGCCGGCCGTCGCGCGCTGCGTGTAGTACTCGGCCATCAGCGCGTTCGGCACGCGCCCGCCGCCCGGCGCGCGGGCGCGGGTCAGCGGGGCCATGATGATGCGGTTCGGTAGCGTCAGGTCGCCAAGCTGGATCGGGTCAAACAGTTTGCTCATCGGTATTCCTTTGATAGTGATGCGAACGTCCATGATCTTAAGCGAACGCCGTGATTCCTGCTGGCGGCGGCCCGTTTCCGCCCAGCGCACGCCCAGCGCATATACTTGTCGGCTGACTTGTGCGAGGAATGAACAATGAGCTGGATCTGCCTGATCGTCGCCGGATTGCTGGAAGTGTGCTGGGCCGTGGGCCTGAAATACACGGTGGGCTTCACCCGCCTGTGGCCATCGCTGTTCACGCTGGCCACCATGGCCGGCAGCGTCGGCTTGCTCGGCATTGCCTTGCGCGCCTTGCCGCTCGGTACGGCCTACGCGATATGGACCGGCATCGGCACCGTCGGCACCGCGCTGTTCGGCATGCTGATGCTGGGCGAGCCGGCCGGCGCGCTGCGCCTGCTGTCGATCGCCCTGATCGTGGCCGGCATCGTCGGCCTGAAGCTGCTGACGCCGGGCTGACGCCGGGCTGACCCCGACTGCGGCGCGCCACGAACGCGCGCACGTTTGCGCTGCGTCGTACCGGCGTCGTCATGCAAGGCGAATATACGGTTTTGCTCGGCCGCCGCCGCGGCCCGGCATCCACGGGAGCCGAGATGACGCCAGCGAACGGCCGGTTTGACGACGGTGCATGCGGGAGGGACCATGCGTAGGGACGCGCCCGCCGTCTCCCTGTCGATCGTCGTGCCGCTGCACGACGAGGAAGACAATGTGCTGCCGCTGGCGGCTCAGGTGGAGGCGGCCCTGGCCGCGTCGCCTTGGCCGTGGCAATTGATCCTGGTCGACGACGGCAGCCGCGACCGCACCGCGCAGCGCATCCGCGCCGCCGTCGCCGCCAGTCCGGAGCGGGTGGCGGCGGTGATCCTGCGGCGCCGCTTCGGCCAGACCGCGGCGATGCAGGCCGGCTTCGATGCGGCGCGCGGCAGCGTCATCGCCACCCTGGACGGCGACCTGCAGAACAATCCGCACGACATCCCGCGCATGGTGCGGCGCCTGCTGGCCGAGGACCTCGACCTGCTGGCCGGCTGGCGCCGCGCACGCAGGGACGGGTTCTGGCTGCGCCGGCTGCCCTCGATGCTGGCCAACCGCCTCATCGGGGCCGTCACCGGGCTGCCGCTGCACGACTACGGCTGTTCGCTGAAGGTCTACCGCGCCGCCGTGCTGCGCGAGGTGCGCCTGTACGGCGAGATGCACCGCTTCATTCCGGCCTGGATGGCCACCGTGACCGCGCCCGAACGCATCCGCGAAGAAGTCGTCAGCCATTTCCCGCGCCGGCACGGTACCTCGAAGTACGGCCTGTCGCGCGCCTTCAAGGTACTGCTGGACTTGCTGGCGGCGGTGTTCTTCGTGCGCTTCCGCGCCAGTCCCGGCCATTTCTTCGGCCGCATCGGCCTGGCCTGCGCCTTTCCCGGGGCGCTGGCGCTGGCCGTGCTGGCCTGGGACAAGCTGGTGGACGGCGCGCCGATCGCGGGCCGCCCGCTGCTGACGCTGGCGCTGCTGCTGGTGGTGATCGGGGTGCAGTTCATCTGCACCGGCATCCTCACCGAAATGCTGGCGCGCACCTATTTCGAGGCGGGGACGGCGCGTACTTACCTGGTGCGCGAGACGTTCGGCGACCTCGGTCCCGCGCCCGGGCACGGGCAGGGGCGGGCGGCGCGCGAGCCGGGGCTGCTGGCGGGGCCGGCGGGCGTGGGGCCGGCGGCGGAGCGCCCATGAAGCCGCACACCGGAACGCATGCCGGAGCGCAGAATGTAGCGCAGGACGGAGCGCTTGCAGGACCGGATGCCGGACCGGATGTCGGCGCGCCGGCGCCGCATGCGCCGCTGTCGCCGAATCTGCCTTCGAATCTGCCGCCGCTGCTGCAGCGGGTGCGCCTGCCGCTGCCGGCGCTGGGACTGGCGCTGGCGGTGCTGGCGGCCTTCTTCCTGCGCCTGGGCGCGCCGCCGCTGTTCGACGTCGACGAAGGCGCCTTCGGCGAAGCCACGCGCGAGATGCTGGCGCGCGGCGATTACGTGTCGACCTGGCTCAACGGCCAGCCGCGCTTCGACAAGCCGATCCTGATCTACTGGCTGCAGGCGGCATCGGTGCGCCTGTTCGGCCTGGGCGAATTCGCCTTGCGCCTGCCGTCCGCGCTGGCGGCGACGGCCTGGATCGTGGCGATCGCACTGTTCGTGCGCGACTGGATCGGCGATGGCGGCGGGCAGGGCAGCCGAAGCACGCAA
>Ga0308164_10005380_pt1 | contig 10343 bp, 21 predicted proteins | sample PhyTR2_FD_201031 | JGI IMG/M metagenome (GOLD analysis project Ga0308164, IMG submission 201031) | Phyllosphere microbial communities from UC Gill Tract Community Farm, Albany, California, United States - DLSLT.R2 | ecosystem: Host-associated > Plants > Phyllosphere > Unclassified | place: USA... | reverse complement strand
ACCTTGCGGGGCTCGCGAACCCACTTTTCGGCCTTTGCTCGCTTACGAATAGCCGTGTCGGATATTTCGTGCCGATCAGCTATTTCACGAATGGAATCATCACCGGCCAAGTATTCGAGCTCGATGCCCGACCAGTCCGCAGTAGTTTTGCGAGCTGCCATTGCGGAGCTCCTCGGCTCAAAGTTCGCACCCCAGGACATTCCAGCGGGATTTTTTCTCCGCGTGAGAGCCTATGGGGTCCAGCAGGGCGCGCCCTACCGATGGTCAGACCCTCCCCCCCGGCGGTGGGGCGGCGTGGTCAGTGTCGTTGGGCGCGCTCAGTGCGCTGCTTGCGGCTGTTATGGCAGGGTGCGCACAGGCATTGCAGGTTGCGCTCGTCCCAGAACAACGCCTCGTCACCGCGGTGCGGCCGCTTGTGGTCGACGACCAGCTGCGACGTGTCCGCGGTCATCAGTCCGCAGCTAGGCCACTGACACGTGAACAATTCTAAGCCGTGTTTTTACAGTGGCTTACAAGGCTATGTGGTTGCCTTGCGGTTCGAGTAGCGCATGTTGGAAGCCGCCAATCCGCTCAATTATGTCAGCGCGGCGCGTTCCGCCGACGATCGGGTGGGCATAAACCTGCAGCGTCATATCGAATTTGGAATGCCCCATCATGCTCGCAACGTCGGTGAGGGGGAGGTTGTGGCTTATCATCATGCTGGCCGCGAAATGGCGAAGCGAGTGGAAATGGAACCGCTTGCCGCCCGTGTCGGGCAAGCCCGCGCGCTTCAATAATGGCCCCCAGTACGTGCTCTGAAAACTGCTGCCCTTTGGGGGGCTGCCGTTCGACGTGGTTAGGACAAGCTGCCCTGGATTGAACACGTAGAAGGTCGCTATCCACGCCCTGAACATTTCCGCGAGATAGGCCGGCATTGGCACGTCACGGACTCCTGCGGCCGATTTAGGCCCCTTTATCTCGCCTAAGCGGGTCACGCTTTGCCGCACCTCCAAAACGCAATTCTCAATGTCGATGTCTATCAAGCGCAAGCCGACAAGCTCACCATAGCGAAGGCCGCAAACGCTAGCCGCCGCTACCATGATCGCCATGAACGCGTTTGACCGTGCCGTATGCCCCCGAGCAGGCGACATGGCAGCCTTTGCAATCCGCTGCATCTCGCTAGGTGAAGGTACCGCGATCGGCTTTGCTTTGCCCGCTGGAGCCTCGCCCATTACGTCCCGAACGATCGTCAGCTTTGTGTGCCCGCGCCGCCGACCATAGTCTTCGATCATACGCGTGATCTGCATCGCTTGCTTAACAGATACCGGCGAAAGCCTTTTGGCAATCAACCCGTTGCGGAATCGTTCCACGTCGGCAAACGTCAGGCTTGCGAGCTTTAGATTGCCGATCGCTGGAACGATGTGGCACCGGCAGAACTGCTCTACTGAGATCGCCCACGTTCGGCCGACAGTGCCCTCTCGCACCCGCTGATTGTAGTGCTTCACGAGGTCGTCCGCCGTTGCAGCAACGGTCTTTGTGCTGCCCGCGGCGGTGTGCGTCCCGTCTTCTAATTCGCGCTCCACCTTCCTGACAAAGGCGTCTGCCTCCTTCTTAAGTGCGAAGGTTTTGCTCGGGCGCTTCCCGGTCGCCTTGTCGAGATAGCGGACCTGCCAGCCTTCGCCGGTCGTGCCGTCTGGTTTCGTCCAGCGACGCTTCACCACGCTCGCCATAGTCTCTTCTCCATGTGAAAGGCCCCGCCGCCGCTTTCCTTCAATCGTAAGGGAAAGGTCGGGGCGGGGCAGGGTGTCAGGCGTTTGGATCGGCCAGCAGGTAGAGGTCGCGCGCGAGCGGCCCCGCAAGCGAGCCAAGCCCACGGATCGCAAGGCCCGCGTCCGCCGTCTCAGGATCGTCTAGCAGGGCCGTGCCTAGCAGGTTGCAAAGTGCCTCAATCTCGCTTGCCCGATGCCCGAACGCCGCAGCGGCTTGTTCGGTAAGGCGCATCATCTCACCACCGTCCGATGGTGCGTGATGATCGCCTCCAGTTGGACGCCCATATCAGCTAACATGGAGGCTATGCCGCGTAGGGCCGTGCCGACGTTTGTATCGAGCGGGTCGGCAATCAACTCAGCGATAGCCTCCGCATGCTCCAAACGGCGTTGCAGTGCCTCGAGCGCTTCCCGATCGCCGGGGGTCATGCGCGCCGCCCTCCCATGATGCGAAGGGGCGAGCTAAGGTGGTAGCCCGTGACATAACGGCCGTTCCTAACCTCCTTGCATCGGGTGCGCCGGATGCGATCGAGATGCCGCGCGCGCAGTTTAGCGCCGTCGTCCTCGTCGTCCTCTTCCTGCTGCGTAAAGCCGTGGCTGGCCCAAGTGCCGCCGGGGTCGGCAATGGGGCAACCGGGCATGGCGCCGTCGGATCCATGAATCATGAAGTCGTCTTCGCTGGCGTTGCCGTCCTCTTCGTCGCCGTCGCAGTCGTGCGGCTCGTCGACTATATCCCGATCCTCGGTGTCATCCTCCAGATCGGGGTCGCCGGCGCGGGCGTCTAACTGAGCGATCAGTGCATCAACCGCGATCGCGATGTGGTCGGGTTGCAATGCGCCTGCCATCCTCAGGAACGTCGCCAAACGCGCGCTTCCATCGGGCGGAAAGGTGGTGTCGATATACATAAACTTGCTCACTGGTTTCGGCTTTCTACGGCCGTTCCAGGTGGCGGACCTGGAGCCGGGGGGTAGAAACCTGCCAGTGAGACAGGCCGGCAGCTTTTACACTTTCGTGCTGGACATGGCATACCGCCCCCGGCCATAAGGTGGCCAAGGTCGAGCCACGCCGCCAAGCATGCTCTCCTTGGAACCCCGCCAAGGGTTCCTTTTCGGCACCGATCCCTCGCCAAAGGGAACGCTGCTTATCACTGGTCCGGGTTTCTACGCCCACGGACGTGTTGCCTTAATAGTTGATCGCGTGCAACCTCCCTCCGGGGGGGTTTTTATGCGTTTGCCTTGGTCACAGCATTCGATTTCGGTTGATCACATGCCGGATAAGTCGCCAGCAACCGTTGCTCGACTTTCGCGTGCTGATCTCGCGACTTATACCGCAGGATGGGCCCCAGGGACGTCTGATCGACTTGTGGCCGAGGCCGAGCAACGCCGCCGCGAGGCCAGCAGCGCACGCCGGTGGAGTATGGCGGCTGTAATCATCGCCGCAGCATCTCTACTTGTCAGCTTATGCAAAGATTGACCTTGTCCTCTGAACGAACGCGCGCCCTTGTGCTCGCCTAAGGACGGCGAGGATGTTTAAGTCGAGGGCTACATATGAACGATAATAGTAAAAGAGTTGGCGTCGAAGAGCGGCAATTAGAGCGGGAAATACTTGCGAGTGGATTTGAGGAGCTTAAGTCTGCTACGCTTCAGCAAATATCGGATAGCGGAAAATGGGTTAGTGCCGCTTTATTAACAATAAACGGCGGCGGAGCACTCGCGGCCGTCGGAGCGGCAGCGAAATCCGAGACAGGGCATTCAGCGATCGCGTTCGGGCTAGGTATCGTTTTTGCAATCGCCAGCGTCGCTTTAATTGGCAAGGCCAGTTACGATGCCGTTGGAGTCTTAATGAGGGCCAGATTAGATGCTTTAGCAGGCAGGCCTATATCCAATGACTACAATGGAGTGATAAACCCATTTGTCATTGCTGATATTCTAGATTTTCTATCTCTAGCTATGTTTGTCTATGGAGCGGCGATGTTAAGTACTTCAATACGGGACACGTCAAATGACGCCCGGTGTTTGGTCATCCAATCCGATATGCTTTCCGCGAATCCTAGGCGTTCAGATGATGCCGTCTTATTTACGGCGCTCGGCTGTCGCCCGCAGGGCGGGGGGAGCGTGTTTGCGCCGCCCACTAAGTTAGAGCGCGCGGCCGGCCATCCGCTGCCGAACGGTGGTCGCCGTTAGCTGCGATGCGTTGAGTGCTCGGGTCGCGTTCGTGCGCATGGAGCAGGGGCCGACGGGCAAGAGGCGCATTTCGAGCATCACGATGCACACGATGGCTGCTCACTGGGTCATCTTCCACTCCGGCAGCGGCGACCGCATCCGCGTCCGTGGCCGATGTAGTGCAAGCGTTATTCCGCCGAAGCGATGTGTTTCGGACGTCCTGCCAATTGGTAGACTATGACTATGGCTGATTCCGATGATGGTAAGGTTCCGCGTGATCAAGCGCTGCTTATAAGCGACTTGTACAAGGAGATGGCTGCCGATGAGCGATCGGTGGCTCGAAAGAGCGGGGAATGGGTCGGTGCGGCCTTGCTGGCACTACACGGGGGCGCCACGGTCGCCCTTATGGGTATCTATAATAAATCTGGCATCGATATCATCGCATTGTCTTTTTTTGGTTTCGGGCTCTTCATTACGGTGGTCTCAGGAATTTTATTGAACCATATAAGTTATAACAACTGGCAAGTAAATTATCAAATACAGAACGACTTTCTGTTCTCTAGAAGGTCATCTTTGATCATCAATGGAAATATAGGTAAATGGAAGAAATTTAGATCTGAAGTTCCTTTCTATATGCGCATTATATCTTCCTGTGTCTTCGTTGCTGGTGCGGCAATCGGAGCATACAATCTGAGAGAGACCGATAAAAAGACAGAAGCGACTTGTCGTCTGGTGGAAGAAGATATGATGCGTCGGGTCTCGCTGAAGGCCGATAGTCCGGCCGTATTTCAGGCACTCGGCTGCCGGCCGCAGGGTGGTTGGTTAGCATATGCAAAGCCCGCGAAAATTGACCATGCTGCCAGCCGTTCGATAGATAATCGCGACCGACGATAGGGTCGCTCCCCGCGCGTCGGACTTCTCGTGTTGGTCGCGCTGCAGCAACCTCATCAGGCGGGCGAATTACGGTGAGGGCATGAATAGCTGGCCCTCGTGGACGAACACGCCCGCCTCCATCATCAGTGCGACGCAGCGCTCGATAAGCACCTCGCGCGTTGCGGCCGTGCATGGGCCTCGCCCTGGAGCGTCAACGGCCGTTGCAGCGTATGCCGCCGCAAGGGTTACCGCTTCGGGATCGAATGAAGTCGGGAGCGTCATGCGCGGGTGCCTGGATCGGTCAGCATGTCCTCGATCGCGGACAGGCGGGCGTTGATATCGGCAAAGTTGCCGTTGATCGCCTCGCCCTGGGTCTCGATCTGCTTGAGCCGACGCTTCATCGGCTCAAGGTGCTCTTTCAGGTATTCTGCCGTGGCCTTAGCGAAACCCTCAATCATAGCGCGATCCATAATTAGGCCACCGCCTGCGTCGGACGGATGCCGGAAAGCACCGCAACGGAGTCTTGCCGTTCCTGCCGCCAGTTTTCGTGCATCAAGCCGGCTATCGCCATCAAGTTGTTCTGCCAAAGGCTGACCTGCACGCTGGCCGTGGGCGTGATCGCATTGCTGACCGGGACCTCGCTCATCTCGATCGTGCCTTGGTGCGTCGACTTGATCTGTGTCGCGGCATCGTCGGCGGCATAGACGATGCCGGCGGGGTCGATCAGGTTGAGGCGATACGAGCCGTCGGCGTTATTCGGCACCGATCGCGACGGAATTGCCGGGATGCCTGCCATTTCGCCGCCGCGCGCACCGACGTTCGGGAATTCGACCCCGGCGACTTGAACAAATAGCTCGGGCCTGCCGACCAGCACCGCCGTTGTCAGATCGCCAGCGAATGATGCCACCAAACGATCAAGATCAATCTTGAAGTCGCCAACAGCGGTGATTGGCTCCACGCCGTTCGTGACGCTGGCCGGGGTCTCTCCCGCCACGCCAGCGTTAGCCGGGTCGATGAAAGCCAAGTCCGACGCCTCGGCAATCGCGCGGGTCAGATCGGCCTTGATAATCGCGTCTGCGAGCGGATCACCGGATTCGATCAGCTCTTCAGTGACGACGCACATGGCTGCCACCTTCAGCGTATCGAGCGCCTGACGGGCGAACACGGCCTTGCCGACGCGCATCGCCGCGCCTTCGCGAACCCAATGGCCTACGAAGCCCCCGGTCTGCGTCAGGATTGGCACCCGGGAAGGAACGCGGCGCAACCCGGTCAGCCGCCCCAGGATCGACTGTTTGCGGACCAGGCCCATAAACTCCGCCGCGGCCGTCGCGTATTCGCCCGAGAGAGCCCCGCCCCAATTCCCGTTGACAGTGCCGGCGGCGCCCGCGGCCTTAACGATCCGAACGGCGCGACTTTCAGCGCCCCAGCGCTCGCTTGCGATCCCCGCAGCCTCGTTCGGCGCGTTGCGCGCCACCGTCTGCGCGATCGTCGCACGAATGAAGTCCAGCCCGCGCTCGGCGGTCAGATCGGACGGTAAAAACGGCTTCCGCATTGACGATGCTCCATGATTTGACGTGATTGTATCGGTCCGCGGACGCGCCGCGCGTGACGCGTCACGGTATTTATTCAGCCCAGAGCCGGGCCCATTCTGCGAGGACTGCCGCAACCTCCTGTTCGACGCGGTGACGGTCGAGCGCCTGCGATTCAGTGAGGCGGCCCGAAGTGAGCAGCGCCAGCAGCAGGTCGTCCCCGGCCGGCACGCGATAGACCGCGAGCCGATCTCGCTGGCGTTTCCGGTAGAGGCGCTGGCGGTCGGCGTGCGTGTTCGGGTGGTCAGCCATAGGGCCTCCGATCGCGAGCTTGAGGGGGATGCGCCGCCGCACCGCAAAGTACGCACTAGGGTTCGCGGATGGTTCGCAGTGCGTACCGGCTGCGAACCTCGTGCGAACCTTCAATAAGTGGCCGATTTCTGCGGTTTGCGGTCCGGAAAGTGCCGTTTCAGGCGGTACGCACCGCACTTCAAAGTACGCAGGGTGCGAACTTTAAATACTTGCGTGCGCTAAGTAACGACGCGGGTTCGTCGCTAATAAAACTGCAGTAATCAGCCGTTTGTTTAGGATCAGGGTAGGGTGCGGAGGGGGTCGCGTTGGTTCGCACCAAGTTCGCAGACGGCCTCAAAGTTCGCACGCCGCCAAACTCCAGGGGGAAAAATTCTGCGCGTGAGAGCCTATGGGGTCCGGAAGAGCCCACCCTGCCGACGGTCTGACCCCCCCCCCTTGGGTTGGGGGTGGGTCAGACCGCGCACGGCAGCTTAAAGTTCGAGCGCTGTATGCTTGGCGATGCGCCCTGGATGGTTTGATGAGCTGGCCATGTCCTTTGTTACTCGTATTGCAGCGCGCGCCAGAAGTGCCCAATGTGCTGCGCGGTATAGGGGAATGATCTTATGAGTCCGGGCATTTTACGTCGTGACGGTAGCAAAGCGTCCGCTTGGCTCGCTGTCGTTGGAGCAGTCGGTGCCTTAGGCACGACCTCGCTCGCGGTCTTCGCGGGCGGACAGAGCGCCCGCACCGAAATCAATGCAAGCATTTCTGCCTCGCAGGTGGCTCAACTACAAACTACCGGGAGAATTGCACTCTCCGCTCGTCAGGAAACGGAGAGACTCCGGACCCAACTCGACCTACTGGCCACAAGGTCTGATACGTCTGGAGCCAAGGTAGAGTTCGCACGGCTTCGGGCGTCGGTTGACGAACTGAGCAAACGTCAGCTTCGTATCGAAGACGCGATATCCAAGGATCCGGCAAAAGCCCTTGAGCTTCCTCTACTCCGTCGCGATCTTGAAAACTTGAAGGATGGTCAGCTTAAGGAGATATCATCCCTGCAAAAAAATGTGGATCAAATCTGGGATTTGAGCAAATGGTTGGTAGGAGGCGGTGCGATTAGCTTGCTTGCGATTGCTCTCAGCACTTTTCTTGCACGATGGAAGGTGCCAGGGTCTGAGTAATTAGCGGAAACGATGGGGAGCTACCGACGCTTTCCGCCAAGGGGGTAGAGCGCCGCCGTCCTATGCTCGCTCACTTCATGCGCCGCGAGTATAGGATGGCGCGGATAGCTTCGTCTGTGTCGTCTGCCATGTCGACGACTGTACACAGGACCTCATGTCGAAGGTCAAACGGGCTATCGTGGTGGCGCGGAGTGTTGTCGTTCATGGATGCCGTTTCTCCGTAGCGGCGTCGGTTGGGTCGACTACGCCAGTTGGCAGGTCGAAGTCGTATCCGGCGCGATCGTATCGGAAGGGAGCGCTAAACTTGCGGAGCGCGCGGTTCAGTCGGTCAACGTCGTGGGGTGCGACGCGCTCGATCGAAGGCGGCGCGACGTGCTTGCTCCGCAGCTTGGGTTCGCCGGCTGTATCAACGAACCATTCGATGTCGCGGCGGCCCTCGGCTTTACTCGCCATGATGGCGTTGCGCTGGTCGCCGAAGGCCTGCGCAGGATCGTAGCCAGGCGGCGGCGACGGCCGAGTTGCTGCTTTGTCGCGGGCTTCCAACGCCTCACGCATAATGCGTATCAGGTCGGCGGCCGTCGGTAGGAACGGGCTCTCTCGCACCCACGTTGCCACGGCAGGCCGCAATAGGTCAGGCGGCACGTCGGCCAGGTCCGTCGCGAGGAAGCCCAGCCGCGCCTTGAACCCCTCGACGTCACCGCCGGAGCCATGCTGGTATCGGATCTTGAGCTCGCCCATTAGCGTGTGGATCGACTTCGGAACCGTCGTCCGGCCTTGCAATGGCTGCCTCGAGCATGTCGGTCGCGTATCCGCGCCGAGGTCCTGCCACGTCGTTAGCTCGCGGCCCGTTTCCATATCTTCCATTAGGGTGGTCCTCTCGGTCAGGGTTGCGGACGCTTGCCCAGCCCTTGCCTGCGGCGAGCGCGATCAGGCGCGGCCACGGCCATTCGGCGGTGGCGTGGCGGGTCAGGTCGTCGATCAGGGTCTTGTGAGCGCTGGCAGTGTTCGGGAGGCGCTTCCGCTTCCGTGCTGCTAGGAAGTCGGCCCATGCTTGGGGGTCGCATCCTTCGGGCATCGGATACGGATCGATCGCCACCGCGCGCACAGAGGGAGAAGACGTAGTCTTCTTCCTCTCTTGGGGTTTAACTGGTGTATTGGTGGGCGTGACACCCGGGGTACAGGGCGTGACACCCGGGGTGGGTTCTACGCCCGGGGTGGGTGTGACACCCGGGGTGGGCGCTACGCCCGGGGTGGGTTCAGCTCCGGCGTTAAGGCGGTAGCGGGTGCCTTTGCCGATGATGCTGCGGCGTTGAAGGTAGCCGCCGCTTTCCAGCCTAAGGATTGCCAAGCGGACAGTGCGTTCATGGATGCCGGTCTTCACTGCGAGTTGCGGGACCGACGGCCAGCACCGCCCCGCCTTATCCGCCCAGTCCGCTAACGCGAGCAGCACAAGGCGGTCCGTGGGCGGCAGGCTGGATTGCCATGCCGCCGCCATATGAGTCAGGCTCATTCACGCTGCGCCTCCCGCGCTATCTTCGGGCGGTGCCAGGATGATGCCAGCGGCGATCTCAGGCCGCTCGACGTAGCAGAGCAGTGACGACAGGGCCGCGGTGGATACGGCGATAGCCGCCGGTCGATCCTCGCCAACCCATGACATCATGCACTTGAGGTACCCGATGGCGGTGACTGCCCATTCGTCCTCGGTCCCGACCGATGCTGCCGTGACCGCGATCGGGCCGGCTTGCACATCGGGCCACCCGCACCGCAAGAATAGCTCGAGCCGGTCAGACTGCTCTTGCGTGGGCTCCGGCCCGTCGTTCTCTTCGTCCCACGTCATGCCCGCACCGCCAGCATGTCGAGGCGGTCGGCCAAGTCGATCGCCGCACGTTCGGCATCGGCTTCCGTCTTATGGCTTTCGAGGCGGCGGACGATGTAGCCCAGCCGGATAGGACCGATGCCAGTTACCCAGCCCGCGCTGCGCCGCTCGACTAGCACCACGTCCAGCCGGTGACGGTGCGGGATCTTCTCAAGCGCGCTCATTGGACGCTAGTCCGCGCCGAGGCTTCCTGCGCCGCGAAGTGCTTCGCTAAGGTGGACCTACGAGCGCATATCGTAGCCCCAAGCTTGAAGGTCGGAAGCTCCCCCTTCGCGACAAGATGCTCAACCTGCCTTGCGGTCAGTCCGACATGTTTCGCTATCGCCGCAAGGCCGTAGAGTAGATCAACCGAACCTTCGTTGCGTGCGTCATTCATGTGGTTCTCCATGTGTCACGGGCTTGCCCGTGCGAGCGCGGGAAGCGCGGTTTTCTGCCGTTTCTTTCGGGGCAGTCGGGGGGTGCCGCAGGCAAGAAAAAAACCCGTCCGGATCGTCCGAACGGGCCTTAAGTTACTGTGTTACCTAGCAATTCTATCCGCAGATAAACCATGCGGCCTATTTCACGTGAACATGTCACGCGTCAGGATGACCATGCGCAGGGCACGCCAGCGCGCCGTCTTGTAGAGCTTGCGCCAAGGCGCGTGCAGCATGCGGTCCTCGTCGCGGGTGCGCTCGACAGGCGGCAAC
>Ga0308164_10005377_pt1 | contig 10345 bp, 5 predicted proteins | sample PhyTR2_FD_201031 | JGI IMG/M metagenome (GOLD analysis project Ga0308164, IMG submission 201031) | Phyllosphere microbial communities from UC Gill Tract Community Farm, Albany, California, United States - DLSLT.R2 | ecosystem: Host-associated > Plants > Phyllosphere > Unclassified | place: USA... | reverse complement strand
GGCCGCATCCGATCCTCGAAGCGCATCTTCTCGATCTCCAGATACAGCTTCAGCTGGTCCACCTCCTGCGCGACGGTGACGTGCGCGGTCGGCTCGTTCGCCAGCGTATAGCGCAGGAACGACGACAACCGGCTCAGCATCGCATTCGCCCGCTCGGTCTGCTTGAGCAGCACCAGAGTCGAGATCGAGTTCAGCGTGTTGAACAGGAAATGCGGGTTGAGCTGATACCGCAGCATCGCCAGCTGCGCCGACGACGCCTGGTTCTCGAGATGCTCCATCTGGTCGATCTGCTGCTCGACGATCAGGTAGAAATTGATCCCGAAATACAGCGCCGACCACCCGAACAGCACCGTGAACGTGACGTACACCGACCCCAGCAGCCGCGTGAGCGTCACCCCCGGCGTCGCGGTCGCGATGAACGAGAAGGTGAACGCGTCGAGCACCGCGTACAGGAACGTCGCCGCGGCGAGAGTCGCGATCGTCAGGAAGATGCCGACCAGCCGGTTCATCCGGCGGTACTGGCCGTACATCGTCGAGAGCAGCAGCGTGATGCAGTATCCGACGATCGCCTCGACGATCACCGGGATCACCCCGTCGAGCGACAGCCCGTTCGAGATCGACACGACCCCGCGCAGCAGCAGGTATCCGCTCCACCCGACAGCCTGCAGGATCCAGAACGCCCGCGCCTTGTTCTCGAAAAACGGCCGTGCGGTAAAGGGCAGTCGCCGGGTGGAGTTCAAGGCGGACGAGCCGGGGGGCGGGGCGGAAGAATTAGCCATTGGCCCACCGTCTTACACGCCGCGCAAGGCACACGCAAAAGCCGAACGGTTTGGCCGGGTGCAAGGCCGCAAAACGAAAAAGGCCGCCGCATCCCGAAGGAAGCGGCGGCCAATTCGACCGATCGGGTCGGACGCGCTTTAGAAGGTGAAGCGCGCACCGATACGGATCAGGTACAGCGAACCGTTGAACACCGGCGCGCGAGCCGTCGCCGGCTCAATGAACGACGAGTAGCGATATTGCGCGCACGTCTGGTTGGCCGCCGTGTTGGCAACGCCGGGGGTGTTCGTTGGCGTTGCGACCGCGAGGCACTGCACCTGCACGACCGAGGCCGTCGACGGGAAGGCCAGCTGACGCAGACCGCCCCACTTGCTGTTGAGCAGGTTAGGCAGATTCTCGATATCGCCGAAGATCGTCACGCGCGATCCGCCGAGGAAGGTCGGAACCTGCTGTTCGAGATGAAGATCGATACGCGTGAAGGCACGGCTGCGGGCGATGTTGCGGCCCGCGATCTTGCCGCGATAGTCCTTCAGCTCGGTGTTGTTGATCAGGTTCTCAAGCGCTGCCTGCGTTCCAGGCGTGTCATAGCTGACCAGCGGATCGCTTGCGCCAGTCGGCACGTACAGCAGGTAGCGACCGTTGTTCGACAGTGTGCCGAATACCGGGCTGCGATTGCTGGTACCGCCACTCTGATCGATCATCGTGAAGCTGTAGTTGCGGCCTGCACGTGTCTCGCCGAACAGCTGGATCGCGGTACGATAGTCGCCGAAGAACGCGTGATCAAAACCGATGTTGTACTTGAACGCCCAACGAGTTTCGTCGTTCGACCGGCCATACGCCGCGAAGTTTGGATCGAGCATCGCTGCGTTGCCATAGTTGGACAGTGCGGTCGACGACGTGGCTGGCGTTGCGTCCTTCACGTCCTGCCAGGTGTAGCTACCGCCGAGCGACAGGCCCCAGTCGAACGTCTTGGAGGCACGAACATCCCAGACATGACCGCGACCGCGATTGGTGTTCCCGAGCACGATATCCGTATTCGGATCGGTAACACTGATCCCGCCGGCGTTGGTCCGTGCGGCATAGCGTGGGCGACCATCGGGCAGGCGCCCGATCACCACCGAGCGAGCGTCGCTGAACTGTACCTGCTGGATGACCTTAGAGTAGATATAGTCTGCGCCGAACTCGATGCCGAACAGGTCATAGTCGGCGGAGAAGGTCGCCTTCAACGTCGAAGGGATGTCGAAGCTCGGATCGATCGCATTGACCGGCGCGGTGCTGAGCGATGCCGTGTTGGTCGACAGATAGTTTGCGAGCGCCGCCGGAATGGCGCTGCCGTTGACGTTGTTCAGCGCGGCATCGCCCACGGCGACCGGCTGGTTGTAGACCGACGCGCCGCTTGTCGTCCGGTTGACGGTCACGGAGTTGGTGACCACGCCGGTGTTTGAGAAGCTGTTCGACAGGTACACGTCGGGTGCGCCGCCAGCGAAGATGCCGGCACCACCGCGCAGCTTCAGGCGCGCGACCGGCGGCTTGAAGTCGAAGCTGATGCGCGGCTGGAACGCGCCCAGACCCTTGAAGTTCTTGGTGTTCGCAAAACCAACGCGGTTCTGGAAGTTGGCGTTGTACGGAATGCGGCTCTGCATGTCGTACAGGTCGTAACGCGCGCCATAGGTAAGGTTCAGCGTATCGCTGACGCGCCAATTGTCTTGGACGCCGAAGGTGTACTGCTGATACCCGAAGTCCGCCGCGGCATCGTCCGTGTTAAGCGATACGGCGTCCTGATAGGTCACCTGGTTCGCGCGGCGGGCTTGGAAATCGGCAAGCGAGTCGAAATAATATGCGCCGGCACTGTTCTGCAGGAACAGGTTCTTGATCGTCACGCGCGAGAATTCGCCAAGGAGGCGAATGCTGTGGTCACCGACCGTGACGTTGGCCAACGCCGATCCGCCGAACGTTTCCGTCGCGAAGGTGTTCGACTGGCTCGAAGCATCCGGCCCGAATGCGATGACCGGGGTGCCGGTGCTGCACGACTGAGCCTGGCCGCCGGTGCCGACCGAGGTCGGATCGAGGCAGACGCGGAACTGGGCAAAATCGTTGCCGCGCAGCGGATCGCGGGTGCGGGTGTACTTCTTGTACGTGCCGCGTACTTCGGTCGAGAATGTGTCGGACCAATCCGAGTTCAGCTGCGCGATGCCGGCGCGGAGCAGTTCGCCCAGCTTGTAACCGTTCGAGTCGAGCGAGAAACCTGGCGACGCGGCCGACTGCGAGTTGCTGCCGCTAACAACGAACGAGTCGAACGCGTTGACGTAAGACAGAGCAAGCTTCTGGCCATCGGTGATGTTCCAGTCTAGCTTGCCGACGATCTTCTCGTCTTTCTGCTGCGCGATCGAGAGAATCTCGCCCGCGTCATAGCCATAGACCGACTGGGCAATGGCGGCGACGTTGTCGACCTGGGCGGTCGTCAGGAAGCTACCCGTGCCGAACGGAACCTGCGACGGCGACGCGATCGTCAGCGGGCGCGCTTCTGTGTTGCGCTCACCCGAGACCATGAAGAACAGCTTGTCCTTGATGATCGGGCCGGACAGAGTCGCACCGTAGGTTTCCGACTTGAAGCTCGTCGGGGGGCGCTTGAACGACCCGATGCGCTCGCCATAAAGGCCGTCGGTGTTCTGCGAATAGAAACCGGTGCCATGAAATTGGTTGGTGCCCGAAGCGAGCGTCGCATCGATCGCGCCACCCTGGAAATTGCCTTGGCGGAAATCATACGGCGCGATCGAGACCGAGACCTGCGCGATGGCGTCGAACGGGATCGGCCCGCGCGCGGTTGGGCTGGCGTCCGGGTTCAGGCCGAAATTGTCGCTGACCGACACGCCGTTGATCGAAAAGCGGTTGAAGCGTGGGTTGCTGCCGGCGAACGACACGGCGCGGTTGTTCGACAGGTCGAGCGTGGCGAACGGATCGCGACGCTGGATGTCGCGGATGTCGCGGTTGACCGAAGCGACCTTGCTGATGTCGCGCGCGCTCAGCACGGTCTGCGGGCCGTCCGACGACGTGCCCGCGCCACGGATCGACGACGCGGTAACGACGATCTCGTCGCTGGACGCGGTGCCCCCTGCTGCCAGTTCGATCGGCAAATCGAACGGCTGGCCGATGACGGTGAAGATGTCGGTAACGCTGGTGCTGCCCTGAGCCGACGCGACGTCGACGGTGAACGGACCGCCTGCGCGCAGGCCGGTGACGATAAACGTTCCGGTTGCGTCCGTTGTTGCCGTCGATCGCGTGCCCGACGGGACGTTGGTGATGACCACAGTGGCGCCGTTGACAGGTACGCCCGCGGACTGGACCGAGCCACGGATCGTCGCCGTCGTGTCCTGTGCCATGGCGGCGGCAGGTGCGACGAGCGCAACGACTGCCACACCTAGGAAAAGGTTGTTCCGCATCAGTAATTACCCCTTTTGAGCGCGTTGCTCTGAATTTCGCGACTTCATGTCGTGTTAATCCGGCCCTGCACTTTGAATATTTCGGATATGTGACATTGGCGAGTCGGGAAGTGTCACAGACACACTCGGTTATACCGCGTTGCAAAAAAGCCACGCAGCGAAACCGTTTCGACTGCGATGGAACAGATACGCCGCCTAGCTGGCGGCGACGATCTCGGCCCATTCGGCTTCGGTGATCACCCGGATGCCGAGGTCGGTGGCTTTCTTGAGCTTCGATCCTGCACCGGGGCCGGCGATGACGAGGCCGGTCTTGCTCGACACCGACGCGGCGACGCGGGCGCCGAGCGCTTCCGCCTGCGCCTTCGCCTCGTCGCGGCTCAGCGTTTCGAGGCTGCCGGTGAAGACCAGGATCTGGCCCGTCACGGGTGACTCGCGCGTCTCGTGGACGACGTCCGCGGGCTTCACTTCGCGCAACAGGTCGAACACGACGCGGCGGTTGTGCGGCTCGGCACAGAAGCCGACGAGGGCGCTGGCGACCTCGGGGCCGATCCCGGCCGTCTCGATCGCACCGACCAGGAGCTTGTCGCGACGGAGCACGAATTTCCGCTCGGGTTCGCCGATCACCGGTTCGATCTGGCCGCGCAGGAACACTGCGTGACGCAGCACCGCACCGAGCGCGCCCGAGGACACATAGCGTCGCGCGAGGTCACGCGCGGTAATCTCGCCGACGTGGCGGATGCCGAGCGAGAACAGGAACCGGTCGAGCGGGATCGTCCGCTTGGTCTCGATCGCCGCGATCACCTTCGCCGCCCACACGCGCCCATCCTTCTTGCGCGCGGCGAGCTGTTCCTCAGTCAGGCGGAAGATGTCGGCAGGCGACTCGATCAGCCCGTCGCGGAAGAACGCCTCGATCAGCGTCTGGCCCAGCCCGCCGATGTCGAACGCATGGCGCGAGGCGAAGTGTATCAGCCGCTCGACTCGCTGCGCCGGACAGATCAGCCCGCCGGTGCAGCGATAGACGACCTCGCCTTCCTCGCGCTCGGCGGCGGACCCGCATTCGGGGCAGGTATGCGGGAAGACGTAAGCCTCGCGCTCCGCGTCCGGCGTCAGGTTCTCGACGATCTGCGGGATCACGTCGCCGGCGCGCTGGACCAACACGCGGTCGCCGGGGCGCACGCCGAGTCGCTCGATCTCGTCGGCATTGTGCAGCGTCGCGTTGGTCACGACGACGCCGCCGACCGTGACGGGTGACAGTCGCGCGACCGGAGTCATCGCGCCGGTGCGTCCGACCTGGATGTCGATCCGTTCGAGCAAAGTCTGCGCACGCTCGGCGGGGAATTTGTGCGCGATCGCCCAGCGTGGCGCCTTGGCGACCTGGCCCAATCGTGCCTGCCAGTCGAGCCGATCGACCTTGTAGACGACGCCGTCGATGTCGAACGGCAGGTCGGCGCGCTCGGCTTCGATCTTCCGATACACGTCGAGCGCCGCGGCCGTTCCTTCGACCCGCGCGAACCCGTCGGCGATCGGGAAGCCCCAGCCGCGCAATGTGTCGACGACCTCGGCCTGCGTCTCGCCCGGCACGACGCTCGCCTCGCCCCAGCCATGTGCGAGGAACCGGAGCGTGCGGCTCGCGGTGACGCTCGCGTCCTTCTGGCGCAGCGACCCGGCGGCGGCGTTGCGCGGGTTGGCGAACTGCCGTGCGTCCTTGCCGGTCTCCTCGGCCTCGGCGAGCAGGCGCGCGTTGAGCGCGGCGAAGTCGTCCTTCGCCATATACACCTCTCCGCGGACTTCGAAGATCGCGGGGATGCCTGCCTCATTATGTTCCCCCGCGAAGGCGGGGGCCCAGTCTGGGCCCCCGCCTTCGCGGGGGAACAAGGTCTGGGGGATGTCGCTTATGGTGAGGACGTTCGCCGTGACATCCTCGCCGACCTGGCCATCGCCACGCGTGAGGGCCTGCACGAGGCGTCCGTCCTCATACCGCAGCGAACACGACAGTCCGTCGATCTTCGGCTCCGCGGTCAGCGCCACCGGCTCGTCATCCGCCAGCTTCAGGAACCGGCGGACACGTGCGACGAACTCCTCGACCTCCTCGTCCGCAAACGCGTTGTCGAGGCTCATCATCGCCTTGGCATGCGCGACCTTTGCCAGATGCCCAGCAGGCGCCGCACCCACCGTCCGGCTCGGCGAATCGCTCCGCACCGCAGCCGGAAACGCCGCTTCGATCGCCGCATTGCGCCGCACCAGCGCATCATACTCGGCATCGCTGATCTCGGGCGCGTCGTCGGTATGATAGCGCGCGTTATGATACGCGATCTGCGCGGCGAGCGTCTCCAGCTCGGCGGCGGCTTCGGTCTCGGTCGCGGGAAGGTCGTCGGGCATCGCGCCGGGTTAGGGGAGGGTGCCACCTTTCGACAAGACCTGGATCAACATGGCGTGAACATTCGCCCGACTTGCGCGCTGACATCCCAAGGCATTTTCAGGGAAACATGATCATGACAGACACCAGCCGTCGAGACCTCTTCAAGGGCGCAGCCGTCACCGGCCTAGCTGCCGCCGCCGCACCCGCCTTCGCGCAAGGTGCTGCGCCACTCGCCGATCCTAAGACCAAATATCCCTCGCAACCCTTCCCCGAACAGCGCCAGAAATGGCCCGCGCTCCAGCGCAACATGCACCCCGTTCCGGATTGCGGCGAGGCGAGCTATCGCGGGTCCGGGCGACTGGCCGGTCGCAAGGCACTCGTCACCGGCGGCGATTCGGGGATCGGTCGTGCCGCCGTCATCGCGTTCTCGCGCGAAGGCGCCGACGTCGCGATCAACTATTACCCGACCGAGGAACCCGACGCACAGGACGTCGCCAAGCTGCTCCGCGCCGAGGGCCGTAAAGTCGTCCTGATCCCCGGCGACCTGACCGATGCGAAATTCTGCAACGACCTGATCGCGCGCGCCAATCGCGAACTCGGCGGGCTCGACATCCTCGTCAACAACGCCGCCTACCAGCAGTCGAAGGAGTCGATCGCCGAGATCAGCTTCGAGCAGTTCGACCGCACCATGAAGACCAACGTCTACGCGATGTTCCACCTCTGCAAGGCGGCGATCCCGCTGATGAAGCCCGGCGCCTCGATCATCAACACCGCGTCGGTCAATTCGGTCAGCCCGGAAAAGGAGTTGCTCGACTACGCCTCGACCAAGGGCGCGATCCTGATCTTCACCAAGGCGCTGGCAAAGCAACTCGCCAAGCAGGGCATCCGCGTCAACGCGGTCGGACCGGGCCCGATCTGGACGCCGTTGCAGGTCGCGGGCGGGCAATTGCCGGGCAAGATGGGCGAATTCGGCCAGGACACCCCGCTCGGCCGCGCCGGCCAGCCAGCCGAACTGGCAGGTCTCTACGTTGCGCTGGCGGACCCGAGCGACAGCTACACCACCGGTAGCTTCTTCGGCGCGAATGGCGGCACCGGCGCGTCCTGAATTCGCCCATCACCCCGGCGAAGGTCGGGGCCCAGTTGGCAAGGTCGTTGTGAGGGAGCACCGTGTTCCCCAGCTAAACTTTCCCAGCTGGGCCCCGGCCTTCCGGGGTGAAATCGGGGGTGCGATGAAAATACCAGCTATGATGATCGCCATAGTCTTTGCTGCCCCCGCCGCCGCCCAGCAGACTCACGTCTCCCCTAAGCCGGCCCCGGCGATCGGCCATGACTGGAACGACGATTCGTCCGCGGACGACCGCGTCCAGCAATCGCTATGGCCGCGATCGGACGCCAGTGCCGCCGGGCTCAACGACATGATCCACGCTGAACAGGCGCCGGTCCGTGCGGTGATCCACGAAGACGGCGATTTCGGCAGCCGGGCGCTGCACGGCCTGCGGAAGGTCGGCGGCGATTACATCGTCGTGCCAGTGCTGAAGATCCACTTGGGTCACCCGCGGCAGGCGATGCCCTGAGACCAGCCTTTCGCGGCACCGTTCTCCCGCGAACGCGGGAGTCCAGGGTTACAGGCGCTGCAAATGGTATCCTGGACCCCCGCCTTCGCGGGGGAACGGTATCGGCTTCGCGGAGTCGAGCCTAAAGCCTCAACCCTCAGGCCCGCTCCAACAACCGCTCCGCCTGAGCCCGCGCTTCGTCCGTAATTTGCGCGCCCGACAGCATCCGTGCGATCTCTTCCCGCCGCTCCTCCTCGCTCAAGGCCCGCACGCCGGTCCGCGTGACCGTGCCGTCGCTGCTCTTCGCGATCAGCAGATGCTTCGCACCCCGGGCGGCGACCTGCGGGCTGTGTGTCACCACCAGCAGCTGCGTGGTCAGCGCCAGTCGCGCGAGTCGTTCGCCGATCGCGCTCGCCACCGCGCCACCGACGCCGCGGTCGATCTCGTCGAACACCATCGTCGACGCGCCACCCTCTTCCGCCAGCGCCACCTTCAGCGCGAGGATGAAGCGCGACAACTCACCTCCCGACGCGATCTTCGTCAGCGCCGCAAACGGCGCACCCGGATTGGTCGAGATCTCGAACTCGACCCGGTCCTTGCCCGCCGCGGACCAACCCTCTTCACCAAGCGGCGCAACGACGGTCTGGAACCGCGCCGCATCCAACTTTAACGGCGCCAGTTCGCCCGCAACCGCCACGTCGAGCCGCTTGGCAGCCGCCAACCGCCGCTTCGTCAAAGCATCGGCCGCCGCATCGAAGGCCTTCCGCGCAGACGCCACGCGTGCTTCGATCTTCGCGATCCCGCCTTCGCCCGCATCCAGCCGCTCCAGCCGCGCGCGCATCTCGTCCGCCAGCGCCGCTAGGTCGTCCGGCTGCACGCGGTGCTTGCGCGCCATCGCCCGCAGCTCGAACAACCGCGCCTCGTCATCTTCCAGCGCCCGCGGATCATACGCCATCTCAGCCCGCGCATCGCGCAGGCTTTCCTCCGCGACCGACGCCTCGATCACCGCGCGATCCACCGCCGCCAGCGCGTTGCCGAGCGCGACATGATCCTCCGCGATCCGCTCCAGCACGCGCGCGGCTTGGCGAAGCTTCGCGATCCCGCCATCCTTGCCCTCGAGAAAATCGTCGATCGCCGCCAGGTCGTCCGCGATCTTCTCCGCGCGCTGCATCGACCGCCGTGTATCCGCCAGCGTCTCTTCTTCGCCCGCAACAGGTGCCAACGCAGTCAGTTCGGCGACGGTATGCTCGAGCCACTCGCGATCCCGCGCCGCCGTCTCGATATCCGCACGGGCGGCGGCCAGTTCAGCCTCCGCTGTACGAAACCCAGCATACGCCTTGCCCGTAGCCCCCGGCTCGGTCCGCCCGAAGATGTCGAGCAGCGCCCGATGCCCGCGCGCATTGAGCAACCCGCGTTCGTCATGCTGGCCGTGGATCTCGACCAGATGCGGCGCCATCTCGCGCAGCAGCCCCGCCGACGCCGGCTGGTCGTTGACGAACCCGCGACTGCCGCCGTCCGCCTTGACGATGCGCTTCACGATCAGCGGTTCGCCGTGCTCGATCTCCAGCCCGTTCTCGTCGAACAACAGCGCGAGCGGCGACTCGGGGGCAGGGGCATCGAACGTCGCGGTCACGACAGCCTGCGCAGCGCCATGCCGCACCAGCCCGCTGTCGCCGCGGCCACCCAGCGCCAGCCCCAGTGCATCGAGCAGGATCGACTTGCCCGCGCCGGTCTCGCCGGTCAGAACGCCGAGCCCTTCGCCGAATCCCAGATCCAGCGCCTCGATGAGCACCACGTCGCGAATGGAAAGATCGGTCAGCATCCCGCGCGTCTTAGACGATCCGCACGCGAAGTTGATCCCCCATTGTTCTCACGCCCGGGTTCTCATGGCGTATTCCCCGATCAGTTGCCGGGGCCGGTCCGCGTTGCGCTGCCCGGACCGACGGGTGCGGGGCTGGAAACGCTGCCCGCGCCCGTGCCACCGGTGTTGCCGTTCGCCTTGGGAAGCTCCAGCGCCCCGGTACCCGGCGTCCCTGCGGTTCCCGTCGGCACGACTGCCTCGCCCGGTGCCAGCGGGGCGATCGGCTTCACCGGATGGTCCTGCATCAGCTTGTAGGCGTGATCATACCAGTCGGTGCCCGGATAGTTGCGACCCAGCACCGCGGCGGCCTTCTCGGCCTCGATCGGCACGCCGAGCTGCAGATACGTCTCGGTCA
>Ga0308164_10005375_pt1 | contig 10346 bp, 6 predicted proteins | sample PhyTR2_FD_201031 | JGI IMG/M metagenome (GOLD analysis project Ga0308164, IMG submission 201031) | Phyllosphere microbial communities from UC Gill Tract Community Farm, Albany, California, United States - DLSLT.R2 | ecosystem: Host-associated > Plants > Phyllosphere > Unclassified | place: USA... | reverse complement strand
TCGTGGGCCCTGAGGGTGCTCCAGCATTTAGTGGCAGCATTCCGTTCACACTCACCTGTGTCTCGCCCGACCTCAGCCAGCAAGGCAGCATCGCCGTCGTGAACAATGCAGGCGCAGCCGATCCGATCACGGTTACTGCTGGCAGCTCCTGCTCGGTAGCAGAGGGTGCGTTGCCTGCTGCGCCAAGTGGTTATGGGTGGGGAGCTGCCACGCTGCCCGCAGCGACTGGGCCTGTGCCATTGGGAGGCAACTTGACTCTGGTCATCACAAACACGCTCGTCAAGCAGAATACCCCGACTGCGATTCCCACACCAGTGCCTTCACTCAGCCAATGGGCACTTGCACTGCTGTCCTTGGTCGTGGCTGGCTTCACTGCGATGGGCTTGCGCCGCTCCAGAATGCGCTGACCTGTTGAGGGTGGAGACTGCTCGTTGCCCCAGGCGGTACTCGTCAGCTCCACCCCTTCAACTCACCCATCCCTGGTCTAGCCAGGGTAGTAGCTACAGAGACGCAGGCACCGGAGAGCATCTTCGCAGTGCTTGCCCGTCACCAGCCGCCATGGCCCCCCTTGCCCGCTGTTCCAGGTTGGTCCGTCCGTAGCAGGCGAGGTGCTCACCCCGCTCAATCACCACCCTCCTGCACATCACAATTTCCAAGAAATCTGCGTTTCTTCCCGAGACCCTCAAATTGCCTGCTACAATTGCAGCTTCGGCGCTGCGGAGAGGTGGCAGAGTGGTCGAATGTACCTGACTCGAAATCAGGCGTACGTGCAAACGTACCGAGGGTTCGAATCCCTCCCTCTCCGCCAAGTCCCATTGGAAATCAATGGGTTGCAGAAGAATTTGAAATCTGTACCACATAAAGTACCACAAAAAACATCCTTGTGTTGTTTGGCGATGGAGCTAAAGTGGGACTGGTGTGGTTCTTCTTGAACTGTCGAAATGCATTCGTTATAAGCTGATGATGAATTGCTAAATTAGCGGCTGTAGCTCAGCTGGATAGAGTACTTGGCTACGAACCAAGGGGTCGTGGGTTCGATTCCTGCCAGCCGCACCAAAACGTCAAGCCTCAGAGTAGCAATGCTCTGAGGCTTTTTCGTTTTGATGTCTTGGATGATGCCTGGGATTTTCTAGTGCCGCCAAATTTCCGGTTTGCAGCGGTTGCTGCCGCTGATTGCATCTGGGCGAGCTACCGTTCACCTAGTCTTAGCGCTCATTCAGAGCGCTAAGACAGTCACATCCCCGATGACTGTTTTCAGGTCTGCAGCGGCCCCTCGCTAATAGACAGGCACCGGGGGTGCTGGAAGTCCACTATCTCGGCTCGCGAATGAGTGCTGTCGACCCCTTGCTGCCGTTCGACGTTAGTATGCGGATGACGGCAATGCTGCGACATCAGCTGATCGCTGCTCAAGCACAAGTGACTGCTGGGAGGTCAAAAAAGGTAATGACCGCCTCGGATGTGACAGCTAAAGACCGGAAATAGTCGTACATCGTCGTTAACTTGGATCACCATGCTCATCCCGTATCGGCAGCGAGGCGGGACTGCTGGTGGGCCAGCTCGCCGTGATGGTGGGCCCAGCATTGCACTGCGGTTTGTATCGCTGCAGGTTTTTGGACCCAACTTTTAGCCTGTATTATTGGCCTCGGAAAAAACATTATCTAGGGGAAACTTTGGCCGCCAATCCTGACGTAATCGCGACTTCGCGTGCGCTACTGATCCAACTGTCTGACATTCACTTTCTGAGGACAGGTGATGCGGTGCTTAAGCGCACGGCGGAAATTGCGGCAGCCCTCCAGCCTATGCTTCCACTAGCCACTCGCGTGATCATTGCTGTTACGGGTGACATAGCCCAATCTGGCAAAGCGGCCGAGTACGAGCTTGCAAAGGGTTTCATAAACACCATCGCCGCCGACATCAAGATTCGCCACGGCGAGGCGCCAGAGATCATCACCGTACCTGGCAATCACGATGCCGACTTCGACTCACCAAGAGCTCGGGTGCGCACGCGTGTTCTCAAAACACTCTCTACAGAGACCGCCTCCAGCATCGAGCTTGAGGACGTCGAGGAGTGTGTCAGCATCTTTGACGCCTACGAGGCATTCGCCAAGGACATCGAGACAAGCAACGCAGTCACACACTCGCCAATCTGGCGCACGATTACGATAGGCGTGGGAAGCAATTTGCTGCAGGTCCACTGTGTCAATAACGCTTGGAGCTGCGAGATTCGCACCGAGCCCGGCAGCCTCGGCTTCCCAACAAAGATACACCGAGGGTGCGCTGACGCAACCGGCGCTCTCAGAATACTGTTGATGCACCATCCGGCACATTGGATCGCATCGCGCCAGTACCGCGAATTCCGCCGCTTCACCCGCGAATGTGCGGAGATCTGTTTCACAGGGCATGAGCATGAATCCAATGCCGGCTCGAACCGCGACAGTGAAACGGGTCTAACACTCTACGTCGAGGGCGCAGTATTGCAGGAGCGCAGCGATCCAAATTTATCCGGATTCAATGCATCCTTAATTGACTTTCAAGTCAACACCATTGAAACAACGGAATTCAATTGGAACGGATCGTTCTACCAGTCAAAGAGCAAGCCGTTTGTCCAAATGTTGCCGACTAGGGCCAACGTTGTCAATCTCAAACCAGAGTGGCTGGACTTCGTAACGGATCTTGGGTCCAACGTGTCACACCCAGCGCAGGAGCGGCTGGACTTGGCAGATCTCTATGTCTATCCCGAACTAGAGCAAGAACACGACGGCGACGAGAATCCCATCATCGCTTCTAGCAAGGACATCTCACAGGAGCTCGCCAGCGACACTGCGTCCACGTTAATCAAGGGGGAACAGAGCAGCGGCAAAACCGCACTACTTAAGCGTCTGTACGTGGATGGCTTAGAGCGCGAGCTCTATCCAATATACATAAACGGTGCTCGCCTGAAAAGCTCCGCCGAGCGAGACATTCAGCGTCTCATCGAGCGTTGTGCCGAGGAGCAATATGCCCCCGACTCACTGGCCAAGGTACTCCAAGCAAAGCCTGAAAAACGTGTCCTGCTTCTGGACAACCTCGACCGTTGCGAGTTTCCCGACCGCTATATGTCGAGCGTGCTCGCCTATCTGGACAAACAGTTCCTAAAGATCGTTGCTACTGTCGACTCGGCTTTCGATCTAAAGGAGGCTTTGCTAACGGCAGACATGAGTTCGCTGCGCGCGTTCGTGCAACTGCGCCTGCTTGAATTCGGCTTCCGACTGCGTTTAGAACTGGTGTCGAAATGGTTCGGATTGGACGCCAAGAGGCAACGCCCCGAGCAGGAGGCAGAACTGGCAGACAAGATCATTTCGCGCGTCGTTGGCAGAGGCCTTATACCGTCCTACCCAATCTACGTGCTAATCCTGCTGCAAAGCATGGAGGTCGGCCGGACTGGCGAGCTTGAGAACAGCGCCCTAGGCCACTACTACGAGTACATGATCCTGCAAACACTGGGCCCCCGAGTGCGCCAAGAACATGTGCATGAGATTCTCAATTACTGCTCGCAGTTCGCCTGGTTCCTTTGCTCGGTAAAGAAGGAGCGCGTGTCAGACCAGGAGCTCAGGAGCTTTCACGATGCCTTTGAGAAAAGGTTTGACCTCGACATCAAGTTCGAGGACAGAAAGCGGATGCTGCTTGAAACAAATCTGTTCCTAGAGTTGGGAGACGAGGTTGGCTTCCGCTACCCATACAGCTACTTCTTCTTCCTTGGGCGGTACTTGGCAAAGAACCTACAAAATGAGGAGACACTTAGGTTCATTCGGCGCTGCTGTGACAACCTGCACGTTCGCGAGAACGGCAACGCTATGTTGTTCCTCGCGCACCACAGCAACGATCCGCTCGTATTCGATGCGCTGCGGGAAGCGGTGGATTCTCGTTTCGTGGAAATTGCGCCCTTACAGTTCCAGCAGGACACTGAAGCGCTTGACAAGATGGTAGCCCTAGCCCCGATTATGGTGTTCAACGAAGGCAAACGGAAGGACAACCGTGAGAAGGCCCAGGTTGAGGATCAGCGCATTGAGCAGACCTTCGATGATGCGGCCAACGGCGGGTTTGACGTGGAGAGCACCTCCGCCGAAAAACAGGAAGCGCTTAAGTTGCTGGCTGAGATCAACGGGCTGATCAAAGGTATCGAGCTGCTTGGCATGGCGTTGAAGGCGAACTTTGGGACAATCGACACCGACACAAAGCAAAAGTTGATTGATTCCCTGTTCAAGGGCGGTCTGCGAGGACTTCGGGTTTTCGTGGAAGCCTTTTCTGCAGTACCCGAGCACATCATTGCTGAACTCGGCGCAGCACTCGACGAGCTCAGCACAAGTACCACTGCTGATCGAGAGCGCGCCGTCAAGGTCAAGGTATTCCAAGTCATCGGGCGTTTCTCATTTTGGTTCATCCGGCGCATCGGGTCGGCCGTAGGCTCCAAAAGCATGGCGCCGGCTATCAAGCGCTATGTGGACAACTACGACACCATCGCCAACCAGCTGGTGGGCATGACAAGCTCATTGGAGACGCCGGATCGCATCCCTTTCCAAGACTTGCGCAAGCTCAACGAACGGGTGTCCAAACAGGCCTTTGCGCAAAGCGTACTCCGCTGGATCGTCTTAACCCGAATCTACATGTACAAAACCGCAGATGCAGAGAAGCAACAAGTCTTCCAAGAGTTGAAAATCCAAGTCCATACCCAGCATGCGATCGACTATAAAACGCGTCACGCCAAGCGGCTAACGAAGAGTTAGGCTGAGACGCCTTCCTTAGAGCCTGACCCAATGCGTGGATGGGGTGAAAGCTTTCAGTGGTCTTCGAAGCAGATTTGTACGGACTTAGTTGCGGTCGAATAACTCAAGAACACGCGTCAGATGCAGTGTAGCGGCGCGTATACATGAACGTCCGTTTCTGGCTAGAAATGATATTGCAGACGTAAACCAGAACGACTGCTGTAAACCTGAACTCGACATGAGGCGTAACCTCGCGGATGAGCGCTTCTGGCCGATCTGCGACTGCCACAGTCCAACTGTAAATTCAAAGGATTGAGCAATCTCGAGTTGCTTCCGCAGCCCGCTCTTCAGAATAGGGCAATTACATCATCCCAACGTGGAGACTACTTAAGCGCATGCTATATGCCCCTCAACTCGATGGGAGACCATCATGGAAGCCGTCAGTCATGTCGCTCGACGCGAACCATGGAACAAGGGCAAGATAGTCGGGCAGAAAGCACCATTTAAGCTCAAAGACATCTGGACTCTAAGAATTCGGCTTCAGATGGATGGAAGAGTCCGAGAACTAGCCCTTTTTAATCTAGGTGTGGACAGCAAGCTGCGCGGATGTGACCTGGTCGCGCTGAGAGTAAGAGATGTATGCCACGGAGACCAGATGGCAACACGAACCATCGTCATGCAGCACAAAACGCAGCGACCGGTGCAGTTCGAAATCACGCAGCCAGCCAGGGATGCGTTGCAGGCTTGGATCAAACAAGCAAAGCTAAGGCAAGATGACTACCTCTTCCCCAGCCGATTGCACGAATCACCTCATCTCGGGACGAGGCAGTACGCGCGAATCCTAGGTCATTGGGTTGACGAATTGGGGCTGGACCGAGCGGACTATGGGACTCATTCAATTCGACGCACAAAGGCGACCTTGATATACAGGCGTACGAAAAACCTACGAGCTGTTCAGCTTCTGCTGGGACACTCGAAGCTGGAGTCAACAGTCAGATATCTTGGAATTGAAGTTGATGATGCCCTTGAGATCTCTGAACAGACGGAGATCTGAACCTGCAGACATCCCACCACTTAGGATGATCCTAAGTGGTGGGAGTCGCATGATGACTGCCTGGTGAGGCTAACATGGTGCTTTCGGCCATGAACCGTCGCTGATGCAGTCACGAAGCAGACATTCAACGCTCGCGGTAAGCGGCGCCGGGGTACAAAGTACGGAGGGCACCCGCAAGGGCAGCTTGTGGGCTTCGGCTTGACCAACCAGGAATCCCGTGGCGCGAAGACACCTTGCGACATTTGGCAGGTAACTCCATACCCTCGATGAGATGGTTTGCGATAGCTGTCAATGTCGCTCCTCGACAAGCCTTTTTACTTCTTGAGCGGTAAAGAGCAAGAAGCGGTTGGGCTTGAAGTCGGTTGAGTTGATGACCAGTCTCTGAATGATGATGGTGGAGCCATGCCCCAGCGGGATCAGGATGTGCTCAGCACCCTGACGAATTGCGTCTCTTGCAGCCTTAACCAGATCAGCGTCGGTGTTCTCTGGCTCTACAAACTCAACAAGGACTTTCACTTGGCCTGAGTCGTCGAGATGCATCAGCGCGTCATAGATCACGACATAGCTGCCTCCGCTAGCGGCCTGATTGACCTTCTTAATATTGAGATGCATATAAAGCAGCCTAATGTAATGTTGACCGCACAAAGCCGCAGGCCAAATCTGGCATCTACGATTTAAATTGGCACATAAAACGCGGACAGAAATTTTTATCTTGGCTTGAAGGTGAGTGCACTGTAATAAATTTAGCCATGAAGCCCACCTCCCTTTCGGGGTTGCGCGCCACACAGTTGCCGAAGCAGTGAGCAAATTTGTTACAACCACTATAGCCTACGCACTGAGCAAGCCTACGTGCAATGAGTGCGCATTTTCGTGAAATGGCACCGACATTCGCACTGCGCAGGAGTTGCCGGGGCATTCGGACGTCAGTATGTCGATGATCTATATCAATATCCTGATAGTCACTACCGAATGAACCGCCAGCCCGTTGGACTCCTTGGCCTTGCACTTGCGGCTTGGCTGAATGACGGCTCTGGAGCTTCTAGCTAAATGTCGGCTTCGGGTCGACAGTACTCATTCGCGAGCCGAGATTGCGGACTTCCAGCATCCCCGGTGACTGTCTGTTTGCGAGGGGCTGCTGCGGACCTGAAAACAGCCATTGGGGATGTGACTGTCTTGGCGCTCTGAATGAGCGCTATGACTAGGTGAGCGGTAGCTCGCCCAGCTGCAATCAGCGGCAGCAACCGCTGCGAAGGAGTCTTCGCCGGTCAGAAACGATACATAACATCGTCAAGCCCTTTTGTGCAGCTCGCACTCCCATGCTCGCGCCTCACAAACTAAGAAATTCAGTGCAAAATGTCAAAACAAGAAGCTAACGTTTAGCTCTCTATAAATGGCCCCAGTGGATACACAGCATCTGAGGATCCCGCCAGTCACTGCAGCTCACGGCTATTGGCGTTTTTCCACACTCAACGGGGACATAGCCATCAATTTAGCCGTTTGCGACGAAAGCCAATGGCAGCTAGTCCCGCCATTGCAGCGGAAAGCAGCATCAGCGCTAACTGGCTCAGCGACGGGACCGGTGTTGGCTGTGTCACAACCGCAGCGGGCGTTACCGTGATGTCGTAAGACTGAGCTTGTGCGGGTGCATAGTTGGCGTTTCCGTTTTGTGTGGCGGTAATCGTGCAGGTGCCTTCTGCACCAAAGGTCACCGTGCCTGCGTCAAGCGTGCACACGTCGCCTGCGGCCTTTTGCATCAGGCGCTGCTGCTTGGTCACACCGCTTGCCGTAACGATAACAGGATTTGCTGACGCGCCCCCCTCTACAACGGGTGTGTAGCGCGCCCCCACTTGCACAGTCGAGGGCGGAAGCGGGTTAAAGCGAAGCGTCTGCATCGCTTGCTCCACAACCAAGACATGCGTCACGTCGGGCGCTGCTTGATAAGCGGCGTTGCCTGGTTGCGTTGCACGAATCGTGCAGCTTCCAACACCAGCGAATGTGATGGGGCCTGATGGCTGCTGGGCTACACAAGGCCCGGAATCGACCACAAAGCTCACGCTCAACCCCGAAGTGGCTGTAGCTTGCGGCTGATAGGTCGTACCAAATTGATGCGGCGCTGGTGGCGCAAAGTTGATGGTTTGAGGACCAGGTGCCGCAAGGGGCGTCACAGGTGGAGAAGATGTGGACTCTGGCCCCAGGCCATTGGCGTGCTTGGCACGCACGGTGAACGTGTAGTCCGTACCAGCGGTCAACCCGCTAACGGTGCATTGTGTCGATGGCGCGACTGCGGTACAGCCTGCACTCGCTGGATTGGAAGTCACTTCATAGCCGACCGGAGGATTGCCTCGATCATCGGCAGGTGCAGTCCAGCTTACGGCGATCTGCAGTTCACCCGCAGTGCCTGTTGGCGCACCTGCTGGATCGGTGAATCGAACTAACTGGGCGACCGTAGAGGGTTCGCCAGCCACAATCAGGCGCGCCATATACAGCCCTGCAGGCAGATCGGGCAACGGCGTCGACACGAACTGTGTCGTTGAATGAGAAGTAAAACCTATCTGGTAGATGAATCCATTCTCTACACGTTGTAGCTCAAGTCTCGGTATGTCGGTACCTCCAGCGCCCTTGAACCCAGTACCTGTAAGAGTCAGTACGCCCCCTCGCCGTTGCAAAAGCGGCAGGGGATCCAGCACGGCTGGAGTACTGACCGGCACAGGAGGCTGATAGCGATCTGTGTTCGCAAAAAAAGTCAAGCTGGGATTCGAGCTGAAACCACCCGTAATCAGCACCTCGCCACTTGGCAAAAGATTCGCTGTTCCATTTTCCCGCGCTTGAGTGACTGCATCTGAGTTGGACCAAGTGCCAGTTGCAGGGTCATAAACTTCCACCACTGCCTGGGCATTGCGTGCCCCGTCTGAGCCGCCAGCAATCAATACCTTGCGGGACGGCAGTACGGTTGCATGCGCCATTGGAGAGCCCATCGTGCCGTTGCGCGGATAAATTAAAGAACCAGTGGCTGTCCAAGTGTTGGCGACCGGGTCATAGAGTTCTGCATGATTGGTCACACCAGCGGATGTGAATCCCCCCGCCAGTAGCAGGCGCCCGTCAGGCAGTAGATTCATGCTTGCATAGTGGCGCGGCACCAGGGGCGGTGCGGCTAGTGACCACGTGCCTGCAACAGGATCGTAGATTTCTGCACCCAGGACTTCTCCAGCTCCTCCGAAACCCGACGCCACCAATACACGGCCGTCAGACATCAACACGGCGGCGTGGGCGTTTCTTCCCACTGCCATACTGCCAGTCATTGTCCACGTGCGAGTTCGAGGATCATATATTTCCGCCGAAGTCTCTCTTACACCACCACTGCTCACCCCACCGGCCAAAAGAACTTTGCCATTGGCCAGCAGTGTCATGGAGGGCATGCTGCGCGTAACACTCTGAACTCCCGCATCTGACCAAGAATTGGACTCTGGGTCGTACAGACGAGCCTGCCGGCTACCGTCTGCGCGCACAAGCACTTGGCCAGTACCCAGTGTCACTGCCTCCATTACGTTGCCAGTAATGCCAATGGAGCCGATTGCGCTCCACGTATTGCCTGTCAGCCGCTCTGCTGTAGTAACGAATCCGGTGCGGTTAACTCCTCCGAACACCGCAAAGGTGCCATCATCGAGCAACGCGCCTGCATGCTGCGCACGCTCGGTCAACATGGGGGCGCTTGGTACCCAGGCAGCTACAGCCGCATGACTAAACGCCATAGACACTGCGGTCAAACAAGCGCCTGTCGCGAACGTTGAAAGCTTTGTACTCAACATTGTCCCCTCAAGTAGACCGTGACACTTGGGGATACTTGTACCCCTGCTTTTAACATTTTATACACACGTAGAAACATATATATGGCGCAAAGGTGCCAGGCCAGCTGTCTGCTGCCAGCCTCATAGCTTCCGCTCGAGCCTCGCATGCGAGCGGCAGCAACCGCTGCAGAGCCGAAGTGAGTGTTCGAGAGCCTGCTTCAGGCTGGTAGCCGTCATTCACACGCCCTCCATAAACGACCGCTTCACTCCACAGCGGACGCGGAGCGCCTGCAACGCCTGTTCGAGCGCGGCCGCTGCAATGACACGGGCCGCGAAGGCATTGGAATCGGCTCCCGCACGATCCGCAGTCTCGGCCAGCAGGGCTTCACGGGACTTGAAGTGGGCATGGAACGCGCCGTGCGTCAGACCCGCCTCTTTCATGATGAAGGCGGCTCCCGTTCCGTCGTAGCCGCTGTGCCGGATGGCGCGGACTGCTGCCTGCGCGATGCGCTCGCGCGAAGCCTCTTTGTTGGCTGCTCTGATGTTGGGTTGCGCATTTTGCATGACGGCCATCACGCAAAATACAGAACAATAGTGCAACGGACGCGTAGATGCGGAAGGGAAAAAGCGGTTCGCTGCCGGTGCCGCGCGTTATCAGACGTGAGCACGCTTGTGCAAAAGGAAGAAGCGCAGCATCTCGGCGCTGGCGTCGATTCCTCCTGGCGTGGTGTAGCTGCCCTCTGAGCTGCCGCCGGACCATGCGTG
>Ga0308164_10005374_pt1 | contig 10347 bp, 15 predicted proteins | sample PhyTR2_FD_201031 | JGI IMG/M metagenome (GOLD analysis project Ga0308164, IMG submission 201031) | Phyllosphere microbial communities from UC Gill Tract Community Farm, Albany, California, United States - DLSLT.R2 | ecosystem: Host-associated > Plants > Phyllosphere > Unclassified | place: USA... | reverse complement strand
CGAGGAGACGGCTCAGGGCCTCGATGTAGTTCTCGGGCTTCAACTCGACGACGAGCTGGTTGATGACGGTCGACACCGTGTTGCGGATCATGCTCGTCGGGTCGGCGATGGCGCCGAAGATGTTGGCCTTGATGTAGGCGACGACGTCGGGCTGGATGTCGTTGAGGTACAGGCGGATGTTGTTCTTGAGGAGGAGGCCGGCCATGGACCGGACCGTGACATCCTCGCTCGGCATCTGGGTGAGGATGTACACCAGGTACGAGTTGTAGTCGGGGATCTTGTTGAACGACTCGAGGCGCTGTAGTGAGCGGCGCGAGGCGGCAGGCGAGAGTCGGGCATGGAGAGGAGGTGGCCGGGATGCGAGCCGAGGCGGAGGAGGAGGAGGGGAGGGAGACGCAGGCGCCAGTCAGCTTCGCCAGCTCGCCGGGGTGTGCCAGTACGGTGCAGGGAGAAGCCACGCACCTCTTGAATGCTCTCCTGGACCTTGTTGTCGGCCGAGCCCGACTTGCTCAGGCAGGCGACCAGCTCCTCGAGCCCCTGCTGCTGCGGCGCCCAGCTCATGTTGACGGCGGTGCGGGCGGAGTAGACGTGCTGGAGGGTGTCCTGAGAGGGCTGCGGCGGCTCCTGCTGCTGAGGGGAGAGCGGCCGAGGGCGAGAGGCTAGAGGAGCGACGACGACGCGAGGGACGACAATGCGAGTCGGGGGATTGCGGCGGGTCGCTGGACGGGGTGGCTGGCTGGCGTGAGGCCGCTCGGGCAGGTCGAGGAGCTCGTGTGCGGGCTGGGACGAGCACGAGAGCGACGCGGGGCCGGCCAGCTCTTTCTCGTCGAGCGGGGCGGAGGTTGGCCAACCTTTCCACCGCGCCGCACGAACGAAAGGGCGCAGCGAACCGCCTCACCTTGCAGTTGACTAGGTACTACGAATTATGCATCGTCGAGCTCGCCCTCGTCGTCGCCCTGTTCTCGCGCCTTTTTCTCCTCCGCCTCGACCCGCTCCTCCTCCTCGATGACCTCGATGTCGAGCGGGAAGCTCAGCAGCGCCGCAATACCCGTCAGCTGGTTCAGTTCTGCATGGCAGGAGGGCATAGCCGAGTCAGCTCGCGGCGTCCCAGCCAGAGAGAAGCGCCAGGGCGAGCGACGGCGAGGAAAGCTGTCGCCGCCTCGCTCGTGGAGGTCGCTCGAGAGAGAAGGCGGGACGCACGTTGGCCCGACTCGTGCATCGACGAGAACATGAGCACCTCGCCGCCGTACGCCTTGACGTCCTCGACGAGCTTGACGAACATGCGCCGGCGGGCGACCGACGGCGCGCTGCACAAGCAAGCCCCGTCAGCGTCGAGTTCGGCGCCAGAGACAAGACTCGGTGCGGCTGAGAACGAAGAAGACGCACCGGAAGAGCTCGTCCGAGACGAGGAGCTTGCTGATGGCGCCTCGCTCGGCCGCTCGCAGCACGTGCCCCTCGCCGTACCACGCTCGCAGCGGGTTCTCGTCGAGCATCTTGAAAAATCTGCGCACGAGGTGCATAAGAGAGTCAGGTGCGAGGTCGACGCAGCGAGGGAGAGCTAGTTGAAGAGTGGGACGCACTTTTCGAGCATGACGCCCTCCTGCGCGAACTTGGTGTTCTTGAGCTGCGACGAGACCTGCGAGCGCGGTGCATCAGGCTCGGCTCGCGCGCAAGGTTTTCGAGAGGAGAAGAGAGCGACGCACCTCGGGGCTTGACAGGATCTGGGTGAGCGAGTGCACGTGGTGCGTCGGCGAGTGCAGCAGGAGGAACTTGCTCTTGGCCTGCAAGAGCGACTTGTTGCCTTGTCGCTGCGGGTCATTGGGCATCAGCGCTGCGCGCGCGGGGCGAGAGAAGTGCGAGATGAGGAGGGCGAAGACGAGGACGCACCACTGCCTCCTCGATGAGAAACGAGTGCACGGTCTCCTTGGTGAAGCCGGGCGACGCGATGATGAGGACCTTGAGCTCGTCGAAGTTGAAGTGCCGCACAGCCGCGTCGTAGACCTGGTTCAGGAACTTGCCGCTCGCCTGCGAGGAGGATGACGTCGAGGTTAGCTCGAGGCGGCTCAAGCGCGCGGCGAACAAGAAGGGGTGGAGCGCGACGCACCCGCTCTGCGCCCAACGCCGTCCCGCCGCCCTTCCTTTTCCTCGGCACGGGCACGTCGATGCGCTGCTTGATGATGGTCGTGTGGTTCGTGATGATGCAGATGTTGGCTTGCCCTGCGCGCGGCGGGTCCGGGAGGGTCAGCACCAGGCGCGCGAGCACGTTGCGCCGTCTGAGAGGTCCAGGCGAGAAGGAGGGAAGCCGCACGCACCTTCTCCACACACGATAGCGCCCACGTCTGCGCCTCGCCCTGGCTCGGTCATCTCGCGCAGCCGCTCCTGCGCGATCGAGTCCCACTCGCCCTCGCCCTTGATGATGCTGAAGTCGCGCCCGATCTCGAGGTCGAGCGTGTGGTAGGCGCCCTTCTTGACGTGCTCGTTCTCGCTCGTGATCTTGCCCGATACGTGGAGCGTCGTCGTGCCGGCCGTGCCAGACGCGGCGGCGGCAGAGGGGGCCGAGGAGGAGGACGGGTCGGACGCGGCGGCGGCGGCGGCGTCTGCCGAAGCGGCGAGTGCCGAGTAGAGGACGTTCTCGACCTGGATGGTGAGCCGCAGGTGGACGCGGTGCGACGAGGTCGAGCCAGTCGCGCTCTCGCTCGTGATGCGCCTGCGAGCGCGGGTTCGAGGGTCAGCTACCCGAGCTTGTTGGAGCGGCGCAGGAGGAGGACACACCTGACTGCAGATCCTCGTAGCTCGTCGCCCTTGGAGATGAGGTTGTAGGCGTGCCACATGTCCTCGTCGTCTTGCGCTGCAGGTCGGAGCGAGAGAAGGAAAGGGTCAGCCCTGCTCCGGGATCGGTCCTGCTCCTGTGCCTACGCCTGACCATGCTCGATCGTCTCGCACCGGCCAGTGTCCCGTGCGAGCGGCGAGGGCGAGGGTGGAGGGGCGATCAGGTTGCGAGAGGAGGAGGAGGACTGACGGCGCAAGGTGACGAAGCCGCTGCCATCGCGCTCGATGTGCTTCTTGACGAGGAGCATGGCGGGTTCTTTGTGAAGCTGACTGCTCGGTCGGACGAGGGGGCGGTGTGGAGCGAGTCGAGCAAGCTGGCTACCTCATCGCTCGAACGTCGGCTCGGCAGCATCACTCGCACTGGCTGGGCTGGACGGTCTGAGCTCCCTAGTACATGGTCACAAGTGGCTCTGGCTGGACAGGTCCACCGTACGGAGCGATGCCAGCTCCCTCTTCGCCCGCTTCTCCGCGGTCCGGCGGCCCGCTCCTCCCTCTTCCTCCAACACACTCAGCTCGCGCCATGTCTCCCTACGGCGGCTCTATCCAGACACCCGAGCGCAAGGGCAAGCTCGTCCCGCGGTCGTACCCGCTGCCGCGCGCCGGAGCGTGCCTCACCGTCTTCCCCGTCCGCCGCGACTCTGTCCCCGACGAGCTCGTCAACTTCCTGCGCGACACGTTCAACGACGTCGTGCGCGAGGGCAAGACCTACCCGCAGATGAGCGAGCTCTCGCTCGACGAGTTTGTGCGTCCCTCTCGCTCTCCTTCCCCGACCCGACCTCGCTCGCCCGCGCGACCGCCTTGTCCTGCGTCCACAAGCTGACCTTTGCCCTGTCCCGCCCCCTTGCTCGTCCGATACAGTCTGCCTACTTCTTCGGTGCGTCTGGCGTGCGCCTTGCCACAGGTGGCCGTCCACATCGCTGACCCTTTCCTCCTCCCCCTCCCCCACTTGCGCTCCTCAACCCTCTCCTCGTCGCCTTCCGGGTCCTCTCTGCCTGTGCGCAGCCGCCGACTGCTTTGTTGGGCTGCTCGACGCTGCGCCGGCAGACCTGGCCGATGTATCTGCAGGGCTGGACCGCGACGAGGGCCTGACGCTCGAGAGCGTCGCAGCTGGGCGGGACTGGCGGGAATGCGTGTTGGGCATGTACTGTGCGTCGCAACGAGCTCTCTCCCTGGTCTTCTTCCGCTTCGTGCGCGCGCAGCTGACCTCGAGCGCGCCTGCACGCAGACGTCAAGGTGCGTCCGAGCCGAGTCCTCTCGAGCGCGACGACTTTGGCCGCCCTGCGCCTTGCACTGATGCCGCACACCCTCTCGCGCGCAGCCCAACTACCCGGGTCGCTCGTCGCACCTGTGCAACGGCGGCTTTGTCGTGCCGACGGTCCACCGAGGGCTGCGTGTCGGCTCGACGCTCGGGCGGTCCTACCTGCACTTTGCGCCGCTGTGCGGCTACCGCGGGAGCGTCTTCAACCTCGTCTACGTCAACAACGTCGCGTCTGTCAAGATCTGGGACGGGCTCGGCTTCACGCGCGCGGGCTTGATCCCTGGAGCGGGCAACCTCGAGGGGAGCGACGAGTTCGTCGACGCCATCGTCTTCCACAAGTCGTTCGTGTGAGCTCGCCGTCTCCTGCATTACGAGAGCTGCATCATCATTGCCGTGTGCGTCCTCTCGAGAGCGACTCTCCTCGCGCACGAGCCGATGAACGAGGCGGTGCTGGTGCCGCGAGAGGAGGCGCGAGCAGCCACTTGAGTCAGGCGCTGGACACGGCCTCTCTGGGCGAATCGGGCGGGTCGACAGAGAGTGTTTGAGCCTCGTACGGCTGCCCACGCTTGCGACGAGGCCGGTCCGAGTGGAGCGAGATGGCGAGCTGGCGGCCCCACCTTCGCCACGAGGAGAGGGGGGGAGGCCGCGTCGTCGCCTCTCTCCCTCCTCTCCACCACTTCACCCTCGCCCTCGCCGCCAGGATGAAGACGACCCTCGCCCTTCCCTCTGCCGTCTTTGCCGCGCTGTACTACGCCACGCTCGGCGCAGCCACGCCCTTCCCGCCTGGGGCCGCCGCCCTCCTCCCCGACACCTTCGAGCTGTCGCCCCTTATCTCGCCCCCGCCGCCGACCTCGGACTACGACAGCCTCGCCCACACGGATGCCCACATCGTCCGCGACTCGTACATCATCGTCCTCGACGACTCGCTCGACGCGCACGAGGTCGACCGGCACCATGCCTCCGTCGAGTCGCTCCACCGCGCCGACCAGCGCCTGCGCAGCCTCAAGGCCCAGGGCTCGGCGTCGCCGCACGAGGCCCTCGACGGCGTCAAGCACAAGTTCCACGTCGGCGGCAAGAAGCAGCGCAGCCACCGCCGCAAGAACCAGCTCAAGGGCTACGCCGGCTCGTTCTCCGAGTCGACCGTCGACGCCATCCGCGCCATGAAGGGCGTCAAGTACGTCGAGCGCGACTCGGTCGTGCACGCCTCGGACGTCGAGAAGGGTGCGCCCTGGGTGCGTCCTCTCTCTCTTCGCTCGTTCCGTCCTCCCTCACCTTGCCGAGTGGGGCCGGATGGCTGACTTGCCGGTCACGCGCTCCCTCTTGTCCTCCCTCGCCACCTCGCAGGGTCTCGCTCGCATCTCGCACCGCAACACGCTCTCGTTCGGCACCTACAACCGCTACGAGTACGAGTCGCAGGCCGGCGAGGGCGTCGACGTCTACGTGATCGACACGTGCGTCCCCTCTCCTCTCCCTCTGCACCACCGCCGTCGAGCATCGAGCTGACCCAGCCTTCGATCTTCCTGCCTGCAGCGGCGTCAACACCAAGCACGTCGAGCTCGAGGGCCGCGCCAAGTGGGGCAAGACGATCCCGACCGACCCGGACGAGGACCTCAACGGCCACGGCTCGCACGTCGCCGGCACGATCGCGTCCAAGACGTACGGCGTCGCTAAGAAGGCGACCGTTTACGCCGTCAAGGTGCTCGGCGCCGGCGGGTCCGGCACCATGGCCGACGTCGTCGCCGGCGTCGCGTGGGCGGCCGACCAGGCCGCGGCCAACGCCGAGCTCAAGGCGCAGGGCAAGAACCCGAAGCACAAGGGTTCGGTCGCCAACATGTCGCTCGGCGGCGGCAAGAGCCAGGCGCTCGACGACGCCGTCAACGCCGCCGTCGACGACGGCCTCCACTTTGCGGTCGCTGTGCGTCCCTCGCTCTCTCGCCTCGTCGCCTCGCTCGCTGCGCCCTTGCTGACCTTTACCTTCCCCTGCAGGCCGGCAACGACAACCGCGACGCGTGCGGCTACTCGCCCGCCGCTGCCGAGGGCGCCATCACGGTCGGCGCCTCGACCATCGCCGACGAGCGCGCCTACTTCTCCAACCACGGCAAATGCGTCGACATCTTCGCGCCGGGCCTCAACATCCTCTCGATCTGGAACTCGGGCAACCGCTCGATCAACACCATCTCGGGCACCTCGTGCGTCTCTCCTCCTCGTCTCCCTCGACCGAGACCGGCTCGAGCCTAACCCCCTCTTCCTCGTGCGTGCGCAGGATGGCCTCGCCTCACATCGCCGGCCTCGCCGCCTACATGCTCGGCACCGACTGGGCCAAGTCGGCCGCGCTCGAGGAGGCGCTCGCGCTCGAGATGGCGCGCGAGCCGACCTTCGCGCAGGCGATCGGCCAGTTTGCGTTCGGCAAGGCGGGCGGCCTCGTCGGCAAGCCCGAGAACCACATCTTGTCGCCCAAGGCGCTCAAGAAGGCCATGATCAAGGTCGCAACCAAGGGCGTCCTCCACGTGCGTCCCGCTCTCACTCGCTCTCTCCCTCGGCGCCTCGAGGAGGTGCTCAAGCTGACGCCGGCCCTCCTCCTGCTCACAGGACCTGCCGGCTGGCTCGCCCGACATCCTCTCGTTCAACAACTACACCGCTCCCGCATCGCACGAGGCGCCCAAGCGCGGCAAGTGGCGCACCGAGGAGGCCGTCGCCGAGGTCGACGCTGTCGAGTCGTCGATGGTCGAGGCCTACATCGAGGAGCTCAAGGACGAGATCGCGTCGCTCAAGCACGACCTCCTCGCCGAGGTGTCGGACCTCGTCCACGAGCTGCAGGAGTCGGCCTAGAGCGCCTTCGCGCTTCCCCTTCCTCTTCCCCCCCTCCCTCTCGCACCTGCACCGTCCTCATCTGCAGTGCAAGTATACCGCGCACTCTCAGGTATTCCCTCGCTCTTGCGCCTAGCTCCTCCCCGCCTCGTCGCCTCGCTCCACCGTACAAACCCCTCTCACCACAACGCCCTCTCGCCTGTCGTCGCTCTCCCCTTCGCCCCCTTCTACTGTACCTTTGTAGCGCCTCTCGGCCCTCGTTGAATCTGCAAGCCTTCGTCTTCGTCTGCGCGCGCACGAGAGGTCGGCTCGAGAGCTTTGTCGACCGAGAGCCTGCGCTCGAGCCTCTCGCTCTCGCTCACGCTTCCATCGGAACTCTCGCCTCGCCTTGCCCGCTCTTCTTTGCTTGTCGCCGCAGAGCGTTCATTCGAGCTCGCAGCCGGGCTCGGTCGATGTCATCCTCGGCCAGGTCGACGTTAGCGTGCGCGCGCAGTCTGCGAAGGTGAGGAGGAGCAGGAGCGGGGACGTCGCTTTGCAGCTCTCGCTACCGCTTCTCTCGAGCCGAGCTGTCTAGATCGACGTTCCAAGACGTCCACGAGCCGATGCCACACCTCTGAGCAGGTCCAGAGGAGTTCTCGCACGACTGCGCCGGCTGGGTCGGCCGGCTCAACGCTGTGCACGGACCCTCATTTCTCATTCGCACGCCCGCTCGCGCGCCCGCTCGCAGAAGCAGCTGGTTCGCAGTGAACAGTCTGAGCAATACAACACGCCGGCCCTCGATGCACAGAACCCCTACTCGCGCTTCTGCTTCTTGGCGTACCGACCTCCCTCGGCCTTGCGCTTCTCGTCGCGCCCCTTCTTGGCGAAGAACTCCTTCTTGTCCTCCTTCTCGCGCTCGCCCCGCTTGGCGTCCTCCCTGCAGGCGAGGAAAGGCGAGGGTCAGCGTCGCTCGTGAGCGAGGCTGCAACAAGCCCGAACCGGGGAGGGGGAGAGGGAGACGAGGACGCACTTTGCGAGCTTCTTGGCGCGTTCGGCCTTGTTGGCCTGCTTGGCCTCCTTGCGCTTCGACTCCTTGTCGCGCGAGATGGCCTGCACCTGCTGCAGGAGCGAGAGCGCCTTCTTCTCCTCGGGGTCCATGACGACGGCGCGCTTTTGCAGGTCTGCGGGCGACGAGAGCGTGCAAGAGACGGCGGGCAGGGTCAGCACGAACAGGAAGAGATGCTGCAGGGGAAAGCGAGAGAGGAGAGGCGGCGCACAGGTCGACTCGCGCTGCTTGGGCTGCATCTTGGGCTTCGAGGCGAACGGCAGCGCCGACTGCAGCTTGCGCGGCACCTTGAGCGTGTTGAAGCGGCGCGTCTCGCGGTGGATGGGCTGCACGACGAGGTAGAGAGGAATCAGCGAGTGCCCATCGTCGAGGCGAGAGAGGAAGAGGGAGAGGAAGACGCACCTTGTAGAGCGAGTTGACGTCCTGGGTGAGGGCGACGCCCTGGTCGCGCCGGACCTCGCCCGTGAGGCGCATGCCGGTCCAGGCCGTCTTGTCGCGCAGGAGGAGGTTGCCGACGGCGTTGTAGTACTGCCGCGGCTTGATCTGGTACCACGCGCGGAGGAAGACGATGTCGCTCATGAGGACCTTGTCCTCGAACGCGGCGCGGTAGCAGCCCTCGGGCTTGGCGAGCGCCTTCTTGACCTGGCCGCGGATGCCCGACACGGTGCGCACGTAGGCGCCCTCGAACTTGGCCACCTCGAGCGACGACGAGAACATGTCCTTGACGAACGCCGTGTTCTTGAAGATCTTGTACGGCGTGCCCGTCAGCTTGAGCTTCTTGACGATCTGGGTCGTGCCGTTGACGTCGGTGACGACGCCCGACGCCGAGACGCGGAACGAGGGCGTCTCGGGCGAGAGGCGCGTGAAGGCGCAGAAGCCCGTGTTGGGCGCCGAGATGGGCCCGTAGAACGTCGCGAGGCAGTGCATGTGCTCGGGCGTGTACTTGAGCATGCGGTTGCGCGTGCCGTCGTCGAGCGAGTAGATCGGGACCGTCTGGAACCGGCGCCACCCGAGCGAGAAGATGAGCGGGTCGTTCGTCTTGAGGATCTTGGGGTACCAGCGGTGCTTCTTGATGCGCACTTGGACGTAGCCGAACGACTCCTCGTGTGCGAGGAGGTGCCCGACGATCATGGGCGTGCGCGGGTTGAAGTTGTTGACGAGCTCGCACGGCACGTTCGAGATCTCGAGGCGCACGTACGCGCCCGGGCGGTACCCCTCGACGAGCGCGCGCGTCTCGGCGTCGTCGTCGGCGAACTCGTCGCGCGTCGCCTTGAGCTTGCGCTCGATCTCGGCCTTCTGCTCGCCGTAAAAGTCGAGCTTGTCCTCGTCCGAGTCGTCGTCGTACTCGGCATCGAACTTGCGCTTGAGCGCCTCCTTCTTGTCGGCGATCTCGCGCGCCTTGCGCTCGTCGTCGTCCATGTCGTCGAGCTCGGGCGGGAAGGCCGACTTGTCGCCGTTGGCCTTGGCGCCCTCGTCGTCGTCCTCGAGGTCCTCGAAGTCGCCGCCGGCCTCCTCGTACGCGTTCTCGCCCGCAGGAGCGTCGCCGCCGGTGATGAAGAGGTGCCGGATCGAGTCGAGGAACTCGTCGTCGTCCCAGACGCCGAGGCTCGCGAGGTTGACGGGCGCGCGGAACTGGTCGTCGTCGGCGCCTGCTGCTGCGTCCCGTGCGAGGCTGAAGATGTCGCCGTCCTCGTCCTCGTCGGCGTCGTCGCCGAGCGCCTCGCGGCGCGCTTGGGCCTCCTCCTGCGCCGCGACCGTGTCCTCGGTCTCGCCGGCAGCGACCTGCGCCGGCGTGAGCGTCGACGCGTAGATGAGGCGCATGAGGTTGCGGCGACGGCCGACCTGCATGGAGGCGGCGGCGCGCGCCGACAGGTTCTTCTTCCACTCGGGGCCCTGGGCGTCGTCCGAGTCGTCCGAGGCGATGTCGGCGCCGTCGTCCTCGTCGTCGAAGCCGAGCAGGCGGCCGCCGTGCACGTCGTCGTCGTTGTCGAGCCCGAGGTCGAGGTCCGAGTCCGACTCGGCGTAGGCGATCTCCTCAGAGCGAGGCCCTGCGCCGCCGCTCGCTCGACGCTTGCGGCCCGACGTGCCCTTGCCGCCCTTCTCGAAGGCGAGCTCGCCGCTCGGCGCCTCGTCGTCGTCGAGCGCCGCCTCGTCGTCCGTGTCGAACTCGGCCTCGTCGACCCGGTCGTCCTCGTCGCTCGAGCCGTCGTACTCGGCCGGGTCGTGGTCGCCGACGGCGTCGTCGAACGCCGCGCGGCGCTGGCGCTTGGCGACAGGGCCGTCGACAGGTGCGGCGGCAGCCTGCTGCGCCTCGTAGTCGGCGGCCGTCATGGGCTTGGACGAGCCGAAGATGCGGATCTGGCTCTTGGCGACGCTCTCGGCGAGCGTCTCGTCGGCGTCCTGAAGG
>Ga0308164_10005373_pt1 | contig 10347 bp, 11 predicted proteins | sample PhyTR2_FD_201031 | JGI IMG/M metagenome (GOLD analysis project Ga0308164, IMG submission 201031) | Phyllosphere microbial communities from UC Gill Tract Community Farm, Albany, California, United States - DLSLT.R2 | ecosystem: Host-associated > Plants > Phyllosphere > Unclassified | place: USA... | reverse complement strand
CCCCCAGGGCCAGGTGCACGAGTGCTCGGCCATTTGCCCGCACCTGGGCTGCGTAGTGCACTGGAACGACCTGGAAACCAGTTGGGACTGCCCGTGCCACGGCTCGCGCTTCGATGCCTTTGGCCACCTGCTAGCCGGCCCGGCTAACTCGGACTTAGCGCCGAAGTAGCCACCTATATTATAAAAAAGGCCGTCATGCTGAGCTTGTCGAAGCATCTCTACCGAACGATACCCTAGCGGTGTGGTAGAGATGCTTCGACAAGCTCAGCATGACGGCCTTTTTTATGATTTGATATTTGTTAAAACAGATTATACAGCTGCGCCAGCGGCAGCGTCTGGGCCGGCTCGCACGTGAGGTGCACGCCATCGACCATCACGCGGTACGTTTCTGGGTCTACCGAAATATTGGGTAGGTAGTCGTTCAAGGCCATGTCTTTCTTGTCTACCGTGCGGCGGCCCTTCACTGGTAGCACGCGATTGCTCAGGCCATATTCGGAAGAAACCTTCTCCACCGAAGCACCCGACACGAAGGCCACCGAGTGAGGCCCCGTAGCCTTGCCATACGTCCCAAACATGGGCCGCGAAAACGACGGCTGCGGCGCGGGGATGGAGGCATTCGGGTCGCCCATCTGGGCCTGTACGATGACGCCGCCTTTGAGCATCATCTCGGGCCGCGAGCCGAACAGGGCGGGTTTCCAGAGCACTAAATCGGCTAGCTTGCCGATTTCGACCGAGCCAATTTCGTCGGCCATGCCGTGGGCGCGGGCAGGGTTGATGGTGTACTTGGCCACGTAGCGACGGGCGCGGAAGTTGTCGTTGGGGCGCTGGGCGTTAGCATCCTGGGGTAGGGGGCCGCGCTGCTGGCGCATCTTATGGGCCGTTTGCCAGGTGCGCGTGATGACCTCGCCCACCCGGCCCATCGCCTGCGAGTCGCTGCTGAGGGTGCTCAGCGCGCCTAGGTCGTGCAGTATGTCTTCGGCGGCAATGGTTTCGGGGCGAATGCGGCTCTCGGTAAAGGCCACGTCCTCGGGGATGTTCTTGTCGAGGTGGTGGCACACGAGCAGCATGTCGAGGTGCTCACCGTAAACGGCCACGTGGGGTTGGTGCTCGACGGAATGACGTTGGGCTAGCCGCAAATTTTGATGATGTCGGGCGCGTGCCCGCCGCCCGCGCCCTCCGTGTGGTACGAGTGGATGGTGCGCCCCTTGAAGGCCGCCACCGAGTTTTCGACGAAGCCGCTCTCGTTGAGCGTGTCGGTGTGGATGCACACCTGCACGTCGTACTTGTCGGCGATAGTCAGGCAATTATCAATCGTGGCCGGGGTGGTGCCCCAGTCCTCGTGCAGCTTAAAGCCCAGCGCCCCGGCCTCTACCTGCTCGGCTAGCCCCTCGGGCTTCGAGGAGTTGCCCTTACCTAGGAAGCCGAAATTCATGGGGAAGGCATCGGTGGCCTTGAGCATCATTTCGATGTAAAACGCGCCCGGCGTGCAGGTGGTAGCCGTGGTGCCCGCGGCCGGACCGGTGCCGCCGCCCACCATCGTGGTTACGCCTTAGGCCAGCGCCTCGGTTATCTGCTGCGGGCAAATGAAGTGAATGTGGCAGTCGATGCCGCCCGCCGTGAGGATGTGCCCCTCGCCGGCTACCACTTCGGTGGTCACGCCCACCACCAGGCGCGGGTCCACGCCGGGCATGATGTGCGGATTGCCGGCCTTGCCAATGCCCACGATGCGCCCGCCCTTGATGCCGACATCGGCCTTGTACACGCCGGTGTAGTCGAGCACCAGCGCGTTGGTAATCAGTAGGTCGAGCGCGTCAGCCTGCCCGATGCCGGCCGCCTGCCCCATGCCATCGCGCAGGGTTTTGCCGCCGCCAAACTTGCATTCTTCGCCGTACACGCAGTAGTCGCGCTCGACCTCAATCAGCAATTCGGTATCACCGAGGCGCACCCGGTCGCCCACGGTCGGGCCATACATAGCAGCATACGCCTGCCGAGAAAGGGGTAGGGACATAACTTACTCAATAAGGGAGACGTCAGTAAGAACTGTTTTTAATTAATGCTATTCAGCTTTTCAATTAGCAACTCCTTGTTGAATTGAGAAGAGTTGAAGTTTTTGATGTTATCTAACATTACTTTTAATGCGTTGACGAACATGCTGACACGTTGATAATTACTGCATTCTAAAAACTCATTGTAATCGATAATTAACCTGGCAGAAATTGTTTTGTCCTTCTTGGTAAACCTCCTTATTACTGTTATATTATCTCTGCTAACTGCAAACACAACTAGAATTTTCTCCACACTATCACCAAAGTAATTGGCTGAAGCGATTTCATCCAGTTGTGGCTGTAAAGTATTCCTAGCAGTGAAAAATGCTGAGTTTACTTCGGCCTCAATAATACCCGTTGTCCATATTTTCACGAGGATTAATTAGTAAACTTCATAATAAAAGTTACCCCAGCTTCCCCAGCGCCTGCTGCTTGCCGGCTTCATCGAGCGGGCCATCAATCCAGCCGTTGCCGCCGTACACGAGGCGCTTGCCGGCCAGCGCTACTAGCTGCACGCGTTTGCGCTCGCCCGGCTCGAAGCGCACCGCCGTGCCGGCCGGAATGTTGAGCCGGAAGCCAAAGGCCGCCGCCCGGTCAAAGTCCAGTCCCGGGTTGGTTTCGAAGAAGGGATAGTGTGAGCCCACTTGCACCGGCCGGTCGCCCCGGTTGAGCACCTCTAGCTCTATCACTTCCCGGTTGTCGTTAAGAATCAAGTCGCCGTCGGCCAGCAGGTACTCGCCGGGCACCACGGCGGGGGCGAGCGGGGCGGCCCTAGGGGCCACCCGGCTCAGCCCGCTGCCGTAGAGCGCCAGCTCGGGCGCGCCGTGCTCGTGGCAAATGGGCTGGTGCACGGTCACGAGCTTAGTGCCGTCGGGGAAGGTGCCTTCCACCTGCACCTCGGCCAGTAGCTCGGCCACGCCCTCCAGCACGTCGGCAAAGCCTAGGAGCTGCTTGCCCTTGTCCATGAGCGTGGCCACCGATTCGCCGTCGCGGATAAACTTCAGCAGCTGGGTGGCGAGCAGGGCGGCGGCCTCGGGGTAGTTGAGGCGCAGGCCGCGGGCGTAGCGCTTCTGGGCCACTACGCCGGCCTGGTGCAGTACCAGCTTATCGAGGTCTTTGGGGGCGAGGTGCATAGACGTGGTTTTGTTGCGAATGTAGGCATGTAGCGCGGACGCTGCGAATCCGCGCGCACGCAAAGTGAGCAGCCGGAACTGGACGACACCTAGCGCAAGCCATTCGCTACGCCCGCCCGCAAACCTGCAGCGTCCGCGCTACATGCCCATATTCATCCAGACCAGCCACCCGCCGTACCCCACGCTCAGCGCCGACGACAGCCCCACCGCGCTAGCCCGTAGCCGCCGCCCCAGCCGCATGCGCTGCGTGAAGGGCACGCGCATCAGCCCCACGGCCGTCAGCATCCCTACTACCGACCTTAGCCCAAACAGCAGGATATACGCTACCGCCCAGGCCGGCTGGCGCCCAGCACCGCCAGCACCAGCGCGCGCGGAAGCACCCTAACACGTTTGAACAAGCTGTTCTGACGCGCTAGGATGCTTCGCAAGCTCCGCATGACAGGTGGGTTTACCAAGCCTGTTCCTTGAAAATTATACGACCTTAATCATCCAAATCTGGCACCCGAAATGGCCGCTGTTGCCCAGCGGCTCTGGTAGGTACGTGAAGCCTAGCCGCTCATAAAGCGGGATGGCCTGGGTGAGCTCATCGGTAGTTTCGAGGTACACGCGGGCGTAGCCGTTGGCGCGGGCGGCTTCGAAACAGTGCGTAATCAAGGCCTTGCCTACGCCTCGACCCCTAGCGGCGGGCAGCAGGTAGAGCTTCACCAGTTCCACGGTGTCGGCGGGCAGGCCCTGCGTGGGGAAGATGCCGCCGCCGCCCAGCACCTCACCGTTTACTTCGGCCACAAAATAGGCGCTGCGGGGCGTTTGGCTGAACAGCTCGTAGAGGTGGTCGGTAGCTTCGTCGTAGTACGCAGTGCCGGGCTTGGCGGCGCCAAACTCGGCTAGGGTATCGCGCACGGCGCGGGCCAAGGCCGCATTGTCGCCGGGCGCGATGGGGCGAATAATCACTTCAGGTGTCATTTGTTATTTCTGCTTCAACAACTCGTGCAGCACCGTCTGCATCGAAAAGGTGCGGTTGCCAGCCTCCTGAATAATGAGCGAGCCCGGCGCATCGAGCACCTCGTCGGACACTTCCACGTTGCGGCGCACGGGCAGGCAGTGGATGAATTTGGCATCGTCGGTACCGCGCATGTGCTCGCTCGTGAGCATCCAGCTAGGGTCGTTGTTGAGCACCTGGCCGTAGTCGCGGTAGCTGCTCCAGTTTTTGGCCTGTACGTAGTCGGCACCTTCCAGGGCCTTGCGCTGGTCGTACTCGATGGTGGCGCCCTTCGTGAACTTGGGGTCCAGCTCGTAGCCGTGGGGGTGGGTAATCACAAAGTCGACCCAGTCGACTTCCGAAAACCAATCAGCAAACGAGTTGGGTACGCACTGCGGCAGGGCGCGCACGTGCGGGGCCCAGGTTAGCACCACTTTCACGCGCTCCTTTTTCTTGGTTTCGGCCACCGTAATAAGGTCGGCAAATGACTGCAAGGGGTGCAGCGTGGCACTTTCCAGGCTAATAACTGGCACCGTGACGTATTGCAGAATCTTGCTCATCACCTCCTCGCTATAGTCGGCCTCCTTGTCCTTGAGCGTGGGGAAGGTGCGCACGCTCAGCACGTCGCAATACTGGCTCATCACCGCGATGGCGTCCTTGATATGCTCCTGCGTCGAGCCGTTCATCACGGCGCCGTCGGCCATTTCCAAGGTCCACGAGTCGGCCCCGGCATTCAGCACCCAGGCTTGCGCGCCCAGGTTGTAGGCAGCTTTCAGGCTGCTGAGTCGGGTGCGCAGGCTAGGGTTGAAGAATATCAGCCCCACCGTTTTGTTCTTGCCCACGTGCTGGTAGCCAAACGGATTCTGCTTGATTTCTAAGGCTTGAGCCAGCAGCGCTTTATAATCGCCCGCATCGGCGAAGGAAAGGAAATTTTTCATTTTCAATTAAAATAGCACAAGGCCAAAAATAGGACGTCATGCTGAGCCTGTCGAAGCATCTCTACCGCTTCGTTGAATTATCAACCCTAGCGATACGGTAGAGATGCTTCGACAAGCTCAGCATGACGTTTTTTATGTTGATAAGACGGCTACTGCGCCTTATACTCGTTCCAGCTCTTAATTTTCAAGTCGCTCATTTTCAGCTCACAAAACGCGGTAATGAACGCGCTCGCCAATCGCGCATTCGTCAGCAGCGGAATGCTGAAATCGACGGCCGTGCGGCGAATTTTATAGTCATTATCTAATTCTCCCTTCGTCAGGTTTTTGGGGATGTTGATGACCATCTCAATTTCCTTATTCCGCAGGTAATCGAGCACGTTGGGCTTCTCCTGGCTGTCAGGCCAGTGGAGGAGGGTAGAGGCTAGCCCCATGTCGGCGAGGAACTTGTGTGTGCCGGCCGTGGCATAAATCGTAAAGCCGCGCTCGGCCAGCATCTGCGCCACTGGCAGCAGCGTTACCTTCGAGGCAATGGGACCACCCGAAATCAGCACCGATTTTTGCGGGATGCGGTAGCCTACTGAGAGCATTGACTTGAGCAGCGCCTCCGCCGCTGTGTCGCCCAGGCAGCCTACTTCGCCGGTCGAGGACATATCCACGGTCAGCACCGGGTCGGCGCCGGCTAGGCGGGTGAAGGAGAACTGCGAAGCCTTGACACCCACGAAGTTGGCATCGTACACCAGCTCGCTGGCGTCGCGGTCTACGGGTACCCCTAGCAGCACTTTCGTAGCCTTCGTAATCAGGTTGTTGCCCGATACTTTCGACACGAAGGGGAAGCTGCGCGAGGCGCGGATATTGCACTCAATCACCTTCAGGTCGTTGTTTTTACCCAGGAACTGAATGTTGAACGGCCCGCTGATTTCGTAGCGCTTGGCGATTTTCTCGGCGATGGCCTTGAGGCGGCGCACCGTTTCCACGTACACCTTTTGGGGGGGGTAGTACATAGTGGCATCGCCCGAGTGTACGCCCGCAAATTCGACGTGCTCCGAAATGGCGTAGCTCACGATTTCGCCGTGGTCGGCCACCGCGTCCAGCTCGATTTCCTTGGCTTCCTCGATGAACTCCGACACCACTACCGGGTATTCGGTGCTCACTTCCTTAGCCACGCGCAGGAAGTTTTCCAACTCTTCCTTGTTGGAAACCACGTTCATAGCCGCGCCCGACAGCACGTAGCTCGGCCGGATGAGCACCGGGAAACCCACTTTGCCCACGAACTCAAACACGCCTTCCAGCGTCGAGAGCTCGCTCCAGCGCGGCTGCGAAACGCCCAGCTCGTCCATAATCGACGAGAATTTATGGCGGTTTTCGGCCTCGTCGATGCGCTCGGGCGAGGTGCCCAGCACCGGCACGTTTTCCTGGTGCAGGCGCATGGCGAGGTTATTCGGAATCTGGCCGCCCGTGGAGAGGATGACCCCGCCCGGCTGCTCAAAATCCAGAATATCCATCACCCGCTCAAACGACAGCTCCTCGAAATACAGCCGGTCGCTGACGTCGTAGTCGGTCGAAACGGTTTCGGGGTTGTAGTTGATAACGATGGTTTTGTAGCCCTCAGCGGCGGCGGTTTGCACCGCGTTCACGCCGCACCAGTCAAACTCCACGCTGCTGCCGATGCGGTACACGCCCGAGCCCAGCACCGCCACCGCCTTCTCGGTTTCGGGCGCCAGGTCGCTCTCGGTACCGTGGTAGGTGAGGTAGAGGTAATTCGTCTTAGCCGGAAACTCGGCGGCTAGGGTGTCAATCTGCTTCACCACTGGCACGATGCCGAGCGACTTGCGCAAGGTGCGAATCCGCAGCTCGCTGTTCCGCAGGTCGTTTTCGCCGTAGAACTTCACAGCCAGCTGCTGGTCCGAAAAGCCCAGTTTCTTGGCTGCGGCGAGCAGCGACTTGTCGGGCGTAGTGCCGTCGCCGAGCGGCAGCATCTTTTGGCTTAGCTCGAAAATGGTGCTCAGGCGCTGCAAAAACCACAGGTCGATTTTCGTCAACTCGTGGATTTGCTGCACCGTGTAGCCCAGCTCAAACGCCTGGTTAATAGCAAAAATGCGCTCCTCGTTGGGGTCGCTTAGCAGCTTGTCTACTTGGGCGTTGGTCACGGGCGCTTCGGGCCGGTTGGCCACGAAGCCGCGGCGGCCGGTGTCCAGCATCCGCAGGCCCTTCTGAATGGCTTCCTCAAACGAGCGGCCGATGGCCATTACCTCGCCCACGCTCTTCATGCTGGACCCAATCTGCCGGGTTACGCCGTCAAATTTGCCCAGGTCCCAGCGCGGCAGCTTCACCACCACGTAGTCGAGCGCCGGCTCAAACAGCGCCGAAGTCGTCTGTGTCACGCTGTTTTTCACCTCAAACAGCCCGTAGCCCAGGGCCAGCTTGGCCGCCACAAAGGCCAGCGGGTAGCCCGTGGCCTTCGAGGCTAGCGCCGACGAGCGCGACAAGCGGGCGTTCACCTCAATCACGCGGTAGTCTTCCGAAACCGGGTCGAGCGCGTACTGAATGTTGCACTCGCCCACGATGCCCAGGTGCCGAATAGTCTTGATGCCAATCTGCCGCAGCTTGTGGTACTCGCGGTTGCTGAGCGTCTGCGACGGGGCCACCACGATGCTCTCACCGGTGTGAATGCCGATGGGGTCGAAGTTCTCCATATTGCAGACCGTGACGCAGTTGTCGTAGCAATCGCGCACCACTTCGTACTCCACTTCCTTCCAGCCTTTCAACGACTCTTCCACCAGAATCTGGCTCGAAGTGGCAAAAGCGCGTTCGGCCAACGCCCGCAGCTCGTCCTCGTTGTTGGCAAAGCCGCTGCCCAAACCACCCAGCGCGAACGCCGCCCGAATAATCAGCGGAAAACCGATTTCCAGGCCCGCCGCGATGGCATCGTCCATTGTGGTAACGGCCCGACTACGGGCCGTTTTTACGTCAATTTCATTGAGCTTGTCAATGAAAATATCTCGGTCCTCGGTGTCGATAATCGACTGCACCGGCGTGCCGAGCACGCGCACGTTATACTTCTCGAAAATATTATTCCGGTAGAGCTGCACCGCGCAGTTCAGCGCCGTTTGCCCCCCAAACGCCACCAGAATGCCGTCGGGTTTTTCCTTCTTAATTACTTCCTCGACGAAATAGGGCGTGACCGGTAGAAAGTACACATCGTCCGCAATATTATCCGACGTCTGTACGGTGGCAATATTGGGGTTAATCAGGATGGTCGTAATGCCTTCTTCCTTCAGCGCCTTCAGCGCCTGCGAACCGGAATAGTCAAATTCGCCCGCCTCGCCGATTTTCAGAGCGCCCGAGCCGAGAACCAGTACTTTCTTGATGTCTTTCATTACAGATGAGGCGCGAGCGCCAAACTTCTCTTTATTAGGATTAAGTAGACACAATTAATTGTGCTTCCACTCTGAAATTTTATAAGAGGTTACAACAGAATCTGGGCTTAACGCTAGGTTGAGATTCTTGCCGTAGGTAGGGTCGATATCTGACTCGAATCCGACAATGATTTCGTAGCGTACGGTGTCGTCCTTTTCAGTGAAATTCCCCGGCTCACCAAGCGAATCAACGAGTTGTCGATAGGTAAGACCCTTCAATTGGTGGTTTTTAACCAAGTTACCAAGCATTCTTTCTCGGTAAGGATAGGCGATATCAGGGTAGTCGATATCCTCTCTCTTTTCCCACAAGCTTTTGCTAAACTTTAATGCTTGTTCCTTTGGCTTGTCTTGATTGCAGGCGTTTACGAGCGACAAGCTAGTAATAATTAACAAAGTCTTTCGAAGCTTTAATGGCTTGTTCGAGAGCATTTTCGACTGGGGTGTTAGCTATTATCCTTATACTTCTTCACTGAAGCCAAAAAGTCGTCAAACAGATACTCCGTATCTACTGGGCCACCGGCGGCTTCGGGGTGAAACTGCACCGCGAAGAACGGCTTGGTCTTGTGGCGGATGCCCTCGCAGGTGCCGTCGTTCAGGTTCTCGAAGAGGCCTTCCCACTCGGCGGGCAGCTTGGTCATATCCACCGCGAAACCGTGGTTTTGCGAGGTCACGTAGCACTTATTGGTGCCGATTTGGCGCACGGGCTGGTTGTGGCTGCGGTGGCCGTATTTCAGCTTGTAGGTGCTGCCGCCACAGGCCAAGCCCATGAGCTGAATGCCCAGGCAGATGCCGAAAATCGGCTTGTCGCCGGCCAGGGCGGTGCGTAGGTGGCCGATGGTTTTCTCGCAGGTGGTGGGGTCGCCGGGGCCGTTGCTCAGGAACAGGCCGTCGTAATCGAGCTGGTTGAAGTCGTAGTCCCAGGGCACACGGGTTAGCTCCACGTCGCGTTCCAGCAGGCAACGGATGATGTTATTTTTCACGCCGCAATCGACCAGCACGATTTTGTGCTTGCCGCTGCCGTAGTGCTTCACGCCATCTACGCTCACCTGGGCCACGAGGTTGTCCTCGTTGGGGTCGTGCAGCGGCACGTCGTGGTCGGGCGTTACGATTTTGCCGAGCATCGCGCCCTCTTCGCGCAGCTTCTTGGTGAGCGAGCGGGTATCTACGTCGTAGATGCCGGGGATATTGTGCGCGGCCAGCCACTCGCTCAGGCTTTGCGAGGCGTTCCAGTGGTTGTATTCTTCTGAGTAATACGACACCACGAGACCCGAGATATGCACTTGGCTCGATTCGAGCGCGCTCGAAATATCCTGCTCAATCTGCTCCATCGGCACGCCGTAGTTGCCCACCATCGGGTAGGTCAGCACCAGAATCTGGCCCCGGAAGGAGGGGTCGGTCAGGTTTTCGGGGTAGCCCGTCATGGCCGTGCTGAACACCACCTCGCCCGCCGACGCCGTGTAGGCCCCAAACGACTTGCCTTCTAGCTCAGTGCCATCGGCTAATACCAGTTTTACCGGCTTCGTATTTTCCACGCTTGTTGAGTTATGTGTAAAATGGAGGTCTGCTCCGTTGGTCGCTTTAAGTAAGTTTCTTGTCGTCTGCTGGGGCTGGCCGTTGTGCAGAGCGCAGCGAAGTATCTCGCTCGCTTGGCTGGGTTAGGGACCCTAGCGTCAGCGGGCGGGATGCTTCGCTGCGCTCTGCATAACCTTACCCTTCTCTTAATCTTGTTCGACTACCGTATTGTCAACTGCCACTTTCGCCGGTTCCAGCGCGTATAGCGCTTGCAAAAATAGGTCAGCCTCGGCCTTCGTGATGTTCAGCGGTGGCAATAAGCGT
>Ga0308164_10005371_pt1 | contig 10347 bp, 8 predicted proteins | sample PhyTR2_FD_201031 | JGI IMG/M metagenome (GOLD analysis project Ga0308164, IMG submission 201031) | Phyllosphere microbial communities from UC Gill Tract Community Farm, Albany, California, United States - DLSLT.R2 | ecosystem: Host-associated > Plants > Phyllosphere > Unclassified | place: USA... | reverse complement strand
GGGGTCGTCCCAAGTCGCCGGTCAACAAGCGCGAATACGGCCCGGGCCAGCACGGCCAGCGCCGCAAGGGCAAGGTCAGCGATTTCGGTATCCAGCTGCGCGCCAAGCAGAAGCTCAAGGGCTATTATGGCGACGTGACCGAGAAGCAGTTCCGTGCGTGCTACCACGAGGCTGCGCGTCTGAAGGGGGATACCTCGCAGAACCTGATCGGCCTGCTCGAGCAGCGTCTCGACATGATCGTCTACCGCGCCAAGTTCGCACCGACGATCTTCGCGGCCCGCCAGATCGTTTCGCACGGCCACATCCGCGTCAACGGCGTGAAGTGCAACATCGCCTCGCGTCGCTGCTTCGTCGGCGACGAGATCACGCTGGGTTCGAAGGCGCAGGAAATGGCGCTGGTCATGGAAGCACAGAGCCTCGCCGAGCGCGAGATCCCCGACTACGTCGCCACCGACGGTGCGGCAAAGGTCACCTTCACGCGCGTCCCGACGCTCGACGAAGTGCCTTACCCGGTGAAGATGGAGCCGAATCTGGTCGTCGAGTTCTACTCGCGCTGATCTTTCGGTACGATCGTTATACGAAAAAGGGCGGCCCTGCGGGGCCGCCCTTTTTTCGTTCTACATCCCCAGCGACGTCCGCAGGAACGCATCGGCCTTGGTTAGCATCGCGGTACGCGCGACATCGTCGTTGAGCTGGTGATCGAGACCGGGGAACTCGACCAGTTCGACCTTGCCACCCGCGCCCCGCAGCTTGGCCGCCATCAATCGCGATTCACCGATTCCGACGTTGCGATCCCGATCGCCGTGGAACAGCAGTACGGGCACCTTGATCTTGTCGGCGTTGCGCGCGGGCGATCCCGCCTGGATATGCGCACCATGCCCGATGAACGTGTCGACCTGGGCGAAGGCCGTAAAGCCTCGCGACTCCTCACGCAACGCGTCCAGATCCGTCACCGGCGCAATGCCGATGACCGCCTTGAACAGGCCAGGATCGAGCACCGCCGATTGTAGCGCTGCATAGCCGCCATAGGACCAGCCAACGATCGCAAGCTTGTCCGGCGCCGCAATCCCTTGCGACATCAGCCAGCGTCCGGCATCGTTGACGTCGCCGATCGCGGTCCGCCACGACTGGAAGCCGTTTTTCTGGAACCATGCCGACCCATAGCCGGTCGAACCCCGGAAGTTCGGCTGCAGCACAGCAAAACCGCGCGCCGCGAAATATTGCGAGAGCCAGTCGAACCCCCATTCGTCGCGTGAGCCCGGCCCGCCGTGCGGCATGACGATCGCGGGCAACCCCTTGCCAGTACCGCCAATGGGCAAAGTCAGATAACCGGGAATCATCGTGCCGTCCGCGGCGCGAAAGGTGATCGACTGGACGCTGGCGAGTGTCGTCTTCCTCAACTCCGGACGTGACGGCGCAACTTCGCCCATCTTGTTGGTCGTCCGATCCAACAGGTAATAACGGCCCGGATCGACGTCGCTGCCGGCGAACAGCAACAGCTTGGTCTCGTTCGCGCTCGCGTCGACGAACGTGATCAGCGGCCTGCCGGGCAAGGCCTTTCGTAACGACGCGGCGAGCTTTTGCAGCGTAGGATCAAAGAATTCGACTTCGCGGCGGTCGGTTGCGTAGGCAGCACCCACCACCCGGTTCTTGCGACCCAACCGGATCAACTGGTCGACGTCCACATCCGGGCGTGCAAGTACGAGATCGCGCTTGAGGCTGCCGTCTAGCGCGATTTTGTACAGCGCTTGCCGGCCGTCCCTGTCGTCGAAGCCGTATGCGACGTTCAGCGCGGGATCGATGGCGTAGGGATCGAACCCGCTCTTGCCACCACTGACAGTACTGGCGACCTGACTTAACGGCTGCCAAGCGCGATCACCGGCCTTGCGGTATGAATAGATCACCTTCGCACCGTCATAGCCTCCACTGGTCATGGCCCGCGAGCCAACGATCCGGACGGAACCCTGGCCGTCGCTGATATATTCAATGGCATTCGCACGGGCCGGCTCGACGACCCGTCTTGTCAGCGTGACGGTGTCGATCCGCTCGACGCCCAAGCCAACCGCCGAACGGGCCAGGAGCGTGCCGATCATCGCCTCGGGTACGAACTTGCGGGTCATCAGCACGGCACCCTCCGCGCCGTCTGCAGTCCAGTCGATGACGTTGCCGCCGTCCTGCATGATACCAAGCGAGCGTTCGTTCGTGCGTGCGCTCAGGATCTTTCTGTTGCCGCCATTGCTGTCGATGGCGAGCGCCCGGCTGAAGGCAAGCAGATCGGTTCCGGTATGTGCGGTAGTGATGAACCGGCAGACGAGGCGCGTATTGGTCGACCAGCGGCAATCCCTCAGGCTTTCGGGGTCGCCGGAGGACGACAGGATCGGGTCGGCGATCTTGCCTCCGACCATGTCGGCGATGCGCAGCATGGCGCCGCGACCCTTCATCGGCACGATCATGGCGATGTGCGTACCGTCGGGCGAGAGGCTCAACTGCTGGATTTCACGAGCGCCGAACGCTGCTTCTGTCGAAATGACCGCCGCGGTGTCCTGCGCTGCCGCGGCTACCGGCAGCGCCAAGACGGCCGGTAGCGTCATCATTTTCCAGACCGAACTGCTCGCGCGAAACCCGCCAAGATATCGCATCCTCGTCGCTCCCCAAAGCCCCTGCCCCACATCCTATCGAAGCCGGACAGCACGGCAAGCGATGCTTGCGCGGTGCCGGAGCCGCTGCCAAAACGCTCGGCATCTCTTTGGGGAATGACCATGCGCGCTGCCATCCTGCCTCTCCTGCTGCTCGGGACCGCCGCGTCCGCGCAGACCACGCCCGCCATCTCGGTCGAGACGTTGAAGACCGTTACGCAGGTGCTCTCGTCGGACGCGTATGAAGGTCGCGCGCCGACCACGCCCGCGGAGGCGAAGACGGTCGCGTATATCGTCGAGCGGATGAAGGCGGCTGGGCTGAAGCCCGGTAACAAGGGGTCGTGGACGCAGGACGTGCCGATGGTGGAGATTACGGCCACGAACGTGCAGCCTTACGTGTTCACCGGTGGCAAGGCGCCCGTCCGCCTCGCCTATCGCACCGACATGGTCGCGGGCACGTACCGCGTGGCGCCGAAGTCCGCGGTGGCGAACAGCGACGTCGTATTCGTCGGCTACGGCATCACCGCGCCCGAAAAGGGCTGGGACGATTATGCCGGCACCGACGTGAAGGGGAAGACCGTGGTCATCCTCATCAACGATGCCGACTGGCAGACGATGTCGCGCGAGGGGCCGTTCGAGGGCCGTGCGATGACGTGGTACGGGCGCTGGCTGTACAAGTTCGAGAATGCGGCGAAGCACGGCGCGGCGGCGGCGATCATCGTTCATGATACCGAGCCGGCGGCGTATCCGTGGGCGGTGGTCCAGTCCTCCTGGACCGGGCCTCAGCTCGAACTGGACGAGAAGGGCGATCATCTCGACCAGTCGCAGATCGTCGGCTGGATGCAGAAGCCGGCGGCGGAGCGCGTGTTCGCGAGCGCGGGCAAGGATTACGCGACGCTGGCGGCGGCGGCGAAGGTAAAGGGGTTCAAGGCGGTACCGCTCGGGCTGAAGTTCGGCGGCGGGTTCGACAACACGATTCGGCGTCAGGCATCGAAGAACGTCATCGGCGTGCTGCCGGGGACGGCGGCGCCGAATGATTATGTGATGTATTCGGCGCATTGGGATCATCTCGGGCGCTGCGACGCGGTCGATGGCGATGACATCTGCAACGGTGCTTTGGACAACGCGAGCGGCGTTGCCGGATTGGTGGCGCTGGCGGAGGCTCAGGTGAAGGCAGGACCAGCCAAGCGTTCGATTGCGTTCCTGGCAGTGACGGCGGAAGAGTCCGGACTGCTGGGGTCGCGCTATTATGCCGAGCATCCGATCTATCCGCTGGCGCATACCGTCGGTGGCGTGAACATGGACGGCTTGAACATCGGTGGGCGCGCGAAAGACTTCGTCCTCGTCGGTGCGGGCAAGTCTGAGATCGAGGACCTCGTGAAGCCGTTCGTCGCTGCCGAGGGGCGCGTGATCGGGACCGAGGCGAACCCCGAGCGCGGCAGCTATTACCGGTCCGATCATTTCAGTTTCGCCAAGCTGGGCGTGCCGATGCTCGATGGCGGTAGCGGCGAGGACCTCGTCGTCGGTGGCACGGCGGCGGGGCATGCGGCGCGCGAGGATTATGTCGCGCATCGCTATCACAAGCCGGCGGACGAATATGACGCCAAGTGGGACTGGTCGGGTGCGGTCGAGGACCTGACGATCTATTACGGGCTTGGGCGGAAACTCGCGGACGATACCAGTCTGTGGCCGAACTGGTATAAGACCGCCGAATTCCGCGGCATCCGTGACCGCGATCGCGCAGGAGCCAAGTAAGTGAGCACGACGACTACCCCCGCCGAATGGGCGCACCACAAGGCCGTCTGGATCGGCTTTCCGAGCCATGCGGACCTGTGGCTTGAGGATCTCGAGCCCGCGCGGGACGAGGTCGTCGCGTTTGCCAAGGCGGTGCACGCCGGCGGCAAGGGCGAGACGGTGATCCTGGTCGCGGCCGACGTCGGGTCGGCGACTACCGCCAAGAAACTCGCCCCGTTCGCGGACGTGGTGGTCGAGCCGTTCGGCGATATCTGGCTGCGCGATACCGCGCCGATCATCGTCGGCGACGGCAGCGCGCGGGACTTCCGGTTTAACGGCTGGGGCGGGAAGTATGACTTGCCCGGCGACGACACGATCGGCCAGCGGCTGGCGGAGAGCCGGAACACGCAAGTCGAGGCGTGCGACTGGGTTCTCGAGGGCGGCGCGATCGACGGCGACGGTACCGGGACGGTCGTCACGACGCAGCAGTGTCTGCTCAACCGCAACCGCAATCCGTCGCTGACCAAGGCGGAGATCGAAGCACGGCTGGCATCCGATCTTGGCTACACCCGCGTGGTGTGGCTGGGCGACGGGCTGGTCAACGACCATACCGACGGCCATGTCGACAACCTTGCGCGGTTCGTCGGCGAGGGGCGCGTGGCGATCCCAAAGGCGACCGACAACGATCCGAACTGGCAGGTGTACCAGAACGCAGCGCGGGACGCCGAGGCTGCTGGGCTGGAGGTCGTGACGATCCCGTCGCCGGGCCGCGTGCTGCGCGACGAGGAGGTCGTGCCGGCGAGCTACATGAACTTCTACATTGGCAATGCCGCGGTCGTGGTGCCGTTGTATGGGGCCGAGAACGACCAGGCGGCGGTGGTGGCGATCCAGGCGCTGTTCCCGGACCGTGAGGTGGTTGGCCAGCGTGCGGATCATATTTTGACGGGCGGCGGGAGCTTCCACTGCATCTCCCAGCAGATTCCGGGGTGATACTGCTCCCCTCCCTGAAGGGAGGGGCTTGGGGTGGGGCAGTTTGAGGCGGGTGTCTGCGCCAGCCAATCGGCCGACCCACCCCTAACCCCTCCCTTCCAGGGAGGGGGATGCCTGTATCAGCGACTCCAGCGGGCCCAGATTGCCGTCGGCAATACCAGGCCGCGGGCTTCTTCGCGGACGCCGAGTTCGCCGACTTCGACCTTGCCGGGGAGGTCTGCGAAAACCTGGTTCAGCAGTTCCCCGATCGCCAGCGCCGACATCCGCACCGCGTAGACGGTCAGGAACAGGAAGCGCGAGTTCTCATCGAGCAATTTCCGGCAGTCGGCGATCAGTTTCGGCAGATCCTCCTCAAGCCGCCACACTTCACCCTCCGGTCCACGCCCATATTTCGGTGGATCGAGCAGGATTCCGTCATACCGGCGTCCACGCCGCACCTCCCGCGCGACGAACTTCGCCGCATCATCCGTCATCCAGCGGATCGGGGCGTCGGCCATGCCCGACAGTTTCGCGTTGGCCTTGGCCGCCTCGACCGACTTCTTCGACGCATCGACGTGGACCATGCGGACGCCCTTGGTCGCCATCGCCAGCGTGCCGACGCCGGTATAGCCGAACAGGTTCATGCACTCGGGCGAGTCGAGCCCCACGACGCGCTCGCGCATCCAGCTCCAGACCGGCGCCATGTCGGGGAAGAAGCCGAGGTGGCGGAACGGGGTGGTCTGCGCGGTGTACGACACCTCGTTCCACTTGAGCGTCCAGCCTTCGCGGGGAACGGGCTCGGAGAATTCCCAGCGACCGCCGCCGTCCTCGTCGGAGCCGGGGACGAATTCGCCCTGCGCCTGCCAGTCGGTCGACGCGGGCGCCCACATCGCTTGCGGTTCGGGCCGGATGAAGCGGAAGCGGCCATAGCGTTCGAGCTTCTTGCCGTGGCCGGAGTCGATCAGGCCGTAATCCGCCCAGGGTTCGCCGATGAGGGTTTCCAGCTTCATGCCGACGGCTTCGCGCGCTCGGTGATGTAGACGGTGATCGCTTCGAAGGTCGCCGGCAGCGTGGCGTAGCGCTCCTCGCGGTCGAACAGGTCGCCCACACGGGTTGGCAGCGAGGGACGGACGCCGGTCGCGCGCTCGACTGCGTCGCCGAACTTGGCGGGGTGCGCGGTGGCGAGCGTCACGATCGGCACGCCGGCGGGGACTTCGGTGCGCAGCGCGGCGGCGAGGCCTATCGCGGTGTGCGGGTCGATCACCTGGCCGGCGTGCTCGTGGGCCCAGCGCATTGCCAGCGTCATGTCGTCGAGGTCGATGCGCTCGCTCTGGAAAAGGGCCGAGGCGCCTTCCGACTGCGCGTTGTTTAGGCGCATCGCGCCCGAGGACTCGAAGCCAGCCATCTGCGCGGCAAGCGCTGCGCCGTTGCGGTCGCCGAGGTCGAACAACAGGCGTTCGAAGTTCGAGCTGACCTGGATGTCCATCGACGGGGTTGGGGTCTGCTGGACACCCCCCTTCGAGTAATCGCCGGTGCTGAGCGCGCGGTGGAGGATGTCGTTGACGTTGGTCGCGACGACCAGCTTGGAAACGGGAAGCCCCATCTTCGCCGCAACATAACCCGCGAAGACGTCGCCGAAATTGCCGGTCGGGACCGCGAACGCGACTTCGCGATCCGGCGCGCCGAGGCGGACGGCGGCGTAGAAGAAATACACCACCTGCGCCATCAAGCGGGCCCAGTTGATCGAATTGACCGCCGACAGCGCGAACTTGGTCGAGAAGGCGCGGTCGTTGAACATCGCCTTCACCAATGCCTGCGCGTCGTCGAAGCTGCCCTCGATGGCGATGTTGTAGACGTTGGGGCTGAGCACCGTGGTCATCTGGCGGCGCTGCACGTCGGAGATGCGGCCGACCGGATGAAGCATGAATATGTCTATGCCCTCGCGCCCTGCGACCGCGTCGATCGCGGCCGAGCCGGTGTCGCCGCTGGTCGCGCCGACGATCGTCAGTCGCTTGTCCGTGCCGGCGAGGAAGCGCTCGAAGAAGAGGCCAAGCAGCTGGAGCGCGACGTCCTTGAACGCGAGCGTCGGGCCGTGGAAGAGTTCGAGCAGCCATTGGTCGTGGTCGAGTTGCACGAGTGGGGTCACGGCGGCGTGCGAGAAGCGGCCATAGGCCTGGTCGCAGAGCGCCTTGAGTTCCTCGCGCGTCATCGCGTCGCCGATGAACGGCGCCATCACGGCGACCGCGGTGTCGACGTACGACAGGCCCGCGAGTGCGGCGATCTCATCGCGGGTCAGTGTCGGCCACGCGTCGGGGAGGTAGAGGCCGCCATCGGAGGCGAGGCCGGCGAGCGTCGCCGCTTCGAAATCGAGGATGGGCGCCGAGCCGCGGGTGCTGATGTAACGCATGGCCAAGCGGTTAGCGAATGGGCGGGGAGGCGACAAGCTGCCCGCACCGCTCGTTTTCCTGCGAACGCAGGAATCCAGGGTCACGAAGGAACGCGCGCGGTACCCTGGGCTCCTGCGTTCGCAAAAGAACGGCTAGCGAGGCCGGCGGCGCAGCGCGAGGGTGTAGATGATCGCGGCGATGGCGGCGAAGAAGAACCATTGGCCGGCATAGGCAAGGTGGTTGTTCGGCACCGAGGCGATGTCGGGCTTGCCGTTGGGGTTGAGGCCGGCCTGCGGCGTGGCCGCGACCAGCATCAGGCGCTGCGGGGTGTGATCGAACAGCGATCCGATCAGCGAGCGGCCGTCGGGGGCGTGGCTGATGTAGCCGGAGACTTCGCCGCCGGCCCAGGCGATCTTCGTCATCGGGTCGCGTGTGGTGCCGAGCTGGACGATCATGCCGGGGCCCTCTGCGCCGGTCTTGCATTCGGCGATCGCGCGGAAGCCAGATTTGCCGGCGCCGGCGAGCTTGATGTCGGTTGGCTGGAGGCAGAGGCCCGAGGCGCGGCGGAACAGCAGCGTCTCGTCGGGGAAGCGCGGGAAGGCCATCGGCGGCTTGGCGGGGTTGGCGGCGAGCTGCGCGAGGAACGCTTCCTTTTTCGGGAGGCGGTCGAGGAGTTGCCACAGGCCGAGCGAAATCATCGCCGCGATCGCGAGCGTGACGAGAAAGGTCGCGATTATCGGGATGCGTCGTGCGGTGCGGGTCACGGGTCGATTCGGCCTTCGCGGGCTGCGTTGCGGTATTCGGCGGACATGAGCGCGCCCTTTGCTGCTCGGAGCGATAGGACGACCCCGCCGGCGGTGAAGGGGATCCAGATCAGCATGTGGAGCCAGAGCGGCGGGTGGACTTTGAGTTCGAGCGTGATCGCGAGGGCTACGACGAGCGCGCCGAGGATCAGGGTGAGGAATGCGGCGGGGCCGTCGCCGACGTTGAACTTGCTGAAGTCGAGCCCGCAGTTCGGGCAACGGTCGGCGAAGTTGGACCATTTCGCGAAGAGCGTGGGCTTGCCGCAGCGTGGGCAGAGGCCTTTCAGCGCGACCTGCGCGATCGTGGGGGCGTTGGCGAGCGGGTATGGGTCTTCGGTCATGCGGTCAGCGCTCTCCCTTGTTGCCCCGCGAAGGCGGGGATCCAGACTGGGCTCCCGCCTTCGCGGGAGAACAAGGTTGGAGTGCGAGCGTCGACTTGCAGCAGTGCATTACCAGCAAACGCCACCCCGGCGGAGGCCGGGGCCCAGTTGGGGGACGGTTCTAACCGAGGACAGCGCTTAGTTACTGCGACCTTGCCAACTGGGCCCCGACCTTCGCCGGGGTGGTGCCTGCCGGGGTGGTGGCTCACCCCAAAACTAGCAAAGCTCAACCGCCGTGGACGGGGGCGCCCCAGCCGCCCCAGACGTAGACGGTGACGAACAGGAACAGCCACACGACGTCGACGAAATGCCAGTACCACGCCGCCGCCTCGAAGCCGAAGTGCTGGCGCGGGGTGAAGTCGCCGCGGTACGCGCGGACCAGGCAGACGATCAGGAAGATCGTGCCGATCAGGACGTGGAAGCCGTGGAAGCCGGTCGCCATGAAGAACGCTGCGCCGTAGTTGATGCCCTTGAACGGGAACGGTGCGTGAACGTACTCGTACGCCTGGATCGAACTGAACAGCGCGCCGAGTATCACCGTCAGCCACAGGCCCTTGAGCACGCCGTCGCGGTTACCGACGCCGATCAGGCCCCACAGCCCGGTCTTCTCGCCGCCGCGCTGGTTGTGGATCAACGCATGATGCGCCCACGTCACGGTGGTGCCCGAGGTCAGCAGGATCAGCGTGTTGAGCAGCGGGAGTTCAAACGGGTTGATGACCGTCAGGCCCTTCGGAGGCCACTGCGCGACGATCGCCGCGCCGCCCTCGACTGCGCGGGTGACCGTGCCGTCGGCAAAGGTCATCGCGGTCGGGAACAGCGAGAAGTCGAAGAACGCCCAGAACCAGCCGACGAAGAACATCACTTCGGAGGCGATGAACAGGATCATGCCGTAGCGGAAATGGAGCTGGACGACGGGGGTGTGGTCGCCCGCATGCGCTTCCTTGATGACCTGCGCCCACCAGCTGTAGAAGGTGAAGAGCAGCCCGGTCAGGCCGATGAAGAAGATCCAGCCGCCGCCGTTTGGCTTGTCGATATGGCCGCCGTGCATCCACATGATGCCGCCGACCGCCATGATCAGCGCCGAGAACGATCCGACCAGCGGCCAGATGCTCGGCGGCAGGATGTGGTAATCATGGTTCTTGGCGCCGGCCATCGGTACTCCCCTATTTTCTTTGGCGACGTTCTAGCTGGCTGTTTTCGCAGAATCCACCGGGTAAAACGTATAGCTGAGCGTGATCGTCTGGATATCGGCCGCGTCGGGGTCGGTCAGGATCTTCGGATCGACGAAGAAGATCACCGGCATCCGCGCGGTCTCGCCGGGTTTCAGCGTCTGCTGCGTGAAGCAGAAGCACTGGATCTTGGTGAAATACTTGCCGGCCTGCGCGGGCTGGACGTTGAACGTCGCGGTGCCGGTCAGCGGCTTGTTCGACGTGTTGGT
>Ga0308164_10005370_pt1 | contig 10357 bp, 5 predicted proteins | sample PhyTR2_FD_201031 | JGI IMG/M metagenome (GOLD analysis project Ga0308164, IMG submission 201031) | Phyllosphere microbial communities from UC Gill Tract Community Farm, Albany, California, United States - DLSLT.R2 | ecosystem: Host-associated > Plants > Phyllosphere > Unclassified | place: USA... | reverse complement strand
TCGTGTTCGATTCGATCGCCGTGTATGAAATGACCAGCCGCAGCGAAGTGGCCGATTACCTGTACGCGCTGGCGAGCTTCTTCAAGAACCGGCTGGCCACGACGCTGTTCAACTACGAAAGCCCCGAGCTGCTGGGCGTATCGCAGATCAGCGAAGAGCTCAAGGGCTCGCACTTGGTCGACAACATCATCCTGCTCAATTACGTCGAAATCTCTACCGTGCTGCGCCGTGCTCTGGCGGTGCCGAAGGTACGGGGCAGCCGCAACCTGCAAGTGACGCGCGAATACACGATCGACGTGGGCGGCCTGATCCTGAAGGATGATAGCGACAGCAATACCCAGGCCGTCCCGCAACTGCCGTTCTCGTCGTATTACGGTCTGCTGTCGCGTTCGCCATCGCGCCAGAGTCCGATGATCGAAGAAGCCGTCGCCAATGGCGAGCCCTTGCCCGAGTCGACGCACCAGCCGGTCGAAACCAACCGGTGATCACCGTCGACCTGCCCGACAAGCCGCCCATCGACTGGGACGACTGGCGCGCGCCGCTGCGCCAGTACACCGAGGCGACCGGGCTGGTGACGTCCGTCTACGACGCGACCGGCGTGCGCCGCATCGGCCCGCTGACCGGCTCGCGCATGTCGACCTTCCTCGCCGAGCAGTCGACGCTGTGGGCCGAGGACGGCCCCGGCACGGCGCTCGAGCGCAGCCTGGCACGCGACGTCTGCCAGCAGGGCACGCCAGCGGCCAGCGAATTCAGCGAAGGCTTCTGCGTGCGCGCGTTGCCGCTGCTCTTGCACGGCGACGTGTATGGCGTGCTCGTATTTGGCTGGCGCTTTGCCGATTTCAGCTCGCCACTGGCTTGTGAACGCATCGGCCGGCAGATCGGCGTGTCGGGCCATCTGTTGTGGAGTGAAGTGCGGCTCGACGCGCCCGTATCGGCGCAGCGCATGGCCACCTACGAAACCCTGCTGCTTACGCTCTCGGGCACGCTCGACCGGCAGCGCGAAACCATCGACGACCTGACGCGCGTGAACCGCACGCGCGAGCTGTTTTTGGCGACCGTCTCGCACGAGATGCGCACGCCGCTGTCGGCGCTGTCGATGCGCATTGAGCTGATGCTGCGCACGATCCCCGACCTGCCAGAGAAGGCCGTCAGCGGCCTGGAAGCGATGCGCGTGCACGTGCGCCAGGAAGCCGGCATGGTCGACGACCTGATCGACGCGGCGCGCACGCTGACCGGGCAGATGTCCATCGTGCGTAAGCCGATCGTGCTGGGGCAGGTACTGCGCGAAGCCATTGCCACGGTGGAGCCGCATGCGCATGCCAAGCAGATCCTGATGCAGGTGACGCCGGCTGATTACGGCGCGGACATCCGCTTCGAGGCGGATGGGCAGCGGCTGCAGCAGGTGTGCTGGAATTTGCTGTTCAATGCGGTCAAGTTTACGCCGGTGGGTGGGGTGATTCGCATTGGCATTCGGCGCAGCGCCGGATGGGTCGAGATTGATATCGCCGATTCAGGGCAGGGCATTGAGGCGGACGATTTGCCGCATGTGTTTGGCGCGTTTAAGCTGCAGCAGCATGACAATGCGACCGGACTGGGACTGGGCCTGTATATCGCGCGGCGGATTGTGGAGCTGCATGAGGGGACGCTCAGTGTCAGTAGTGAAGGGCGGGGGAGGGGGGCGACGTTTGCGATTCGGTTGCCGGTTGCTGGGGTAGGGCTGGCGGCGCCTGGTGATCATGAGGGCGGATAGCGAAAAAACGATGCCTTTTGGGGAGGCGGCGGAGTTTTAGTGTGATAAGACGCCTTTATGCGGGTAGATGTTGTCTAAGGCGGGAAGCGAACCGCTCCATGTGAATTAATCATATTTACAAAATGTAACAATGTAGATGGCTTTCCTAACGCCGCGAGTTTTATTAAGAGACTTCCGTACCATTTAGCGCCGTGACCTGCTTACAATAGCTGTACGTCCCCGGCCTGCCACTGGCCAGGCTGTCCGATTTGCATACTAGGCTGAGCTAATGGCTCTTTCTACACGAATTTCGAGAGCGAACTGACATGCCCTACAAGTGAAATCATCGCTACACTGACCGATTGTGACAACAAGTCAGCGTCAATGCCTGATGTCTAGATTCCCAACTAAACACAACTACCTCTTGCAACTTCACAGCTAGCACAACTAGTGACCTACGCGTATGAGGAAAGTAGTATCAGACCTTACCCTCAATACCGTGTATTAACCCGTGTTGCTAATTTTGTGGCGACGGCTGGTTGTCACACATTGGCCGGACTGACCAAACAAGAGTGCGGTCAAACAGAGTAAAATCATGAAAAATTTCACTATGGCCGCTTGTCGGTAGTAAATTTTTCGAAATAAAGTCGTTGATTGAAATTTTTAGATATTATCGGAGCTTGCAAAGCTGTCCAAGTGAAATATCCCGATGCTCAATAAAAATATTCTTGCAAACATCGCTTGATTCAGAGTATATAAGATATGAAGTAATATGGTTGATGTGATTAATTAATAAACATTGCGGATGCGTTGATAGACTTAGGAGATTATATATGCCGCTTACCCAAAGTACACGTGACGAACTAAAGAAATTTTATAATGCTCTTGTAGACCGCGTACTTGAGCCCGGTGATCCCGTGTACATCGCTCAGATCAACCAAGGTGCTACTGACGCTGTAGAGGAGATTGCTACCGAAGTGGATTGGCAGGAAGGCGGCGGTATTTGCTTATTTACCGGGCAGCGAGGAACAGGAAAAAGCACTGAATTAAAGCGTCTTAAATCGAAATTAGAAGGATTAGGCGCCGTTGTATTTTACGCAGATCTCTCAGAATATTTATTGCTAACGAAAGAAGTGGAAATAAGTGATTTTCTTATTTCGATAGCTGGAGCATTTTCAGAGCAAATTGAAAAGTCTTTCGGTGGTAGTCCTGGAGATAGAGGCTATTGGGAAAGATTAACCCAATTTTTGCAAAGCAATGTAGAGCTGAAAGAGTTTGGGGGGACTATCTCAGGCATAACGTTAAAAGCCGCACTTAAGAGCGATCCAGACTTTAAGCTTAAAGTTCAACAAAGTGCTCGGGGTCACATCGCACAGTTAGTTCAAGATGCTCATGAATTTATGTCTGAGGCTGTAAATTATGTGCGCACAAAAGTCGGCGATCCGGACGCTAAGGTGGTTCTATTAGTTGATTCTGTTGAGCGTATTCGAGGAGTCGGTAGCGAAGCAATGATGGTTTATGAAAGCGTTCGCAACTTATTTTTTGGACACGCAGAACACTTACGCATTCCACTTTTACATGTGGTTTATACTATTCCTCCATATCTTTCCGTGCTTGCTTCAGGCGCAGGATCTTTAATGGGGGGGGCTGTTGCCCGACGTTTGGTAAGTACACACATATTCGTGGATCGATGCCGTATTGAAGATCCTGCTGGATTGGATTTAATGCGCCAGGTTATCACCGCTCGCTACCCGAGATGGCCCAATATTTTCACGGCGGAAGCAATGAATAAATTGGCTGTCAGTTCTGGTGGTGATCTTCGTGAGTTTTTCCGTTTAATACGGTTGTGCCTCCCAGCCGTTCGCGACGAGACAAGTCTCCCTCTTGATATCGCTGCAGTTAAACCAGCAGAAAATGCTGCTAGGAACGAAATGTTGCCTATCCCAGCTAATCATTTGGCGTGGCTTAAACGCATTACCCAAACTCATGACACATGTTTGGAAACAGACGATGACCTTCCGACACTGGCTCATTTCTTAGATAATAGAATCGTACTAAATTACAGAAATGGCCGAGATTGGTACGATGTCCATCCGCTGTTGCGTGATGTGGTGGATGCGTATGTCTGATTCGGATTTAAATGCAGATATAGCAATAAAACTATTGCGACATTTAGAATGGCAGGCGGAAGGGTTCTCAATAATTTTTTTTTTCGCGGATATTGGTCCGGCAGATGAAGTTTTTTCTTGGCTAAATGATCGGCTAATAATTGGGGGAACCCAGTTACGAAAGCAAAAAATAGAAGAATCATTTGCAAACGACCCAGAATATTTTGTAGAAGATTTTATTTCTCAGCTTTCTGCAATATCGAAAAATTCCGGCGGTATATGGTATGAGCTACATGGTTATCCTGGCGATGCTCAGTGGGACAAATCGCGTAGAAAATTTTTGGCACGTCTTAACGAAAGACGCTTTTTGCTTGAAAAAACGTTGGAGCGACCACTCGTAATAGTTTTGCCAGCTGACTTTCGAGCTGACACAAGAGGAATTGCACCAGATATATGGCACATACGGGCGTTAAGTGAAGAACTTCGAGCTGAGGTATCTATCTTGACTGATGACGATAGCTCCGGACTATTTCCCGAAGATGTGCCTGTAGTTTTAAATACACCCTCTTATGTAGAGTGGCAAAGAATTCGCGGTAGTGCAAGTGGCAAAGAGGTTTTATTGTCCACTCTCTTCGCAGCGGTCGATGAGCTAATTGCTGCGAAAAGGGCTTTAGAGGCTGAGAAGGTTGCAAAGGAAGGCGTACGTATTGCATATTCTCGTGTCCACATGCTCCCCGATGAGAATCCGATAAAAACGGCGGGAACGCTATCTGGGAAATCCGATAATACAAAGGATAAAAATAATAGAAAGATTTTAGATAATCCTGCTTTAAATCCTTTGCAGATGGGAAATGACTTTTTTGTTTCACTTTTGAAACTTGGCGATGCCTTTGAAGCGCTTGGAAAAATCGATGATGCTTCAGAAAGCTTTCTTTCCGCTTTGGTTTTAATTAGAAATATCAATTCTATTTCGGAGAACAATTTGATCAGAACTAATTTAGGCGTTTTGCTGTCTAAGTTGGGGGATTTTGAAAATCGTCGAGGTAAATTTGTCGAGGCAGAACGTTATCTGCGGGAAAGCATATCTGTCTTAAAATCGTTAAGAGCAAAAGATCGTAAGGATGACATAATTGAAAGATCTATAGGAGCGGCACTATTTGATCTAGGAACAGTATTGCGTCGTCAAGGAATTTTTTTGGACGCTGTTGAAGTATATAAAGAAAACGTCGCAGTCCGACACAGCTTAGCCGAAGCTAGCACGTCGCCCGCCGATCGACGTCAGGTTGCAATTGCGTTAGCCAATGTTGGAAGAACGGAGCTGGCTCGAGGTGAAACATCCAACGCGGAAAAATATTTGGGCGAAAGCCTAGCGATATTTCGTAAGCTAGAAAAAGATAGAAATGCATCCTCTCAATCTCTACGTGACTTGTCTATTAGCTTAAGAACGCTTGCGCAAATCTCCCAAGTACGTGGAGACTTAGATCAAGCCAATAAAAGATTTGGAGAGGCCCGGGATATATCTTGGCAATTGGTAGAGCGTGACGGTAGAGATAGTCCAGCACTACGAGACTTACAAATATCGACTCAAGACCTTGGGGCAATAGCCATGAACCTCGGGGATTTTGATCAAGCTAGGAATTTATGTCAGAAAAGTTTAGAAATTGCCAAGCTTGTTGGAGATCAAGCCGGGTGGACGATTGAAAACTTAAGTGATGCTACGTTGGCTCTAAAAAGATTAGCCGACGTTGAGAAAAAAGATGGTAACTGGGCAGAAGCAAAAAAGCTGCTTAAGGAAAGCATCAAGTTGGGCCGAAACTGTGTCGAACAAGATAGCGACTTAGTTTCCTCATCCCGCCAATTAGCTTCACTTATTTCTGATTTGGGCGAAATAAGTTTAAGAGATAGTGAACCTGAAGATGCTGAGAGCTTATATGAGGAAGCCGCCGAGATTCAAAGGAAACTGCTGAAGCACCAGCGTTTTCCCATGTATTTGCGTGACTATTCAAGATGCCTAATTGAGTTGGCACGTATCGCCTCAAGCCAAGGCAATTATATTAAAAGTGAAGCGGTTTCCCGCGAGGCTGTTGAAATACGTCGTGAATTGCTTGAGTCGTCATCGGACTCGCCTTCATTGTTGCGTCAACTCTCTGTTTCGTTAAACTTTCTTGTAAACTCTTTGATAGGCCAAGAGCGCTATGTTGAAGCTGAAAAAGCCTGTTTAGAAGGGTTATCGATAGATAGAAAATTAGTAGAGACTCAAGGAGAAACTGTACGTACCTTGAAAGATCTAAGAATATCGCTTGAGACGTTAATAATCATTGCTTCACATGACAATGAATTTGATCGATTAAAAAAACTCCACGTGGAAGTTTTGAAATTGGGCCGAAAGCTAGTTGAGCTTCAGCCAGGTCTCCTAACTCCTTTGGAAGAACTAGCAGAATCACTGCAAGAATTAGCTGATGCGCTTGAAATAAAGGATGGGCATACTGATGAGCAGGTGTCTATTTTGGAAGAAGGTATAGAAATTTGTAAAAATATCAAATATTTATCTAAAGGCAAGGAGATCAAGGCTTTTGACCTAGACAGTGCATTAATGAAGCTTTCTAAATTTAAAAAATAGTTTTACTGATGCGGATATTTTTGAATCAATAGTCGCCTTCTGTTTACTTTGTTCATGGTTGGTCAATCGTATCAGTCAGGCTTGACTAGGGCGAGGGCGAGGGCGAGGGCGAAAGAAATACAACGCCCTTAGCTAAAAATAAAAATATTCGATTATTGAAGAAAAGTTGCAGTTCAGCTTCAGAAGCGATGTGGTGGTCGCTAGTCTAGGGTCAGACACCGTCTCGAATTGCAAGCGTAAGGTCGGGGTCAAGTTGGGAGGGTCCGGTTTTCATGGACATCCGAATAGGGGACAATATGCCCCGAGAGGATATACATGACAAATAAGAAATTGCCATCGAAGCGGGAGATCATTCCCGCTTCATCCGAAGCTGCCATTGGAAAGCGGGCGACCTATACCGATGAGTTCAAGCGCACGGCAGTAACGCGGCTGCATTCGAGAGAGCAGAGCGCGACTGATCTAGCCATGGAATTGGGTATTCGTCGCAACATGCTGTACAAATGGGCTGAGAAGATCAAGAAGCAAGCGCCGGACAAGAAGCTGCGTGCACCTGGCCGACCGGCTACTGGCGGGCTCAGTGAAGTCCAGCAGTTGCGCCTGCAGTTGGCCAAAGCAGAGCAGGAGTTAGCCATCCTAAAAAGTTCGATGCATAAATTGGGGGCAGGTCTGACATTCGGACACACATAAATTGGGGTCAGGTCTGACATTCGGACACAGACTCAGCTTTGCACGAACCAAATCACAGTCTGGATTTAAATTAGATGTTTTGCCTCATCTCCAAAGTTAAGAGATGGCGTTTGGAAGAGTTAATACTCACTCAGCGATGCCATTGACTGGCAAACAAGTTTGGCTACCTCAGAGTTCGTCCAGATGTTAGGCCAAGCCTCAGAGTTGGACCAAACCTAAAGCTGGGCTACAGAGCTGGAATTTGCTATTCAATGCGGTTAAATTAGCGCTGGTCGGCGGGTGATCGGCATCGGTATATGCTGTGCCAAGGCGTGAGTCAAGATCGATATCGCCGGTTCCGGGCAGGAAATCGAGGCGGACGATCTGCCATATGTGTTTTGCGCGTTCAAGTCGCAACAGCACGATAATGCTATTGGTCTGGGACTGGGGTTATATATCGCGCAGCGAATCCTGGAGCTGCATGCGGGGATGCTTGGTGTCAGCAGTAAACATCGGAGGCAGCGGCGAGGTTTGCGATTCGGTTGCCCGAGTGGCATGTTGGGCTGAAGACGCTTGATGATGCAGAAGCCAGATAGCAAAAAAACCCGCGCTTCCTAGGGAAGATAACGGGTTTTTAGCGTAATACGAATACGTGATGCGAGTAGGTGGTGCCTCCGGCCGGAATCGAACCGGCACGCCTTACGGCGCTTGATTTTGAGTCAAGTGCGTCTACCAATTCCGCCACAGAGGCCCAATCGCAGGCGGGCATCTTAGCACATCGATTGCTCAGCTGGCCAGTGCGCCGCGAAATTCGGTGTGCGGGCTGCCAGATGGACACTCCAGCGGCAAGCGCACGCTGGCTAACACGTCATCCGATGCTGCAACAACCGCAAGCTCCCCATCGGTCCGACGATCTCCAGCACATGCTCGCGCACTGCGACATCGATCGCGCCTTCCTGCCCACGCAGCCAGGGGCGTGGGCGGAAGTAGCGGATGCTGGTGCTGTCGGCGGCCGTGCGCCGGTAGCCAAGCGCTCCCAGCGCTTCATCGAGCCTGTCGATCATCTGGCAATCATCGGCGCGGCTACGCATTTCAAAGCGGCCCGGCCCCAGCATGCAGATGGGGAGCAGGCCGCCGACCACAGCAGGCACGACAAGAAACGGCATCGGGGTGCCAGGATCGATCAGGTGCAGAGCCAGTATCAGTAGGGGCAGTCCAGCCAGCAGCGTGAGCGCCCAGGGCAGCGACTGACGCCAGGTGTCGATGCGCTGCAGGAAGCCAGGGCGTTTCCTGATACGCTCGATTTCAGAAAATGTCACGCTGTTCATGCTGCTCTCCCTGGCTGCCTGCATCAGTCCGTGTTCGCGCCGATCAAGAAAACTGGTGCAATATCCAGCCGACTATTATTTGAATCGTCATTGACTTGATCATTGTGACGAGCGCTCAGTGGCTGACGTTTGACTGCGCGCAAACACGCATTCGTTGAAGCCAGCTTCTCATAAAGACAACACTTGCCGCGCACAGGTGGATTTCGGCCAGTCAGTAGCCCAGAACGAACAAGCCGCACAGAAGTGCGGCTTGTCGGGGGAAGTGCTCAGGGCTTCTGGCGGAATAACCGGAAGCGCTCGTCGCGGTCCGAGGCGCGCCGGCCTTCCCACAGCGGCACCGCATCACGCACATTCCATTTGGGTAGCAGGGTGGCGTCGCGGCGGTTGCGCAGGCTGTCTTGCAGCAGCACGTAGTCGCACTTGCCGCCGGCAAGGGTGACGAACGGCAGGCGGCCGTAGAAGGCCAGCGAAGCGCGCTGGGCGGCGCCGACGTTGGTGGCGATGCAGTTGGCGTCCGCTGGCAGGCGGGCGGCGATCTGCTGCGCGACGCCTGCGTAGCTCTTGCCGTAGTTCAGGTCGGGCAGGAACAGCGTCATCAACAGCACCCACAGCAGAATCAGGCCGCCGGAGGACAGCACCACGGCGCGCCACAGCACCGCCGGCTGGCGCGACAGGCGCCAGTGCACCAGCATGATCCAGCCGACGCTGGCGCCGGCCGCAACGATGAAGGTGACCACGCCGATTTCGGGCGTGAAGCCCGGCACGAGCTTGAGCGCGTTCTTGGCCAGCTGCGCCGGCCAGCCGGTCAGCTTGGCGATCCAGAACAGCCAGATGATCGCGCTCAGCATCGTCAGCACCATCACCGAGAACCAGTCGATGGCGTTGATCGCGCCGCGCTTCATCGTCGGCAGACCAAAAGCGGCCATCAGTGCCAGCGGCGGCAGCATTTTCAGGAAGTCGCTGTTTTCGGGCGCTGGGTCGGCCAGCAGTTGCAGCACCAGTGCCAGGAAGAAGAACACGGGCAGCACGATGTGCAGCATCTGCTGGCGGCGCCAGGCCCAGACTGCCCACAGGGCGAATGGCCAGGCTGGCCAGAAGAACCAGATGCCGATCCGGAAGAAGGCTTTCAGCGCTGGCCAGCCGGGCAAGCCGATCTGGTGCGCGTTCCAGTTGAGCCAGTCGGCGACGGGCGACAGGCCGTAGGGCTGCAATACCGTGGCGGGCACGATCCAGATCAGCGTAATGCCGAAGCCGACACCGGCGGCAACAGCCAGGTCGCGCAGCGCGCGCGGCGTGGGCAGCTCGAGGTAGCGGGTGCAGGCAAACAGTGCCACGAGCAGCACCAGCGGTGGCAGGAAGCCTTGCGTGAGCGTCAGCGCGCCAAGGGCGATGCCCACCAGCACCGCGTTGCGCGTGCCGGCGAGTTCGACGTAGCGCACGGCGCGGTACAGGAAGAAGGCGAGCAGGGCGCCCTGGAGCGTCGCTGCGAGCGTCAGGTGGCTTTGCAGCAGCAGGCCCAGGCTGCCGAGGTAGATCAGGACGGCGGTATCGCCCAGCGTGCGGCCGTAGTCGTCCGGTTCGGGCTGGCCGCCGAAGGCCAGGCGCAGCGGTTGCGCTTCGGCGCGCCGGCCCAGGTGAAAGGCGGTGTACCAGAGCGACATCGTGCCCAGCACGAAGATGCCGACGGTCGAGACGCGCGCGGCCAGCACGTCGCCCAGCAGCCAGCCGAACAGCTTGATGCACACGGCGCCGAGCCAGAATGCAAGCGGCCCTTCATCAACGCTGGCAAGGCCTGCGATGTTCGGATACAGCCAGTCGGCCAGCGTGCCATGCGCCATCGTCCACATGATGCCGAAGCTGGCGGCGTCTTCCTTCCACAGGTCGCGGCCGATCAGGCCTGGCAGGA
>Ga0308164_10005369_pt1 | contig 10358 bp, 7 predicted proteins | sample PhyTR2_FD_201031 | JGI IMG/M metagenome (GOLD analysis project Ga0308164, IMG submission 201031) | Phyllosphere microbial communities from UC Gill Tract Community Farm, Albany, California, United States - DLSLT.R2 | ecosystem: Host-associated > Plants > Phyllosphere > Unclassified | place: USA... | reverse complement strand
GAATCAATTCGCGATACTGTACGGAGATCGATTTATCAGGCCTACCTGGTAACAGCACGGCCTGCCTGGCGGCAGGCCGTTAACGGCCCGCACACAAAAAATCTGACAGTCCCCGGTACTCAGCACCTGCGCTGATACCTGTACTCAGCAGTTGTACTGATACCCGTTGGAGCGGGCGATGCCCGCGATGAGGCCGGCAAGCTATACACCTCTCTACCGGACCGCGCTAACCCCGTCCAGGGTCGAGAACGACGTGTCCTTGGCCGTCAGCAGGAAATCGCGCATATAGGGCGCGTCCAGCATATCCGTACGCACCGCCGCGTACAGCGTGGCGAACAACCCCTTGTCCCCTAGCCGCTTGGCCTTCACATAGCCCCGCGAGCTGTACTCGTGCAGGGCCCAGTGGGGCATGCCGCACACGCCGCGGCCGCTGGCCACCAGTTGCATCATCATCACCGTGAGTTCCGAGGTGCGCACTTGTGCGGGCTCGACGTCGGCCGGCTCGAGGAAGCGGGTGAAGATGTCCAGCCGATCCCGCTCCACCGGGTAGGTGATCAGGGTTTCGCTGCGCAGGTCTTCGGGCACCACGAAGGGCCTGGGCGCCAACGCGTGCTGGTTGGCAACCGCGAGCATGGCTTCATAGGTGAACAGCGGCACGTAGGTGATGCCAGGCAGGTCGACCGGGTCGGAGGTGACCACCAGATCCAGGTCGCCGCGGGCCAAGGCCGGCAAGGGTGCGAAGGCGAAACCGGAGGCCAGGTCCAGCTCCACTTCCGGCCAGGCGTCGCGGAACTGGTCGATGGTCGGCATCAGCCACTGGAAGCAGCTGTGGCATTCGATGGCCATGTGCAGGCGCCCGGCGGTGCCACCGGCCAACCGCGCCAGATCGCGCTCGGCGCCGCGCAGCAAAGGCAGCATGGCATCGGCCAGTTGCAGCAGGCGCAGGCCGGCGCTGGTGAAGCGTATCGGCTTGGTCTTGCGCGTGAACAGCGGCAGGCCGAGGCGCTCTTCGAGCTCCTTGAATTGGTGCGAGAGCGCCGACTGGGTGAGGTGCAGGCGCTCGGCGGCCTCCACCAGGCTATCGGCCTCACGCAGGGCGTTGAGGGTCTTGAGGTGACGGATCTCGAGCACGGGGGGCTCCATGAGGGAAATTCTGGATAATCTTTAAGTGTATGAGTTTCCCTCATGTAGTAGTGGCGGTGCAATGGTTTCCTTTGAATGGATGTCCAGGCAATTATTCACGTTCTTGCAGCGCCGATGCTGGCCCCATCGCGAGCTACGCTCGCTCCAACGGGGATGTGGGGGGCCTGTTGGAGCACCGCTCCCGAGCTACGTTCGCAAACAGGGATGTGCGGGACCTGTTGGAGCAAGCGCAGCTCGCGATAGGGCCCTAACGGTAAAGCGGCAATATCCGATCACGCGTCAACGGGGCCAGTTCCAACTGCAACGCCGCTGCGGCATCCACCCATATAGCCTCTTCGATCTCGGCGGCGGGCATCACTTGGACGTCAATGCGCACCTCGAACAACTCACACTGCACCTCAAACCCCGGCTCATTCGCCGCTGGCGCGCGGAAATGCCCCAAATACCTGGCGGTGGCCGGATCGACCTCGATCCCCAACTCCTCCTGCAACTCCCTCACCAGCGCCTCGGCCGGCTGCTCATGGGGCTCGATCTTGCCGCCCGGTTGCATGAAGGCCGTGGTGCCACGCTTGCGCACCAGCAGGGTCTGGCCCTGGGCATTGAGCAACAGAGCGGCGGCGATCTTGATCAGTCGGGTCATGGGGGTCCGTCCACGGTCGGAAAAAGGGGCGCGCAGGATTGCACGTGCGCCGCCGGGTTTCAAAATATTTGCCCGTCCTTTCGCAACCCTTAGCCGACGAACAACCTTGCAGCGCCCGCCGATCGGCCCCATTAATTAATGCATGAACGCACCCGTGCTCCCCGCCCCGCTCCCTGGTTTCCACCCTGCCGTGCAGGCCTGGTTCCAGCAGCGCTTCGCCGCCCTGACGCCGGCCCAGGCCCAGGCCTGGCCGCTGATCCAGGCGGGCCAGTCGACGCTGATCGCCGCGCCCACCGGCTCCGGCAAGACTCTTACCGCCTTCCTCGCCGTGCTCGACGAACTGGTGCGCGAGGGCCTGGCCCACGACGGCGCGCTGCCCGAGCAGACCTTCGTGGTCTACGTCTCGCCGCTCAAGGCGCTGTCCAACGATATCCAGATCAACCTGCAGGCGCCCTTGCAGGGCATCAGCGAGCAGCTGCAAGCCATGGGCCTGCCGCCGGTGCCCATCAGCACCGCCGTGCGCACCGGCGACACGCCGCAGAAAGACCGCGCCAGCATGCGCAAGCGCGCCCCGCACATCCTGGTCACCACGCCGGAATCGCTGTACGTGCTGCTGGGTTCGGACAGTGGCCGGCGCATGCTCGGCAGCATTCACACGGTGATCGTCGACGAAATCCACGCCATCGCCGCCAGCAAGCGCGGTAGCCACCTGGCCCTGAGCCTGGAGCGCTTGCAGGCCTTGTGCGACAAGCCGTTGCGACGTATCGGCTTGTCTGCCACGCAGAAGCCCATCGCGGCGGTGTCGCGTTTTCTGGTCGGAACCCAGCGCGAATGCGCCATCGTCGATATCGGCCACGCCCGCCCCCGCGACCTGGCCATCGAGGTACCCAAGGTGGCGCTCAGTGCGGTGATGGCCAACGACGTGTGGGAGCTGGTCTACGACCGCCTCGCCGAACTGGTCGGCGAGCACCGCACCACGCTGGTGTTCGTCAACACCCGGCGCCTGGCCGAGCGCCTGACCCGCCACCTCAGCGACCGCATCGGCCGCGAGGCGGTGGCCGCGCACCACGGCAGCCTGGCCAAGGAACAACGGCTGGACGCCGAGCAACGGCTCAAGCGCGGCGAACTGCGGGTGCTGGTCGCCACCGCGTCGCTGGAGCTGGGCATCGATATCGGCGACGTCGACCTGGTGTGCCAGATCGCCTCGCCGCGCTCCATCGCCTCGTTCCTGCAAAGGGTCGGGCGCTCCGGCCACCAGGTCGGTGGCACGCCCAAGGGCCGGCTGTTCGCCACCTCCCGCGACGACCTGATCGAATGCGCGGCGCTGCTTGACTGCGTGCGCCGTGGCGAGCTGGACATCCTGCATATCCCCAAAGCGCCGCTGGACGTGCTGGCGCAGCAGATCATCGCCGAGGTCAGCTGCCAGGAGTGGGATGAACAGGCCCTGCTGGAATGCTTCCAAAGGGCATCGCCCTACCATTCGGTGACATCCGACAATTACCAGGCCCTGCTGCGCATGCTCGCCGAAGGCTACAGCGGCCGCGTCGGGGTGCGTGGCGCCTACCTGCACCGCGATGCCGTCAGCGGCCAGTTGCGCGGCCGCCGCGGTAGCCAGCTGACGGCGGTCACCAGCGGCGGCACCATCCCGGACAATGCCGACTACAGCGTGATCCTCGAGCCGCAGGCGCTGAACATCGGCAGCGTCAACGAAGACTTCGCCGTGGAGAGCATTGCCGGCGACATCTTCCAGCTCGGCAACACCTCCTACCGCATCCTGCGCGTCGAGACCGGCCGCGTACGGGTCGAAGACGCCCAGGGTATGCCGCCCAATATCCCATTCTGGCTCGGCGAAGCGCCGGGGCGCAGCGATGAATTGTCGCTGTCGGTGGCGCGCCTGCAGGCGGAAATCGATGCACAACTGCAGGCCAGCGAGGGCCAATTGGCGCCGGTGATCGCCTGGCTGCGCGAAAACCTCGGCCTGGACCTGGCCAGCGCCGAGCAATTGGTGGACTACCTGGCCCGCACCCGCCTGGCCTTGGGCGCCCTGCCGTCCCAGCAGACCCTGGTGATGGAGCGCTTCTTCGACGAATCCGGCGGCACTCAGCTGATCATCCACTCGCCGTTCGGTAGCCGGGTCAACCGCGCCTGGGGCCTGGCCCTGCGCAAGCGCTTCTGCCGCACCTTCAACTTCGAGTTGCAGGCCGCCGCCAGCGAAGACGCGATCGTGTTGTCGCTATCCACCACTCACAGCTTCGAACTGGACGACATCTGGCGCTATCTGAACTCCGCCAGTGCCGAGCAGATCCTTATCCAGGCGGTGCTCGACGCGCCGCTGTTCGGCGTGCGCTGGCGCTGGAACGCCGGCACCGCCCTGGCCCTGCCGCGCTACACCGGCGGGCGCAAGGTGGCGCCGCAAGTACAGCGCATGAAAAGTGAAGACCTGATTGCCACGGTGTTCCCGGACCAGATCGCCTGCCTGGAAAATATCGTCGGCGAGCGCGAGGTACCCGACCACCCGCTGGTCAACCAGACCCTCGACGACTGCCTGCACGAAGCCATGGACAGCGAAGCCTGGCTGGCCCTGCTGCGGCGCATGGAAAGCGGCCAAGTGCGCCTGCTGAGCCGCGACCTGCCGGCACCCTCGCCACTGGCGGCGGCCATTCTCAACGCCCGCCCCTACGCCTTTCTCGACGACGCGCCGCTGGAGGAGCGCCGCACCCAGGCCGTGCTTAGCCGCCGCTGGAGCGACCCGCAAAGCGCCGACGACCTCGGCGCCCTCGACCCGCAGGCCATCGCCGACGTCAGCGAACAGGCCTGGCCCAGCCCCACCAGCGCCGATGAAATGCATGAAACGCTGATGCAACTGGCCGCTATCGAGCAGGGTGAGGTCGCCGCCCATCCCACCTGGCTGGCCTGGCTGCAGCGCCTGGCCAACGAAGGCCGGGCTACCTGCCTGCAACTGCCCGAACGGCAGCTGTGGTGTGCGCGGGAACGGCTCACCTGCTTGAGCGCCATCTATCCCGAGGCCGCCTTGCAGCCAGCGCTCACGCCCCTGCCGGGTTTCGACGAAAGCTGGGAGCCTGATAGCGCCAGGGTGGAGTTGATTCGCGCCCGGCTCAGCGGCTTCGGCCCTCTGCCGCTGGGCGATATCTGCCGCCCCTTGGCGCTGGAGCCCGTCGCCGTCGAACAAGCCCTGGCCGTATTGGAAAGCGAAGGCTACGTGCTGCGCGGCCAGTTCCGCCCCAACCTGCGCGACAGCCAGTGGTGCGAGCGGCACCTGCTCGCGCGCATCCACCGCTACACGGTCAAGCGTTTGCGGCGGGAGATCGAACCGGTATCGCTACAGGATTTCATGCGTTTCCTCTTCGATTGGCAGCACTTGGCCCCCGCGAACCGGCTGCAAGGCAGCGCCGCCCTCAGCCAGGTGCTGGAGCAATTCGAAGGCTTCAGCGCGCCGGCCGGGGCCTGGGAAAACGAACTGCTGCCCACGCGCCTGAAGGACTACGCCATGACCTGGCTGGACGACGCCTGCCGCGCCGGCAAGACCGTCTGGACCCGCCTGGGCAGCCGCGCCGGAGCCGGCAACACCTTGCGCAGCACGCCCATCGTGCTGCTGCCGCGCAACCGCGTGAGCCTCTGGCGTGGCCTGAGCGAAAGCGCCGAGGCCGCCGAACTGTCGCCGCGCGCGCAGAAGGTGCTGGACGTATTGAGGGATCAGGGCGCGCTGTTCTTCGATGAACTGAGCAGCGAAGCCCACCTGCTGCGCAGCGAGCTGGAAAACGCCCTGCAGGAACTGGTGGCCACCGGCCGCGTCAACGCCGACAGCTTCGCCGGCCTGCGTGCGCTGATCACCCCCGCCAGCAAGCGCCAGGCCCGCAGCAGCCGGCGCGGGCGCGGTGCCTTTATCGGCGGCATGGACGACGCCGGGCGCTGGGCCTTGCTGCGCCCACCGAGCGCTGCGGACACTCGCAACGAGGCGCTGGAGCATATCGCCATGACGCTGTTACGGCGTTACGGGGTAGTGTTCTGGCGGCTATTGGAAAGGGAGGCCGGATGGCTGCCGAGCTGGCGCGAGCTGCTGCGCACCTTCCATCGCCTGGAAGCGCGCGGCGAAATCCGCGGTGGGCGGTTCGTCAGTGGCCTGGCAGGCGAGCAGTTCGCCCTGCCGGAAGCGGTGCCGGTGTTGCGCGAAGTACGCAAACGGCGGGTGGATGGGGCGTTGCTGGCGGTCAGTGCGGTCGACCCGCTGAACCTGGTGGGCACACTGCTGCCGGGCAGCAAGGTCCCGGCAGTCAGTGGCAACCGTGTGGTGTACCGCGACGGCATACCCGCCGCGGCGCTGGTGGCGGGCAAGCCGCAGTATTGGCAAGCAGAAGACGCTGCACTACGCGAGTGCTTGATCCGCCGCTAAGCGCTTACTGAGACTTGGCGCCAAAGCCGGCAAAACGCTTGTTGAAGCCGGCGATGCGGCCTTCGGCCTGGGTCTTGCGCTGCTGGCCGGTGTACACCGGGTGCGAGGCGCTGGAAACGTCCAGGGCCAGGTAGGGGTAAGTGACGCCATCACTATGGGTGTGAGTACGGTCGGTGTCGGCAGTCGAACCGATCAGGAAGAACACATCAGCGGCGGTGTCATGGAACAGCACTTGGCGGTAGTCGGGATGGATTCCGGGTTTCATGGCAATGCTCCTGGCAGGTGATAATTGAGTTATACAATAACATAACATTTGAAATCCGTAAGACTCCTTCGCAATATCCTCATGCCTGCTGCACATAAGCGTTAATCATCACCAAACCCCGCTATTCTTCAGCGCATCGAGAAGGTCTGTTGCGCGGCTTGCGCTTGTTATTAACACAAGCCGGGTCGCAAAATGCCTGTGCCCCGCCGAATCAAGATGGAAAATAACTCTTACAAAAAAATCTCCACAAGGAAACCGTATGAGCCTTTCGTTGCTAAGCCGCTACGCGTTTTTTGCTGCATGTGTGCTATTCAGTCTCGTCACCCTTCCTTTCGAAAGTCACGAATGGCTCTGGCCCTTCACCTTGCTCACCACCGTGCTCAGCCTGATCGGCCTGGGCGACCTGCTGCAGACCCGCCACGCGGTGCGCCGCAACTACCCCATCCTCGGCAATATCCGCTACCTGGTGGAAGGCATTCGCCCGGAAATCCGCCAATACCTGCTGGAATCCGACAGCGACGCCCTGCCCTTCTCCCGCGCCCAGCGCTCGCTGGTGTATTCGCGGGCCAAGAACGAAACGGCGGACAAGCCCTTCGGTACCCTGATCGACGTGTACCAGCCCGGCTTCGAATTCATCAGCCACTCGATGCGCCCGGCCCCGCTCACCGACCCCGCCAGCTTTCGGGTGATCATCGGCGGCCCGCAGTGCACCCAGCCCTACTCGGCCTCGGTGTTCAATATTTCAGCGATGAGCTTCGGCTCCCTCAGCGCCAACGCCATCCGCGCGCTGAACAAGGGCGCCAAGCTCGGCAACTTCGCCCACGACACCGGTGAGGGCAGCATCAGCCCCTACCACCGCGAGCACGGCGGCGATCTGACCTGGGAACTGGGCAGCGGCTATTTCGGCTGCCGCACCCGCGAAGGCCGCTTCGACCCGCAGCGCTTCGCCGAGCAAGCGCGCAACCCACAGGTGCGAATGATCGAAATCAAGATGAGCCAAGGCGCCAAGCCCGGCCATGGCGGCATCCTGCCCAAGCACAAAGTCACCCAGGAGATCGCCGACACCCGCGGCATCATGATGGGCGAAGACTGCATCTCGCCGTCACGCCACAGCGCTTTCAACACGCCGACCGAGATGATGCATTTCATTGCCCAACTACGCGAACTGTCGGAAGGCAAGCCGGTGGGCTTCAAGCTGTGCCTGGGCCACCCCTGGGAATTCATGGGCATCGCCAAGGCCATGCTGGAGACCGGCATCCTCCCGGACTTCATCGTGGTCGACGGCGCCGAGGGCGGTACCGGCGCGGCCCCGGTGGAGTTCACTGACCACCTCGGCATGCCGATGCGCGAAGGCCTGTTGTTCGTGCACAACACCCTGGTGGGCCTTAACCTGCGCGACAAAATCCGCCTGGGGGCCAGCGGCAAGATCGTCAGCGCCTTCGACATCGCCAGCGTGCTGGCCATCGGCGCCGACTGGGCCAACTCGGCTCGCGGCTTCATGTTCGCCATCGGCTGCATCCAGTCGCAGAGCTGCCACACCAACAAGTGCCCAACCGGCGTGGCCACCCAGGACCCGCTGCGCCAGCGTGCGCTGGTGGTCGAGGACAAGGCCGAGCGGGTCAAGAACTTCCACCACCACACCCTCAAGGCCCTGGCCGAGATGCTGGCGGCGGCGGGGCTCGAGCATCCGGCGCAGCTCACGGCCAAGCACCTGGTGCGACGTTTGTCGGCTACCGAGATCAAGCTGTTCTCGCAACTGCACGTATTCCTCAAGCCCGGCGAGCTGCTGAACGGCGAGTTGAGCGGCGAGTTCTACCCACGGATGTGGGCCATGGCTCGCGCCGACAGCTTCGAACCCAACGAAGAAGTGGCCGCCTGACCGCCGGTACCCCCCCACACAACCCGTTGGAGCGGGCGAAGTCCGCGATGAGGCCCCCGAGACGGGCAAATATCTCAAGGCACTCATCGCCGCCTACCGCACAGCCTGCTCCAACAGGGCCGACGTTGAACCTATTACCCTGAGCACAGTCCTAACTAGCGCAAAACCTGATAGATACCAATAAGTTGGGCGGCTTGTGACATTCAGCAACACCCCCGCTTTGCAATTGCGACAGAAAAAAGTCAATCTCCGCCGCTGATCGGTATCCCCTCCTTGAGTGGAACCTGTACCCCAATCGCCCCCTCAGTAACTTAGACACCCACGCTAGAGCGCACTGCCATGACTAACGGACGAGACCACCGGGTCGACTTTTTTCGTGGATTGGCCTTGATCTTCATTCTCTGGGATCACATTCCACAAAACCCGCTGGGCAATTTGACCCTGCGCAACTTCGGCTTCAGCGACGCTGCCGAGATTTTCGTGTTCCTGGCCGGCTATGCCGCCATCCTGGCCTACGGCAAGGTGGCTGTGCGCGACGGTTACATGATCGCTACCGTGCGTATCCTCAGGCGCGCATGGACCCTGTACGTGGTGCACATCTTCCTGCTGGTGCTGGTGATGGGCATCGTGTTCTTCGCCAACGAGCACGTCGAAACCCGCGACATGGTCCAGGAAATGGGCTTGCTGCACTTTGTCAGCAACCCGCAGCAGGCCATGGTCGACGAGCTGCTGCTGCGCTTCAAACCCAACCTGATGGACCCGCTGCCGCTGTATATCGTGCTGCTGGGCTGCCTGCCGCTGGCGTTGCCGATCATCGTCAAGTGGCCGAACCTGGCGGTGGGCGTGTCGATCCTGATGTACGTGCCGGCTACGGTACTGGGCTGGAACCTGTCTTCGTACGAAGGCGGCGGCGTGTGGTACTTCAACCCGCTTGCCTGGCAGGTGATGTTCGTGCTGGGTGGCGTGGCCGCGCTGCATGCGCAGAAGCCACAGGTCGCGGACACACGCCCACTGTCACGCCAGCCGCTGTTTGTGATCTGCGCGCTGTACCTGGCCTTCGCCGCGCTGGTGGCGTTGGGCTGGAAATGGGCGCCGCTGCATAATGTGATGGTGCCGCAGTGGCTGGGCGAGAAGCTCTACCCTATCAGTAAGACCAACCTGGCACCGGTGCGCCTGTTGCACTTCCTGACGCTGGTGTATTGCGTGGCCAAGTTGCTGCCGCCCGGCAAGGGCTGGGTCGAGCATTGGAGCAGCCAGAAGATGTGCCTGATGGGCCGCTATTCGCTGGAAGTGTTCTGCTTCAGCGTTCTGCTGGCGCCCATCTCGGACATGCTCAACGCCTTGGGCGGGGATCGCCTGCCAATGCAGCTCGCCACGGCGATTGCCAGCGCGGGCTTGATGCTGTTGCTGGCGATGTGGCTGGAGTTCAACAAGACGCTGGGCAAGCCAGTAGTGGCGACCGCGCCGAAAGTGGCGGCAGTGACCTGAGCATATCTCTGCAGGTCTATAGATAGCCACCCAACGTCAAAAGCTCGCAGGCAAGCCAGCTCCTACACCGACTGTATTCCAATCCGGAATTCGGATTGTCAATGGGGTCCGGGTAGGAGCTGGCGCTAGCCTGCGAGCTTGGCGCCAGCATGGGCGCCTCAGGAGTTGAGGCGTAAAACTCAGGCGTTGCCCGACAACTTCATCCGCGCCGCCTGGGTGAAGTCCAGCATGCGCTTCAACGGCCGCACCGCATGGGGCACCACGGCGGGGTCGACGAAGATCTCGTTGCTCCCTTCGCGCAGGCACTGCAACGTGCGCTCCAAGGTATTCATCGCCATCCACGGGCAGTGGGCACAGCTGCGGCAAGCCGCGCCATTGCCGGCGGTCGGCGCCTCCAGAAAGATCTTGTCAGGGCACAGCTGCTGCATCTTGTAGAAGATGCCGCGGTCGGTGGCGACAATAAAGTGCGTGTTCGGCATGCGCTGCGCCGCCGCAATCAGCTGGCTGGTCGAACCCACCGCGTCGGCCAGGG
>Ga0308164_10005368_pt1 | contig 10359 bp, 11 predicted proteins | sample PhyTR2_FD_201031 | JGI IMG/M metagenome (GOLD analysis project Ga0308164, IMG submission 201031) | Phyllosphere microbial communities from UC Gill Tract Community Farm, Albany, California, United States - DLSLT.R2 | ecosystem: Host-associated > Plants > Phyllosphere > Unclassified | place: USA... | reverse complement strand
TTTATGGTTCTTTTCGGATTTTTGTACAGGGTCTGCATCATCATTTCTGTCAGCGAAGATGAGCTTCCATCCATCTCATCAAAAGTCACATCTGCAGCATATTCCTTTTCATTACTACGCTGTAGTTTAAGCAGATCGTAGTTTAAAATGTCCGGATAAGAGCTGTAAAAAACATCGAAGCTGTAAAACTTCCCATCTTCAGTGACCACTGAAAAATTGGTTTCTTCTTCAAAATCTCTTGTTGATGCTTTTACTCTTAAAACATTGGCAACATCATCAGCCTTGTTGGCAATCAGATTTTCACTTCCTAAATCAACATATTTAATGGGTGAAGGAAATAATAAGTGTGTTGTTTTATTGTACGTAACTTCCATTTTGTAGGGTTCAAGTTTTGCCTGATTGAGTGACATCAAACCATCTTTATCCTGTGCATTGGCAGAATGGTACATGATTATGAATAACAACAGAGTGATCAATTTATTTAAAGTATTTTTCATTGAGTTTTAATTTATTAAGGGTTAATTTTTAGCCACCAAAAGAATTTGATGACCGGCTTTTACAATTACTTTTGGTATTCTGACTTTTCTCTGGAAATATCCCGAAACTCCCTGAACAACTCCGCGGGTCAAATCAGAAGCTATTTGCTGACCTGCAGATTGAGTCATCATGATGTTTGTTCCTGAAGATTGGCTCATATTGGCAACGATATCATTCACAGCATTTTGTTCCGGAGTATAAGGAATATGTAAACCCAGTTGACCGTCATTATCGTGAATAGAAATTTCGACAGGCTGTATTGAGCCGCGATATTCGATACTTGATATTTTCATCTGTAATCTCCCGCTCTGAAATTTGCAAGAAGCCCTCAGTAAAGTTCCCTCTGGTACTAATATTCTACCTAACATCATGGGTTCAGAAAGTCGTAATGAAATGAAACTTTCAGCAGTGACAAGCTGGGTTTGATGAATTACTGCCCGTATGCTGTTCCGGGTTATTTGATTGTTGACCTGATTACTTTGAATACCTATGAAATTGTTTCTGTTCAAGCTCGCTAGAAACGCACTGTCACTAGGCTCACGGTACAAAGCAGAAACTACATTTTTGTTGAGATGCTTTACTGAATTAATCTTAACCTTTTGTTCTGTTGGCTCAGATTTTACAGAAGTATCAGATGGTTTTGTCTCTATAAAATTTCCATTTTGATGAGAGGATGAAGGAAGATATTTTGCTGCCAACTGATAAGATTTTTCCATCAGTTCCAACTGCTCATCAATTCCGCTACCTTTCGGTGTAAAATTATTCTGCAGAGATTCATTTTTCAATCTTGAAATCTCTTTTTTCAAATTGCTGACTTCCTGATCATCCCGACTGTAAAAGTTTCCCAAAGTCTGTTGCGCATTACGGTAACTGTTCATCGCATTTTGGTCGCCTTGCGTCAGTATTCCTGGCTTGTCGGTTGAGCTTAATGGGGCTGATTGACTTGGTGAAAGATTTGTTGCCTGACCATCATTCCAGTAATCAGATAATGTAGTCAAAGTGTTTCTCTTTTCTTCATTTTTCTGTTCCAGCAGTTGCTGTTCATATGCTTTCTGCTTATCAGACTGCAGTTTGTCATCAGCTGCTTGTGGAACTGCTGAATTAAAACCAACATTTTCAATGAGAAGATTCTTCTCTTTGGGTTTAAAAATGAGATAGAGACAACCCACACACACCACAACCATTAAAAAATAGATCAGTGGTTTCTTGAATTTTTCAAATCTTTGCAGATTGCTCAGTGACTGTTCGTCGCTAACCATTCTATCGGAATTGCCTTCCGTAAGTCGAATCTGGGTTCTGTTCTCGTTATTCATCCTGATGGGTTTTAGTAATTATACTTTGTGGAATTCCCTGAATATGACTAATGGAAAGGATATTGTTTCCGTTAGATGTTTCGTACCAAATATAGGTGATGGTTAAAACCGCCAACATCACATATATTCCTAAAAAGAACTTTGTCAATGTTCTCTGTCTGCTGCTGCTTAAAGATTTCCAATGGTTTTCGATTGAATCGATATAGCGGTCAACTGCTATTCTGAATTTTTTCATAATGGACATTTTAGCGGTCAACAGTTTCGAGATCTTTATTTTCAATAACATTGAATTTTTCCATCGTAAATCCTTGGGGATTATTGTCAGACCTTACAGAGTTGACAAGCATACAGCTGGTAATTAAACTTCTCTTGGTCAGATTGCTCGACCTGTAGATAAACTGTCGGGCAAAAGTTTGTACTGCGTAAGGATAGTTATTGAAGTTGGCGACAACACTATCCACTTCTATTCTTTGCTGGATATTTCCTGAAATCATTCGGTTGTAATATCCTTTCTCTGAAAGATCCTTGTAGTAGTTAAAGGCAGACTGATCAGCCAGATTGAATGCTCTTTTGACATTGCTTTCTATTGCATTTTTGTCTGGAGCAATGGTAAAGAAGAGCTCGTGAAAACGCCTCACATGTTCCCTGGCTTCTACAGGACGGTTGATCGACATATCCTGAGAAAGTGCTACCATCAAAGATTTTCCGTTGTCCAAAACGTAGATCTTCTGTCGCTGTTCTTCTGCAAAGCGGTACGATTTGAAGATAACCAATCCGACCACTACCAAGCATAACAGCGCAAAAACAAAGGTGAATAATCGGATCTGTTTGAAACTATTTTCTATATTTCTTAAGGTTTTAAATTCCATTGTTGTTGGGTTTAATTATTTTAATAATCTTCCTGAAATATTTCCTGTTGCTGAACCTGCGGCAGCTCCGGCAATGTTTCCTGATTTCTGTGCGGCCTGGTTCACATTTCTTGTGAAGTTTCCTGCTCCACCTGCCTGGATCACCCAGCCTGTGACTGTAGGAATGGTAAAATATCCAATGATCCCGATAATCATATAAATAATGTAGACGGTGTTGGAAGTATCAGGAATGAAGTTGGGATCAGACAGCAACTCGATATCTTTTTCAATAATGAGCGACTGGATTTTGGCAAGGATTGCACTGAACATGTCGGCAACCGGAAGCCATAAATATACACTGATGTATCGGGTGAGCCATTGGGTGAGCGTACTTTGAAATCCATCCCATACAGAGATCGCAAAAGCAATAGGTCCGAGTATCGATAAGACAATAAGGAAGAAAGTCCGTATCGTGTCGATGACCAGTGCTGCAGATTGAAACAGAATTTCCAGGAATTCCCGGAATCCGTCCCGGATGTCTTTTTTGATGGAGAACATTTCTCTTTCAATATACATCCCTGACATGGTGACCAGATCTGAAGGTGACCAGCCAAGTTCCTCGAGTTTTTTGTCAAATTCTTCGTCAGAGATCAGATAAGCCATTTCAGGATTTCTGAGCATCGCTTCTCTTTCCAATAGGTCTTTTTTCTGCTGGAGTTCATTGAGATCCAGAACCTGATCTTCCAGCATGGAATGACTTCCCTGAACAATAGGACTTAACACGCCGTTAATGCTTCCAAGCACAAGTGTTGAAAAAAACATGATGCAGATCCCGATCGCAAATGGTCTCAGCATAGGAAACAGATCAATGGGTTCAGCACGGCTTAGAGCCTGCCAAACTTTTATGGCTACATAAAATAGTGCTCCCAATCCTGCAACGCCCTTTGCGACTGCTGCCATATCTGCACACATCGGCATCATCTCATCATAGACTGTTCTTAAAACTTCGTGTAAGTTTGTAGGCTCCATCTTACCAGTATTTTTGATTCGACGTTCCATACAGATCAAGCACCCGTTGGGTGTTGTTCTGCTTCTTGGCTCTCAGGTAACTGACAGAAATATTCTTGTTCGTGTAATAGCGAACCAGATTGTGATAATCTTTTACAGCCTTATATACCTTATCAATAATATCCATTCTTTCTTTATCATTTAATGAAAGACTGCTGGTATTAACAATCTGTTTAAGCTCTTTTAAAAGTTCTGTACTTTCATTCAGTAATGTGGAATAGCCGTTCGCAATGGCGGTCAGTTCCTGAGCATTAAAGTTGGGGTCATTCAACATTTTCCCGAAATTGTTCACATACATTTCGGAAACATCGCCAACCAATAATACAGTCTGCTGAACTTTTCTTGCATCCTTGACGAGATTGTTCACAGCTTTGAGTTTATCATAATACTCCTTACCCTGTTCGTAGACTTTCTTGACTTCATTGAAGTTTTTGACCACATTGGAAACTGTATTTGATGTCTGAACAATTTCGTTCGCTGAGTTTAGAATTCCCGAGGCTAAATTGGCTGGGTCTGTCACTACAAACTGTGCTTTTGCTGTTGAGGTCAACGCCACCGCCGTAACCATCATCGTAGTCATGATTAAATTTTTCATTGTTGTAAAATTTTAATTGATTAATTTTCTTTTGTCGATTTGATCCGCTTTAGCGAAATCCTCTTGATTGCATGCTCGACATTGCCATCAAGTTCGGAGGCCAGCTTCATGACTTCCATTTTTTCGGTTTCTTCCGTCGTGTATGCTAAGTATTCTTCGGTGGAAACTTCAGTAGCGTAGACTGCTGAATGGGTTCCGCCCAATCCAATCCAGACTTCTTTGTAGAGTCTCCTCGGATCATTGTTCATGTTGATCGACAAAACCTGAGCTTTCTCTTTATCGGTGAGGCCGAGCATTGCCTGAATATCATCAAACTTGTTCATGTACTTTCGTTGATCAAGCAGAATCTTGCAGTCTGAATTGTTGATAATACTTTCCTTGACAATCGGAGACTGGATAATATCATCTACTTCCTGAGTGACCACAATAGCTTCGCCGAAGAATTTTCTGACGGTCTTGAACAGATATTTGATGTACTCAGCCATGCCTTCTTTAGCAATAGCTTTCCATGCTTCTTCAATCAGAATGAGTTTTCTGATTCCTTTCAGTCTTCGCATTTTGTTGATAAAGACCTCCATAATGATGATGGTCACAATCGGAAACAGAATTTTATGATCTTTGATCGCATCGATTTCAAACACAATAAACCGTTTGGATAGAAGATCAAGCTGCTTGTCTGAATTGAGAAGATAATCGTATTCTCCACCTTTGTAATACGGTTCGAGAACATTCAGAAAGTTGGCGATGTCAAAATCTTTCTCACGGACTTTCTTCAGTTCCAAAACTACCTGATAATCTTCCCTGACATAGTCATAAAAGCCATTAAAAGAAGGAGGAAGATTCGTTTTTTTGATTTGTTCAATATATCCGCTGACGGCATTGGATAAAGCCACTTCTTCTGATCTTGTAGGCGGTTCGTCATCTCTTTTCCAAAGCGTAAGAATCAAAGTTTTGATACTTTCTCTTTTCTCAATATCAAAGATTCCGTCATCGGTATAGAATGGATTGAATGCAATCGGATTGTCTTCGGTGTAGGTAAAATAAACACCATCCTCCCCTTTGGTTTTGCCTTTGATGAGTTCACATAATCCCTGGTATGAGTTTCCAGTGTCTACCAGTAAGACATGAGCTCCCTGTTCATAATATTGTCGCACCATGTGGTTGGTGAAAAAAGATTTACCACTTCCGGAGGGCCCGAGAATAAACTTGTTACGGTTCGTAATGATTCCCTGCTTCATCGGAAGATCGGAAATATCCAGATGAATAGGTTTCCCGGTCAGCCGGTCAGCCATCTTAATCCCGAATGGTGAGGGTGAATTTTGATAGTTGGTCTCTTCGGTAAAGAAGCAGAGCGCGGGTTCAATGAAGGTGTAGAAACTTTCTTCACTGGGGAAATTTCCGGCGTTTCCTGGAATTCCTGACCAGTACAAGGTGGCAACGTCTGTGGTATTGTGACGGGGTTTGCATTCCATCAGCGCCAAAGCACTTCCGGTATCATTTTTCAGCTGTTTAAGTTCAGCAGGAAGATCAGACCATGACATCACATTGAAATGAGCACGGATGGATTGAAGTCCAAATGAATGCGCTTCATTGAGGTATTTTTCAATCCACTCCTTGTTGATCTGATTGGCTCTGCTGTATCTGGCGAGCGAGTGCATGTTCCTTGCAGACTTTTCAAATTTGCTGAGATTATCTTCACTGTTGTCAATAAACAGATATTGATTGTACATGTGATTGCAGTTGAGTAGGAGTCCTACCGGTGAAGCAAATGACAGTAGACAGTCACTTCGGTCTGTACTCAGTTTTTCATAGCGGCTGTGAGAAGATACTGTTCCGGGAAGATCATCCGTATCAGATAATGTATGCATGCTGATCCGGTTATTGCCGATTCTCATTTCTTCTGCACCCAGATTAATATCCTGAAGGGATGGATTGAGGTCTCTGGATAAAGTCAGATACTGTTCCAATAATCCAGACTGATTTTTTGTTCCGGTGATCTCATCTTCCTTCATTCTTTCCAGTCTCACATAACCGCTGTCATTCATTATTCTTTCGAACTGATCGACCGCTTCCATAAATCTGCCAACAACTACTTTATCCCTGATTTCTTTGGGGATGAGCTTTCCTTTGCATAAGGATGAGAAATTGCTTTGCATTCTCATTCTTTCTTTACTGGTTTTGGTGATGAAGAGGTAGCAGTAATGGTTCAGAAATGGTCTCTCGTTGAAATGTCTTTCAAATGATTTGGATAAAAAGCTCTGATTGTCTTTTGACAAATCAGGATTGTAGTTTTCCTTGATGAACCAATCCTGCTTATGGACGATGCTGTAATCAGGTAACGTTTTGATGGCTTTGAACCATGCGGAATGAATCGCTTCATATTCTGCGGAAGCAACGGTGAAAAGCTCCGGTAAGTTGACTTTGAAACAAACCGTAACATCAGCATCTTTCGATATAATACAGTTTTCTTCTACTGCAAGCAAAGGAAATTTACTTTCCAGGGTTGCTGCTTTTGATGTATTTCTCATGCTGTAGCTTTTTTAGAATTGATTCTGATGTATCTGAAAATGGACTTTCGACTGATGATGTAGTGCGGATGCTTTTTCTTCGCACCCAACTTCATCAGTCCATGCTCTCCATATTTTCTGTTGAGTGAGAAAGTCTTCCAGATTAATAAACTAGCGTTTAAACCTCCTAATCCTAAACAGAAATAAGTACTGACTCCAGCCATGTACATAATCATAACTATGATTAAAAGACCCAATAGACCGCCAGCAAAAATGAAGAGGTACTGTGCTTTTAATCCTTTGAACTCTACAGTTCTTCCAATTCCTTTATTGATGTTATAGGTATTCATAACTTAATTTTAAAGGAAAAATGAACGGAGAATGGTAGCGGCAACGATCAGAAAAATACAGGCTCCGAACCAGCTGGCTGCAGTCTTGCTGGTGTCAGGGTCACCACTGCTGAATTTGTTGTACACTTTGACGCCTCCGATAAGTCCGACGACGGCTCCGATAGCGTAGATGAGCTGGGTGGCAGGTTCGAAGTAAGAAGTAACCATCTGGGTGGCTTCGTTGATTCCGGCAGTGCCGTTGCCCTGAGAAAAGATTGGCGTAAAACTTCCTACAAGCAAACAAACTGTAAGGAATTTTCTTTTTAGTTTTTGCATGATTGATACATTTTTGAGTTAAAGAAAACTGCGCTTTGCAACTTTCAGAAACAAATGTATCGGCAGTAAAAGAGTCTTATCTAAAAATGGAATGATCTGAGAGACATTGGCTTTAAATTTCTTCTGCTGAATTTTTAAAGACGATTTTAAACTTAAGTTAGCTGCTTTATAAGATTCAATTAAAGGCATAAAAAAACCCAGCTGAATGCTGGGTAAAAACTAATAACCATGAAAACTCAATTAAACATGAGAATCGTTTCTTTTTGAAGCAATAAGCAAACCAAAAACATACAATTAATCCTTAAATAAAGTTATATTTATGTTAAAATTTTTAGATATATTTTCCAATATCAAATTCATCAAAATCACCTTTTTGCAAATTGGAAGAACCGTCTTGAGTTTCAGTATCAAAACTGTTGTCTAACAGCTCTGCTATTTTTTGAGAAGCTCCATCAATAGAATTTTCGAGTAGATTGAATAATTCGGTTCCATATAATTTTTGAACTATAGCTGAAACTGTTTTCTTTTGAAAGGACTCAGAATAATCTTCGTTTTTCAAAAAATACTCTACAGAACTTAATTCCTCAAAGTTTACGCCGTAGGCTAAACCGTTATTCTCTCCCGGTGTTCTATACTTTTTCCATTCTTCTTCCTCTTCTTCAAAATCAGGCTGATTGCTGAAACTTTTTTCCGGTTCTTCCTGCAGAATTTGCTGATGAATATTTTCGTTTTTGTCAAATTCTACATCTAAAGTAGTAGGATTGATTGCTGGTTTAGCAATCTGGCTTTCGGTGGAAATCCTTGGAACCGATTTTCTTTCGACAGGTTTAGTTCTTCCGATAATCGTTGAGAGTATAGGGCCGTGCTGTTTTTCTGTCAATACCTTATTAGATTTGTTTTTTGTGCCTATTTTATCATATAAAAGAAGACAGATTAAAATCAATAGGCATATTAATATTGCGGTTTCCATAGTTTATAATATAGGTTTGTATTTATTGTTATAACTCTTGATAATCTGCTCACCAAATTCATCAAAATGGTACTGCAATAGATTATCCAGGTAGGCGTAGATTGAAATTTTATCTTCGCCGATCACCTGGACAATGCGGGAAAGCCTGTCATGGAAATCGGGTCTGATGTAAACGGTTTTTCCGTCACGTGCATTCGTATCACTTTTTTTTAAAAAGATATCTTCATAATCTAATTCCGATATTTTTTTTATTCTAGGTTTATTTGTAACAACTGTTTTTTCTTTTGAGGCCTCTTCTTTTTTGATATTCACATTTTTGTCTTGCTGAGAAGAAGGAAGGCTTAGACCCTCCTTTTTCACGCCATTAACCATCAGATTCATCATTAATTCCTCATCAATATCAGGGGTTGTTTTTCTGTTATTTTTTTCCATTTGCTGGTAAGTTTATAATTTTTAAAAACTCATCGATAAATAAATCAAGCTGACAGATTTTCATTAATTTTTCGTCAGCAGGAAGCAGTGTAGAACGGAAGACGGTTTTACTTTCGACTTCACTATCTTTTCTGAAACGGGTACTGCTCTTGATCTGGCTCTGCATTAAGCTTAATCCTAATTGATTGATAAGTTGATTGTAAATTTCATATAAAGGTGTGCTTTCCCTTCCATCGACCTGATTCCAAAATAAGTGGATCGTTTCAATTGAAGTTTCTCCTTTTTGCATGATCACATCCTGTAATAGTTGTGTAAAAATGAGTGTGCTTTCCATAACAACACGGTCTGCAGTAATGGGAGTGAAAATATGATGCATTCCGGCCAGTGCTTTCAAGATGCCTGGAGTATTGACAGTTCCCGGAAGATCAAAGAAGATAACGTCAAGAGGTATTTCTGAGTTCGAAGTAAATTCTTCTGCAGTCTCCAAAATACCATCGGCTTTCATCTGAACAATAGGATACGCTTTTTTATTAATCGTGCTGAATTGTTTGTAGGCTAATTTTTTTAATGAATCATTTTCCATAATCATCGTAAGGTCTCTGGATTTCATTTTCATAAGACTGTGCTGGGGAAAATCCGCATCAAATACCGCTACATTATACCCAAGACGATAATGTAGAATGCTGGCAATTAAAGTAGTAAACGTGCTTTTTCCTACACCACCTTTTTGGGAAGAGAAGGCAATGAATTTTGTTTTGATTTTTGATTCCATAATAGGTATGTATTTAAATTTGTATTGCTGTTTCTGATTTTGTAGATAGCTCATTAGGTACTTTTGTTTGCAGATAATTAAAGAACACAGTATTTATTCAGCTGCTTAACAAATACTTTACTTAGCTTCTTATGTACTTATGATTTCACAAGAATAAATCTGTTATTACTTAGCTAAATGCATCACTACATCTTCACATCATCACGTTCCTACATACTAAGTCAAGTATTGATGTATGCACATTATAATATCCGTCCATTTCTACACATTGATGTACTCACGTTGTTACCTAATTACCTAATGTCATTTGTACATCGTTTTGTGTAGACAAAGTAATGCAGATATGTAGGTGCTTTTGAAATTGAGGTTGATGTTGTCTTTAAGAGGTTGCCCTTGGCTTTTGATATTGTTTTATCATTGAATGATCACTCCCTTACTTTGTAATAGATGTTTGAAAAGGTGGTTTTGTAGGTCTTGTTAAGTACTCCGTAGTAAATCAGATTTTTCTATGCAGATTGAATCCTGCGCATCCAATCCGACCTAAAGGGAGGATTCTGTGTTCATCGGAACACGGCAAGTTGTGTTTTGAGTGCCTCATAACTGTTTTTTGTGCCTCAAAACAACTTGCCCTGCCGGGAGCTGGAAAACACTC
>Ga0308164_10005367_pt1 | contig 10360 bp, 10 predicted proteins | sample PhyTR2_FD_201031 | JGI IMG/M metagenome (GOLD analysis project Ga0308164, IMG submission 201031) | Phyllosphere microbial communities from UC Gill Tract Community Farm, Albany, California, United States - DLSLT.R2 | ecosystem: Host-associated > Plants > Phyllosphere > Unclassified | place: USA... | reverse complement strand
TCACGGAGCCCTTCCATCAAAACCTGTACAATACTATTCTCAGCGTAAAGGCGGAGGCTTAATGCACGCCATCATCCCGGACGAAAAAATGAGAGAAACGCAGACAGGATCAGGATCTGCAACAGATCTTTATGTACATACCGAAGATGCCTTCCTGAAACACCAGGCAGATTTTTTAAGTTTTATGTACATCCGTAATGAAGAGCAGGTGCCTTCTACCCTATATTCAATCCGTTCTCACGGAGCTATCGGCGAAAATTTCAGACCTCTTTTTGAGCGTATGTACAAAATACCTAAAGATGCCAATTTAGAGACGGGTATGGAGGAAGAAGAGAAACTGGATGCCGTGTTGTACGGTAATTATGAACTGCCTTTTATGAGGTTTGATGCTGCCGAACAGCTATTCAATCCAAGTATTAAGCAGACTGACGATGCCCACGGCCATCTGACGGAATTCTGGGAAGAGGCCAGAGATCTGATCTATTCGGGTTTTACACCTCAGGCGGGAGATGTTATATTGGTAAATAATCATTTATGTGCCCATGGAAGATCTGCCTTCAGAGCCGGAGTAAGAAATGTTGATGGTGTAGAGCACGAATGCCAAAGAAGAATTATGCTCCGTATGATGAGTAAAGTGAGCCTGATGGAGATGAGAGCCCACACGCTTACAGAAGACCCGTTCTTTGTTATTGAAGAACATTTGGGTAAAAACTTTGAAAATATTTAAATTTCATTATTACTTAATTATCATTATGTTGAATCCTTTTAAGCACAGGGCTTAAAAGGATTTTTTTATCTAAGCCGTTAAGAGCATTTAATTTTTAAAGATTATATAAAAACTTGTGAAGCAGATGATTTTGTAACGCAAAGAAAATAAGATGGAATCAAGGAAATGGATATATAATGATTAAAAAAATCTCGCAGATTTTACAGATGATACAGATTTTACTTTTGCTAATCTGCTCTATCCGGAAAATCTGCGAGAATAATTAATTTTTGTTTAATTCACAAGTTTTGTGTCTGATCTGTTTTTAAGATTAATCGTTTAAAGATTTAAGCACTGTTAACCATGTCAAAGTTCAAAACCTTGACATGGTTATGAGATTTGATTTAAAATCCAAATAAAACAGCATGAGCAATTATAATAAAACTAGATACATCAATTTATATAAAGCTAATTTTATAACTTAAAAAACCGATAAAATAAAGCTAGCTGCTCAGATAAAGATCTGCTCCAGTACTGTGGATCATGGGCACCCAGGGATTCTATATAAAGGTGTGGAATCTTAAGGTCTGTGAGTTTTTTATGAAATTTTCTGTTCATTTCAATCATTTGTGTGTCTTCTGTACCGCAATCGAAAATGTACTGCTGTTCTGCTATAGCCATAGTCTTCACTTTATTGTCTGTAAGAAATTTGGGATTTAATGATATTGCAGATCCTAATACTTTATCTACCTGATAATTAGTGTATCCTTCCCCGAATGAATTGAAATCCAAGGCTCCACAAGAACTTCCCACAATCCCGAATGTATGATTGTAAGCTGTCCCAATGTTTACAGCACCATAACCTCCCATGCTCCATCCCAGGATACCACGGAATTTTTTATCATTTTTAACAGGATAATTTTTATTGACAAAATCCACAAGCTCCTGTCCGATAAAAGTCTGATACTGGGAATCTTTAATCAACGGACTATCTACATACCACGAATTATAATTTCCATCCGGCAATACGTAAATCGTCTTATATTCCTGTGCTTTTTTAATCAGATCAGGAATATCCTGTTTAATTGTGCGTTCAGGATTTCCACTGTAGCCGTGAAGAATATAAACCGATGGATAGGTTACACTCTGTTGCTCATCCGGTGTGATGATAATGGTTTTGATACTTTTATTCATTTTGGCGCTGAATACTTCTTGGTGAATGACTTTCTGTGCGGAAAGCTGTGCAGATACCGTCAATACACATACGATGCTTGCTAAATTTTTCATAGGATACAATTTTAATGATGAACCTGGTACATCTGAAATTAATTTAAGCTGTCTTATTTTTTTTGACGCAAAGGTTTACTATTACGATGAATATTTTAAGTGAGCTAAGAGGGAATCAATTAGCATTGATTCGATGAAGCGGACTTTTCATCCTTCCTTTCTCTTGTGCTTATTTAGATGTACAAATGTTCTTGTTTACAGGGCAAAGATGGGGTTGAGAAAATAAAAAAGCCTCAACATATGTTGAAGCTTTTGTCAGTTTATTTCTTTTTTTATGCGGCTCAGCTGAGTAGGTGTGATTCCCAGATAGGAAGCAATATGATGCTGTTTCAGCCGGTCATGGAGCGGTTTATTCTCCAGAAGCTGTAAATAACGCTGTTTTGCTGTTTCATGCTTTAAGGAAATTTCCAGAGGCTCTTTTTTCACCACCCAGTTTTTTTCCAGGTAATGAATGTGAAATAACGCCAGGTCGTGATATTGGTTCATCAGCTCTCTGAAAGCTTTTGCCGGATATTTTATCACTGAACAGTCTTCTAAAGCAATGATATTAAAATCGCTGGGCTTATCTTTAATAACGGCTGCCGTAGAAGCCACAAAACTCTTTTCTTCAAAGAAAATCTTATACACAGAATCTCCCTGTTCGTCTACAGTATAATATCCTATCAGCCCTGATTTTATGAAATAATAATATCTGGCAGCAGATCCGGCTTCCTGAAGAAGTTCATTTTTATGATATGTTTCTTCCGTACAGATGTTCATCAGGACTTCCACCGTTTCTTCTGAAAGCGGATAATAACTATTGATCTGTTCTAAAAGGTCTTTCAAAGCCGATAATAATTTAATCTAAAATTTTCTTCATCATCAGATCAGTCTGGTCTTCCTCCCCCAGCCTGAATGTATGGCTTCCGAATTCCTCAAAACCGTTTTTCCTGTAAAAATTGAGTGCCCTCAGATTCTCTTCCCAGACTCCCAGCCAGAGATAACTTTTGCTCAGGCTTTTAGCGGTTTCCAGAGCCTGATCATAAAGCAGCTGACCCACTTTCTGGCCATGATGGCTTTTCTTGACGTAAATACGCTCTATTTCCAGCGAGGTCTCATCCTGCAGTTCAGTTTGTGCAGGCCCGGAATTTACTTTCAGGTAACCGACAGGAATATCCTCTTCCCAGGCAATAAAGAAATGAGAGTGAGGATTGTTTAATTCTAAATTTACTTTTTCTGTACTGAAACTTTCTTCCAGATAGGTTTTCATAGCCTCTTCTGAATTGCTTTCTGCAAAGGTTTCAGCAAAAGTCAGTCTGCCTATATTCTGAATGGTTTCAAGGTCCTGTATCCCGGCTTTATTAATGATTATTGATGACATATTATACATTTATTGCTCTAATTTATTAATAAGATTTTTTATTTCAGGTATGCTTAATTCTGTTTTTGTTTCTGTTTGTAAAATATTTTTTAAAGTTTTGATATGAGCAGCCTTTAAAGCATCTTCAGCTTTTACTTCGTGATCAGGAGTTATCCCGATATGTTCCCAGTTTTTATGGCTTATGACGGACTTTATTTCTCCAGCCGGAACCAGCAGTAAATATTGATTCTGGATGATGAAATGGTCTACAGGATTGGCAGCGCCCCCTGTTTTCTCACCGATTATTTCGGCCAGCTTATGCTCCTGCAAAAAATAAGCAAGAGCTTCTGCTGCGGAAAAACTTTTTTTGCTGGTCAGAATGTAGACTTTTTTATGAAGGTATTTCTGTCCGGAAACAGTAGATTGGGTGCTGTTTATCACAGTTTCATCTTTATTTCTAAAATAAGTAGTATAAAGATCCGTTTTTTTATCGAAAAAATAACTGCAGAATAACAGAAGCATGCCATTATCTCCGCCACCATTTTCTCTCAGGTCAATAATCAATGAATTGGTATTGGCCACAAAATTCATAGCGGCAGCCAGTATTTTTTCACTGGATTCAGGGGATGCGAAACCTTTGAAATTGATATAACCGACATTCCCTTCCAGGCGTTGAACGTTTTCAAATCCAAAATTTTCAAGGCTGTTATGAAAATTGTTTTCTTTTTCTCTTTCTTTTTCATCAACAGCTTTTTGTGGACTGTTGTTTTCGAGGTATTTAACAAAAAAGTGTTTATCTTTTATAGTTGTTCTCAACTTTTGGGTGAGAAATGCGGCAAAATCTTTTTTACTTAAATTTTTAAACGTTCCTTTTTCAGATTCAATTTGAAATAAAGAATCTGCTTTTTTATAGGCTTCCTTATGGATGTAGTAGCTCTTCACTTTTTCTGTAATGTCAGACAGTACCGCGCTGGTGTCATCTTTCTGTGCATAAGAAACCAGAGAAAGGAAAAGGAAAATTCCGGCCAGTATTTTTTTCATTGAAACAAGTTTTAATATTTCAGTAAAAGTAATTCAATGATCATCCTATAAATTGTAAAAATGGAAACTCAGATAAACAGCCAGATATTATTCTGTTCAATATCTACATTCTCAAAGAACTTTCTGGGACTTATTTTAGTGAATTCTTTAAAATCTTTAATAAGATGAGATTGGTCATAAAAAAGATTCTCATAGGAAAGTTCTGTAAGATTTTTCACTTTTTTATTTGACATCAAAACTTTACGAAATCGCTGAATTTTTCTGAATTCAGTCGCTGGTTTACCCAGGTACCGTTTAGAGATTTTATTCAGATATTGTCTTGTTATATTATTTTTTACCGCTATCTCTTCGACGCTGAGTTCAGTTTCAAAATCAGTCAATATGGAATAAGCTAACGCTAAATCTTTCTGTTGGAATTTTGAAAGCCAATATTCTTCCAGCATGTCAATTTGTTTTTTTCTGTTAGGCTCCTTAAAAACTGCATTCGAGATTTCTTTAAAATCCGAAACATGAATATGCTCCTGCATAGCCTCACTGCCATCTGCCTCAAAAAAATGATACATTCCCAATGGCTTAAAATAGACAGTAATTTCATTAACAGACTGATGGTAAAAAATTTCAGTGGGAACAGCACATCTGGAAACAAAGTCGATTACTAAATTTTCGGATAATGATCTACTGATTTCTACCCACCCTTTATCCTGGCTAATAGCCACATTCTGGCAGGCTGATACAATGAAATAGTTGTCCGGAAAAGTAAGATATCTGATCGGTTTATTGCTATCATCTTTTTCTACAAAATAATATCCTTCAATATATGTTTTAAGAACAGGATGTGAAGGCTGGTAAAAAGTAACTTTCATATAACTGTAGACTGGATTTTAATAACAGATACAAAATAAAGTTCTGAAAATTTCCTCAGGATTTATGCTATGAAAATAATATTTTTTTAAACGCTTCAGAGGCCAGATGCACCTGAACGGCCCAGTCATCTGCGGCATCGCTTCCTGCATCATCAGAAATATATTTCAGGCATAGAAAAGGAATGTTTTCTTTTTTTGCGATCAGGGCAAGCGGATAAGCTTCCATATCTACAATATTATAGTCTGTTTCGGAATGATTCATCTCAAAGCTGTCACCGCTGCCGCAGATTCCTTCCTTCAAACCGTTCATCTGAAGACCATATTCCAAGACTGGAGGGATACCGGATAAAGGAGTTTCATAAAGACTGAAACCAAGACCTCTTACATCCATATCTCTTTGAATAAATTTTGTACAGCAGACTACTTCGCCTTTTCCAAAGCTTTTGCTTCCTGCGGAGCCCAAGTTGATGATCAGCTTAGGTTTTCTGAAGTGAATTTCCCGGGTAAGTTCAATAGCAGCATTTACTTTTCCTATTCCTGTTACCAATTTATTTTTCCCCTCAAAAGCCTGTCCGGCCTCCGAATCCAAAGCAAAGACAAACAGGGTTTCAGAAACGGAATATTGAGCTTCGGCATTGATTTTTATCATTGAACATAATATTTTAACAAAAATAAGCATTGAAAGATAAAACGGTAGTTATTTCTTTTTTATTTAAAGCTTTTAATCATAAAAACACCTCGGTGTGAGGTGTTTTATACTGAAAATAAGCTGATTTATTTTTATTAAAAAACACTAATGTCACTAATCTTTTCACAAATTCCACGAATATTACTGACATTCAATAGTAACATTCGTGAATCTATTAGTGTTATGTGTGGTAGGAAATTAACATAGTCAGGAAGCTGAAAGAGGAGGTTGGAAGTAACTTTAGTCAATAAAAATTAAGGAATTAATCTTAAAAATTTAATAAAGTACATTGTCATTCTGTATTTGGAACTCAATAACTTCCCTCTTCCAGCTTCAGGCTTCCTTACAGTATTATACACTGCATCCATCGGCATCACAGGATGCACCTCCTTCTTTGGAAAGATCTTTAAACGGACTTACTGTTTCTTTATAGGTTTGTTGCAGGGCATCAGCAAAAACTTCGGCTGGCTGCGCTCCGGATACGGCATACTTTCCATTCAGAACAAAGAAAGGAACACTGGAAATACCATTGTTTTTAGCTTCCTGAATATCCTGATTGATTTCATAATCCAACTGATCTGATGTTAAGGCTTCTCTGGCTTCCTCTTTATCAATATGTAAGCTTTCAGCGAGAGCAATAAGCTCTTCAATAGCTCCTACATTTTTTCCGTCGATAAAGTGAGCTTTAAAAAGAGCTTCTTCCATCTCATTCGCTTTACCGTGTTTTTTGGCAAGATGAAGTAACTTATGAGCTGTAAAAGTATTGGTGATCAATGCTTTTTCAAAATTAAAATCAATTCCGGCTGCCTTTCCTGCCTGAGCCACTTGATTAATCATCTGGGAAGCCTGGGCTTCAGGAAAGCCTTTTTTCTCTTTAAAATATTCAATTGTATTTTGAGTCTGCGCCACATCCAGACTTGGATCCAGCTGAAAGCTCTTCCACTCTACTTCTACTTCATTTTTAAACGGCAGCTTTTCAAGAGCCTTTTCAAAATTATGTTTTCCGATATAGCAGAACGGACACATAACATCTGACCATATTTCTATTTTCATTCTTATTTTATTTAATTCAGATAAAATTAATTCAGAATACAAAATTAATACATTTCTTAATTGTAACAAAATTTATTACAATATATTAAGGACCTGGCAGAATGATCTTCTGCTTTTCAGATCTTTTCTCAAGAATACTTCTGAGGATGATCATCAGAAAAGCCAGAATACCGAAAACAAAACCTATCCAAGGATTGTAGGAAGCCCCTTTTGAGACAATCATCCAGCCTCCCAGCGTAGTGCCCAGTGTTACCCCTAAATTTCCAAAAGAAGTAGCCAAGCTGTTGGCAAATTCAAGAGAACCCGGTACAGAAGAAATCATATAGGTTGAAGCATTTTGAAAACTTGGAGAATACAGGAATCCCCAGATTGCTATACTGATCATATTGGCAGGCAGACTGTCTCCGGAAAAATACAGTAAAAATGGCATGATAACCGTACCGGAAAGAAACAGAGCCGTTGTTTTTGAGACATTCCAGCTTAACATTTTACCTGCTATCCAATTGGAAAAAACACCAATGATTCCAAATAGAAAAAGCATATAACTAACCATGGTTCCGTCCATTCCTTTAGCTTTATCCAGATAATCTGCAAAATAGCTGTAGGTGGAAAACCAGGCTGTTATCATGAAAAAATTCATAGCAGTACTGATGAGAAATGTTGGCTGTTTCAAAATTTTGAGCTGACTTTTGTAAGATTTCTTTTCTTTGACAGGCATGGGAGGAAGTAAAAAATAGATAACCGTCAAAGCTATTAAACTGACTACACTCTGGATAATGAAAGAGGATTCCCATATCCATACACTGGCCAGCCATGTTGCAAAAGGAACTGTTGTCACCATAGCCAGGGCAACCCCGATAAAAACAATCCCCATCAGTTTGTTCGCCTGCTTTTCATCAGCACCGGATACAGCGACAGACAATGCTGTGGCAATATAGACAGGCTGCAAAAAAGCAGGAAGGATCCTCACCAGCATCAGAAGCCAGAACGGCGGCGACAGTGAGGAAACTAAAGCAGTAAACAAAAAGATGGAAATGGCGGCAAGCATCACTTTCCTGCGGTCAAATCCGGACATTAGTAAAGTCATGAAAGGTCCCGTTAAAGCAATGATCAAAGCAAAAGCACTGAGCAGCCAGCCTGCTTTATCTACCCCTATTTGATAATGTTCTGCGATTTGTGGAAGAATTCCAATGACCCCAAATTCAGTGGTAATAACTGCAATGAATCCAAGGCAGCCGATATATGCATATTTTTTCATACTTATTTTCCTGTAGTTTTAAGATGTTGATGCGCAAATGCTGCCATTTCATCAGTAGCCTTTTGAACTTCATTCAGGATCTCTCCCATATGCATGAAGCCATGAACCATATCTTTATAAAAGCTGATACGGACGGGGATTCCTGCGTCTTTCATATGCTGTGACAGCTCTTCTCCTTCATCTCTCAAAGCATCATGTTCTGCAATAAGAACCAATGTAGATGGCGTATTTTTAAAATCTTTGATCAAAATCGGTACTGCCAAAGGATTGGGATGGTCTGCTCCTTCAGGATGATACCATTTCCAGGCCTGGATACCTCCTTCTTTGTTTAAAACCGGCCCGTTTTCATACGTCTTCCAAGATTTTGTATTAAGTTGATTATCTGCTGCCGGATAAATCAGTACCTGGAATTTCAGCAGCTCTCCTATCTGCGTCGAAACACTGGCTGCAAGGGCTCCCCCCGCACTGTCTCCTATAATCCCAATCTGATCTTTGTCAATTCCCAGAGATTCCGCATTATCAACGACCCATTTCGAAATATCAATACAGTCATTTAATCCTGCAGGAAAAGGATATTCCGGAGCAAGGCGGTAATCTATGAAAATCACTGTAGATCTTGTATTATTGGCTAATTTCCGGACAACTGCATCATGGGTCTCGAAACCGCCGGCAATAAACCATCCACCGTGTATGTAAATAATAGCTGATGATTTTTCAATACTTTTTCCTTTCGGACGATAGATACGAATTGGGATCTTGCGGTCATCCATTAATATATTCATTTCTTCGATCATCGTAACAGCTTCTTTTTTTCCACTGAGCTGAAGGGTCATGGTTTCAAGATATTTCCTGGTATCATCTAATGAGTCCTGTGCATTGAATGACTGTATTTTTTCTAAGTGACTGATAATTTGGGTTATTGATGATGTTAGTTCCATTATTTTTTATTTCCTGTTAATGATATTTTTAAAGAGAACTTAAGCGCTATTGTTCCCGAACTGATGTCTATTTTCAGTTTCAGACAACAAAATTAATTTTCAAACCTTACATTTGCACTGTATACGGCTAATTGTGCGGTACTAACAAATTTGTAAGTTATGGGGAAAGTAAAGGAAAATTCGACGAATAATATCAATAAAAAGTATATCCAGGAGTGCGATCTATCCTATGCGGTCTGTAAAATTGGAGGAAGATGGAAGCTTTTGATTTTAAACAGATTAAAAGACGGGAAATTGCGTTTCAGTGAAGTCCGTGACCGTATCTGTGGGATCACAGAAAGAATGCTTACTTTACAGCTGAGAGAGCTGGAAAAAGAGGGATTGGTAAAAAGAACTGTGCACGCCCAGGTTCCGCCAAGAGTAGACTATGAACTTACGGATATAGCTCGGGAGCTGATCCCGATATGGGAAGAGCTCGAAAAATGGGGAAATAAGCACAGAGATTTAGTTCAGTTACTTACAGTTGAGCCTAAAAATTAAAGTTGGGATTTATTCACTTTTTTGCAGAACAGCACATGAGCAATGATTGCCAGCAGACCAAAAGACACTCCTACAAAGCATACTCCTTCCCACTGTGCATATTGCCAGGCCATAGAAGCAAGCCAGGTTCCGAGTGATCCACCAATGAAATAAGAAACCATATAAACCGTATTCAATCTGTTAACCGCATTGGATTTGATTAAAAAGTAATTGGTCTGGTTCATAATATGGCTGGACTGTACGCCAAGGTCAACCAGGATCACACCAACGATTAATCCCCAATAGGTTTCGCCTGCGAAATAGGTAAAAGCCCAGCTTCCCACCACAATAAAAAGTGAATACAAAATAATCCGGTTGATATCCAGATATTTCTGAAGTTTTCCCACTTTTGCAGCGGCCAAGGCTCCTACAGCTCCGGCCAGACCAAAGCTTCCCACTACCGAAGAACCCGCATTGAAAGGCGGTTTCTCCATATGAAAGACCAACGTTGTAAATAAAGCACACATCGACCCGAAGGCCATTGCTCCACGGAACGAAGCCAGTTGCAAAATAGGCTGTGTTTTTGCCAGATGGACAACCGAACGCATCAGTTCTTTGTAGGTTCCTTTAAAATTAGGAAGCATTTCAGGAAGCATTTTGTAAACGGC
>Ga0308164_10005363_pt1 | contig 10365 bp, 21 predicted proteins | sample PhyTR2_FD_201031 | JGI IMG/M metagenome (GOLD analysis project Ga0308164, IMG submission 201031) | Phyllosphere microbial communities from UC Gill Tract Community Farm, Albany, California, United States - DLSLT.R2 | ecosystem: Host-associated > Plants > Phyllosphere > Unclassified | place: USA... | reverse complement strand
CGCGAGGGTTGTATTGCAAATAGTGTATCGGGGGATCTTGCCGCGGTCTAGCGCGGGGCGTCTCGACAGAAGCGAGATCTCGCGGCTTGAAAATGGCTCCCTGAGTACGTCGTGAACTGCATGGATAAACTCACTGAAAATGCTGCGGTTTTTTCGGGCGTGGGGGCCTTGGTGCCCCCGTCAGTGCCCCCAAACGTGCGCTAGTTTTGGTCGGATTGAGTTTGGCGATCGGCCTTCCAGGCCTCGATTGCCCCCTCTCGCCATGCGACTGCGCGACTCGAAATCTTCACCGGCTTGGGAAACTCGCCTTCCCGGATCAGGTGATAGATCGACGTCTTGCCGAGGCCGGTTTCGGCCTTCACGTCGGGCAGACGGAGATACCGGCCGGTGGCCACGTTGGCGGCGGACATTATCGGTCACCTTTTACTGAGTTGGGGACGGCGCATGCGAAGCGGAGCAGTGGGTGGACCCATGCCAGGCCGCGCCCGCCAGCGCGGGTGAGCACTGCCAGCACGCCGGTCGTCAGATCTGCGGACTTGGCCTTCGCCCAAGCTGCGACGGTCGGGACGTCGACGAACGGCTCGGCGATCGCCAGCCGATGCTTCTTCGAGAACATGTCCAGCATGTCTCCGGTCGGCGTCCAGTAAATCCGAATGAGGCCTTCGTGCTCGATCCCCGCCTCTTGGGCGACGGTGTTATGAATCGCGCAGCGGTGTCCGGCTGTCTCGAGACTACGCTCAAGCGCGACGCCGGCGACGATCGCGGCCGTGAGCGACTTCATTTCGGCCGATGCCGAGCGATACGCCATAAAGGCGACCTCGAGGTCGCCCGCGGTAAAGAAGTCCTGTTCGGTGATAGTCCGGACTTCCTGGGCCGCGATGCGTCCGGCCGGGGTTTCGCCGACGTGATCTCGGGCCAATGTCAGGGCGTCATGTGAGACACCGGTAAGGCCGTCACCGCTTATGATCCGCATGCCCAAGTTATCGCGCCGGTAGCCGGTGTTCAGGAGTGCGCGGGCTTGGGCCCAGACCAGGTAATCGAGGCCGACTGTGCCGCCCTCCTTCGCGTCGTCGATCATCGCCGCGCGCAAGATGACCTTCCGGACGGCGCTAAGCGCGAACGCCCCGTCTTTGCTCAACCCGTCGTCCTGCTCCGCTACCGCCGCGCGATGATGGCCCGCGAACGCGCCTTCTCCGGCCGGCGGGACGGGCGCCGCCGGTACGCTCGCGGTTGCGGCCGCAGGCTTCTCGCTACCGAACTTCGCAGAACGGGATGCCCACCAATAGGAGATTACCGGCATGCCATCGGCATCGATCGCGATGTGCGCAACGATGTCGCCTTCCGGCAATTCCAGGCCACCGCCAGCGCGGGGCTTTGCTTTTGCAAGCAGCTGATGATCGACATTGTCCCACTGGTCCTTCGGTTGGTCGGGGATGAATCGCAGATCCGGACGCGCGACAGTCGCGCGCACCTCGGCACGCACGAGCGCAAGCTTGTCGTCGACGAGCTGCTGCAGCGTGCCCTCGTCGACGACGCGGCCGCGTTCCTCGGCCGCGTCTGCGAACAGATCCATGTCGAACCGCCCGCCGGCGTTCCGGTATGTATCCACCCCGACGAACGCGAGCTCGCGCTGGGCGCGCGCGTCGCCGACCTTCATCGCCTTGCGGATCTCGGCTGGCGTCGGGTGGGTCGGATTGATTGGTGCCAGGCGCTCAAACGTGACGAGCTGAAGTTGCTGATCCTCGGTGGCCGCGAAAGCGCTGGCCTGCCCGGACGATATGTCGCCCGCGCGGAACGCCTCGAAGATCGGCTTCGCTAGTCGGCCGAGGCGCAGCCAGCGGCCGACCATAGTGACGTCCGGCTGGCCGATGCCCTTGGCAATCTGCTCCACGCCGTGCCCGCGCGACGCGGCGCGCGCGACGCCCGCCCATAGCTCGTGATCGCGCAGATCGCGCCGGATCAAGTTCTCGGTGATCGACTGCTCGATTAGCTCAGCGTCGCTTAAACCCTCGAGGATCGTGACCTTCACGGCATAGTCCGCGGACAGATCCCCGTTCTTCACCAGCGCCTTGATCGCACGGTACCGGCGGCCGCCCGCGACAGCGCCCCACTTCGTTTTGCTGCCCTTCATGGGGTGAACGGCGATCGGGTTCAGCAGCCCGTCAGCGAGGATCGACGCCTGCAGCGCGGTCGTCTCCTCCGCGTCGGGCGAATAGGTCCGGACGTTCAGATGCGAAAGGCATAGCTGGTCGATCGTCAGTGTCGTGTTAGGCATGAGAGGGCTCCGGCTTTGCGGCCGCGAGCGCGCGTTTCGACAGAGCGGCCTTGGTTGGTGGGCGCACATCGGCGGCTGCTACCGCCGGTGCGTCGAGATCGGGGAGGGGGGCCGCACCCGGCCGGTCCCCCGAACTGGCGGACGCGATCGCGTCCTCGATGTCGGTTTGACGAGGATCCGGGGCGGTGTTGCCGTATTGGATCTCGGTTGCGATCGTCACCCAAGTCGCGTGACCAGTACGGTCGTGATGCTGCGCGGCGAGCGCCTGCGCGTTCGCCTTTGTCCATCGCGGAGTGCAGCCGCTGCAAACGAGGCACCCGGCGAGCAGATCGCGGCGCTCAGATTTCTGGCGAACGTGCAGGAGGGGGAGCTTCGGCGCGCGCATTAGCGGCACGCCATCCATGCTTCGAACGCCTTGGCGTGCGGCGGGCAGAGGTCTTTGTCTTGCGCGGGCGACGTCGTGCACTTGGCGCAGATCGGCGCGTCGCAGGTGCCGCTTTCGCGAGCTGGCGTCTTCCAGTCGCAGGCGAGGGTAGCTACCCGGCCGCACGCGGACCGCTGCTGGCGGAGGGTGCCGCAGACGATCGCGGAACCTCCGCCTGGCAGGGGCACGTGCGTGCAGGGCATCAGTGCTTCACTGGCGGCGTGATGCCCGCTGGCGCGAGGGGCGCTATGCCTGCCTCAATCCGCTTCGCGTCATTGATACCGTTCTGCAGAAGCACGACCATCGCCTCGGCTTCGGCGATCGACTGGTAGACGACGAAACCATGAGGAAGGTCATGGCGCGAAAGACCGAGCGCGATCGCGCCTCGGACGTTTCCAGCCTGGTCGTACGTCTCGACCGTGCAAACAGTAGACTCATTGAGCGCGTGAAAGTCTTTCACGGTGTCGAGGATGGGCATCTTCTCGATCTGGCTCATCACGAGCGACGACGTGTCGCTAGCCTTTGGGTGACGGTTCGCCATCAGATCATCCCCAGCGCTTGGAGATAGACCTCGAGGATGGCTTCCTCTTCCTGGTACTCTTCCTTCTTCTTCTTCCGGATCGACAGGATCCGCCGGATCGCCTTCGGGTCGTATCCACGGCCCTTGGCCTCCGCCATCACGTCCTTGATGTCGTCGGAGATCCCCTTTTTCTCTTCCTCGAGGCGCTCTGCGCGCTCGATCAGGAGGCGCAACTCGTCGGCCGCGACCTTGCCACCGCCCATGCCGTGCTCGCGTTCGTCGCTCACTGGCTCGCTCCCGCTGCAAAAGAGCCAACGGCCAGGCGAGCTTCGACGAAAGCCTCGAGCAGCCAAGCAGCTACATCGAGACCATCTGCACCATCGGTGTGTGCAGCCATCATACTGGCCGCGCCGAGGAGGTGTGCGCGCACCACGGCCATCGTCAGGAGCGTCGGCGAAACCCGCTCGTCACCGATGTACGCCATCACCGAACCCTGACCGGCTAGCGCGAAATCACGTCCGATTTTGGCTACCATCTCATTCAGCAGCGCATCATCGAACTGGCGGTCGTCAGCCACGGTCACAGTCCGATTGCCGAGCGCAGGGCCGCGGCAGCACCGGCCGGATCGATCGCGAACATGATCGCGGATCCGACGACGGCGCCGAGGGTGGCGAGCTTGCCCATGTCGACGGCCGTCAGGCGATCAGGATCGCTGGGCACGTAGGGGACGCACGCAGCGCAGTCGCAATCGATGTCGTGTATCTCGACGGTGCGGACGTGCGGTTCGCGCAAGCGATAGGTGCGTTCGATCTTAGGCTGAGGCTTGGACATCATGGCCTGTTCTCCGGACGGGTTTGGATGGCGACGCGAAGCTTCTCGATGCTCCAGGTCAGCAGGATGGTGACGATCGCGAGTGCGGCGATCGCCAAACGGGTCGATCCGAGCAGGACCATTGCAAGGACGAAACCGCACTGGATGACGGCGATCGCGTGGACGGTGCGCAGGCCGTTCATGCCGCAACATCGCGCTCGGCCGCAGCCGACTGGATGATCGTGAGCCGTTCGGCTGGATCATAGTTGCAGCATGCGCTGCACAGATCCTGATCAACCCAATGGCAGGGGCCGCGGTGCCCGAGGCATGCATCGGCTTCGCTGCAGGCGCAGATCCTACAGAGACGCGGAGGTTCGACCGGCGAGTGCATCGCGATCGCCGCGAGCTGCGCCAGAATGTCGAGGTCGAAGGTGAACGCACGACGAAGCGCAACGATGGTGTTGAACGACATCGGTACGATGTCCGCTTCGATCTGCTCGAGCCATTCAGCGCGGACGTGCTCAGCCAGACGGGGCTCGGTGGCGAGCACTGCGGCCACGTCGTGGACGGCAAGGCCGTGCGCGGTGCGGCGATGCTTCAGATATGCACCGGGCGTCATGGCTTGGTCCGACGATCGAGGGATGCGGACGCTGCGACATTGACGCGGTCGATCGCGTCCAGAAGCAGGCGCATGCCAATTGGCAGGTCCGCGTCGTCAGGATTGGTCAGCGCCTGCAGTGCATTGGCTTGCTGCTGCAGGGCACTGGATATGTTCGTCAGGGCTAGGCGTCGGTCGGGCATGGCAAATCGTCCAGACAGCAGTTTCCCGCCCCGCTGATCACGATGATCAGCGGGCGGGCGGGGTAGGCGGCGATGTCAGTGGTTCGGCGGCGTCAGCCGTCCGGCGGGGTGGGCCCGTCGCGTGCTCGGCGGATTCGCGCCTGCAGATGCGCGATGACGGTCGCGGAGGCGTTGTCGGCTTGCTCAACCTCGCGGAGGGCGGTCTGCAGGTCTTGGAGCGAGGCGCCTGGGAGCTGCGCTGTAATCAGCGCGCAGGAAGCTTCGCCCGCCTCCTTAACGAAGTCCAACGTCAGTCGGCCGGTGGCATGCTCCTCGGCGAACTTCGCTTCCGCTGCCGCCTCTACGATGCGAGCATAGGTATCGAGCAGCGGATAGCCTTCACGCCCACCGGCGCGATACTCGAGGTCGAGCGCGATCGCGTCCTCGATCGTCAACCGCTCGCGCTTGTCGGGATCCGACAGCGCGCGGAGATAGCTTTCGGCGCGACCAGTGACTTCGGCAGCGCGCTCGATCGTAAGCGTGCCAAGCACCCGGTACAGGGTGTTCTCAATCGTCACGGCTTCGCGGACCTTCGTCATGCGACGTCCGCCCTAATAATTAGCGCCGATCGTAGCATACGACCGGCGCCGGGTGCTTCATGCGTCTGGAGTGGCAGACTGGGGGCACAAACCACGCCGTGTCGGACGGTGCAGCTTGGGTTCCGACTGGTCTGCCAGCGGTCGAAAGGGGAGGCTGTTGACGCGCACGAGGCTGCATCTGAAGGAAGTACGTCGGCGGTGTGGAGGGGAGAGGCCCACCGCCGACGCTCGTCGCCCGTGTGGCGACCGAGAGAAACTGATAAAGACTGAGCGGCGGCGGTCATCGCGTCGGCTCCAAGTCTGTAGGATTGGCGACATTCTCCGCTGGATAAATGTCTGGCCGAAGCTTCTCCTTCGGCACACCGGTGGCGGCTTCGATTGCAAGGACGTGCTCTGCTGGGAGGCGGTCGGTCATCAACCACTGTCGCACGGACGACTGCCGCTTACCTACCAAACGGCCGAAAGCAGACTGCGACCCTGCCGCTCGAACAGCCTGCGCAAGTGCCGAATTTGAATCATGCTCGATCGCCATACGAAAGGGCTAACGACTAGTCGTTATATCGTCAACAGGGAAATCGAACTACGCGCTAACGGGGAAGCGTTAGATAAGGGTTTGATGACGCTAGGCCGAAGAATTGAGGAGCGCAGGCTCGCTATTGGCATATCGCAAGCCGAGCTCGCGCGTCGCGTCGGTATCCGACAGAGCACTATAAATTCCCTAATCAACGGGGACTCACGGTCTTCAAGGTCCATTGTACAGATTGCTCGCGAGCTAGAAACAACTGCGGCGTACCTGATTGGGGATACGGACGATCCGAGCGCTGGCGCTCCTCAACCCCGGCCTGTTCCTCGCACTCAGCTGGTAATGATGCCTGTTGGTATGCCAAGCGTGGAGGCGCTGGCAGACATGTTCGAAGGTCAGCTCCGCGTGTTTGCATCGCTGACCGGGGCCGAGCTAGCTCTTGCTCTCGCCACGCGGCTGCCCAAAGCTCTCGCGCGTTTGCAAGCTGCCGAGCTGTATCATGATTTGGATCAGCTGCTTGACGACGACGAAGACGCTCCACCTCCGCCGATAGATCGTCCCTTAGCCCGGCGATCTCAGCGCAGATGACATTGCATTTAGGGCATCCATACGAGCAGCCGGGCGTGGTTCGAAGCGTAGGTTTCCTCACCAAATCTCCAGCGGTTTGTTCCTTTTATGTTCCATATCAAGGACAGGTGATGGAATCGAGTGGACCATGAAGAAAAGTTAATGAGCGATATGAAAACGATGATGGCGTTGCCTGGGCTATGGCTGGCGATCGCGATGCTCGCTGGCTGCTCGAATCCCGTGCAGGATGAGCAAGATCGGCTCAAGATGGTGCAAAATACCGGGTCAGTCGAGGAGGTTTGCGAGCAGAGCCGGAAGGTCGCGGATGCAGCGCTGGCCAGCAAGGACGAGCAATACTCTACGCTTCATACGATGGCCGATGTTGATTGCCTCACAGCGGAGCTACACCCCGGCACGTCGTACGACCAAACTACGAATAGCGCAGCCACTCGGATCGAAGCTGACAACATGGACACCTTGGGGGCCGGTATGGGAGCAAATTCGCAATGAGTGAGGAGAGAACCGTTTGGACGATTACCCGGCCAAACGATCCGCTCACGCGGGCCGAGGCTGCGGGTATCATTGGTCAAATGGCGCTAGTTTCTATCAAAACTGCAAGCTTGGCGGCATCGGCACAGTTTGGAGACAAGGAGGGCGGGACGAAGACGTTTGAAGAGCTGAAGGATCTTATGGACGAGATGGTCAACAATCTCGTGAAGTCTGGGCTTCTGCCAATGGGGAAATCTGGTGATGGCCAATAAGAAGCAGGACATCGGCGGCGAAGTCCTCGATGCGCGTGCGCGGTTTCGAGAGGCCTTTGCATTTGAGCAGCCCTTGAAGGGCGCCGGTGGTGGTGGCACATCAGATGACATGGACGCTGTTGATGCGAAAATTGCCGCTGCTGAAGCCCGGACCGATACAAAGTTCGCCGAGCTCCGTGGAGACCTGCGAGGATTGCCGAACCGGGCCGATATGGAGGCTAATGCAACATCGCTGCGCAACAATGTGTGGGGTGCCGCCCTCACGGCCCTTGCGATCACGCTGGCCGTGATTGCCTTTGGCGGCGACCGGTTCGACGCCGGCATGGGCGCAGGTAGTGCAGTTGCGCCTGTAGTGGAGCAGCAGAAAGCGCGCGATGCCGCCCAGGATCAGAAGCTCGACGAAATCCTACGGCGACTTCCGAAGTAGGGCCAGCTGCCGGGGTATCGACGGGGTACTTTCCCCAAAAACAAAGTGAGCAGGCTGCCATTTCTGCCGTTTTTGGGCATGCGCGGGGGAGGGTACCTCCGCCGCTGGTCGTGTACATTCTCATTTGATGGAGCGACAATGACCTCCCACGCGGACTTAGCAGGCTTCAGCAGCAGCTACATGAGTTTGCCATTATTCGCCAACACTGACCTCAACATGGCGTTACATTATTTTTCACAAAGTATGAATGACCTTAGACTGCTTGCCGAAGTGCCAATGATTATTGTTCAGGGGATGAAGGGGTTGGATAAATTCTACCCCAATGCCAGCCAGCTTGGTTCCTTGCCTAAGCCAAATGTGTGGCTCGGTATTTATAGCCGAACTGTGGTTGGCGAGGCTGATGCTGAGAAATACCTTATTGCTCCATACGATGCTCAACCCGAACTTTCGCTAATTGAAAACTGGACAGATGGCCGCGCCGCCTCAGCTTTCATGAATCTTCGCCATGCGATGCTTTCTACTGCGGTCTTCAACGTCGAGATGTTAGAGCGGAATTTGACAACGAGCATACGATCTTTGAGAAAGAGCTCTTTGCTATCAAAACAAGACGCGACGGAAATTGAAGAAGATCGTTTGTCGCTGTGGCTTTCGTTGAAAGAAGCGTGCCGAGCAAGGGTCTTTCGTAACGCGTTTGCTCATGCTGGAGGTGTCATTGATGAGGTCGCGTACAGGCGATTAGAGGAAATCGAGACGGGAACTGCTCAAAGGATTGGATCGATTCTAACCTTATCCCCGAAATCTACATTGCAGATGATCAACGAGCTAACTGTTTATGCGGCCGAATATCTTGTGCTGGTAAATCAACGTATTCTTTTGAAGAAAACCGATACATAACCGGTCAGCGATATTATTTTGATAACAGTGATATGCACACGGCGAACGGCGGAGGGCATCTCCGCCGCTTTGACAATAGGAAGGATCAACTGATGGCTGAGCCAACGTTTAAAGAACTTACGGATTTGATGCGCGACAGCGCGACCCAAGTCGAAAATGCGATTACATTGAAGCAACTGAAGGACGCGCTGGTGCCAGCCCTCCGAGCGTTGGGCGACCGGTATGAAGGCCGAGATCGAGATCACAGCTAATTACCGTGCCATGCGGCGTGCGATTGTTGCTTCCTGACTCTACCAGGCAAGACGACGGCGGGGGGTGTCTTCGCCTTTTAAGTGGAGCTGACATGATCAACGACGAAATCATGATTGCTGCAGCGTTGGAAATTCAAGCCACGCTGGAAGCGAAGCTGAGTGATATGTCAACGCCGACGATCGAGCTATCGCGGGCGCATGCAATCCTAGCGACCGGTATGATCCGTGCCCTAGTTGGCCTCATATCAGACGATGAGAGCCGTGGCCGCTTGAACTAATATTCGGCACACCTGTCAGGCTAGCTGAAGGCCGCGATTCCCCCTATGTTCTGCTCGGGGGAATACCGGGAAGACAGACGAAGATGGGAGCGATTACTCGTTCGCCGGAAGTAGTACCACGCCGTGATCAGGCGCTTGCATTTATCATTGAGCGGATCGCCCGCTCGGGTACCAGTCCAACGTTCGAAGAGATCGGCGTGCGACTCAACGTCAGCAGCACACGGGCAAAGGAACTCGTCGCACAGCTGATCGAGCGCGGCCTCGTCGAGAAGACGCCCGGCGCGCAGCGGAGCCTGCGGGTACGTGACGTGTCCGGATCTCGGGCACTGCTCGACGAAACCATGCGCCGTCTGGGCTGGGCGGTCGCTCAACCGATGGGCGCGCTTTGCCAGCCGCCCCCCTTCCCGGAAGGGCAGCTACCGGTGATCCCGCCTTTCGAGCATTTACCGGACGTCGACTAGCCGGGACGTCCCATGATCATCACCACTGAATACGAGCGGCAACGCTTCGAACACCTCGTCCTGGAACGACCGCGGCCGCTCCCGGAGATCGGCCCGAAGCCGCGAGGCATGTCGAAAGCCGAGTGGCGGGTGATGAAGGCCGACCTGCGCGCGCGCGGCGCCGAGCTGCTGCCCGGCATCGAGGAGCGGGTGCAGCTGCAGGAGATCCACGGCGGGAAGAAGGGCACTGTTGAAACCCTCGCCCAGCTCGAGGAACGCCAGCGCCGACCGGGTTCGATCGCCCGGCTGTACGCATCGGGCGCGATCGACGTCGAGCAGCTGGCCGCGGCGGACAAGATCGCGACGACATACCGGGCGGTAACGGCCGATGCGCCGCTGCGCACGGCGAGCTGGGAGACGCGGACCGACACCGGCGGCGGCGGCAACAATGCGGATCTGCCGCTGCTCGGTGGCGTGCTCGGATCATACGCGCTGGAATGGTGGCTGCGATCGATCCGCCAGCCCGAGGCCATGCTGTCGATCGTGGCGCGCGACGTCGGCGTGACGATCGCCGCCCACCGCCACGGCCTCGGCGTCCCCAAGGCGCGACGCCTGGTCGGGGAGGCGCTGTTGGTATGGTGGAACCGGTTCGGCCGAGGCGACGTCGTCGGCAGCTGACCCCCTGCCGTTTCGGGAACCTCCCGTAAAAACGGGGCGCAAAACGATCACGCAGGCGGCAAAAACGACCCCGCCACAGTCGCGTCTAGCCCGCCCCATGCGGGCTTTTGCGTTTCTGGAGCTCTCCTATGCCCGAGC
>Ga0308164_10005361_pt1 | contig 10368 bp, 9 predicted proteins | sample PhyTR2_FD_201031 | JGI IMG/M metagenome (GOLD analysis project Ga0308164, IMG submission 201031) | Phyllosphere microbial communities from UC Gill Tract Community Farm, Albany, California, United States - DLSLT.R2 | ecosystem: Host-associated > Plants > Phyllosphere > Unclassified | place: USA... | reverse complement strand
GATTTCGATACAGATCCGGAACGCATGGGTAACTTTCTCCTGGCGCCGCACCGTCCATCGGTTGCCCGACGGGCGGCTAACTCAGCCTTCGCTATGCAAGTAACAGGTGAAGATAGCGTTAGGAGCGTCCCGTAACCATGCCCCGCCAAGGCACTGCAACTGCGCCTTATATACCAGTAACGATCTCGGACGCTGGTGGATGCCCGAGAAACGCGCTCGGGCTGGCGCTCGCCCCGTAGGCGCCGGCCATGAAGATCGCTATCAGGTCGCCGACATGGACGGGGGGCAACACAACCTTGTCACCCAGCCGGTCGAGCGGGGTGCAGAGCGGGCCGACGACGGAGACGGTTTCGGTCGGCGCGTGGCCCATCCGCGCCGCGACGGCAATCGGGTAGTTGCGGCGGACGACGGTGCCGAAATTGCCGCTGGCGGCGAGCTGGTGGTTGAGGCCGCCGTCGACGACGACGAAGGTCTCGCCCTGGCTCTGCTTTATGTCGATGACGCGGGTGAGGTAGACGCCTGCTTCGGCCACGAGCCAGCGGCCGAGTTCGATCGCGAATCGGGTTTTGGTGAGGATCGCGGGGCGGGATGCGAGTGCTTCGGCCAGCGCGTCGCCGACCCGTTCGACGTCGAGCGTCGCGTCGCCGGCGAAGTACGGCACGCCGAAACCGCCGCCGAGATTGACGAGCGGGGGGGCTACGCTCGCTTCTTGCGCCAACCGTGCCGCGAGTGCGATCGTCGCGGCCTGCGTCTCGACGATCGCAGCGGGATCGAGCGCCTGGCTGCCTGCGTAGATATGGAACCCGCGCCAGTCTGCGCCCGCTGCGACGATCGCCTTGACGAGCGCGGCGGCGCGCACCGCATCGACCCCGAACGGCGACGCGCGACCGCCCATCCGCATGCCCGAGCCGCGGAGTTCGATGTCGGGGTTCACGCGGACCGCCATGCGCGGTGTTTGCCCGAGGCGGTCGCCGATCGCGAACGCCCGCGCCGCTTCGCCTTCCGATTCGACGTTGAGCGTGGCGCCGGCGGTGATCGCGGCGGCGAGTTCGTCGTCGCGCTTGCCGGGGCCGGCGAAACTGATCGACGCGGCCGGTTTGACGATCATGGCTTTCGCGAGTTCGCCCGAGGAAGCGACGTCGAGCCCGTCTACCAGCGGCGCGATGGCGGTCAGCAGGTCGGCGTGCGGATTGGCCTTGATGGCGTAATGGAGGTCGATCGCCGGCATCGCCGCGCGGAACCGCGCGATGCGGGCAGCGACGATCGCCATGTCGTAGACGAACAGCGGCGTGTCGCCTGCCTGCGCAACCCAGTCGTCAGCCGTCAGTCCGCCGATCTTCAGCGGGCCATCTTGATGCAAGAACTCAGGAGGAAGGGCACCCATCGGTTTCATGACGCGCTCCCTTTCGTGTTCCCCCGCGAAGGCGGGGGCCCAGACTGGACTCCCGCCTCCGCGGGAGAACAAGCTTTTACCTCCAACGCAATGGCAGACCTGTCCAGCTTCCCATTGGCATTGCGCGGTAATTCGTCCCGCCAGAGGTATATCCCCGGCTGCATGAAGCTCGGCAGAGCAGTCCGCAACCGCGCCCGCAACGCCGCTTCCGCACCCGCATCCCCCGCCAGCATCACGACGATCGCCTGCCCCAGACGCTCGTCCGGCACACCGACCGCGACCGCCTCGCGCGCTTCGCCGCCTGCCAGCACCGCCTCCTCGATTTCGAGCGGACTGATACGGTTGCCCGCGCTCTTGATCATCTCGTCATCGCGACCGACGAATCGGAGCAAGCCGTCCTTGCCCTCGACGACGGTATCCCCCGACCAGACCGCCATGCCGTTGCCACCGGGCGCGGGGCGGAACCGCTGCGCCGTCCGCTCCGCGTCCTGCCAATAGCCTTGCGCGACGAGCGGCCCGGCATGCACGAGTTCCCCCGCCTCCCCCGGCGCAGCGCACGTGCCGTCGGGTTTCATCACTGAAACCTCGGCAAACGGGATCGCACGCCCCATCGCGTCGGGATGTGTATCGATCAGCGCCGGGTCGAGATAGGTCGATCGGAATGCCTCGGTCAGTCCGTACATCGCGTACACCTTCGCCGCAGGGAATCGCTCGCGCAGGCCCCGCACGAGTCGCGTCGTCAGGGCGCCGCCCGAGTTGGTCAGGCGCTTCAACCGCGCCGCCGTCTCCGATGGCCACTCCGCTTCCAGTAGCTGAACCCACAAGGGCGGCACACCTGCCAGCGTCGTCGCCTCGACCCGTTCGACCGCCTTTACCACGTCGCGTGCGACCAAGTAGTCGAGCGGCGCTACCGTCGCGCCTGCCGCCCAGGTGGAGAACAGCTGATTCTGGCCGTAGTCGAACGACAAGGGCAGGACGCCGAGCACGCGGTCGTCAGGCTCCAGCTTCAGATAATGCGCGACGGAGATCGCGCCGAGCCACAGGTTGGCATGGCTCAGCATCACGCCTTTCGGCCGGCCGGTGGAGCCGGACGTGTAGAGGATCGCGGCCAGGGTATCGGGGTCGGCGTCGGAGAGACCCATCATTCCGTTCCCCCGCGGAGGCGGGGGCCCAGGGTTACAAAGCGCAACGTTTGGGATTCCTGGACCCCCGCGTTCGCGAGGGAACGAGAGTAGCTCCGTCTCGTCCACGATCGCGCAGCCATCCGGCACGTCGCCATCGTCCAGCGTCCCAGCCCGCGCGCTTTGCGTCACGAGCAACCGAGCGGCGCTATCTGCGAGAATATGCGCGACCTGCGCTCGCCGGAGCAGTGGGTTGACCGGCACATGCACCAGCCCCGCTCGCGCCACCGCGAGCGGCATCAGGCAGGCGACGCGCGTCTTCGGCAGCCACGTCGCGATGCGGTCGCCGGCCGATAGCCCTCGGGCAGCGAGCCACCCCGCCAATGCACCGACCCCCGCCTCGAGCTCGGCAAACGTCATCACGCCCGCCTTGTCGACCAGTGCAACGGCGTCCGGCGCACCACGCAGCGCGATGTGGTCGATGGGGTACGGAACAGGGTCGAGCGCGATCATGACGCCCTAATAGCGCCAAGCCGTTGCCGAATTCACCCCCACACGCTAGCGGGGCCGGGTTCGTAACCGTTCAGGCGATGCTCGTGATCTTCGAAGGCACTTCCCAAGTCGAAACGACGGTACGCGCCGTCCTCGCCGATATCCTCGGCCTCAGCGCCGATCGTGTCGCCACGTTTACGGCCGAGACGCCACTGTTCGGCGCGCTGCCCGAACTCGATTCGATGGCGGTGGCGAGCGTGCTGACCGAACTCGAGGACCGTCTCGGTATCCTGATCGAGGATGACGAGATCGACGGCGAGATGCTCGAGACGTTCGGCGCACTCGTCCAGTTTGCCGCGAGCAAGGCACTGGTCTAGCCTTAACGCGAGGTCTAGCCTCACCCGGGATGACCGCCCTGCGCTTCGATACCTATGACTGGAGCGGTGGCCGCGAAGCGATGCTGCGGTTCGGTCCCGATGCCGGCCCGATCGTCATCGCCGCCCTCCCGCTGTTCGAGGAAGCGAACCGCACCCGCCAATTCCTCGTCACGATTTTACGCGCACTCGCGGTCCTTGGGATTGGCAGCGTGCTCCCCGATCTCCCCGGCACCGGAGAGAGCATCGTCGTCACCAACGAAGCGCGACTCCGCGAGCAGCGGACAGCCTATACCGAGCTTGCTCAGCAACTTGGCCGGAATACTTACGGCATTTCGATAAGAAGCGGCGCGCTTTTCGATACCGACGTTGCCCTCGCTGGACGATGGCAGCTGTCCGCGCAAACCGGCGAAGATCTGTTGCGTGAGTTGGACCGCACGCGAGTAACGTCACGGTCCGATCCCGCCAACCAAACCGAGTATGCGGGCAACACGCTGTCCCGCGAAATGCTGGCCGACCTCCGCGACGCCACACCCTTTGCTGGAACGGGTCCCCTGCGAGGTGTCAGGCTCGAATCCGACCCGCGCGAAGCAGACGTGAAATATGCTGCCTCACCGCTGTGGCGTCGGTCAGAGCCGGGCAGTGATACTGCGCTGGCTCAGATACTTGCCGACGACATCTCGCACTGGATTGCATCGTGCGAACGCTGATCGCGTTCCCCTGCGAAGGCGAAAGCCTCGCCGCGACGCTGGACGAGGCAGACGGGTCGACAGGACTACTCATCGTGTCTGGCGGCAATGAAATTCGCAGCGGTGCCCATCGCGGCATGGCGATGCTTGCGCATCGACTGGCCGCCGCTGGCACACCCGTATTCCGTTACGACCGCCGCGGCGTGGGAGACTCGACGGGCGACAATACAGGCTTCCTTAGCGCCGAACCTGACCTGATCGCAGCCGCCGCCGCGTTCCGCCGCGCGGCACCGGGGGTCAGCCGGTTGGTCGGCTTCGGCAATTGCGACGCGGCCAGCACGCTCGCGCTGTTCGGACGATCGGCGGGGATCGACCGGATCATCGTCGCCAACCCCTGGGTCGTGCAACCGATCGACGACCTGCCCCCCGCCGACGCGATCCGGGCCCGCTATCAGAGCGCGCTTCGCGACCCCGCGACCTGGCGGCGTGCGCTGGAAGGAAAGGTCAGCTTTATAAAGCTTCTCAGAGGCTTGAAAAGGGTTGTGACCGCCAAGGCTGAAGAGCGTGCTTCACTAACGACCAACGTCTTGGCCGCACTTGACGGCTGGCAAGACGACGCCGCCATCGTCCTTGCGACGGGCGACGCGACCGCGATCGCCTTTGCCGCACGGTACCGCGGTGGCGCGCAAGTGAAGCGGTTCGACACGGCGTCACATAGTTTTGCCGGGGCGGAGAACGCCGCAGCGCTCCACGCCGCGATCGTCGACGGGATGGCGCAGGAGTAGCTGGTCTGGTCCTGATGAACGCAGGACCAGAGCCATAACCGCTATCGTTTGGAAACCTGGATCCTGACTTTCGTCAGGATGACGATGACGATTACGATGACGAAGGCCGCGAGCGTTATTCCGCGGCTTCGGCCAGCTCCGCAAACTCGGCTGCCGCGAGGAACCGCTCGGCATCCAGCGCCGCCATGCAGCCCGTGCCCGCCGCCGTCACCGCTTGCCGGTACACCTTGTCCGCGACGTCGCCGCACGCGAACACGCCCTCGACGCTCGTCCGGGTCGAACCGGTCTCGACCGAAATATACCCGTCCGAATCGAGATCGATATGGCCGCGGAACAGCTCTGTCGCCGGGTGATGCCCGATCGCCACGAACCCGCCATCGACCGCAAGCCGCGAGCGCTCGCCGGTGACCGTATCCTCGAGCTCCAGCGCGACCAGACCCGCATTGCCGCCGCCGTCGACGAACTCGCGAACCTCCTTGTTCCAGAGCACCGTCACGCCCTTGTGTGCGAACAGGCGTTCTTGGAGGATCTTCTCCGAACGGAGCGAATCGCGGCGGTGGATCAGCGTCACGTCGGGCGAATGGTTGGTAAGGTACAGCGCCTCCTCGACCGCGGTGTTGCCGCCGCCGATCACGGCCACCTTCTTGCCGCGGTAGAAGAATCCGTCGCAGGTCGCGCAGGCGCTGACGCCCTTGCCCTTCATCGGCTCCTCGCTGTCGATCCCGAGCCACTTCGCCTGTGCACCGGTCGCGATCACCAGCGTGTCGCCCTCGTACACGTCGCCGCTATCGCCGATCAGGCGGAACGGGCGGCTGGTCAGGTCGACCTGCGTTACGGTGTCCCACATCATCCGCGTGCCGACATGCTCGGCCTGCGCCTGCATCTGCTCCATCAGCCACGGGCCCTGGATCACGTCCTTGAAGCCGGGATAATTCTCGACATCGGTGGTCGTGGTCAGCTGGCCACCGGGCTGGATGCCCTGCACGACGATCGGCGCCATCCCGGCACGCGCGCCATAGATCGCGGCGGAAAGCCCGGCGGGGCCCGAGCCGAGGATAAGCATGCGGGTCGTGTGCGTCGTCATCAGAGTTCCTTGGAGATTCGAGACTGCATCTAGGGGATGCGCGGCCGGATTTGAACCGCCGGTAAATCTGTGCCGCCTGCATCGAAAGCTTTGCCACTGCGTTGGACGACAAAAGCGGAGATGAGCATGAGCGACGACCGGACCGTAGAGATCGAGGATTACACCGCTCCAGCAGGCGGCTGGGGTTCGATGAAGTCGCTCGTCGAGATTTCCGCGCGCGAGAAGGTCGGCCCGGAAGTGATCCGCGAACTCGCTCGTCAGAACAAGCCGGATGGCTTTGCGTGCGTGAGTTGCGCGTGGGGCAAGCCCGCGCATCCGCATGTCGCGGAGTTCTGCGAGAACGGGGCGAAGGCGACGGCGTGGGAGTTGACTTCGTTCCGTGTGACTCCGGCGTTCTTCGAGCAGCATACGGTCAGCGAGCTGATCGGCTGGAAGGACTACGATCTCGAGCAGGCCGGGCGGCTTACGCATCCGCTGAAATATGATGCTGCGACCGACAAGTACGCGGCGTGCAGCTGGGACGAGGCGTTCGCGGGCATTGGCGCCAAGCTGAAGACCTATGATCCGACCAAGGTCATCTTCTACGCGTCGGGTCGCGCCAGCCTCGAGACGTCGTACATGTATAGTCTGCTCGCGCGGATGTATGGCAGCCAGAACCTGCCCGACAGCTCGAACATGTGTCACGAGACGACCTCGGTCGGGCTGAAGTCGGCGATTGGCTCCGCGGTCGGCACGATCCACCTGTCAGACTATGAGAAGTGCGACGCGATCTTCTACTTCGGGCAGAACCCCGGGGTGAACAGCCCGCGGTTCCTGCATCCGCTGCGCGATTGTGCGAAGCGCGGCGTCGAGATCGTCGTGTTCAATCCGCTCAAGGAGCGCGGGCTGGAGAAATTCCAGGATCCGCAGAACCCGATCGAGATGGTCACGGGCAAGTCGACGCCGATCGCCTCGCAATACCACCAGCTTAAGACCGGCGGCGACGTCGGCGCGATCATGGGGATGTGCAAATACCTAATCGAAGCTGACGACAACGCCAAGCGGATCAACGGCCTGCCGGTGCTCGACCATGCGTTCCTAGCCGAGCACACGACCGGATTCGAGGCGTTCGCCGATGTCGCGCGCGCGACCGAGTGGGCGACGATCGAGCATGAGAGCGGCCTGCCCCGCACCGAGATCGAGGCGGCGGCGAAGGTCTATGCCAAGTCGAAGGCGGTTATCGCGGTCTACGGCATGGGGCTGACGCAGCATGTCGGCGGGATCGACAACGTGCACATGGTCGTGAACTTGATGCTGCTTCGCGGCAACATCGGTAAGCCTGGTGCGGGCATGGGGCCGGTCCGTGGTCATTCGAACGTGCAGGGTCAGCGGACTGTGGGCATCACCGAGAAGCCCGAACTCGCGCCGCTCGACAAGCTTGCCGAGCAATATGGCTTCGAACCGCCGCGCGAGAAGGGTTGGGATACGGTCGAGGCGTGCGAAGCGGTGCTCGACGGCAGCGCACAGGCGTTCGTCGGTCTTGGCGGTAATTTCGTCCGTGCGATTCCCGATCATGCGCGGATGGAGCCGAAATGGCGCGCGCTCGACCTGACGGTGCACATCGCGACCAAGCTCAATCGCTCGCACCTGCTGCCCGGCGAGACGTCGTACCTGCTCCCTTGCCTCGGCCGGATCGAGACAGACATGCAGGGCACGGGGCCGCAGAGCGTGTCGATCGAGGATTCGTTCAGCCAGATCTACGGATCGAAGGGGAAGGCGACGCCGGCGTCCGAGACGTTGCTGTCCGAGCCGGCGATCGTCGCGGGGATCGCCAAGGCGACGCTCGCGCCCAATCCGAAGCTCGATTGGGATGCGTGGGTGCGCGATTATGCGCGCGTTCGCGATGCGATCGAGGTGACGTATCCAGATCTGTTCAAGAACTTCAACGACCAGATGTTCACGCCCGGCGGGTTCTGGAAGGGCGTGCCGGCGGCGCACCGCGAGTGGAAGACGAAGAGCGGCAAGGCGGAGATCAACGTTCCGCAGGCGCTGAACGTGACCGGGTTCGAGGAGGCGGAGGGCCGCTTCCGGTTGATGACGCTGCGGTCGAACGACCAGTTCAACACGACCGTCTACGGCTATCACGACCGGTTCCGCGGCGTGAAGGGTACGCGCGACATCGTGTTCATGAACCGCAGCGACATGCTTCGGATGGGGATCACCGACGGCGACGACGTCGATCTGGTCGGTGACGCGGGCGACAATTCGGATCGCCGCCTGAACAAGCTGCGCGTGGTCGAATATGCGATCCCCGAGGGCTGCCTCGGCGCCTATTACCCCGAGTGCAATCTGCTCATACCGGTTGCTCACCATGCCCGCGAAAGCCATGTTCCGGCGGCGAAATCTGTGCCGGTTCGGATCGAGAAGACGCGCTGACCGAGCATCGTATTCTCGGCGTCGTACTCGCGGGCGGGCGGTCGTCGCGCTTCGGGTCCGACAAAGCGATGGCCGTGTTGGACGGGCGCGTGCTGGCTGAGCATGCGCGGGCGCTGCTGTTGCCTCATGTCGAGACCGCGATAGTTGCGGGGCGCGATGGGGCGATCCCTGACCTGCCAAGGGGCGATATTGGGCCACTGGGGGGTATTGCCGGCGCGCTCGGTTACGCGGGCCCGCTCGGCTTCACGTCCGTGTTGACGATAGCGTGCGACATGCCGTGGTTGCCGGACGGGTTGCTGACGGCGCTATCCCGACGCGCCTCCGCCTACTGCTCCGACGCCCCGGTGCTCGGGCATTGGGAGACGGGTTTGCTCGGCAATTTGCTGACCCATATCGAGACCGTGCCGCGGCGCGCGGTGCGCGGTTGGGCGGAGGCGATCGGGGCTATCCCGATCCCGGCGGGTGCGCCTATCCCGAACGTCAACACGCCGCAGGACCTCGATACCTTATGACCACGTCGCGCAACCAAGCGATCAAGATCCTGCGGCCTGATTCGATTACCGCGGGCGAGCGCGCCATCGCGGTCGAAGTCCCGGTCGCGATCGAGATCGACGGGCTGGGCTATGCGGTGATGATGATGACGCCGGCCGACCTGGCCGAATTTACGACCGGCTTCCTGCTGACCGAGCGACTCGCCGACAGCGCGAACGACGTGCGCGACATCGATATCTTCGAGGCAGAGGCGGGCTGGATCGTCCGTGTCGGGCTGTCCGAGCGCTGCAAGGGCCGCATCCACGACCGCGTCCGCCACCGGACCAGCGACACGAGTTGCGGGTTGTGCGGGATCGCCGGGCTCGAACAGCTCCGCAAACCGGTCCCGCGGACTCCGCCAAAGCCCGATACGCCTGTCGACGCGCTGTTCGCCGCGCTGGGTGGGTTACGCGCTCACCAGCCTCTCAACGCGGCTACGGGAGCGATCCATGCCGCCGCCGCCTGCGACCGCGAGGGTCGGATCGTTGCTGCGTTTGAAGACGTCGGCCGTCACAATGCGCTCGACAAGCTCGTCGGCGGCATCGCGATAACGGGGCAACCTATCGACGGCTTCATCCTCGTCACGTCGCGGATCAGTTTCGAGATGGTCGACAAGGCGCTGATCGCCGGGGCGCCGATGCTGGTGGGAATCTCCGCCCCAACCAGCCTGGCGATCGATCATGCGCGCGAACACGGCCTGACCTTGCTCGCACTAGCCCGCAGCGACGCGATCCTGGTGGTCAACGATCCGTGGGACGTCTTCGCCTAGCCGCGGGTGATGCGGCCAGGCGAAGGGTAGCTTATTTCGCGGCGAGGACCGCATCGGTCTTTGCCGCGGCAAGGTAGCCGCCGACGACGAACACCAACCCGCCGATGATGTTGCCGACGCTGACGATCGCAAGATTGCGGACCATGCCGGCGATATCGATCGACGGGTTGGGCACCATCAGACCAAGCGTCAGGGCCGTCATGTTAGCGACCGAATGCTCGAACCTGGCGGCAACGAATGCGAGCAGGATCCACGCCATCGCGATGCACTTCGCCGCGTCGCCCGTCATCCGGGCAGCGGTCCAGATCGCGAGGCATACCAGCCAGTTACACAGGATCGCACGCGCCAGCAGGGCGACCGCGCTCGCCTCGACCTTGTGCTGGACATAGGCGTGGAACATCGTGTCCGCGTTGGCGAACACCGCGCCGCCGCCGCCGGCCGCGAACACCGCCGACAGGACTAATCCACCAATCAGGTTACCGACCCATACAACGATGGTCAGCTTCACGGCTTCTGCGACGGTGATCGTCCGCTTTGCCAAGCCGAAGCCCAGGTACATCACATAGCCGGTGAACAGTTCAGCCCCCGCAAAGACGGTCAGGATGAGCCCGAGCCCGAAGGTCGCGCCCATGACCAGTGGTCGCACGCCGGGTTCGAGCCCTGAGCCCGTGCTAAGTGCGAGGATCATCGCGATGCCGATATACGTGCCCGCGAG
>Ga0308164_10005360_pt1 | contig 10368 bp, 11 predicted proteins | sample PhyTR2_FD_201031 | JGI IMG/M metagenome (GOLD analysis project Ga0308164, IMG submission 201031) | Phyllosphere microbial communities from UC Gill Tract Community Farm, Albany, California, United States - DLSLT.R2 | ecosystem: Host-associated > Plants > Phyllosphere > Unclassified | place: USA... | reverse complement strand
GATCATCGAGGCATGGCGGACGGACTACAACACCGTGCGTCCGCACAGCAGCCTTGGCGGGTTGGCACCCGCCGAGTTTACGAACCGCCCCCGCCAAGGGCATATGGATACCGAAGCTAAGTTATCAACGGCCTGAAAACGGGGAGCAGGTCACTATGTATGCGGGCGCGCGAAGCGCTGCGGATTCCGAGAGAGATCGCCGGGAAGACCGAACCGACCTTAGCCGCATCGAACAAAAGATCGATAGACTGAGTGCTGCTGATCGCGTTGGCGAAGGCGAGCCCGAAGCGCACGCTTACGTGGTCACAGGAGCACGAGGAAATGATACGCGCCCTGACAGCTCGGTGATAGAAAAGCGTGTCGATCAAGCCTTGGACTCTGCGAAAGAGCGTGCACAAGTCGCCCTTGCAGCCCAAGCCAAATCAACGATGCCGACTGAGGTTGAAAGGTCGAAGCTCTTAAACAGATTACACGACTTTATATCCTGAACAACGACGGCATTTCATCACGAATGATGGCCGGCCTCGAGCTTCCGCCTGCCGACTTTATAAACACTGAGCTTAGGCGGCAGAATGCGAAGTGGCGCGTGCGGAACGTCAAGGATGATAGCGCTGAAATCTACGTCACCGAATAACAAATTATCATCAACGAGTAGAGCGGCAATCGGTCACAAGCGACGACGCCACAACAAGGGCATCTTATGAACACGACTTTTAGCCGCGCCAGCAACGGCGGCACGGTTGGCATCAACCCCGCTCACGTTAAGTCGGTAAGCCAAGATGGGAATACCGTTCTCATCCGCTTTTCGAAAGCGCATTCCATTGGGGTCGAGGGCGAGCTGCTGGCAGTGACCGATCAGTTGAACGCAGCGCAGCGCTGACGGTTTACGCCCCGAACTCCGGCGCTTCCTCATCAGGATAGAACGCTTGGGGATCGTAGACTAATCGCTGAGCCAGTCGCATTTGACGGGGAAACTGGGGCTCCGGAACATCGGTCACTGGGTCGAGCAGGGTTGGTAACTCACTGCCGATCAGGAGCCTACCGCTTGGTGTTCAGCGTTCCAGCGCTCGTCATCCGGTACGCATCGCGGGTCTGTTGAGCACCGTCTGCCGTGATCCCGTCGAACTTGCGCCAAGCTGCAGCGGTATTGCATACCCGCGTGGCCATGAAGGAGCCTGTCGCGTTCATCGACCGGCAAATCTTTTTCTCTTTCTCAGGCTCCTCAGAGCTTTTAGCGGGTTGGTTCGGGTTTTGAGCTCCCACCGCGACTGGGCTGGTAATTAATGCAACAGCGATCAAGAACTTCATCGTGCGTCTCCATGCTGGTCCAACTAGGGGCGACGCTCGTCCGGATATCTTCAGTGAGGCACGCCGGTTGTCGTCATCCGATACACATCTCGGGTTTGTTGTGCCCCTTCGGCGGTGATGCCATCGAATTTTTGCCAGGCCGCTGCGGTATTGCATACCCGCGTGGCCATGATGGAACCTGTCGGCGTCAGTGACCGGCAGATTTTCCTCTCTTTCACCGGCTTTTCTGCAGGCTTTGCACTGGGGTCAGGGGTTTGCGCGCCCACGGCAACGGGACTCAGCATCAGAGCAATTGCGACCAAGAACTTCAAAGTACGCCTCCCAATCTTTGCCGGAGGGTATGCGAAATTATCTAGTGCGCAAGAGTGTCATGATGGCTGACGCTATTTTCCGCCCAAATGCGACTAGCGGGGACCGCCAAACTCCTGGCCTCCATCGTCATGATAGAACGCTTCAGACCTGACGACGCCGCCCCTTAGACGAGGTATCAGCCCAGCGGATAGACTGGCCCGGATGGGCCTCGGCCGTGGTGAGGCTCGCCGCGATGATCTCCGCCCACTCGCATGCGAGCCCTCGCCGCCGGGCATGTACGCCGCACGGTTATAGGCACCCTCGACCTTATCCTTCGGGACGTGCGCGAGCATGAGATCGATAATCGCCCGATCAGGCGACGCCCCCTTGTGCCCGGCCTCGCGCTATTGGCGATCGGCGCGCTCATTCATGACGGTCGAGAACGCGGCGCGGAAGCCGTGCGGGACGTGGCGCGGGTGATAACCCCGCCCGCTTGAGAAAAGCGTTCAGGGCGCTCTCTGACATCGTCGATGCGCGTGACGTTCGCCAAGGAACACGATCGGCAGGTCGCCGGATAGCCGCCGAACCACGCGGAGCAGGTCGACTGCCTCGGGGGCGAGCGGGACAAGGTGATCACCAGCCTTGCCCGCCTTGCGATCCTCGTCGCCCTTCATGCGCGCCGCGCCGATCCGCCATAGCGCCGCCGGCGAGGGCGCGTCGGGTTTGCCCCTGTCGATCCCCTCGATCCCGTCAATGATCGACGGCTGCTTCGTAGCGCGGGGTTTCTTCTTCAAAGCTTTGCCAAGGCTCGCTGCCCGATCCGTGTCGCAGAGGCCCGCGGCGATCCCATAGACGAAGATCGATGATACGCGCTGGCGCAGCCGGTCAGCGGTCTCGATCGCGCCGCGTTCCTCGACCTTGTTGAGCACGTCGAGCAGCTTCGGCGCGACGACGAGCCGGATTGGCAGGTCACCGATCAGGGGAAAGATGTCGTTCTCAAGGCTTTCGATCACGTCCGCCGCGTGGACGGTTGACCAGTTCGGCTTCCGCAGCGTGTGCCAGCGCCGGGCGACAATCTCGAATGTGTTGCCGTCGGCGATCGCGCGAGCCTTCGCGGTCATCTTGCGCTCGACCGGCGGGTCGAAACCTTCGGCGAGCGTAATCTTGGCCTCGTCCCGCTTACGGCGCGCATCGCGCAGCGTCAGCGCCGGGTACGATCCGAGCGACAATGTCTTCTGAGGCATCCGGCCGCCGGGCTTCGTCGGCTCGCCATACGCATAATTCATCCGCCAATGGCGGCCGCCGGCAGGCGTGACATAAAGATAGAGCTGTCCAGAATCGCCCAGCTTGTAGGCTTTCTCCTTGGCCTTCGCGGCCTAGACCTTGGCATCGTTCAGTATGGTCTCGCCCCATACCATACGTTTTGAAGTTCATACCATGCGATGTGCCATGACAGTGCATGAACGCTAGCGCACAGGCGCGCACAGCCCGTGCCGCTCGAACGCGCTAAAACCGCACGAAATCAGGCCCGGCGGCCGGGAAAGACCGGGAAAGACAAGGGTGGTGGCGGAGCGGGAGGGATTCGAACCCTCGATACGCTTTTGACGTATACTCACTTTCCAGGCGAGCGCCTTCGACCACTCGGCCACCGCTCCGCATTGCTCTGGAAGTGGGTCTGCTAGTGCGGGTTTCACGCGCGCGCAAGCGATTGCGTGTGCAGACGCACTCGGGCAGTCTCCGGGCATGTTGAATTTCCTCTTCGCCGCCGTGCTCGCGCAAGCTGTCGCTACCCCACCCGCTGCCGCGGCGCTCCCCTCGGATCCGGTGCCGGCCGACTGGGTCGCGGTGCCGGACGACGAGTTGCTCGTGTTCACGCTGGCCAACGGACACAGCTTCACCGTCCGACTCGCCAGCCGGTATGCGCCGGTCCATGTGGCCAATATTCGCAAGCTCGCCGCCGCGCGGTGGTGGGATGCGGGGACCAGCGTGTACCGGGTGCAGGACAATTACGTCGCGCAATGGGGCGATGCGACCGAGAAGAAGCCGCTGGCCGCGGGCGTCGTCGAGACCCCGCCGGCGGAATATTCGCACGCCGGACCGACGACGGTGGCGCGGCTGGCGCAACGCGACCCTTATGCCGAATGGGCAGGGTATAGTCGCGACGGCTGGCCGCTTGCCGGCAACGGCGCGACCGAGTGGCTGCCGCATTGCTATGGGATGGTCGGGGTCGCGCGCGACCTCGCGCCCAGCACGGGCAGCGGCGCGGAGCTCTATACAGTGATCGGTCATTCGCCGCGTGCGCTGGACCGCAACATCGCGGTCGTCGGGCGCGTGATCGACGGGATCGAGTGGCTGTCGTCGCTGCCGCGCGGGACCGGCGATCTGGGCTTCTACACGACCGCCGGCGAGCGCAGCCCGATCGTGTTTGCGCGGCTGGCCAGCGCCCTCCCCGCCGCCGCGCGGCCACATTTCGAATATCGCCGCGCGGACAATCCGCGGTTCATCGCCTGGATCGCCTCGCGCGAGAACCGGTCGGGGCCGTTCTTCACGGTGCCGGCGGGCGGCGCGGACATTTGTGCCGCGCTGCCCCCGGTGCGCAAGGCACCCTAGCGGATGACGGGCGGCGTGCCGAACAGGCCCGCATTATAATCCTCGATCGCCCGCACGATCTCCTCGCGCGTGGTCATGACGAAGGGCCCGTGCGACACGACGGGTTCGCCGATCGGGTCGGCATGGCCGTAGAGGATCGTGGCGGGCGCTTGCGTCGTGACCGCGATGTCGCCGTCCATCGCGAACGTGGCGAGGTGGTGCGGCTTGACCGGGGTCCCGTTGGCGGAGGGGGACCCGGCGACGACGTAGAAGAAGACCGCGCGACCGGCTGGTGCGGGCAAGTCGACATGGCCCCCCGCCTCGAGAGTGACGGTCATCATCGCGACACCGGTCAGCGACTCGATCGGACCCTGCGTCTCGCCGAACGCGCCCGAGATCAGATTCACGACGCCCCCTTCGACGGGAATCGCGGGAATGTCCTCGCGCTGGAGGCCGGTATAAGCAGGCTTGGTCATCTTGAGACGGCCGGGAAGGTTCACCCAGAGCTGCAGGATTTCGAGCGGGCCACCGTCGCGCTTGAACGACGCGGGCGATATCTCGGCGTGGATCAGGCCCGAGCCTGCGGTCATCCACTGGATGCCGCCCGCGCGGATCACGCTCTCGTGGCCGCCGCTGTCGAGATGCGCCATCTCGCCCTCGAGGATGAAGCTGACCGTCTCAAACCCGCGGTGCGGGTGCGGACCGAAGGGGAGGCCGGTGTTGCCGGGGCGATAGGTCTGGGGCCCGTGATGGTTGAGGAACAGGAACGGATCGACCTGCGGCAGGCCCGGCCCCGGCAGCGGACGCCGGGTGACGAGATCGGCGATGTCGTCGCGCTGGGCGGGGTATTGGCGGAGGAGCTGGCGCATCTCAGGAGGCCTCGCGGTCGGCGGCGGTGGGGCGCACGATGTCGGCGAGCAGGTCGTCTATACCGGCGACGAGGAAGTCGAGCGTGCGCTGGTCGGTCAGGCGACCGTCAGCGATCTTCTCGTGCACCGCGCCGACGACGGCCTGGGGACGCAGGACGACCCGCGCGCCGATCGAGGCCAGCGTCTCGTTCAGCTGGGCGTGTGCGCGGGCACCGCCGACTGCGCCCGGCGACGAGGTGAGCGTGAAGACCGGCTTGCCCGTCAGCGTTGCCTTGCCGTGCGGGCGCGAGGCCCAGTCGAGCGCGTTCTTCAGGACGCCGGACATGCCGTGGTTATATTCGGGGGACGCGATGACGATCCCGTCAGCCGCACCGATCGCCGCGCGTAAGGCCGCAACCGCTTCGGGCGGCGTGTCGGTATCGGCGTCCTGGTCGTAGAGCGGGACGTCGTTGAGCGGGAAGATCGCGAGCGAGGCCTTGTCGGCGACCGCCTCCCCAAGCGTGGCAAGGATCGCGCCGTTGTACGAGCTGCGACGCAGGCTTCCGGACAAAGCGAGTAGCACGGGAGAGGACATCGAATTTCCTTAGTTGAAGCGATAGCCGGAGATGGCGGTTTGCAGGACGCCTTCGCTATAGACCTGCGTGCCGGGCTGGTCGGACGCGGCGGCGGCGACCATCAGCGGCAGCAGATGCTCCTCGCGGGGGTGCGAGAGGCGGCCGGCGGGGGCTTCGGCCCAACGGCCAAGCGCTGCGGCGCGGGCGGTCGGGTCGGCCTCGACCGCAGCGGTGAGCCATTGGTCGAAGGCTTCGGACGGCGCGGTGAAGCCCGGGTCGCCATAACCGCGCATGTTGTGGAAGCTCATGCCCGAGCCGACGATCAGGACGCCCTCGTCGCGCAAGGAGGCGAGCGCGCGGCCGGCGGCGGCGTGAAGCGCGGGGTCGAGATCGCGATCGACCGACATCTCAACGACCGGGATGTCGGCGTCGGGGAACGCGACCTTCATCGGGATGAAGACGCCGTGATCCAGCCCGCGAGTCGGGTCAATGGTGGCGGTCAGGCCGGCACCGCGGAGCAGGTCGACGGCGCGCGCGGCCAGAGCGGGGTCGCCGGGCGAGTCGTAGCGGATCTCATAGGTATGCGCAGGGAAGCCGCCGTAATCGTAGACCAGCGGCGGGGTGGCGGCGCCGGTAAAGGCGAAACCGCGCGTTTCCCAGTGGCCGGAGACGACCAGGATCGCCTTGGGCTTTTCCGGCAGCGAGGCGGCGATCGACCGGAGATACGCCGCCATGCCGGTCCAGTTGCCCGCCGGGTCGTCCATGAAGAAGCAGGGCCCGCCACCGTGCGGGATGAACAGGGTCGGCTGGCGGGTGTTTGTCATTGTCTTGAGGTAGGCGGCGGCGGCGGTGATCGGAAGGGCGTGAATGGCAACGCTGCGTTGCCGGTTGGCGTGCGTATCAGGTCCAGTAGAGGATGCGCGCCTGCGGAAGCTTCGCGGCGATCTCGTCTTGGAAAAAGCTGCGGAGCGCGCGCATCGTGTCCGCATCGTAGACATATTTGACCGAGCCGAACTTGGTGCGCTTCTCGGTGCGGTTCGCCATGCTGAGATCGAGCGACGAGCCGGGATACCAGGTTTCGAGCACCGCCTTCGATCCCGGGGTATAGCGGTGCGTGATCAGCTCGATCGTCACGTCGGGGACGTCGGCGAGCACCCTGCCCGCCTCCGCCAGCAACGCGCCATACGCCTCGCGCCACCCCTCCGCGGCGATGATCGGCGCGACCGTCAGGCCGATCCTGTAGCCGGCATCCGCCATTCGGCGCAGCGCCACCAACCGCGCGGCGACGGGGCTCGTGCCGCCTTCGAAGCGGGCATAGGCGGCGGGGTTGATCGACGCGCGCATCCGGGTACGGCCGCGGTGGTCGAGATCCAGCAACGGTTCGACCGCATCGAACTTGGTGGTGAAGCGGAGTTGCACGTCGGCCTCCCACGCGCCGAAATGCGCGATCAGCGCGGACAGCGATCCGGTGACGTGCTCGATGCCGAGCGGATCGGTGTAGCAGGAGGCCTCGAACGTCGTCCCCTCATGTGCGCGCGCGGTCGAGCGCGAGGTCACGGTGCCCTGCCCCAGATGCGCCGGGAGTTCGGCAAGGATCTCGGGCAGGTTCGCGTAGACTCGCGTGATCGGCGGCCCCTTCAACGAGCCCGCGAGGTAGCAATAGCCGCAATGCGCCGGGCAACCCTCGGCGAGGTCGATCCGCCAGTCCGCGCTGGGGGCGATCGGCTGCAGCTTGCGCTTGGACGGCGGCGCGACGACCAGCGCGAGCGTCGCCTTGGCTTCGGCATAGGCACGGCGCGAGTCGTCGGGGAGGTCGAGCTTGAGGCGGTCGCTCGGCAACGTCGTGACGGGTACGCCCAGTGCGGTGGCGCGGGACATGATCTCGGCGCCGTGATCCCAGGTCAGCGCGGACGGGGTCGCCAGCAGGCGGCGGGGTTGCCAGAGTTTGGAGGAGCGCATCGGGGGACAACGCCGGCCACCGCCGATGCGTTGCCGCTATTTGACGGGGCGCTTCTCGAGCTTCCGCGCGAGCGTGCGGCGGTGCATGCCGAGGCGCCGCGCGGTCTCCGAGATATTGAAGTCGGTTTCGGCGAGCGTGGTGTGGATCCGCTCCCATTCGAGCGTCTTGATCGAGGTCGGGCGCTCGGACAGTTCGGTATCGACGCTGCCCTCGGTGCGATCGAACGCGGCCTCGATATCGTCGGTGTTCGAGGGTTTGACGAGATAGTGCGACGCGCCGAGCTTGATCGCCTCGACCGCGGTGGCGATGCTTGCAAAGCCGGTGAGGACGACGACGAGGATCTCGGGGTCGTGCGCGTGGAGCGTCTGCACGCAGACGAGGCCCGACGCGCCGCCGAGCTTCAGGTCGACCACCGCGTAGCGCGGCGTGCGCTCGGCGAGCTGCTCGACGAGTTCCTCGTGGCTGGCGGCCTGCATCACCTCATAGCCGCGGCGTTCGAACGAGCGGCGGAGCGTGCGGGCGAACGTCTCGTCATCCTCGACGATCGCGAGTAACTTGGCGTCCGTCACGAGAGCGCGATCGCGGAGAGCGGCATGCGGATCGTGACTTCCGCACCGCCGCCCTCGCAGTTCACGACGGACACGCCGCCGCCCAGCTTGCGCATGACGTTGACCGCCAGGAACAGGCCGAGACCGTGGCCGGGTTCGCGCTTGCTCGACTGATAAGGCTTGCCGAAGCTCGCGAGCCGCTCCCGGCTGAAACCGGGCCCGCGGTCGCGGACGATCAGCGCGAGATTGCCGTCGCTGCGTTCGCCGCGGAACGCGACCCAGTGCGGCGAGGCTTCGGCGGCATTGTCGAGCACGTTGGCGATCACCTGTTTGAGTGCGGGGTCGGAGACGACCTGCGGATCGTCGCCGACCCGCGTGGTATAGTCGAAATCGACCGAAGGGTGCACCGCGCGCCACTCGTCGACGATCGCGTCGAGAAACTGGTGGAGCGGCATGATCTCGGGCGCCTCGCCGCGCGCCTCGCCCGCGGACAGCAGGATGCCGGTGACGATCGCCTTGCAGCGCTGGACCTCGGATTGCATCTCGACGATCTCGGCCTGGAGATCGGCGTCCTGCGCGAGCGTCGGCATGCGGCGCCAGTCCGCGAGGATGACCGCAATCGAGGCGAGCGGCGTGCCAAGCTCATGCGCGGCGCCCGACGCGAGCAGGCCCATGCGGACGATATGATCCTCCTCCGCGGCCTGCTGGCGCAGATCGGCGAGCCGCGTATCGCGCGCGCGCAGATTGCCCGTGATGCGGGTCATGAACAGCATTAGCAGCGTCGCGATCAGCATGAAGCAGAGCAGCGAGCCGATCGTGTAGAGGATGAAATACTCGCCGCTATAGTTGGGCGGCAGGATCAGCGGGTGGTAGTAGAGCGTCAGCACCCCGAAACAGCCCGCGGTGACCGCGACGATCGCCCAGCTCGACCAGCGATCGAGCAGGACTGCGCCGAGCACGACGTGGAGCAGATAGAGCGAGATAAACGGGTTGGTCGCGCCACCGGCGAGATAGAGCTGCGTCGACAACAGCCCGACGTCGAACAGCAATGCGAGCAGCAGCTGGATATTGGCACCCTTGCGCCAGCCGTACAGCGGCATGCTGGCGAGGTTCAGGCCGACGGCAGCGGCGAGCGCGGCCATCATCGGCACGAGCGGGAGATCGAAGCCGAGCCCGAAGCGCGCGAAGAGGATCGTGACGAACTGGCCCGCCACCGCGATCCAGCGCAGCGTCACGAGCTGGCGCATGTTCGCATTGCCGGTCGCGTCGGTGCGCGCGGTGGCGATCGCCAGCCAGCGTTGCCAGCCTTGGCGCGCGCCCGCCGAGGTCATGCGTCGATCGCCCCGCGCCGCTTGCGCGCATCCTGACGGACGAACACGACGAACGCGACGATCGTCATCGCGGCGAGCGCGAACCAGGTCAGCATGTAGACGAGGTGGTTGTTCGGGAAGGCGATGATCGTCTGGCCACCGACCGGGGCGGCGGTGCCCGACTTGTCCGCGTCGACGAAATAGGGCGCGACGTTGGTCAGGCCGCGGGCTGCAGCGATCGCGGCGACGTCTCGCGAATACCATTTGCCGGTGGCGGGGTCGTTGCTGCGGAGAAAACCACCGCCCGGCTCGGTGATGCGGAGATACCCGGTGATCGTGACCGGGCCGCTGGGCTTGGCGTGCGCTGCGCGCTGCTCGGGCGAGACATAGCCGCGGTTGACGAGGACGGTGAAGCCTTGCGCCGTGCGTAGAGGCGTGACGACCCAGTAGCCGCTGCCTAGCGCCGTGGCGGCGCGGACCAGAGTCTCGCGCGTGTTGTCGAGCGTCCCGTCGAGCCGGATGCGGCGATAGGCATCGCTGGGGGCGGTGATGGTGCCCCAGGAGGCGGGGCCCGGTGGGGGCGTAGGCGCGGCATGCGCGCGCGCCGCGACCTGTTCGATCAGGTTGAGCTTCCAGGCGCGGCGCTCGATCTGCCAGATGCCGAGCGCCATGAACCCGGCGAACAGCAGCAGCGCGACCAGGCCTGCGACATAGACGGCAGGGCCCGGTCGCGTGCTCATCACATGTCTGCCGCGGCCTGCATCGGCATCATGTTCGTGTTCATGTGGTACATCACCCAGATCGATCCGCTAAGCGTGATGACGACGAGGATGATCGTGAAGATCAGCGCCATCATCGTCCAGCCACCCTCCGACTTGCCGCTCATGTGCAGGAAGTAGATCATGTGGACGATGATCTGCGCGACCGCGAACACCATCA
>Ga0308164_10005359_pt1 | contig 10371 bp, 7 predicted proteins | sample PhyTR2_FD_201031 | JGI IMG/M metagenome (GOLD analysis project Ga0308164, IMG submission 201031) | Phyllosphere microbial communities from UC Gill Tract Community Farm, Albany, California, United States - DLSLT.R2 | ecosystem: Host-associated > Plants > Phyllosphere > Unclassified | place: USA... | reverse complement strand
ATTTGCTCGGAAACCGCCCACGTCGAAACCGACGAATGCGGCGCGCCGGAGTTTTTCTCCAATGGCTCCAAGCTGCTCATCGCCCGCACCGAAAACGGCAAACTGACCCCAGAGTCGATCCGCGAGGTCGCCCTCAAGCGCCAGGACATCCACTACCCCAAACCCCGCGTAGTCACCCTGACCCAAGCCACCGAAGTCGGTAGCGTGTACACCCCCGAAGAAATCCGCGCCATCAGCGCCACCTGCAAGGAGCTGGGCCTGAACCTGCACATGGACGGCGCGCGTTTCTCCAACGCCTGTGCGTTCCTTGGCTGCTCGCCGGCCGACCTGACCTGGAAAGCCGGGGTGGACGTGCTGTGCTTTGGCGGCACCAAAAACGGCATGGCCGTGGGCGAGGCGATCCTGTTCTTCAACCACAAGCTGGCCGAAGACTTCGACTATCGCTGCAAACAGGCCGGCCAACTGGCCTCGAAGATGCGCTTCCTCTCCGCACCTTGGGTAGGCCTGCTGGAAAACGACGCCTGGCTCAAGCACGCCCGCCACGCCAACCACTGCGCGCAGTTGCTGAGCAGCCTGGTGGCGGATATTCCCGGCGTGGAGCTGATGTTCCCGGTGCAGGCCAACGGCGTGTTCCTGCAACTGTCGGAACCGGCCATCGCCGCGCTGACAGCCAAGGGCTGGCGCTTCTACACCTTCATCGGCAAAGGTGGGGCGCGCTTCATGTGCGCGTGGGATACCGAAGAAGAACGCGTAAGGGAACTGGCCGCGGATATCCGCGAAGTGATGAACGCCTGAGACGGGCGAATAGTGGCGCTGCGCCGAGACTGTTATTTGTTATTTCCGACAGCAACGCAGCGAGCTTTCATTGACTAGCCTCTTGGAACCCGCAAGGAAATCGCCGCTGCAGCGGCTGCCCTCGCGGGTACTACCACCCGCCGAACAATCGGCTGGAAACGGAAATCCAGAAGAGGTTTGAATCATGGAATATCAAAGCACCGGCAATACCCTGAAAAGCGACGGCACTGTCACCACCACCGTTATCGACTGGGACGAGTTCAGAAAAACCGCCCAAATCGGCGACACTATCCGCGAGCCGTCGAGGACGCTGCGGATCTATGACAAAGTCTATGAATTGACAGCTTCAGGCCAGCACTTCGTCGTACACATCTACGCTCAATAACCGTTAACCTTCGCGCATTCCCACGCACTGCGTGGGGATGCCGGGGCTGCGAGCTGGCTGGCAGGCACGTTCATTCGAGCGATCAGTACTCGATACGCACATCGCCCTTCGGCACACTGCAGCACGACAGGATGTAGCCTTCGGCTTCATCATCCTCGGTGATCCCACCGTTGTGCTCCATCTCCACTTCCCCACCCAGCTTCAGCACCTTGCACGTGCCGCAGATGCCCATGCCGCAGGCTTTGGGGATCATCAGGCCAAGCTTGGCGGCGGCGGCATGGACGGTTTCGCCCGGCGCCACGCGGATGCTCTTGCCCGAGGTAATGAACTCCACCTGGTGCAGGTCCGCCAGGTCGACTTCCGGCGCGTCGGCGGCTTGTTCGGCTTGCTCCACCGCATCGGCGCGGGCTTCGGGCGGCGTGGCGCCGAAGGATTCCTCGTGGTAGCGCGTCATGTCGAAACCGGCGGCTTCCAGCAGGCGCTTCACGGCGGTCATGTAGGGCGTTGGGCCGCAGCAGAACACTTCGCGCTCCAGGAAGTCGGGCACCATCAGTTCGAGCATCTTGTGGTTCAGGTAACCGCGGTAACCGGCCCATGGTTCGCCCAGGCCATGTTTTTCGCAGATCAAGTGCAGGCTGAAGTTATCGATCCGCGACGCCATGTGCTCCAGCTCGCGGTGGTAGATGATGTCTTTAGGCGAGCGGGCACTGTGGACAAAGGTCATGTCGACATTGGCATTGGTGTCGTAGAACCAGCGCGCCATCGACATCACTGGCGTAATCCCCACGCCGCCGCTGAGGTACAGCACTTTCGGACTGGGGAAGTCGATGGCGTTGAACAGCCCCACCGGTCCGTGCACCGCCAGCTCCTGGCCTTCATGCAAAGTGTCGTGCAACCAGTTGGACACCTTGCCGCCAGGCACGCGCTTGATGGTCACCGAGAAGCTGTAGGGCACCGATGGCGAGCTGGAAATGGTGTAGGAGCGCATGATCGGCTGCCCGTCGATTTCCAGCTCCAGAGTCACGAATTGCCCTGGTTTGAAAAAGAACAGGATCGGCTGGTCGGCCATAAAGCAAAAGGTGCGCACATCCCAGGTTTCCTGGATGACTTTGACGCAACGGACGATGTGCCGACCATTGGCCCAGGTCTGGGTGGTTACCGGGTTCAGGAAGCTGTTGGACATGCTGGTTCTCCAGGGCCGACTGCCGGCCTTCATGGGAGCGATAATGGAGGCGCCGACGACGAATGACTTTTCTATCTGCGACATTCACATACTTATGGCGACCAGCCCCTTAGGGCAAGGCCAGAACAAGCACCAAGGCGTCGGAAACGGATTCGGCCATGTCGCCCATGGATAAGGATCTTCCCTCGCCCAGTCGCACACTCCACCGCAAATGAAACCACTTTGTTCAGCCTTGCGCAGCACACCGTAATAGCCACTTTTCGACGGCCACACCGCATGGCCATGAGGATCAAACGATGGACGTCACCGCAACCCTGAGCCTGGGCGATCCGCTGGAACCCGCACGCAAGGCTACCGCAGAAATGCTGCAAACCCGCGAGCGCACGTTTTCGCTGCCGCAGCCGTTCTACAGCGACGAGCGGCTGTTCGAAATCGACATGCAGGAGATCTTCCACAAGGAATGGCTGATCGCCGGCATGACCGCCGAAATTCCGACCAAGGGCAATTTCCTGACCCTGCAGATCGGCAAGAATCCGATCATCGTGGTGCGTGGCGCCGAAGGCAAAGTGCATGCGTTCCATAACGTCTGCCGCCACCGTGGCTCGCGCCTGTGCACTGCGGAAAGAGGCAAGGTCGCCAAGCTGGTGTGCGGCTACCACCAGTGGACCTACGAACTGGACGGCCGCCTGCTGTTCGCCGGCACCGAAATGGGCGCCGACTTCGACATGAAGCAGTACGGCCTCAAGCCCGTGCACGTGAAGATCGCCGGTGGCTACATCTTTATCAGCCTGGCGGAAAACCCGCCGGCCATGGACAACTTCCTGAATACGCTCGCCCATTACATGGAACCGTATGACATGGAAAACACCAAGGTGGCGGTGCAGACCACCTTGATGGAGAAAGCCAACTGGAAGCTGGTGCTGGAAAACAATCGCGAGTGCTACCACTGCGGCGGCTCGCACCCTGAGTTGCTGAAAACCTTGCTGGAATGGGACGACGTGACCGACCCGCGCGCCGACCAGGCCTTCAAGGACCACGTGGCCGCCAGCGCCGCCGCCTGGGAAGCCGAGAAAATCCCTTACGCCCACGCCAGCTTCGGCCTGCGCAACCGTATCGTGCGCATGCCGCTGCTCAAGGGCACCGTGTCCATGACCATGGACGGCCAGGTTGGCTGCAAGAAGCTCATGGGCCGCATCCAGAACCCCGACCTCGGCTCGATGCGCATCCTGCACCTGCCGCACGCGTGGAACCACTGCATGGGCGACCATATCATCGTGTTCACCGTGTGGCCGATCAGCGCCCAGGAAACCATGGTCACCACCAAGTGGCTGGTGCACAAGGACGCCGTCGAAGGCGTGGACTACGACGTGCAGCGCATGCGCGAAGTGTGGGATGCCACCAACGACCAGGACCGCCGCCTGGCCGAGGAAAACCAGCGCGGTATCAACTCCACGGCCTATCAGCCAGGGCCTTACTCCAAGACCTATGAGTTTGGCGTGGTGAACTTCATCGATTGGTACAGCGAGCGCATGCTGAGCAACCTCGGGGCCGAACCGGCGCCGTACCTGAAAGGCGTTGCCGTTCACGAGTAAGCGGTACCTGCGGGCGGGAGAAGCCGGCAGGCTTCTCCTGCTTGCGCGTCTGTGCCTGCCGTGGCGCAGGTGATTCCACCGCAACGCTCCTAGAATCGCTGCGAAGGCGGGACGCCCCCCTCGAACGCGCCTCCCGCCGCCGTGAGGCTGACCCTGCGAATTTCCTCGGCTATTCCCAGCGGTTTCGTTGCCAGTCCTCCCCCCCCAAGAATATTCATCGGCCCTCGCCGCGCCGCGGACAGTGCTGCCTGCATCTGGCGAAACTGGCCATAGGCCGTGCTGAATTTCTGGCCCGCATCGAACAGGCGCGTGGCGCCGGAAAGGATGGACAAGCCGGTTCCCGCCCAACTGACTTCCACGCCGCCTCTTAAGCCCGACAGTTGCATCTGCTGGCCGACGATGGTGGTGGGAGAGCCCAGCATGCTCAGGGTGGTCGAGAGCTGGTTCAAGGGGGGCATGAATGGCTTGTTGGCGGCGGCTATCGTGGCAGATAGCGCCGTCCCCGCGGCGGTCACCGTCGCTACCGCAGTGGAAGCACTGACAGCCGAGCTGACCGTAGGCGACGCGACAGCCGTCGCGACCTGCAAAGCCGGCATCAAACCATTCGCCACGGTCGTTGCGGTCTGAACTGCAATCTGAGCCGCCACCGAAGCCCAAACCGCCATGCCAATCGTCAGCACGTTCACCGCAATCAACACGCTATGAAAAATGATCGAGAGCAACGGCGAGCCCCAACTGATCGCCCTGCCGGTAGGGTCGGTAAAATTGATCGGGTCGCCCTCGCAATAGGCATAGGCATTGAGCCCCCCGGCACCAAACGGGCTAAGCAGGTCCGGGCTATGGAACCGCCGCAGCACCGGGTTGTAGACCCGGTGCCCATTGCCCAGGTGATACCAGCCGGTCGCCGTTTCGCGCAGCTGGCCGTTGAAGCCCATGGCGGTGGCCCGATCGCCAGCAGGCGCACGGCCACCGTAAGCCTCGTGCGCGAATGGCAGGACCCTGCCTTCCTGCAGCTGCGAAAGCGGCGTGTTGTGGGCGTCGGTTGCGAATAGAAGAGTAGACATGACGGACCCTCAAAGGCCCGACTTTATCTGAACGCCGAAGCGAGCAGACCTGATAGAACAGCCAGGTTGACGAGCCGAGGAACTGCGCCTCAGCGCACCACCCCCTCCTCCACCAGCAGCTTCAATATCGCCGCCGCGCCTTCCTCGGCACTTACCCCCTTGAGCACCTGCCCGCCGCCACCACTGGCCTTGGCCGTGGCGGCTTTCATGCGGTCGGCGCCGCTCTTCGCCTTGATCACCTTGAGGCGCTTGGGCCGCGGCTTGGCCGCTTGCAGGGCGGCGCTGGCGAAGAGTTCGTCTTCGACGATTTCCACCTCATCCACGTCGAAGGTGCCGCGCTGGGCCGGGCCATAAGCACTCTGGCGCGGCTTGGGGGCGGCGTTGTCGACGGTGGCGAGCATCGGCAGGCGCACCTTGAGCCGCCGGCGCTGGCCGCGCGGCAAGGCTTGCAGCACGTGGGCCACGCCATTGCTGATGGATTCCACTTCGGCGAGGCCGACGATTACCGGCCAGCCCAACTTCTCGGCGAGCAGGAACGGCAGCATGCCCGAGCCTTCGCCGGTTTCCGCCTGGGAGCCGGTGAGCACAACTTGGGCGCCGGCATCGCGCAGGTAGTCGGCCAGCGCCGGCAAGGCATCGCTGCCCGCCGGGTTTTCCAGGACGTGCAAGCTGTCCAGGCCCATGCCCATGTAGGCGCGCAGGGCCGGTTCGTTGGCGTCGCCGGCGTGCAGCACGCGCAGCTCGCCGCCGGCCAGTTGAAGGCCCAACTCGACCGCGCGGGAATCCTGCTCGGCGCGGCGGGCGCGGCCGGAGGTGGGGTGGGCGCCCACCGAAACCAGGCTGATGACCTTGGTGTTCATGATGGTGTCCTCAGGCGGCATCGCGCTTGGCTTCGTTACGGTAAGCCGCCATGGCGGCGATCAGGGCCTGGAGGATCGCGGCGCTTTCGCCGATCACCGACAGGTCGGCACGCTTGATCATGTCGCAGCCGGCATCGAGGTTGATGGCGATCACCTTGTCGCAGGCGCCAATGCCCTGCAAATGCTGGATCGCCCCGCTGATGCCCACCGCCACGTAGACCCGGGCCGTGACCCAGGTGCCGCTGGCGCCGACCTGGCGGTCGCGGCCCATGAAGCCATCGTCCACGGCCACCCGCGAGGCGCCTTCGGTGGCGCCCAGCGCGGCAGCGGTGCGGTGGAACAGTTCCCAGTCCTTGACGCCGTTGCCGCCGGAGAAGATGAACTCGGCTTCGGCCATGGGAATGGCCGCCGGGTCCACGGCGACGGCGCCGAGGTCTTCGATGCGCGGCAAGCTGCGCGCCACGGCTGTGGATAACTGCACGGGTAGCGCCTCATGCCGGGTTTCATCCACAGGCTCGGCGCACTCGGCGGCAGCGAGAATCAAGCGTGGCAGGGCGCGGGCGATATCCTGCTGGCCGGCACCGGCGCGGCCGATGCATTCGCCGTCCTTGATTTGCCACACGCGGGTGGCCGGGCGCTCGCCCAGGCTGGCGGCGAAACGCCGGCCCAGTTCGCCACCGCCGCTGCGACTGTCGGGTACCAACCAATGGCGCGGGTCGAACTGGTTATCCACAGCCCGCAGGCCGTGCACCCGTTGTTCCGGTGCATAACCTTCGAATTCGCCGCCATCGAGCACCAGCAGGCGATCGACGCCGGCGGTGTCGAAGGCGCTTTCCTTGTGCTCGCCGAAGACGATGGCCAATACCGCGCCATCGCTGCCCGCCAGGCGATGGGCCAGGCCCAGCACGTCGCGGTCGTGGCTGCTCAGGCGGCCGCCGACCATGTCCGGGACCACGGCCACGTAGAACGCCGGCTCGGCCACGCGATGCAGCGGCAGGTGCACTTCCACGGCCGCGCCGCGCTTGCTGCCACCGCCCTGCTGGGCGCCGCTGCGGTCGATGCGCTTGACGCCGTTGGGGCCAATGAAGGCGCCCACATGGGGATTCTTGCGGATCACGCCATTGGGCCCCATCCAGCTGCCTTGCACCGGTTGCATGGCGGCATGCAGTGGGTGCAGGCGGTTGCGGACGATCCATTCGGCCCGCGGGTCACGACGGATGATGGCGCTCATCAATGCACCTCCGCTGGGGCTTCACGTTTGGCGGGGGCCGGCTTGCTGGCCAGCACTTCTTCGACCAAGGCGTCGGCCACCAGCTCGGCGATGTCCTTGATCAGCGGTCGTGGTTCGACCACACCTTCGAGCATGGCAGTGCACTGCGGGCAACCCACGGCCACCAGTTCGGCCTGGGTTTCGCGGATATCGTCCATGCGCATGTCGGGGATGCGCTGCTTGCCGGGAATGTCGGTGATCGGCGCACCGCCGCCACCGCCGCAGCACCGGGAACGGAAGCCCGAGCGCTGCATTTCCTTGACCTCGATGCCCAGTGCCTTGAGTACGTCGCGGGGCGCCTGGTATTCGCCGTTGTAGCGGCCGAGGTAGCAGGGGTCGTGGTAGGTGACGCTGCCGCCCTTGTGCTGGCCGAGGTGCAGTTGGCCGCCGGTGACCAGTTCGGCCATGAAGGTGCTGTGGTGCAGCACTTCATAGTTGCCGCCCAAGGCGCCGTATTCGTTTTTCAGTACGTGGAAGCTGTGCGGGTCGCAGGTGACGATGCGCTTGAAGCGGTATTTGTCCAGGGTCTGGATATTGCGCTTGGCCAGCCGCTGGAAGGTCGCTTCGTCACCCAGGCGACGGGCCACGTCGCCGCTGTCGCGCTCTTCCAGGCCGAGTACGGCAAAGTTGACCTTGGCCGCCCGCAGCACTTTGACGAAAGCGCGCAGGGTACGCTGGTTGCGCATGTCAAAGGCGCCATCGCCCACCCAGAACAGCACGTCGGCAGTGGGTTTGTCGGCCATCAGGCTGAGGTTCAGGTCGGCGGCCCAGTTCATCCGGCCGCCGGGGTTGAAGCCGCCGGGGTTGTCGGTGGCGATCAGGTTGTCCAGCACTTCGGCGCCCTTGTTCGGCGTCGCGCCCTTTTCCAGGGTGAGATGGCGGCGCATGTCGACGATGGCGTCTACGTGCTCGATCATCATCGGGCACTCTTCCACGCACGCGCGGCAGGTGGTGCACGACCATAGGGTTTCGGCGTCCACCAGGCCGTTGACGATGGGCTGGTGCGGGTTGCCGGCATGCTCGCCGATCGGTTTGCCAGGATAGGGGCTGCCCGCGAATTTGGCATCGGTGCCACCGGCCAGGCCAACGACCATGTCCTGGATCAGCTTCTTGGGATTCAGCGGCTGGCCGGCGGCGAACGCCGGGCACGCGGCTTCGCATTTACCGCACTGCACGCAGGCGTCGAAGCCGAGCAGCTGGTTCCAGGTGAAGTCCTCGGGTTTTTCCACGCCCAGGGGGGCGCTCTTGTCGTCCAGGTTCAGCGGCTTGAGGCCCGTGGAGCGGCCGCCATTGAAGCGTTCGGCGCGGCGGTGCCAGGCCAGGTGCAGGGCACCGGCGAAGGCGTGCTTCATGGGCCCGCCCCAGGTCATGCCGAAAAACAGCTCGGACACGCCCCACAGCACACCGATGCCGAGGATCACGGCCAGTATCCAGCCGCCGAAGTTCTCCGGCAGGATGCCGGCCACTGGCAGGGTGACCAAAAAGAACGACGCCGAGAACGCCAGCAGGCTTTTCGGCAGGCGCATCCACGGCCCTTTGGACAGGCGGCTCGGCGGGTTGCGGCGGCGCAGGTAGACGAAAATGGCGCCGACGAACATTACCGCCGTCATCAGCAGCAAGGCGTAGCCCAGGAAGCGGTTATGCAGGCCAAAACCGTGCACCAGAATCGCCAGGACAATCGACGCCACCGCACCGCCGGCCGTGGCCACGTGAGTGTTGGCGATGTATTTGTCGCGGGCGACCACATGGTGCAGGTCGACCATGTAGCGCTTGGGCATGGCCAGCAGGCCGCCCAGCAGGTCGACCTGGGATGCGCGCCCCTGGCGCCACATCCGCACCCGCCGCAACGCGCCCAAGGCGGCAAGGCCCAAGGCGACGAAGAGCAGGATCGGCAGAAGGGTGTTCAACATGGTGCTGGCTCCCAAAGACTGGTGGGTCCTGGATGAATAAAGCGTGGCATCTCGAATTGCGCGTACTGTGCCGGGCTGCTACCGCCTGGCTAGAGCCCCCCGCGGACTGGGGTAGGAGCTGGCTTGCCTGCGAGCTTTTAACGGTGGCATGGCCACCGAAGAGCTCGCAGGCAAGCCAGCTCCTACCCCAGCCCGTGCGAGGCTTCAGCCCTGTGGCCAGCCGCGACGTCCCGGTCTGTGCAAGGCACAAGACCTATGGGCAAACGCGCTGGCCCTGGCAGCAACGAACGGCTTAGAAGTCCTTGCACAACCGCAGCGCGTCGTAGATCGCCGCATGGGTGTTGCGCTGGGCCACGCAGTCGCCGATGCGGAACAGCAGGTAGCCATCGCCGGTGCTGCTCAGCGACGGTTGCGGCTGGATCGCGAACAGGGCGTCGATGTCGATCTGGCCCTTGTTTCGCGAACCCTCCTTGAGCCCGTAATACAGCACTTCATCAGGCCGCACGCCGTTCTCGACCACCACTTGGTCGACCACCCGCTCCTCTTTGGCGCCGGTGTATTCGTTCTCCAGCACCGCCACCAGCTTGTCGCCCTCGGGGTAGACCTTTTCCAGCATCAGGTCGCCGGTCATGATCACTTCTTTCGGGTACATGCTGCGGTAGTAGGTGGGGAACGAGGTCCCGCCAATGGCGACGCCCGGCTTGATGTCGTCGGTGACGATTTCCACCTGGCTGCCCTTGTCGGCGAGGAAGTCGGCCACCGACATGCCGGTGAATTCGCAGATGGTGTCGTACACCAGCACGTTCTTGCCTGGCGCGACCTTGCCGTCGAGCACGTCCCAGCTGCTGACCACCAGGCCTTCAGCCGCGCCCCAGTGTTCGTTCTGTTCCAGGAACGGATGACCACCGACCGCCAGCACCACCACATCCGGACGCAGGTCCATGATGGTCGCGATATCCGCGGCCGTGCCGAGGCGCAGGTCGACCTTCAAGCGCGCCAGCTCCAGCTGGAACCAGCGGGTAATGCCGGCGATCTGGTCGCGTTGTGGCGCTTTCGAGGCGGTGGTGATCTGCCCGCCGATAAACTCTTTCTTCTCGAACAGGGTCACGTCGTGGCCGCGTTCGGCCGACACTCGCGCCGCTTCCATACCGGCCGGGCCGGCACCGACGATCACCACCTTGCGCTTGACGCCAGTGCTCTTCTCGATGATGTGCGGCACGCCCATGTATTCACGGGAAGTGGCGGCGTTCTGGATGCACAGCACGTCCAGCCCCTGGTACTGGCGGTCGATGCAATAGTTGGCGCCCACGCA
>Ga0308164_10005356_pt1 | contig 10373 bp, 6 predicted proteins | sample PhyTR2_FD_201031 | JGI IMG/M metagenome (GOLD analysis project Ga0308164, IMG submission 201031) | Phyllosphere microbial communities from UC Gill Tract Community Farm, Albany, California, United States - DLSLT.R2 | ecosystem: Host-associated > Plants > Phyllosphere > Unclassified | place: USA... | reverse complement strand
CCGGGCCGATCCGGGAGGCGACGGGCAGCATCCGCGAGGCAGTCGGTCAGACGCGCGAGATGCTGACCCGCGCCAACGAGGCCGGCGCACGCTATCAGACGGCGCTGGAGACGATCTCGGGCAGCATGGAGCGGACGGGGAGCTCGGCCGCTGAGGCGTGGGAGAGCTACCGTATCCGCTTCGATGGTGTCGACGAGGCGCTGGGTCGGGCGCTCGACCAAATTAAGTCGGCGTCGGCCGAACATGCCACAACGCTCAATGGAGAAGTGGGCAGGATGGACAAAACGCTGGCAGATGCGGTCGATCGGCTCGGTGCCGCGCTAGAGCCATTGTCGGATTATGCCGCAGCGCTCGACGATGTGCGCGGGCGTTTCCAGGCGGCCGCTGAATGAGCGGCGCACGCGGCGTCCGCCGGTCGCGCGGTGATGAGGAAGAGGAAAGCTATTTCGTGTCGATGGCCGATATGATGGTCGGCCTGCTGTTCGTGTTCATCATTCTCCTGCTCTACTTCGCGCTGCAATTTCAGCAAAAGAGCAAGGCGTTGACCGACGCGGGCGAGACACGCGCGCAAATTCTGCGTGCGATCAAGACGCGGCTCGATCAGCAACATCTCGACGTTCAGATCGACACGGTGACCGGCGTTTTACGGCTGCCGGCGGCCATCCTATTCGCCAAGGGCAATTACGAGCTTTCGGCCGAAGGGCAGCAGGCGGTCGGTACGGTCGCCCAGGCGATGGCGGCGGTGCTGCCGTGTTACACATGGCCGCGGCCTGCGCGCGGTTGCGCTGGCAGCCCGCACACAATCGACGCGATCTTCGTCGAGGGCCATACCGACGTCGATGCGCTGAACGGCGCAGGGCCCATTTCAGACAACATGGACCTCTCGGCACTACGTGCAACCAATACCTTTCGCGCGATCCGTACCGCTGCGCCGACCCTGCTCGCGATGCGCAACCTGCCGGCCGGCGATCCGCAATCGAGTCCGATCCTGTCGGTATCAGGCTATGGTGCCGATCGCCCCGTGCCGGGCAATGGGGGGAACGACGAGGCAGCAAAGGCGCGCAATCGGCGCATCGACCTGCGCTTTCTGATGGAAACACCGCGTGCCGACGGGCTCGCCGGCCTGTTGACTGACGGCCGATGAGCGGGCTGCGCGAAACGGCCGAGCGCATCGCGGGCATGGGCCGCTTGCCCGCGCGCCGCCACGACCAGACGCTCGCGATCGAGAAGGCTGCGGCGCGGCTGGGCGACCGATCGGGCGGGAAACTTCACGACGCAGAACCGTGGGATGACTTCCTACGTCGGATCGGAGTGATCGCGTGAATCCGGCTGAGCTGCGGCTGCGCGACCTACGCCGGCTGGTGCGCGATATGTGGGACGATCCTCGCTGCGATGGCGTGGCATCGGCAGCGCTCGATGCGGCGATCGGGGTGGATTTGAAGAGCTGTGACCGTGCCGTGATTGCGGGCTATCTCGACCATTTTCCGACCAACCATCCGGCTTTCGAGCGGCTGACGCGAGCGAGCTCGCTCGCTGCGAACCGCCGCGACTGGCCGTGGCGCGAACGGGGGCAGAGATGGCGATTGTGGGACCGAGAGGCAGGACCTGCGCGGCTGGCGAAGGCGCTGCTGGAAAGCGACGACCCCGCCGCGTTGCTGCGCGAGGCTGGACTGGACGGAGATTTGGCCGAAGGCGAGTTCGTGGCCGAAGCGCTGGAGGATGCTTGCGAGCAAGCCGGCGCTGCGACGGGCGCTCGTGCGGTTGCGTTGGGCGAGCGGCTTATCGCACTGTTCGGACAACTCAGCGTTCGTGATGTGGACGTCGCGCTTGTGGATGGTCTGCTCCGGCCTTGGTCGAGCGCCTCGCCGCCCGATAGCCACAAGCGAAAGCTCGGGACGTTCTTGACGTCCCGACTTGGTGATCCCCGTATGGAGAAGGCTCGCTGGTCGACCGTCGCGGACCAGTCGCTCATCACGATCCTCCGGCGATGGCTCACCGAAGCCGCCGTTCGGGCATTCTTTAGCATCGTCGGCCGCACTGCGGAGCGTAAAGACCAGTGGGCGGCCCGTGAAGCCTTCTGGCTCGGCTATCTTGATGCGGGAGCCGTGAACGACGGCTGGTTCGCCTTTGGTAGGCGGGCCGAGCAGCTGGCGGGCACGCTCGCCAAAGAGGAATCGCTGCAATTTGGGCGCGTGACGGGTGGGGCAGACCCGAGCCACAGCGCTCTGATTATGTCGATCGGTGACGTGCGGATTGCGGAGTGGAGCCATAACGGATCGTGCCGCTTCTGGCCCACCAGTCAAAAACGCGCACCCATCCCCTATCGGCGCGAATATGATGGAAATGCGCTTAGAATGATGACCGGAGGCTCCGGCTTCGATCGCATTTCGCATACTAGCGGTTGGCAGCCGAAGTTCGCCCGCAAGATCTACGCTGCAACGGGCGTCCCGCACCCGGTATATGGACGGGGCTGACAAGTGACCACCGCCTTCGAGACAAGCTCCGACCACCGCCTCGTCTTGGTAAGAGAGACGCCCGCTCGTCTCGGATTCGGCAAGCCGACAAGCGCGCGCGTTCCGTTGGACGCGTGGTCGATGGAGCGACCTGCCGCCGCGTCGGCTGGGGTCGCGCGGTTGCTGGCGGCGCTTGGCGACGACGAGCGCGCGCGCGACGGGGCGCCGCTGATCGCCGCCGATGCGGACGGCGCGACGTTGCACCCCGTGCTGGTGGCGCGGTTGAGTGATGCCGAGGCGATCGGTCTGGCGCTGCCGCCAGCGACGCGGCTGACGTTGTCGCTGCGATCAAGCGGGCTGATCACGCGGCCGGACTTTCGTATAGACGCGCGCTGGACCAAGCCCGGCGGCGTGCCGGTACGAGCCACCGTCAGCGGTGCGACGCTGCGGCATGAAGGTCGTGACTGGCGTGTGCCGGAGCCGCTATTCTCGACGCTGGCCGAGGTCGCGGCCGTCAACGCCGCGCCCGACGAAGCCGCGCGCCAGGCGGCGCTTTCGCGGTTAAAACGGGCGATCGGGGACGATGTCGGTGGGCAGATTGCGCCCGATGGGCAGATCGAGCGCCTGCGGCTGTCCTACGCTTCGGGCTTTTCGCTCGCACTACGGGCGTCGGCGGCGGGGTTCGATTTCGATCCGGTGCTGTTCGGGCGCGAACGGCTCGACGCCGCCGAGGACGGCGCGGTGCTCGATGAGGGCGACGACGGCCTGTTGCCGCCCGCGCTCGCGACCGGTTTCGTGCGTCGTTTCCGACAGAGCGATGGCGCGCGGCGCGCCTATCTTCTGGATGACGGTTCGCTGCTGTTCCTCGATCCTGAACTGACGCGCGCAATGGGCGTGGTACGGCAGGCGCAGCGCGGGACGCCGGAGCAGCGCCGCGCCTTCGCCCGCGCGCCGCAACGCGCTATCGCCGACGCGCTGGGCGATGAGAATGCTGGCCCTGGGTTGTTCATCGAGACGCAGCAATTCTCCGAGCGGGTGGCGGGTGTCGACATATGGCGAAAGCCCGTACTGCCATGGATCAAGCCCGAGCCCGAAAGCTGGCTGCCCGAGCGCTTCGGCCTTAGTATCGGGGAAGGTGCCGATGCGCGCACGCTCGAAATCGCACCTGACCAGGTCGAACGTGTGCAGGCCGCGGCACAGCAGGCGGTGCGAGACAATCAGTCGAGCTTCACCTTCGCGGGTGAGGAAGTGCCTGCAACGCAGGCGACGCTGGCCGCGCTGGACAGTCTAGTTGCATTGGTCGACGCCGCATCGGCACCCCGAGCGGACAAAGAGGACGCAGCCCCGCCAGCGCTTGCGGGACGCTATTTCCTTCAAGTGCGCGACAATCTGGACGACGTCGGTTACGCCCCGCTCGTGCCGCCAGCGCTGGCGAGATTTGCCCCGCCTCCGGACATGCCAATTGCGCTCGCCACGACGCCGAAGCCCCATCAAGAAGACGGCTTCCGCTGGCTGGTAGGCTGCTACCTTGCGGGGCTGCCGGGTGCGTTGCTCGCTGATGATATGGGACTGGGCAAGACGTTCCAGGCGCTGGCATTCCTCGCCTGGCTGCGCGGCCAGGAACCGCACCCCAGGCCGGTTCTGATCGTCGCCCCGACCGGGCTGCTCGCCACTTGGCGCGCCGAGATCGAACGACACCTCGCTCCCGATGCGCTTGGCCGCGTGGTTGGTGCCTATGGCAAGGGACTGTCGGCGATGCGTGACGGGCCGGGAAGCGACATCGAACTGGGAGACAGTCGTATCGATGTTGAGGTTCTGGGATCCGCAGGGGTGGTGCTGACTACCTACGAGACGATGCGCGATTATCACCTTAGCTTCGCGCGGCTGCGGTTCTCGGCGATCGTCTACGACGAGGTTCAGAAACTTAAGAACCCGGCCAGTCAGATGACCCGCGCCGCAAAGACCCTCAATGCGCGGTTCCAGCTCGGCATGACAGGTACTCCCGTCGAGAATCGGTTGCAGGATCTGTGGTCGATTTTCGACGTCATCCACCCAGGTTTGCTCGGATCGAGCCGGGCGTTCGAGGCAGATTATCCCGCCAATGCCGAGCGGTTGCGCGCGCTGCACGACCGGTTGACACTAGCCGAGGGGGGCCGCCCGCCAGCCCTTCTAAGGCGGATGAAGGACGATTGTCTGGTCGGGCTGCCAGTAAAGCGGATCGAGGCCCTACCGATGCCGATGCCGCCTGCGCAGCGCGCCGCCTACGACGGGGTTATCGCCCGTGCGCTGGCAGTCAAGGGTACGGGAGAACGCGGACGGATGCTCGAGGTCCTAGCTGCGTTGCGCGGCGTGTCGCTGCACCCCGTCGCGCCTGAAGAGGCAGCTGGCGCGGCCGACTACTGGGCCGATTCGGCGCGGCTTGCCACGCTGTTTAACCTGCTTTCACGCATCGCCGGCGCTGGGGAGAAAGTGCTGATCTTCTGCGAGAGCCTGGCAATGCAGGCCATGCTGGCAGCTGAGATTGCGCGGCGTTTTCAGCTGGCGCATGCGGTGACGCGCATTCATGGCGGCGTCTCGGGCGACGCGCGCCAGCAGGCGGTGGACGTGTTCCAGACCCGCGGTCCCGGTTTTGACGCAATGATCTTGTCGCCGAAGGCAGGGGGTGTTGGCCTAACCTTGACCGCCGCGAACCATGTCGTTCACTTGTCGCGTTGGTGGAACCCGGCGGTGGAAGACCAGGCAACCGACCGTGCGTATCGCATCGGCCAAACTCGCGACGTCACGGTCTACCTACCGCAGGCGGTGCACCCCGACCCTGCGGTGGCGCCAACGAGTTTCGACCTCAAGCTTCACGCACTGATGGAGCGTAAGCGGACCCTAAGCCGTGGGCTTCTCGCGCCGGGCGATGATGCGGCAGACGCCGACGCGCTGTTCGACGCGGTGGTAACCGAAGCGGTTGCAGCTTTGCCAACTCCCGGATCGGAACGGCCGCCTGTAGTGGAAGCCGCGCCCGCTCCCGCGCCGCGGCGGTCCATCTTGGGTATCAAGCGCCCTCCTGCTGCCCCCAAGTCTTCGCCCATACAGACGCGTGTCGCCCCGGCGTGGCCGAAGCGGGTCGTTTACGAGCCGAACGCAGCCCGCGACCTGACGATCTTCAAAGCCCCGATCGCGGCCGATCCGGTCCGCGAGCTGATCATCATCGATCCGTATGCCTGTGCCGGCTCACGCGCACGCCAAGCGGTTACTGATTTCGCCGCGATGATGACCGGCGACGCAAGTTCGCTGGATCGCGTACAGTTGGTCACCTACAACGCCGACGACGTCGACTTGCGTGATCCAGAAAGCAGTACGGCTCAATATGACGACATGCAGCGACGATGGCGGGCCCGTTTCGGTGAGCGGCCCGTGCTTCATCATCAGCAACGTTCTAAGCGCCAAGCTCGTGACCTGCATGACCGCGAGGTTCGAGCAACCACAACGGGCGGACGCACGCTGATTTGGGACTTGGGGCGGGGCATCGAAGGCGTCGTAAGCAACCGGTTCGGCTGCCGTGTGACGCTGACAGAAGAATAGTGGCCTAGAGTCATTCGTCGTAATCAGACACCGCAGTCTGATTGTACTGGTATACGTCTTCGCCGAAACGGCCCCGTTGCAAGTTGAGCGGCGGCTCGCTCGCAGCAATCAAGACTGCTTCCAGATGATTCAAAGTCGATGCAATGCTGGTAGTTATCGCGGCGTGTGTGTCCACGACCCATTCGTCTGAGCCCTCGGGACGTTCGACGAGCGGACACACACCGAACCACGAAAAAAGCGACCACCGGCCTTTCAAGCGATCCCATCGATGGGCGTCCAGACGTTTGAACAGACAGTCTTCTCCGAGGCCGGCTTGGCCGACATAGACTATCTTGAACTGGGCATCATAAAGGACATAGATCCCGCGCTGCGTTGCGAAGTCTGTCTCGTAGGACTGGTGCCCCGAAAAATGTCCCCAAAGGGATTTTCCGGACCAATCCCCGTCGCATTCCTTCCAGAAAAGTCCATAATTATGGATCAGCATCTCTAAACCCCCACGACCTTCATCACTTCATCGCCAAGGTGATTGATCACCTTCACCGCGACCTTCCCGCCGTTAGGCCGCGGGAACGGCCGCGAGCGCGTGCGCTTCAGGCTCTCCCATGCGCGGACGTCGATCTCAGCCTTTAGCGTCGTCTTTAGCGCCTTGTACGGGTCGTTCGCGCCCGGGAAATAGGCGTGGCGGACGAAGAAGCTCTCATAGTCGTAATCGGTGTCGACGAACCACACGGCGATGTCGTCGGCCGAAGATGACTCGATCTGGCCGCCCTTGTACATGTCGATCCCGGCGACCTCGATCGAGATGCAGCCATCGCCCTCGTCATGCACCTGGATGTCGGGCTCGCCGAACACAGTGAAAAGGTTGCCAGCGCCACCGGTCGCGAGATCGGGCATGTGCAGATCGGGGTTGATCCGCGCCTGCAACACCGTCAGCGCGCCCATCCGGTCGAATTCGCTGGCATGCGCGTCGAAGTTGAACGCGGCGGCGATCAGCAGGTCGAAGCCCGCCTCCATCGCCTCGCGCGCCGCCGCGGTCAGGTCGGCGCGCGCGACGGTGCCATATTCGGGACCGACCAGGATCGCGGCGCGGCGCTCGGGGCTGTCCGCCAGTGTGTCGCCTTCGCCTTCCGATGCCTGGCGGACGCGGCCCTCGGCGCAGAGGAACCTGCCCGGCCAGGGCTTGAGCATCGTGAACACCAGGCGGTCGGCCTTGTGCGCCTGCTGCACGCCCGATTTCCGGAGATTCTCGAGCACCATTTCGGCGAAGTCGGCGCTTTCGCTGGTCTCGCCTGGCTGACGCCGTCCCTCGCTCGCCTCGAGTTCGTCGAACAGGCTGTCGTCGACGTCGACCGCGGCGACGCGGTGCGGCGACAGGCTCTCGACCGTGAACGGCCCGGCGACGCGGACGCGGCTCTTGTCGTCATAGGGCTGGTCGTAGAGATATTCGGTATCGGCCTTGGCGGCGATCGACGCGTCGATCTCGCGCTGGCGCGCGATGCGGAGGTGCCACCATTCTTTGTGTACGGCGCTGACATACTGACGCATGTCCTGTGTCATGAGCGCCCACATCCCGATCCATCGTGGCGCGTCGGCCTTTTCCTTCTGAGTGCGCACTACCTCGGCCAAATCGCGGGGGATTTCCCACTCCTGCCAATCGGTACCCAGCGCGTTGTTCAATTCCTCCCGCTTTGGCTCAAGCGTCGCCTGATACCCCTCCCAGATCGTGTCGATCTCGGCGTTGTTGGCGATTTTTCCCAACATGATGCGAGGCACGCGCTTATAGACGAAGCCTTGGCGCAGCCGGTCATAGACCGGCGTGTCGGCGGGGACCGAGCGCGTCACCTCGCCCTCCTTGATCTGCCCCTCGCGGCTGTCGGCGAGCAGATACCAGGGATAGCGCGCGCCCATGATCCGCGCGCGTGCCAGCGCCAGCGCCACCCGCGACGTGTCGATCGTGATCCAGCGACGGCCCCATTGCTCGGCGACATAGGCCGTGGTGCCCGAGCCGCAGGTGGGATCAAGCACGAGGTCGCCGGGATCAGTGGCCATCAGAATGCAGCGTTGGACGGTCTTGCTGCCGGTTTGGACGACATAAAGCTTATCGTCGGTAAAACTTCCCGTGCCCGTGTCGGTCCAGATATTTCCAATCTCTTTGGCCGAAAAGTCACCGAGATATCGGATGTATGCAGCCGAAAATCCTGACGGCACTAATCTGTTGGCCTTTTTTAAGCGATCAGTTCCTGTCTCGCCTGTTGACCAGTAACGCTTACCTGGAACTAGCTTCTGTCCAAATAGATCGATAGAAAAATCACCGGGCGGCTTTTGAGATGTAAAATTATCCAAACGAAAGACTTTGCCATGCGACGGGGTATGCGTCGCTAAGTCTTGATCACTCATTCGAACCCGCTCACCGTCCGGACGTTCAAGCCAACGATATACTCCCGCGTTGTCGTCGACGATGCCTTTATCAGTCAGAGGCTTGCGGTATTTGAGCTTTTCGGCGTCTCGAGCGAACCAGAGGATAATATCAGAGACATTAGCTAGGTACTGTGCCGAACGGCCCGCGGTCTTCATGACCACAATCTCACTTACGAAATTTTCGTCCCCAAACACCTCGTCCATCAACGCCCGAACGCGATGCACGTTTTCGTCGCCGATCTGAACGAACACCGATCCGCTCTCGGTCAGCAGGTCGCGCGCGACGGTCAGCCGGTCGCGCAGATAGGTGAGGTAGGAGTGAATGCCGTCGACCCAGGTGTCGCGGAACGCCTTTACCTGTTCGGGCTCGCGACTGAAATGGTCGGCCTTGCCGTCCTTCACGTCGCGGCTAGTCGTGCTCCACTGAAAATTGGAGTTAAACTTGATGCCGTAGGGCGGGTCAATATAGATGCACTGCACCTGCCCTTTCAGCCCCTCGCGCTCGGCCAGGCTCGCCATCACCTTGAGGCCATCGCCCAGGATCATGCGGTTCGACCAATGCTGGTCGTGCGCGTAGAACTCGGTCTTCTGCTCCGGGTCGATGCCGTTGAAGTCGGCGAACAGATCGGGCGCGGCCTCGGGCTCGGCCTTCCGCTGCGTCGCACGCCGCAGATCCTCGATCAGCGCCTTGGGGTGGATCTTCTCCTGAATGTAGAGCGGCGGCGCCTCGACGACGAGCTCGGACCAGTCCGCCACGTCCTTGCCGCGCCACACCAGCTGCGGGTCGAGATCGGGGTTGCGCCGTTCGTACGCGGCGAGGATCGGGCGCTTCACATCGGCGGGGACGAACGCCTCGAGCTCGGCGGTGGGGGCGTTCTTGCGCGACGCCTCGTCATGGTTGAGGCTGTCGACGCGCAAGGGCTTCGAAGGGGTGCGGGCCATCAGGCGACTTCCTCGATCATGTCTTCTTCGTCGAGGGTCAGGCCGTCATCATCGGCATAGCCCTCGTCGGGTTCATAGTCGTCTACGGGAACCGGCTTGCCCTGCGCGCCGGCAGCAAGATCGGCGAGGGCAAGCTTGCGGGCCTTCCAGAACGCTTCGAAATCGTCCGCACGCAAGGTTGCCGGATCGATCAGATGCGATCGCAGTATGTCGTCCAGCGCGGCCGGGGTCAGGCCGTGCTTGTCCTCGATGCGGGTGAGATAGAAGCTGGGCGCATTGCCGCCGACCGTGATGTTGGTCGTCTTCGACAATGCGGTCTTGTTGATGATGCTATTGTACCGCTGGGGTGGGATACCCTGCTTTTCGCACCATGCTCGCGGGAAAATATGATGGATGTCGAGCGCGTCGGAGAAGACTGTCATGGTCTCGACACCCTTGCCGGTGATGAAGTCCCGACATCCGCTGCGCATCAGCAGGGCGTGGAAACCCTTATAGGCGGCCGACAGACGCGAGCGCAGCGTGTCGAGACGCATCGCCTGGAACGACGTGTCGCCGACCGTGCGGGGAACTGGGCCGCCATCCAGCCAAGCCAGCAATTCGGGAACGTCCCTTGCCACTTTCGTGTCAGTCGCCGAGCCGTAGAATTCGCCAAGGACTCCCGCCCAATACCATTGGGCGAGCTTGTCGGTGGCGACCGCATTGCGAAGATGCGGCGGGAGCAATGCGAAGGTCGCGGCGAGCGACACCATTTGCGGCGGATAGGGGACATCCCGGCCCCACAGGATCTTCTGCTCGTTCAGGAACTTCGCGACTTCAAGGAAGCCCGCCTCGACCGCATCGGCGAACTTCTGATACGCTTCGAGCGGCAGACCTAGCAGCGCCTCGCGCGTGCAGGTGATCGCGGGCACGTCCTTGCCGGTGGCTCCATCCGCGATCGCTTGCAGCCGCACATCGCGAGTGTGCAAGACGGTGCACGCCTGCAGGAAA
>Ga0308164_10005354_pt1 | contig 10377 bp, 7 predicted proteins | sample PhyTR2_FD_201031 | JGI IMG/M metagenome (GOLD analysis project Ga0308164, IMG submission 201031) | Phyllosphere microbial communities from UC Gill Tract Community Farm, Albany, California, United States - DLSLT.R2 | ecosystem: Host-associated > Plants > Phyllosphere > Unclassified | place: USA... | reverse complement strand
TTTGCACGTGCCGCAGATGCCCATGCCACACGCTTTGGGGATCATCAGGCCGAGCTTGGCAGCGGCGGCGTGGACGGTTTCCCCAGGCGCGACGCGGATGCTCTTGCCGGTGTCGGTGAATTCCACCTGATTCAATTCAGCGACATCCAGATCCGGCGCATCGGCGGCCTGCTCGGCATGCTCCACGGCATCGGCGCGGGCTTCCGGCGGCGTCGCGCCAAAGGACTCTTCGTGGTACTGGGCCATGTTGAAACCGTTGGCTTCAAGCAACCGCTTGACCGCACTCATGTATGGCGTCGGCCCGCAGCAGAACACTTCCCGCTCCATGAAATCCGGGGCCATCAGCTCGAGCATTTTCTGATTCAGATAACCCCGATAACCCGCCCACGGTTCACCCAGCCCGTGCTTTTCACAGACGATGTGCAGGGCGAAGTTATTGATTCGCGACGCCATCTGTTCCAGCTCGCGGTGGTAGATGATGTCTTTGGGCGAGCGCGAACTGTGCACGAAGACCATGTCAACGTTGGCGTTGGTGTCGTAATACCAGCGTGCCATGGACATGACCGGCGTGATACCGACGCCGCCACTGAGATAAAGGATTTTCGGGTTCGGGAAATCGATGGCGTTGAACAGACCCACCGGCCCGTGCACGGCCAGTTCCTGACCTTCGTGGAGCGTGTCGTGCAGCCAGTTCGAAACCTTGCCGCCGGGCACACGCTTGATGGTGATCGAAAAGCTGTACGGCACCGAAGGCGAACTGGAGATGGTGTAGGAGCGCATGATCGGCACGCCGTCGATTTCCAGCTCCAGGGTGACGAACTGACCGGGCTTGAAGAAGAACAGAATCGGCTGGTCGGCCATGAAGCAGAACGTGCGCACGTCCCAGGTTTCCTGGATCACTTTGACGACCCGCACCAGATGGCGGCCGTTGGCCCAGGTCTGGGTGTTGACCGGGCTGAGGAAACTCTGGGACATACACACTCTCCACGGCCGACGGTCGGCCTCTCATGGTGGCGATTCTGCGTAACGCGCAAGCCGGCTATTTACCTATCAGCGACATTCACATACTTATGGCGACCAGCCCCGGTCTATAGGGGTCGGGCCGTCGGAAACGGATTCGGCCATGTCGCCCATGGATAAGGTTCAGGTCGCGCCCGGCTCCACACTCGCCCTCAATTCATTACAGATTCTTTATCCATTGGCCTGAGCGACAGAAATCACTGCCGCCTCGCGCGCTTCGCTACACACCCACCGTATCAGCCACATTCGTAGACTGCGCAAAGCGCGGCCTGAGGACTTGAAAGATGGACGTCACCGCAACTCTGAGCTTGGGCGATCAGATGGAACCTGCGCGCAAGGCGACTGCCGAGATGCTGCACACCCGCGAGCGCACTTACTCGCTGCCGCAGCCTTTCTACAGCGATGAGCGGCTGTTTGAAATCGACATGCAGGAAATCTTTCAGAAAGAGTGGCTGATCGCGGGCATGACCTGCGAAGTGCCGGCGAAGGGTAACTTCCTTACCCTCCAGATCGGCAAGAACCCGATCCTGGTCGTGCGCGGGCCTGACGGCTCGATCAATGCATTCCACAACGTCTGCCGCCACCGCGGTTCTCGCCTGTGCACCAAGGAAAAAGGCAAGGTCGCCAAGCTGGTTTGCCCTTACCACCAGTGGACCTACGAACTCGACGGTCGCCTGCTGTACGCGGGCACCGAGATGGGTGCGGATTTCGACATGAAGGCGTTCGGCCTCAAGCCGGTCCACTGCAAAGTGGCAGGCGGGTACATCTTCATCAGCATGGCGAGCAATCCGCCCGCTATCGACGCGTTCCTGCAGACGCTCAATCACTACATGGAACCGTACGACATGGAGAACACCAAGGTGGCGGTGCAAACCACCCTGGTCGAAAAAGCCAACTGGAAGCTGGTGCTGGAAAACAATCGCGAGTGCTACCACTGCAATGCGTCGCACCCCGAACTGCTAAACACCTTGCTGGAGTGGGACGACGTCACCGACCCGCGCGCCGACCAGGCCTTCAAGGACCACGTCGCAGCCTCCGCGGCCGCCTGGGAAGCCGAAAAAATTCCGTTCGCCCACGCCAGCTTTGGCCTGCGCAACCGCATCGTGCGCATGCCGCTGCTCAAAGGCACCGTCTCGATGACGATGGATGGCAAGCAAGGCAGCAAGAAACTGATGGGGCGCATCCAGAACCCGGACCTGGGCTCGATGCGCATCCTGCACCTGCCCCACTCGTGGAACCACTGCATGGGCGACCACGTCATCGTATTCACCGTATGGCCGGTCAGCGCGCAGGAAACCCTCGTCACCACTAAATGGCTGGTCCACAAGGACGCCGTCGAGGGCGTTGACTACGACGTTGCACGCCTGCGTGAAGTCTGGGACGCCACCAACGACCAGGACCGTCGACTGGCCGAAGAGAACCAGCGCGGCATCAACTCCATCGCTTACCAGCCGGGGCCGTATTCGAAGACCTACGAGTTCGGCGTGGTGAACTTCATCGACTGGTACAGCGCCAAATTACTGGAAAACATGGGCGCGGAACCGGCTTCGTATTTGAATGGCGTGGCGGTTAACCACGAGTAGGGTTTACCTGTCGGATTTGAACTGACACCTTCGCGGGCAACCGCGTTTCTACAGACATTCGAGCTGTAGTAGCGCGCTTGCCCGCGTTGCGTTTTCGGTGGGTGACGGGAATCGGTGTGAGGCTGGCCGTCTCCGCATGCAATCTAGGCCGCTTTGATAGCTAGCCAAAAAAATAAATGATCATTTTTTGATCATATCGCTCAACCGACCGGATTCAGGGGTTAAACCCCGACCGCGAACATGTTATCCACAGAAGCGCCAACAGCATATGTGTGTAAGTCTGCCGGCTGCTGTGGAAAAGCATTAAATGGGCTAAAGAACGATGGCAAGGGACCTAGAGCGGCGCTCGATGACCATCATTGGTTAAATTTTGACCGCAACTCTGCAAGCCAGGTACTACAAGGGATTCAGCGGATCACGAACATGTTATCCACACCCCCGCTCACAGAGAATGTGGGTAAGAACACGCTCCACAAACCCCGGCTTGTGGAAAAAACCATTAAGAATCCGTGAGATAGGATGGTCAAAAATTGACCACCCAGCTGTGAGCCATAGTTAACAAGGCCTGTAGCAATGTCCGAACAGTTTATCCACAGGCGGATCAACAGCGATTGTGGGTAATACCGAAACTTACAAACCGAATCAGACCCTTCTGACATTCATATCTTTTTCTGAGCGTTAGACTGCCGCCCATCATCGATTTGGAGTGGCCAAAAATGACATCAAGAGTCCGGTTTTCTGAGCAGGTTGTTCTGCGGGCAAACGCTCAGCTCATACAACAACGCGGACGGCCCACTAGCCTTCCGCGGGAGCTGCTGGGTATCGTGACTTACAGACCCAGAACGCCTCAGGAGATTAAAAGCGCATTCGCCTCCGCCTACGCAAAAATGCAGCGCACCTGATGACCATGGCGAGAGGAGGCTACAACTACATCTACAAGGAACTGGTCGCGGACGAGAGCGACATTCTGGGTAAGCTGGTTGCCCGATCATTCAACTACAAGTGAAAAAGGCGCCACCTAGGACGCTTTCCTCAATGCTGAAACGCGCTCAGCGCACCACCCCCTCCTCCACCAACAATTTCAAAATCGCCGCAGCCCCATCCTGAGCAGTCACCCCCTTGAGAACCTGCCCACCGCCGCCGCTCGCTTTCGCCGTGGCGGCCTTCATGCGATCAGCGCCGCTCTTGGCTTTGATGACCTTCAAGCGTTTTGGCCGTGGTTTCGCGGGCGTCAGCTCTGCGCCGGTGAACACTTCGTCGATGACCACTTCAATCTCTTCCACATCCAGCAAACCGCGTTGCGCCGGGCCGTAAGCGCTTTGCCGGGGTTTCGGTGCAGAGTTATCCACAGTCGCCAAAAACGGCAGCCGGACTTTAAGCCGACGGCGTTGGCCTCTTGGGAGTGCTTGCAGCACCTGGGCATTGCCGTTGCTCATGGACTCAACCTCAGCCAGACCCACTACCAGCGGCCAGCCAAGCTTTTCAGCCAGCAAATAAGGGAGCAGGCCGGACCCTTCGCCCGTCTCGGCCTGACTGCCGGTCAGCACCAGCTGCACGCCCGACTCGCGAATGTAATCCGTCAGCCCAGGCAACGCGTCCGCGCCCGTCGGTTGAGCCAGCACGTGCAGCTCGTCCACGCCCATGCCCAGGTAGCCACGTAATGCGGGTTCCTCGGCATCACCCGCATGTAACACGTGCAAGTTATGCCCAGACAGTTTCAAGCCCAGTTCCACTGCGCGGGCGTCCTGCTCGGCGCGACGGGGACGTCCCGACGTCGGGTGCGCACCGACGGAGACGAGACTGATCACGTGCAGCGCACCTTTATCCACAGAGACACCCATTTCAGGCTGCATCGCGCTTCGCCCCATTCCGGTATGTATCGACCGCTTCAATCAGCGCCTCGAGAATGGCAGCGCTTTCGCCGATCACGGACAGATCGGCCCGCTTGATCATGTCGCAGGTCGGGTCAAGGTTGATGGCCACCACTTTGTCGCAGGCGCCAATGCCCTGTAAATGCTGGATCGCACCGGAAATCCCGACCGCCACGTACACCCGGGCAGTGACCCAGGTGCCGGACGCACCGACCTGACGATCCCGGGTCATGAAGCCATCGTCGACGGCCACACGAGATGCGCCTTCAGTAGCGCCCAGCGCGATAGCCGTGCGGTGAAACAGCGACCAGTCCTTGACCCCGTTACCACCCGAAAATATGAATTCAGCTTCGGACATGGGGATAAGTGCAGGATCGACCGCCACGGCACCAAGGTCCTCGATGCGCGGCAAGCTGCGTGCAACAGCTGTGGATAACTCCACGGGCAGTGCTTCGTGCCGTGTCTCACTCACGGGCTCGGCGCATTCCGCTTGAGCGAGAATCAGGCGTGACACGGGACGCGACAGATCCTCCGCGCCAGCACCTGCACGACCGATGCACCGTTCGCCAGCCACTTGCCAGACGCGTGTCGACGGACGCTCGCCCAGGCTGGCCGCAAAGCGGCGCCCCAACTCGCCCCCACCATTTCGGCTGTCGGGCAGTAGCCAGTGATGCGGGTCGAACTGGTTATCCACAGCCCGCAAACCTTGCACACGTTGCTCGGGTGAATAACCGCTGAACTCGCTGCCTTCCAGAATCAGGAGCCGATCCACGCCGGCGGTGTCGAACGTCGTTTCTTTGTGCTCGCCAAAAATGACCGCCAGTACAGCGCCCTCGTTGCCAGCCAGGCCATGGGCCAAGCCCAGCAGGTCGCGATCATGGCTGCTCAGACGGCCGCCGACCATGTCGGGAACGACAGCGATGTAAAAGGCCGGCGTCGTAATCCGATGCAATGGCAATTGCACGTCCACAGACGCGGAGCGTTTGACCGCGCCGCCTTGTTGCGCCCCGCTTCGATCAATGCGTTTGATCCCGTTGGGACCGATGAAACCGATGCCATGCACGTTTTTACGCAGCACCCCGTTGGGGCCCATCCAGGTGGTTTGCGCCGGTTGCATGGCGGCGTGCAAGGGATGCAGGCGGTTTCGTGCGATCCACTCAGCGCGTGGGTCACGGCGGATAATGTCGCTCATCAATGGGCCTCCGCAGGTTCACGTCGGGCCGCTGCCGGCTTTGCAGGCGCGGTTTCTTCAAGCAGGGCGTCAGCCACCAGTTCGGCGATGTCCTTGATCATCGGCCGTGGCTCGACCACGCCTTCAAGCATCGCGGTGCACTGTGGACAACCCACAGCCACCACCTCGGCTCCGGTCTCGCGGATGTCATCCATGCGCATGTCAGGAATCCGCTGCCTGCCGGGAATATCGGTGATCGGCGCGCCGCCACCGCCGCCGCAGCAACGTGAGCGGAACCCGGAACGGACCATTTCCTTGACTTCGATGCCCAGCGCACGCAGCACATCGCGCGGCGCCTGGTACTCGCCGTTGTAACGGCCGAGGTAGCAGGGATCGTGATAGGTGACGCTGGCACCTTTGTGCCGGCCCAGATTCAACGCGCCGTTAACTATCAGCTCTGCCAGATAAGTGCTGTGGTGCTGTACGACGTAGTGGCCCTCGAACGCACCGTATTCGTTTTTCAGCACATGAAAGCTGTGCGGGTCGCAGGTGACGATGCGCTTGAAGTCGTACTGCGCCAGCGTCTGGATATTGCGTTTGGCGAGCATCTGGAACGTCGCTTCATCACCCAGACGGCGGGCAACATCACCGCTGTCACGTTCTTCCAACCCCAGCACGGCGAAGTCGACCTTGGCCGCTTTCAGCACTTTGACGAAGGCGCGCAAGGTGCGTTGATTGCGCATGTCGAACGCGCCATCGCCCACCCAGAACAGCACGTCCACGGTTTTCTTGTGGCTCATGATGTCCAGATTCAGGTCGGCCGCCCAGTTCATGCGTCCGCCCGGAGCGAAGCCGCCCGGGTTGTCCGTTGCGATGAGGTTTTCCAACACCTCGGCGCCCTTGTTGGGGGTGGCGCCCTTTTCGAGGGTCAGATGCCGACGCATGTCGACGATCGCGTCAACGTGCTCGATCATCATCGGGCACTCTTCCACGCAAGCCCTACAGGTCGTACACGACCACAGGGTGTCGGCGTCGACCAGTCCATTGACGATGGGTTGATGAGGATTGCCGCCATGCTCGCCGACAGGCTTGCCTTGGCCGTCAAGGGACGGATAGGGACTTCCCGCAAAGTTTGCATCAGTGCCGCCCGCCAGGCCGACGACCATGTCTTGAATCAGCTTTTTCGGGTTCAGCGGTTGGCCCGCAGCGAAGGCCGGGCACGCGGCCTCGCACTTGCCGCACTGCACGCACGCATCGAAACCGAGTAGCTGATTCCAGGTGAAGTCCTTGGGTTTTTCCACGCCCAGCGGTGCGGTTTTGTCTGCCAGATCGAGGGGTTTCAGCCCTGTCGAACGGCCACCGCCGAAGCGCTCCGGGCGGCGGTGAAAGGCCAGGTGCAGCGCGCCGGCGAAGGCGTGTTTCATCGGACCGCCCCAGGTTATGCCGAGGAACAATTCGCAGACGCCCCACAGCACACCAATGCCCAGAATGATCGCCAGCAACCAACCGCCGAAGTTCGCCGGCAGCACGCCCGCAACGGGCAACGTGACGATAAAGAACGAGCCCGAGAACGCCAGCAGGCTTTTCGGCAGGCGCATCCACGGGCCTTTCGACAAACGACTCGGCGGATTGCGACGACGCAGGTACATGAAGATCGCGCCGACGAACATCACGGCCGACATCAGCAACAGCGCGTAGCCGAGGACACGGTTGTGCAGGCCAAAACCGTGCACCAGAATCGCAAGCACGATGGACGCAACCGCGCCGCCCGCCGTGGCCACGTGGGTGTTGGCGATGTACTTGTCCCGGGCGACGACGTGGTGCAGATCGACCATGTAGCGCTTGGGCATCGCCAGCAATCCGCCGAGCAGGTCAACCTTGGCGGCACGCCCGTTGCGCCACAGGCTCACCCGCCGCAGCGCGCCAAGGACCGCCAGGCCCAGGGCAGCGAAGAGCAGGATGGGAAGAAGGGTGTTTAGCATGTGGAGCTCCCAAAGACTCAGGGTCTTGCAGGTCGAGATGCCTTACTCGGTTCCGGTAGGAGTGAGCTTGCTCGCGAAGCCGTGACATTCAACATGGATGTCGACAGACCTGCCGCTTTCGCGAGCAAGCTCACTCCTACAGGGTTGTGTGCCGGCCGCTAGAAATCCTTGCAAAGCCTGAGTGCGTCGTAGATCGCCGCATGGGTATTGCGCTGTGCCACGCAATCGCCAATGCGGAACAGCAGATACCCGTCACCCGGCTCACTCAACGACGGCTGCGGCTGAATCGCGAACAGGGCGTCGATGTCGATCTGGCCTTTGTTGCGCGACCCTTCCTTCATCCCGTAGTAGAGCGCTTCGTCAGGGCGCACGCCGTTCTCGACCACCACTTGGTCGACCACCCGCTCCTCTTTGGCGCCGGTGTATTCGTTCTCAAGCACCGCGACCAGCTTGTCGCCTTCGCGGTAGACCTTTTCAAGCATCATGTCGCCGGTCATGATCACTTCTTTGGGGTACATGCTGCGGTAGTAGGTCGGGAACGACGTACCACCGATGGCAACGCCGGGCTTGATGTCGTCGGTAACGATCTCGACCTGACAGCCTTTGTCCGCCAGGAAGTCGGCCGTGGACATGCCGGTGAACTCGCAAATGGTGTCGTAGACCAGCACGTTCTTGCCCGGCGCTACTTTGCCGTCGAGGATGTCCCAGCTGCTGACAACCAGGCCTTCAGCGGCGCCCCAATGCTCGTTCTGCTCAATGAACGGATGGCCGCCCACCGCCAGCACCACCACGTCCGGACGCAGGTCCATGATGGTCGCGATGTCTGCCGCCGTGCCCAGACGCAGATCGACTTTCAAACGCGCCAGCTCCAGCTGAAACCAACGCGTGATGCCGGCGATCTGATCGCGCTGCGGTGCTTTCGAGGCCGTTGTGATCTGTCCGCCGATGGCGTCTTTCTTCTCGAACAAGGTCACGTCGTGGCCCCGCTCGGCCGAAACGCGCGCCGCTTCCATCCCCGCAGGCCCGGCCCCGACGATCACCACCTTGCGCTTCACGCCGGTGGTTTTTTCGATGATGTGCGGCACGCCCATGTATTCGCGGGACGTGGCGGCGTTCTGGATGCACAGCACGTCCAGGCCTTGATACTGGCGGTCGATGCAGTAGTTGGCACCGACGCACTGACGGATCTGATCAACCTGGCCCATTTTGATCTTGGTGATCAGGTGCGGGTCGGCGATGTGCGCGCGGGTCATGCCGACCATGTCGACGTAACCGCCTTCGAGAATGCGAGTCGCCTGATTCGGGTCCTTGATGTTCTGCGCGTGCAGCACAGGCGCCTTGACCACTTCCTTGATACCCGCCGCCAGGTGGAGGAACGGCTCCGGTGGATAACTCATGTTCGGAATGACGTTGGCCAGGGTGTTGTGGGTGTCACACCCCGAACCCACGACGCCGAGGAAATCAATCATGCCGGTCTGATCGTAGTACTTGGCAATTTCTTTCATGTCCTCGTGACTGAGGCCGTCCGGGTGAAATTCGTCACCGCAGATACGCAGGCCGACGCAGAAGTCCGGGCCGACTTCCTTGCGCACAGCCTTGATCACTTCAAGGCCGAAGCGCATGCGGTTTTCGAAGCTGCCGCCCCACTCGTCAGTCCGCTTATTGACCCGCGGGCTCCAGAACTGGTCGATCATGTGCTGGTGAACTGCCGACAGCTCGACGCCGTCCAGGCCACCGGCCTTGGCCCGTGCCGCCGCGCTGGCGTAGTTGCCGATCACCCGCCAGATCTCTTCCGGCTCGATGGTCTTGCAGGTTGCGCGGTGCACCGGCTCGCGGATGCCCGAAGGCGACAGCAGCGTCGGCCAATGATCGCCGTCCCAACGTGAGCGACGACCCATGTGGGTAATCTGGATCATGATCTTGGCGCCGTGCTTGTGCATGGCGTCAGCGAGGTTCTGGAAGTGCGGAATGATCTTGTCGGTCGCCAGGTTGACCGATTTCCACCAGCCTTGCGGGCTGTCGATCGCCACGCTGGACGACCCACCGCAAATGGCCAGACCGATGCCGCCCTTGGCTTTCTCCTCGTAGTACTTCACGTAACGGTCGGTGGTCATACCGCCGTCGGTGGCGTAGACCTCGGCGTGCGCAGTACTCAATACGCGGTTGCGTATGGTCAATTTACCGATCTGGATCGGTTGAAACATCGCTTCGAAAGCCATGACGGAAACCTCGACTTACAACGGCTTGACGACAAACAGGCCGTCGTCGTGGCCTTCTTCCGATCCGCCATAGACCTGCTCGGCCACGGTGCGAATTTTACTGCCGCTGGCTTCCAGGACCTGGTCCATGGCGCCGGCAAACCAGCCGGTGAACATGTAATCGACCTTGCGCCCTACTTTGCCGTAGACGTAAACGAAGGCCGAGTGCTCGAGCTTGACGCTGGCGGTGCCTTTTTCCAGATCGATGTCCTGAATCTTGAACAGACCCCAACCGCGCTGGGACAGACGATTCATGTAGTGCTCGAACACCGCAACGCCTTCGATGCCATGGCATTCGGCCTCTTTCTCGCACCAGTGCCAAGCGGACTTGTAACCGGCCTTGTAAAGGATGTCGGCGTACGCCTCGGCGCCCAGTACTTCTTCGATACCCATGTGGTTGTTGACGAAGAAATGGCGCGGCACGTACAGCATCGGCAGGGCGTCGGAGGTCCAGACACCGGTCTCGCTGTCGACTTCGATTGGCAATTGCGG
>Ga0308164_10005352_pt1 | contig 10379 bp, 9 predicted proteins | sample PhyTR2_FD_201031 | JGI IMG/M metagenome (GOLD analysis project Ga0308164, IMG submission 201031) | Phyllosphere microbial communities from UC Gill Tract Community Farm, Albany, California, United States - DLSLT.R2 | ecosystem: Host-associated > Plants > Phyllosphere > Unclassified | place: USA... | reverse complement strand
GGCGTCGGCGGGCCGTCGGCGCGCCCGGTGCGGGCCGCGAAGCCGGAGCGCGCCTGCAGCAGCAGGTCCTGGCCGGGCAGGTCGCGGTCGGGTCCGCTGCTGCCATAGCCGCTGACCGAGGCATAGACGATGCCCGGGCGGAAGGCGCGGATCTGCTCGTAGCCCAGGCCCAGGCGCTCCATGGCGCCGGGGCGGAAGTTCTCCATCACGACATCGGCGCCTTCGATCAGGCGCCGCGCCACCTCCTTGCCGCTGGCGGACTTCATGTCCAGCGCCAGGCTGCGCTTGTTGCGCCCGGTGGTCAGCAGGTTGACGCTCTGGCCGGCGACGAAGTGGTTGGCCACCGCCCAGTTGCGGTGGAAGGCGCCATCCAATGGCTCCACCGCGATGACGTCGGCGCCCATGTCGGCCAGCAGCTGGGCCGCCATCGGCCCGGCGTGGAAGTGGTTGAAGCTGATGACCTTGAAGCCCGAGAGCATGCGTGTTCCTGAGTGAGCGTTGCGGCGCTTTCAGGATAGGTGCTGGGCTTGTCGCGCAGGGTGGCGCGGCCTATTCAATAACCGGGGGGCACTATCAGCGGGGTGTATAGGACGGCGGGACGCTGGCGCGCCGCGCCCTATTCGGCCCGCTTATAGTCCGCCCCCCAAAACGCATGGTCCATGGCGGCGACGCGCGGCTAAGGTGGTCGGCATCCCTTCCTCGCCGACCGCGCCATGTCCCCTGCTGCTTCCGTTGCATCCCATCCTTCGCCCGACGACCCCGACCGCTTCCGCGGCATCCATGCCGCCACCGTGTGCCCGCTCCTGGACGACGGCGCCATCGACGAGGACGCGCTGGCCGCGCACCTGTCGGCCGTCTCGCGCACCGAGGGCATCACCGGCCTGCTGATCAACGGCCACGCCGGCGAGAACTTCATGCTCGGCCGCGCCGACAAGCGCCGCGTGACCGAGATCGCGCGCGCGTCCTGTCCGCCATCCACGCTGCTGGTGTGCGGCATCAACGCCGAGGACAGCCTGGAGGCGCAGTGCCACGTCGACGATGCCCAGGCCGCCGGGGCCGATGCGGTGCTGGTCTTTCCGCCGTTCTCCTGGGCGCTGTCGCAGGATGCCGAGGTGGCGGTGCGCCACCACGCCATCGCCACGGCCCACAGCACGCTGCCGCTGTTCCTCTACCAGGCCGGCGTGCGCGCCGGTTCGCTCGGCTACACGGCCGACGTGCTAGAGCGCCTGGTGCGGCTGCCCCGCGTGATCGGCGTCAAGGAGGGCAGCTGGGAGAGTGCCGCCTACGAGGCCAACCTGCGCCTGGTCGCGCGCGTGGCGCCGCACGTGATGGTGATGGCGTCCGGCGACGAGCACCTGATGACCTGTTTCGCGGTCGGCACCACCGGCAGCCTGGTGAGCCTGGCCTGCGTCGCGCCGGCGTTGGTGGTGGGGCTGTATCGCGCCATGCAGGCCAACGACCTGCCGGCGGCGCGCGAGTTCAACGAGCGCATCTATCCGCTGGCCAAGGCGATCTATGGCACCGCCCCCGGCGGCCATGCCAACGCGCGCCTGAAGACGTGCCTGAAGCTGCTCGGCCACATCCCCAGCGACGCCATGCGAGCGCCGATGGGGCCGCTGCCGGCGGACGAGGTCGCAATGCTGGCACGTGCCCTGCATGCCGCCGGCCTGGAAACCACCCAAGGAGTCGCCGCATGAGCCACCGCACCCTGATCCGCAACGGCCGCATCGTCACGGCCGTGGACGACTACCACGCCGACGTGCTGCTCGAAGACGGCCAGATCGCCATGATCGGCAAGCGGCTCGACGTCGGCCCGGACACCCGGGTGATCGACGCCACCGGCCTGCTGGTGCTGCCCGGCGGCGTCGACTGCCACACCCACCTGGACAACACCTTCGGCGACTCGACCACCTGCGACGACTACGAGTCCGGCACGCGCGCGGCGGCCTTCGGCGGCACCACCACCATCATCGACTTCGCCTTCCAGGGCAAGCACGAGGGCCCGCTCGACGCCATCGCGCGCACACAGGCCCGGGCGGCGGTCGGCGCCGGCATCGACTATGGCTTCCACGTCATCCTGACGCACGTCGACGAGACCGTGCTGGGCGACATGAAGCACGCCATCCGGCACGAGGGCGTGAGCAGCTTCAAGATGTTCATGGCCTATCCGGGCAGCGTGATGGTCGACGATGCCGCCATCTTCCAGGCCATGCGCCTGGTCGGCGAGCATGGCGGCATGGTGGCGCTGCATGCCGAGAACGGCAACGTCATCGAGCTGCTGATCCGCGAGGCGCTGGCGCAAGGCCACACCTCGCCGCGCCACCACGCATTGACGCGGCCGGCGATCCTGGAGGGCGAGGCCACGCATCGCGGCATCAAGCTGGCGGAGCTGGCCAACGCGCCGGTGTACTTCGTGCACCTGTCGGCGCGCGAGGCCCTCAAGCACGTGGTGGAGGCGCGCGACGCCGGCATCCCGGTCTTCGCCGAGACCTGCCCGCACTACCTGTTCTTCGACGACTCGGTCTACGACAGCGACGACTTCTCGATCGCCAAGTACGTCATGACGCCACCCCTGCGCGACAAGCGGTCGCAGGATGCGCTGTGGACCGCGCTGAAGACCGACGACCTGCAGATCGTCTCGACCGACCACTGCCCGTTCTGTATGAAGGAGGGCCACATGGGCCGCGTGCACCAGAAGGAGCACGGCCGCCACGACTTCTCCAAGATCCCCAATGGCGCCCCCGGCATCGAGACGCGCATGACGGTGATCTACGACGGCGGCGTGCGCACCCGGCGCATCTCGCTCAACCGCTTCGTCGAGCTGACGGCGACGGCGCCGGCCAAGTTGTTCGGCCTGTTCCCGAGGAAGGGCACCATCGCCGTCGGCAGCGATGCCGACATCGTGCTGTTCGACCCCGATGGCGAGCAGACGATCTCGGCCCACACGCACCACAGCAATGTCGACTACAGCCTGTTCGAGGGCCGCCACGTGCGTGGCGTGGTGCGCCGGGTGTTCTCGCGCGGCGAGCTCATCGTCGATGGCGAGCAGTGGCTGGGCCGGCCCGGACGCGGCCAGTTCCAGCGGCGTGGCGAAGTGGGAGGCTTCTGATGACCACGACGATGGTGCGATCCAACGTGGCGCGACAGCGCATGGAGGCTGGCGAGACCGTGCTGGGCCTGGGCGTGCAGCAGGTCGCGGGAGCGATGGTGGCGGGGCTGGCGCGGCGCTGCGGTTTCGACTTCCTGTTCATCGACATCGAGCATTCGCCGATCGATGCCGCCGCCGCCGCCAACATCGCCGCCGCGGCATTGCCGCTGGGCATCGCGCCGCTGGTGCGGGTGCCGGGCAAGAACTCGCCCGACATCTCGCGCCTGCTCGACGGTGGCGCGCAGGGCATCGTGGTGCCGCACGTGGACGACGCGATCGAGGCCGCCGCCGCCGTGCGCGCCTGCAAGTACCCGCCACTGGGCCTGCGCTCCTTCTTCGGCTTGCAGCCGCACTTCGACTACCAGCGCCATCCGGCAGCCGAGGCCATGGCCGCCGCCAACGCGCAGCAGCTGTGCATCGTGATGCTGGAGTCGCCCCGGGCGATCGAGAACGCCGATGCCATCGCGGCGGTGCCGGGGGTGGACGTGCTGCTGGTGGGCAGCAACGACCTGTCGCTGGAACTGGGCATCCCGGGCCAGCTGCAGCATCCGGCGATGGAGGCGGCCTTCGCCGCCGTGATCGCGGCCTGCGGGGCGCATGGCAAGCATGCCGGGCTGGCCGGCATCGTCGACCCCGTGCTGCTGCGACGCCATGTCGACGCCGGCATGCGCTTCGTGCTGACGGCCAACGACATCGACCTGCTGCTGGCCGCCGGCGAGGCCCGCGTGGCCTCGCTGCGGGGCTGAGGAACCGGGGGCGATCCCCGGTCCTCGAGCGTCTCAGACCGGGCCGTTGCCGCGGATCGCGATGACGCGATCGGGCAGCTTGGTCATGCCGTACTGGTCGAGGATGCGGTCGTAGGTGCCATCCTTGATCATGTCGTTGAAGGCCTTGACCACGGCATCGGCGACCGGCCGCGAGCGGAAGCTCATCATGGTCGGCGAGGCGCCCTGGGCCGGCAGCAGCATGGTCGCCTGGCCGGCCTTGACGAAGGCGCCACCGGCGTAGTTGGGGAAGGCGGCGAGGTCGAACTGGCCCGCGCGCAGGCCGGCCATGACCTCGCTGGCGGTCGGGAACGACAGGATGCGGATCGACTTGCGGCCCTTGGCCACGTTGTCCTTCTCGCGTTCCTTGAGCCAGCGCTCCTGGTAGGAGTCGGCCTCGACGCCGATGCTGAGGTCGCTCAGGGCATCGGCCGAGGCCAGCGTTCGCTTGCTGCCCGGCAGCGCGACGATATCGATCGCCGCCATGGCGTAGGGGATGGTCCACATGACCTTGGAGCGTTCCTCGGTGAAGAACATGCCGGTGTTGATGCCGTCGAAGCGCGCCGCCTTGAGCGCCGGGATCATGGCCGGGAAGTCCATGCGCACGGTCTCGGGCTTCAGGCACAGGCGCTTGCCCAGCTCGGCCGCGAGTTCGAGGTTCATACCCTTGAGCTCGCCACTGGCGTCGACGAACTGCAGCGGCGGCAGGGTCGGATTGGTCGACAGCATGATCCGGCCTTCGGAGATCAGCTCGCTCCTGGGGATGGTCGGCGTGCAGGCCTGGGCCGAGGCGAGCGTGGCGGACAGCGGGCCGGCGAGTGCGGCCGTGGCGAGTGCGATGCGCAGGAGGGCGAATGTCATGAGAGATTTCCGGGGTGTGGAGGCGACCGCGCGATGCGGACTTCGAGGGCTCGAAAAGACAGAATAGCGAGCGCGGCCCGGATGGCTCAATTCAGTTCAGGGGCCGGACTATAGCCCGCGCATATACGCCGTGATGGTGCGTCCGATGCACCTGGATCGACCGCTATCATGAAGCGTCACGTGGCCCTTTCCGGGCCCTCACCGACCCCGATGTCCGACCCGCAATTCCGCTCCCTGATCAACCTGCGCCAGCTCGAAGTCCTGCGCGCCGTGATGCGCTGCCGCACCACCATCGGCGCGGCCGAGGAGCTGGGCATGTCGCAGCCCGCCGTCAGCAACGCCATCAAGCTGGCCGAGACCAAGCTGGGCATCGCGCTGTTCGATCGCGTCAGCAACCGGCTGGTGCCCACCGCCGACGCGCGCATCCTGATGGCCGATGCCGAGCCGCTCTTCGTGGTGCACGAGGCGGTGCAGCGCAAGGCCTGGGACTTGCGCACCGGCCGCGCCGGCGTGCTGCGCATCCACGCCACGGCCGAGCTGTCGCAGCACCTGGTGCCGCCGGTGCTGGCGCTGTTCATGGCCGAGCACCCCGACGTGCAGGTGACGATCGAGTCGGTGCGCATGGATGCGCTGCTCGAGGGCGTGGAGAGCGGCAGCGCCGACATCGGCATCGCCATGAAGCCACCGGCGCGCCCCAACCTGATGCGCGAGGTGCTGATCGAGGCCGAGATGACCTGCATCACGCCCAAGGGCGATCCGCTGGGCCACTTGCCGGTGCTGACGCCGTTCGACCTGCGCGGGCGCCGCATCGTCGGGCCGGGGCCGGCGAGTCCGCTGGGCGCGATGCTCGCGCAGGCCTTCGAGCGCTCGTCGGACCACTATCACCCCGACATCGAGGCGCGCTTCGCCAACATCGTCAGCGCGCTGGTGGCACGCGGCCTGGGCATCGGCTTCGTCGACGAGATGACGGCGCGCCATGTCAAGGATCCGGGCTTCGACATCCACCGCTTCCGCCCGCGCGTGGCGGTGCCGGTGTGCGGGCTGTTCGTGCGCGACAAGCCGCGCGCCCGGCTGGCGCAGGTGTTCCTGCAGCGCGCGCTGCAGTACATGCAGGCGCAGATCGGGCGGCGCGGCGACGCCGACGACGGCGAGGCCGGGGCCTCGGGCGCCTAACCCGCCGGCGCGGTCAGGGTGCCCAGACCACCACCACGCGCTTGGCCGGCGCCGGCCCGGTGCCTCAGGCCGGCACCGGCACGCCGGCCGCCGGCGCCTTCTTCTGCATCGGCGCGTAGCCCTTGCCATAGTGGCGTTCGAGCTTGCGCTGCACCACGTCCCACAGCGAGGTCAGCACCAGGTAGAAGACCGCCGCCACGCAATACAGCTCCAGCACCTCGAACTTGGCCTGCATCAGCACCTGGCTGCGGCGCATCAGCTCCTCCATCGAGATGACGGAAGCCAGCGAGGTCGCCTTGAGCAGGCCGTTGACCGAGTTGCCCAGCGGCGGAATGATGATGCGGATGACCTGCGGCAGCGTGACCAGCCGCAGGGTCGCGAACTTCGACAGGCTGAGCGCCTTGGCGGCTTCGATCTGCCCCTTGGCGACGGCCGAGAAGCCGGCGCGGATGGTCTCCGACAGGTAGGCCGCCTCGTTCAGGCTCAGCGCCAGGATGGCCGAGGTCAGCACGTCGAAGCGCAGCCCCAGCTGCGGCAGGCCGGTGTAGATGATCACGATCTGCACCAGCAGCGGTGTGCCGCGGAAGACCCAGATGTAGAACTTGGCCGGCGCGCGCAGGAACCGGTTGTGCGACATGCTCGCCAGCGCCAGGGGCAGCGCCAGCGCCAGGCCGATGAGGATCGTGGTGATCGTCAACCCGATCGTGATGCCGACCCCGCCCAGCAGGTAGGGGTTGACCAGGTAGGACAGGAAGGCGTCGACATTGAACACGGCCTGGATCTCCTTGCGGCTGCTCGCTCGGTGGCGGGGTTACTTGGGGGCCGGGCCGGGACCGCGGATGGCGAACTGGGTGTCCTTCAGGCGCGTCATCTTGAACTTGTCGAACAGCTTGTCGTAGGTGCCGTCGGCCTTGAGTTCGTTGAGCGCCATGGCGGCGGCCGTGGCCGTGGCCTTGTCGCGGTAGGTGACCGTGATGTCGGTGCCGTTGATGCCGTTGACCCACACCTTGGCGATGCCGCGCTCGGCGAAGTTGGCGGCGGTCTCGTCGATGTTGACGCCGGCCTCCAGCTGGCCGGCGCGCAGCGCGGCCATGGTCTCGGAGGCGGTCGTGAAGGTGCGGAAGTCGATCGTCTTCAAGCCCCGGGCCACCATGTCGGCGTTGTACTCGCGCGACTTGCGCTCCTGGTAGGTGCCGGTCTCGATGCCCACGACGTGGCCGGAGAGATCGTCGAACTTGGTGATCTTCAGGCTGCTGTTGGGCAGCGTGTAGATGCTCATCGCCTGCTGGGCATAGGGGATCATGAACATCAGCTTGGCGCGTTCCTCGGTCCAGAACATGCCGGTGTTGATCATGTCGAAGCGGCCGGCCTGCAGCGCCGGGATCATCGGCGGCATGTCCATGCGGATGAACACCGGCTCGAGGCACAGCTTCCTCGCGATGGCCTTGCCGAGCTCGACGTTCAGGCCCTGCAGCTCGCCCTTGTCGTCGACGAACTGCTGCGGCGGCAGGGTCGGGTTGATCGACATCTGCAGCTTGCCGGCGGACACCAGGTGGTCGGCACCGACCTTGGGCGTGCAGGTCTGGGCCAGGGCGGAGGTCGACAGCGCGGTGCCCAGGAGGAGCGCGAGGGCCGTGAGGGAGAGTTGCATGGCGGGCTTTCGTGGAGACGGAGGAGGGGAACGGTTGGAACGGAAGGACGTGGTGCGCGGCGCTCAGTGCTGCGATGCGGCGTCGCGGCATGCCAGCAGGGCGCTGTGGCGGGCCTCGATGACGCATTCGTCGCGCTGGTTGAGCAGTCGCAGGGTCTCGGTCACGACGCCGCGACCGGGTCGCGAGGAGGCGCGCTTGTCGACGAACTCGAATTCCACGCGCACCACGTCGCCCGCCACCACCGGTCGCAAGAACCGTACCCCGTCCCAGCCGAGCGAGGCGATCGAGCTGTGGCGATACAGACCGAGCTCGGTCTTCAGCCCCTCCATCAGCGCCAGGCCATACAGACCGTGCGCGATGACGCCATCGAAGCCGCGCGCGCGGGCGTACTCGGGGTCCTGGTGCAGCGGGTGGTGGTCGCGCGTCAGGTCGCAGAAACGCGCGATGTCGGCCGCCGTGATGGCATGCGTCGCGCTGGTGAAGGAGGCCCCGGGAACGACATCCTCGAAGTGGATGTCGGGGGCGTCGGCCGGGTCGGCCGGCTCGGTGGGGAGGGTCATGGCGGGCGTGGGGTCGCTGGGGTGGGCGCGGACGTGGGCGCGGGTGTCGTCAGCCGGCCGGCACGTCGATGTGGCGCGGCGAGCGGGCCATGAAGGCCTCGCGCAGGCCCATCGGTCCGGGGCGGAAGATGCGCGCGTCCATGGTGCTCAGGGTCGGGCTGACGCGGACCTCGAAGCCGATGCGGTCGAGCACGTCCTCCCGCAGCCGGGCACCGGGGGCGATCTCGGTCAGCACCAGGCCATCGGCCGCCATCTCCAGCACGGCGCGGTCGGTGATGAAGGTCACGTGCTGGCCGCGCGCGCGCGCCAAGTGGCCGGAGAAGCTGATCTGGTCGACTTCGGGCACGAATTTGTCGAAGCGGCCGTCGCGCCGGATCGCCAGCGCGCCATCGGCCACGCCGATGTCGAACTCGCCGCCGGTCAGGGAGCCGCTGAAGACCAGGTGCTTGGTGTTCTGCGTGATGTTGATGAAGCCGCCGGCGCCGTCGTAGCGATTGCCGAAGCGCGTGACGTTGACATTGCCGTGGCGGTCGACCTGGGCGAAGGACAGGAAGGCGCAGGACAGGCCGCCGCCATCGTAGAAGTCGAACTGGTAGGCCTGGTCGAGGATCACGCGCGGATTGACCGAGGTGCCGAACTCGCGCGCGTGGCCGGGCACGCCGCCGACCGCGCCGGACTCGACCGTCAGGGTGATCATCTCGTCGATGCCTTCCTCGGCCGCGACGTTGGGGATCATGGCCGAGATGCCGACGCCGAGGTTGACGACGTCGCGCGGGCGCAATTCGAAGGCGGCGCGGCGCGCCACCACGCGGCGGGCGTCGAGGCGGTCGGGCGCGATGCTGGAGCCGGGCACCGTGGTCTCGCCGCAGCGCGCCGGGTCGAACTGCGTCGCGTAGGTCTGCATCTGGTCGGGCTGGACCACGAAGTGGTCGATCAGGAAGCCCGGGATCTTCACCATGTGCGGGTGCAGCGTGCCGCGCCGCACGATGCGCTTGACCTGGCAGATCACGATGCCGCCGGCGTTGTGCACGGCCTGCGCCATCGACAGGTCCTCGCGCGCGGTGGCCTCGTGCTCCATGCTGACATAGCCGTCCTCGTCGGCCGAGGTGCCGCGGATCAGCGCCACCGAGGGCACGCCCGGCGCGCGGTAGAACAGGTAGTCCTTGCCGCCGATGGGCACCAGCTCGACCAGCGGCTCGGTGGTGCGGGCGTTCATGCGGCCGCCCTCCTGGCGCGGGTCCATGTAGGTCTCCAGGCCCACGTGCGTCAGCACGCCGGGCTGGCGCCCGGCCATGGCGCGGCACAGGTGCGTCATCACGCCCTGGGGGAAGTTGTAGGCCTCCAGCTGCTGCTCCAGCACCAGCTTCATGAACGGCAGCTGCATGCCGAAGTTGCCGCCGATGACGCGCCGCACCAGGCCCGGGTGGGCGAAGCGGCACAGCCCCTTCTCGGTCAGCGCGCCGACGCCGGTGATGTGGAACAGCGTGATGCCGTGCGGGCCGTCGCCGGCCAGGAAGCGGCGCTCGACGGCCTCGAACACCGCCTCGGGCACGCCCGAGCCGCCATTGCCGCCGGCCAGCACCATGTCGCCGTCCTTGAGCAGGGCGGCGGCGGCGTCGGGGGTGATGCAGTCGATCATGGTCGCGTCTCCCGTGCCTCAGGCCAGCTCGCGCTCGACCTGCTTGGCGATGATCAGGCGCTGGATCTGGTTGGTGCCCTCGTAGATCTGCGCCAGCCGGACGTCGCGGAAGATGCGCTCGATGCGGTACTCGCGCGAGTAGCCGTTGCCGCCATGCACCTGCAGCGCGTTGGAGACGTGCTTCATGGCCATGTCGGTGGTGAACAGCTTGGCCTGCGCGGCTTCCTTGGCGTAGGGCAGGCCGGCGTCGAAGACGCGCGCCGCGTGGTGGATCAGGAGCCGCGCGGCGGCGATATCGGTCGACATGTCGGCCACCATGAACTGGATCGCCTGGAATTCCATGATCGGCTGGCCGAACTGGCGGCGCGTGGTGGCGTAGGCCACCGCGTCCTCCATCGCGGCCTGCGCCATGCCCAGCGCCATCGACGACATCAGCAGGCGGCTGAAGTTGAAGTTGCCCATGGCGGTCTTGAAGGCCTGGTTCTCGGCGCCGATCAGCGCGGTCTGCGGCACCCACACGTCCTGCAGCACGATCTGGCAGTCCTCCAGGCCATGCATGCCCAGCAGTTCCTCGTTCTTGCC
>Ga0308164_10005350_pt1 | contig 10380 bp, 10 predicted proteins | sample PhyTR2_FD_201031 | JGI IMG/M metagenome (GOLD analysis project Ga0308164, IMG submission 201031) | Phyllosphere microbial communities from UC Gill Tract Community Farm, Albany, California, United States - DLSLT.R2 | ecosystem: Host-associated > Plants > Phyllosphere > Unclassified | place: USA... | reverse complement strand
GGCGCCTGATGGACGGCAAGCAGCAACTGCCCGTGCAATCGCAGATGGCCGAAATCCTGTACGACGCGCGCGATCCTTCGACGCGCCGCATCGTCATCAACCGCGGCTCGCGCGACGACGTCACGCCCGGCCTGCCGGTGATCGATCATGCCGGCGTGGTGGGGCAGGTCACGCGCGTGTTCCCGTTCACGTCCGAAGTCACGCTCCTGACCGACAAGGACCAGGCCATTCCCGTCCAGGTGCTGCGCAGCGGTTTGCGCAGCATCGTGTACGGCCGCGGTCACTCCGGTCAGCTCGATCTGCGCTTCGTGGCCCAGGACGCCGACATCCAGGTTGGCGACGTGCTGGTCACGTCGGGCCTGGACGGCATGTACCCGGCCGGCCTGGCCGTCGCGCGCGTGACGCAGGTCGAAAAGGCGACCGGCTCGTTCGGCCGCGTGGTCGGCCTGCCGCTTGCTGGCATCGACCGCAATCGCCAGGTGCTGGTGATCATGTCGAACCATGCCTTGCCGGCGCGCCCGCCGCAGGAAACGCCGCCAACCGGCAACCGCCGCAAGCTGCCGGCGATGGCACCGGTGCCGACGCCGCCGTTGCCCGCCTCGCCGTTGCCTGCCGCCGGCGCGCCGACTGCCGTGCAGCCGCCGGTTGCGCCTGCGACGCCGGTCACCCCGGGCGCCGCGCCAGGTACTGCGCCGGCGCCGGCCGCATCGACGCCGGCCGCGCCTAGGCTGGCCGCACCGACCCCAACCCGATAGGCCACCATGCCAGGTAACCGCCCGCATTACATCCTGCTGCCCGTCAGCCCGCTGTTCATCACGTTCAGCCTGGTGTGCGCCTTCATGCTCAACCTGATGCCGTGGGGCCGCTGGCTCGGCGCGCCCGACTTCGTCGCACTGGTGCTGGTCTTCTGGGGCATCCACCAGCCGCGCAAGGTCGGCATCGGCGTCGCCTTTTGCATGGGCCTCCTGATGGACGTGCACGATGCGAGCCTCCTGGGCGAGAATGCACTGGCCTACACGCTGCTGTCGTACTTCGCCATCATGATCCACCGCCGCGTGCTGTGGTTCCCGACACTCACCCAGGCCATGCACGTGTTCCCGCTGCTCCTGATGGCGCAGGCGATCCAGCTGATCGTGCATTTCATCGTCTCCGGGCGCTTTCCGGGCCTGCTGCAGTTCATCGAGAGCGTGGTGGCGGTGATCCTGTGGCCCGTGATCACCTGGCTGCTGCTGGCGCCCCAGCGCCGCGCGGTCGACCGCGACCACACCCGTCCGATCTGACGATCCGAATCGACCTGAATCGACCCATAAGCGCATGACCGAATTCAAAGACAGCGATCGCGAGATCCACCAGTTCCGGATGCGCCTGACGGTGCTGATCGCCCTGGTCTTCATTTGCTTTGGCCTCCTGGTCGCGCGCGTCGTGTGGCTGCAGGTACTGCACCACGACCAATACGCGGCCCAGGCCGAGGACAACCGCATCGCGCTGGTACCGATCGTGCCCAACCGCGGCCTGATCGTCGACCGCAACGGCGTGGTCCTGGCGCGTAACTATTCGGCCTACACGCTCGAACTGACACCGTCGAAGCTGCAGGCGAACATGGAATCGGTGATCGACGAACTGGCCAAGCTGGTGCAGATCGAGCCGCGCGACCGGCGCCGCTTCAAGCGCTTGCTGGAAGAGTCGCGCAGCTTTGCCAGCGTTCCGCTGCGCACGCGCCTGACCGATGACGAAGTGGCGCGCTTTACTGCCCAGCGCTTCCGCTTTCCTGGTGTCGAAGTGCAGGCACGCCTGTTTCGCCAGTATCCGATGGGCGAGGCGGCCTCGCATGTGATCGGTTATATCGGCCGCATCAACCAGAAGGAATCGGACGCGCTCGAAGAGAGCGACGACGCCGCCAATTACAACGGCACCGACCACATAGGCAAGGAAGGCGTCGAGAAGCGCTACGAGCGCCAGTTGCACGGCCAGACCGGCTACGAGCAGGTCGAGCGCTCCGCTGGCGGGCGCGCTATCCGCACGCTGCGCCGCACGGCGCCCACGCCCGGCAGTAACCTGATCCTGTCGATCGACATCGAACTGCAGAAGATCGCCGAAGAGGCGTTTGGTGACCAGCGCGGCGCCCTGGTGGCGATCGAGCCGGCCACCGGCGACGTGCTGGCCTATGTGTCGCGTCCCGGGTTCGATCCGAACCTGTTCGTCGACGGCATTGACACGCAGAGCTGGAACGAGCTCAATACCTCGCTCGACAAGCCTTTGATGAACCGGCCGCTGTCGGGCACCTATCCGCCCGGGTCGACCTTCAAGCCGTTCATGTCGTTGGCAGCGCTCGAGCTGGGGTTCCGCCGGCCGCAGGATGCGATCCGCGACCCCGGTTTCTTCATGCTGGGCGGGCACCGCTTCAACGATGACAAGCCGGGCGGCCACGGCATCGTCAATATGTACCACTCGATCGCCCACTCGTGCGATACCTATTACTATCAGCTGTCCAACGAGATGGGGATCGATAACATCTCGAAGTTCATGCACGAATTCGGCTTTGGCCAGCCGACCGGGATCGACCTCGATTACGAAAAGACCGGCGTGCTGCCCTCAAAAGAGTGGAAGGCCGAGCGCTTCAAGCGCAACCCTGCGGCCCAGAAGTGGGTCGGCGGCGATACCATCTCGGTCTCGATCGGCCAGGGCTTCAACAACTACACGATGCTGCAACTGGCGCACGCCACCGCGATCCTGGCCAACAACGGCGTGGTGATGAAGCCGCACCTGGTCAAGATGATCGAGGACGGCGCCACCCGCGAGCGCACGCTGACCGTGCCGAAGGAAACCCGGCGCCTGGCCATGAAGCCCGAGCACATCGCGTTCATCAAGGATGCGATGGCGGGCGTGATCCGCGAAGGCACCGGCCAGAAAGCCTTTGCCGGCGCCCTGTACACCGCCGGCGGCAAGACCGGCACCGCCCAGGTGATTGGCCTGCGCGGCAAGAAATACAATGCCAACGCGATCGATGAACGCCACCGCGACAATGCGCTGTTTACCGTGTTTGCGCCGGCCGAGCAGCCGCGCATCGCGCTGGCGATGGTCGTTGAAAATGCCGGCTTTGGCGGCGCCGTGGCCGCGCCGATCGCGCGCAAGGTGCTCGATTACGCCATCCTGGGCAAGCGCCCGGCGCCGCCGGCCGAACCAAAAAAGGCCGAGCGCCCCGTCACCGTCAAGAAGACCGCGCCAGCACCAGCGCCAGCGCCCGTGACCGCACCGCTCCAGACGGCCAGCGCGCCCGCCGTCACCCGAACCGAGTAAACCATGGCCCATATCCCAGAACGGCGTTCGCTGCGGCGGCGCCTGCGCCCCTATTTCACGGTGTTCGACCTGCCGCTCACGCTCATCCTGGCGGTCCTGGTCACGATCAGCATGGTGACCATGTCGTCGGCCGGCGCCGACTTCCCGGACCGGGTCGAGCACCAGATCCGTAATTTCCTGCTGTCGTTTGCCGTGATGTGGATTGCTGCGAACATCGCGCCGCAAACGCTGATGCGCCTGGCGGTGCCGATCTATACCATCGGCGTGGCGCTGCTGCTTGCAGTGGCCATGTTTGGCCTGATCAAGAAGGGCGCACGGCGCTGGCTGCACATCGGCGTGATCGACATCCAGCCGTCCGAGATCATGAAGATCGGCGTGCCCCTGATGCTGGCCTGGTATTTCCAGACCCGGGCACAGGTCGCGAGCTGGAAGAATTACCTGGTCGCCGGGGCGCTCCTGATGATCCCGGTGGCGTTCATCATGAAGCAGCCCGACCTGGGCACGTCGCTGCTGGTGGCGTCATCGGGACTGTACGTGATCTTCCTGGCCGGCCTGTCGTGGAAGGCCATCGCCGCCGTGTCGGTACTGGGGCTGGCCGGCCTGCCGGTGGGCTGGTCGATGATGCACGACTACCAGCGCGAGCGGGTGATGACGCTGATCGATCCCACCTCCGACCCGCTGGGCAAGGGCTTCCACATCATCCAGTCGATCATTGCGATCGGCTCCGGTGGCGTGAGTGGCAAGGGGTATATGAAGGGCACCCAGGGTTACCTGGAATTTGTGCCCGAACGGACCACCGACTTCGTGTTCTCGGTGTATTCGGAAGAATTCGGCCTGATCGGCAACCTGTTCCTGCTGTTCGTGTACCTGCTCCTGATCGGGCGCGGCCTGATGATCGCGGCCAATGCGGCCAATACCTTCGGGCGCCTGCTGGCCGGGTCGATCTCGATGATTTTCTTTACCTATGCCTTTGTCAACATGGGCATGGTGGCGGGCATCCTGCCCGTGGTCGGGGTGCCGCTGCCCTTCATGAGCTATGGCGGCACTGCCTTTATCACACTCGGCCTTGGCGCCGGCATATTGATGAGTATTCAAAGACACCGTAAACTGGTGAAGACTTAACTAGCAGGAGGACTGCCAATGGGCGTTCGCAAAAACATCCCGGCGGTCGTAGCGGTTGCCTTTCTTGTCACGGCGTGCAGCAGTACCGGTGAACACAAACGCTTGTCGCCCTTCCCGTGGCCGCACAAGCCCACCGCCAAGCATGGCCCCGCGCCCAAGCTGCCACCCGCCAATTCAGGGCGCGGCGGCTACTACAAGGACGACGGCCCGGGCGAGAATCCGCCCGACGGCCTGCTCGAGACGCCCGACGCGGTCGTCGTGGCCGAACCGTTCAACAAGTTCACCAGCCGTCCCTATACGGTGCTGGGCAAGACCTACACGCCGCTGGGCAACGATGAACGGTTGACCCAGCGCGGCATCAGCACCTGGTATGGCAAGAAATTCCATGGCCAGCGCACGGCCTCCGGTGAGCTCTACGACATGTACAAGATGACGGGCGCGCACCCGACATTGCCGATTCCGTCGTACGTGCGCGTGACCAGCCTGGAAAGCGGCCAGTCGGTGGTCGTGCGCATCAACGATCGCGGCCCGTTTCATTCCACGCGCATCATCGACGTGTCGTACACGGCCGCGCTGAAACTGGGCCTGCTCGGTAACGGCAGCCACGAGGTCGAAATCGAGCGCCTGTTCCCGGGTGATCCGATCGTCAATCCGGCGCAGATTGCCACTGCGCGGCGCGAAGCGACATCGCAGGCGCAATCGGCGCCGCCCGAGATCGCCGCGCTGATGCTCGAAGACCGGGTGCAGTCCGACAGCGGCGCCGTAGTGCGCCTGGTGGAGCCGGCGACACCGGCGGCGCCGGCCGCGCGCGCCACGACGGGCGACTACTACATCCAGCTTGGCGCCTATGGCCGTACCGGCACTGCCGAAGCGATCAGCGACCAGATCGCGCGCGCCGGCGTGGACGTGGGCACGCTCGAAGTGGTGAAGGTGGGCGCATTCAATCGCCTGTACGGCGGGCCGTATCCGACGCGTGCCGAGGCGGTCGAGGCGATGGACGCGCTGCCGGCTTCGTTGGGGTTGAAGCCGATCGTCGTGCGGCGCTGACGCCTCGCCGGTCCTTCGCAAACCGTCTTATGCGGCCGCGCGCTTGCTGCGGCGACGCACGGCGCCCAGACCGGCCAGGCCGGCGAGCGCCAGGAGGATGCTCGATGGTTCCGGCACTTCAGCAGCCGCCAAGACTTCCGTGTAATCCAGCAGCAGCTGCGAGTTGGTCAGAATCAGGTCGCCCGCGACTTTCAGATTCAGCGTCAGCTGGTCGCTGCGCAGCAGTTCGTCGATGATCGACTGGTTCGAGATGATGCCGCTGATCGTGAAGGCGCCAGTGTAGTCGCGGGTGATGGTCGTGGTGTCGGTCCAGCTCTTCGTATAAAAAGCATAGCAGTGGCTGTAGAAGCAACCCTTGCCTTCATACTTGGCATGGAGTGGGCTGGAGGTGGTTTTGCTCGATTCGCTCAGTGTGGTGCTGCCCGTGCCGAGAACGACGTCGCCGATCGACAGCGCAGCGCTTTCCTGCTGGCTCGTGCGTTCTACCGTCGCGTAATTTGTCAGATAACGTGCGAAGCTCACCGCGGTATGGGGCCGCCAGCCCGTCATGCTGCTGCCGGTGGAGACCGGGGCCGACGTCGTGAACATATCGGTTCCATCATCACGGAACGAGAACGAGTACGCGAGGCTGTTGACCGTGTAGTCGGTCGGCAGGAACGATTTGCCGCTGAACACGGCGCTGTAGTTGTTATTGGCCAGGTCGCTCGACGCGAACGCGCCGGTCATGGCGATTGGGGTGGCCAGTGCTGCAGCGGAGATGGTGCACAGGGTGGTTAGCAAGGCAGTGGTGATCAGGTTCTTCATGGCAAGTCCGAAGTTTTAATTTAAGAAACAATAATTTGTATATAGCAATAGTTGGGCCAGCAAAGCAACTCATTGATTATAAACAATCTTATTTTCTTAAAAAAATCTAGTGTAAAGAAATTCGACACTTTTTAGCGTCTGCACAACACGCATGGACGAAAAAAAGCGCACCCGCAGGTGCGCCATCGATGGGCGGCAGTACGATTCAGCTGCAGCGAGTGAGGGCAGCGCCGCTGTAGTTGTCGGCAATGCCAGTCAACCGGTCGCGCTCCGCAGCATCGATCTGGCGATACTGGTAGCCGACGCGCGTCACTTGCGGTCCGCGCGGCAGGATGCGCACGCCGCGCACGCCCTGGCGCTGCAGGTCGGCCACGAGCTTTTGCGCCGCACCGTCCGACTTGAATACGCCGAGCGAAATCGCATAGCGTAGTGGCGACGTATCGTTCTGCATGATGAAGAAGTTGGTCACCCCGCGTTCCTTCAACTCGGCGACGCGGCGCTGGGCGCCTTCGCGGCCGCCGTTCGGTGGCAGATAGACGAGACGGCTCGTCACTTCCTGGTACGGCATCTCGACGCGCGACTGGCGCGGCGCCAGGCCAAGCCGTGCGACACGGGCCTCGAAGCGGCGCGCATCGGCCGTGCTGAACGGGCCGGCCTGCACGCAGGCGACCAGATCCCGCGCAACTGGCGCTGGCACTGGTGCTGGCTCGGGCACGGGCGCAGCTACCTCGGCTTGCGGCGCCGGTGCAGCGCTCGCCGCCGCCTGCCTGGCCTGCACCGGCGTGAGCTGCTGCATGCGCTCGGGCGCCAGCTGGTTCTTCAGGCGCGCTGGCTCGCGCGCCGCATCGGCCGGCTGCCCAAGCAGGCCCTGGCCATATGCCAGCAATACCCCATTGGCGCCCAGCAGCGCCCAGAACACGAATTTCAGCACTGCATATCTCCCGTCGAGCCGGCGGCTGCTGCATGCAGGCCGACCAGTACGATGTTATCGACCACCTGGTACCCAACCTTGAGGGCCGGCGCGATATGGGGCGCGGCGCCGCCCGAGATGATGCAGATGGCGCCACCCAGTCCGGCCACCGCACGCTCGATCGCGCCCGCCTGCGCCGAGAGCAGGCCGGACAGGATCGCATCATGCGTGTTGTCGCCAAACAGCGGCGGCAATGCGCCAGCGTCGACTTGCGGCAGTTGCGCCGTATTGCGCGCCAGGCTGGCGGCCATCAGGGCCAGGCCGGGCAGGATCATGCCGCCGATAAAGTGGCCGTCGGCGCGTACCGCGTCGACCGTGGTCGCGGTGCCGCAGGTGGCCACGATCAGGTTTTGGCCGGGCGCCAGCGCGCGCGCGCCGATGGCGGCGGCGAAGCGGTCGCACCCGAGCCGCGCCGGCTCGCGGTAGCCGTTGGTGACGCCTGCGCGCTGCGGCGTGGACGCGAACCACTCGACCTGCGCATGCGCCGGCAGCAGGGCGGCGATGCGTGCGGCCAGCGCGGGACCCGCCACATTCGAGACCAGCACACGCGTGGCGCCGGCCCAGTCGGACGCCAATGCATCCAGCCCGGCATGCGCTACTGCACCAGTGCCCGACCAGGCGCCAGGCGCCGCGCCGTCGTTTGCCAGCGCCCACTTCACGCGGGTGTTGCCGGCATCGATCAGCAGCATCATGCTTTTACCCGCAGCGAGACGTCGCCGGCCATCACGGTGATGCGGCCTTCATCTGTATCGAGCAGCAAGCGCCCGCTATCGTCGACACCGGCGGCGCGGCCTTCGTGCCGCACGACGCCCCCGTCGAGCAGGACGACGGTCTCGCCCTGCCACGCATGGCGCAGATTCCAGCGCGCGCTGAAGGCGGCAAACCCGCGCATCGCAAATTCGCGCAGGCAGTCGGCCAGGCCGTCGAGGAGCGCCGCCATCAACGCGTCGCGGTCCATGCGCGCCAGCCATGGCATGCCGGCCGCGCTGCGGCCCAGCTGCGCTTCCATCTCGTCCGGCATCAACAGGTTCAGGCCGATCCCGATCACGGTCCAGGTGCCGCCGCCAGGGGCGGACTGGGTTTCGATCAGGATGCCGGCCAGTTTGTCGCCATCCTTGAGGACATCGTTCGGCCACTTCAGCTGTACCTGCTGGCCCAGCGTGCCAAGCGTGTCGGCCAGCGCCACGCCCACTGCCAGCGGCAGGCCAAGCAGCGCCTGTGGCCCGCCGTCGAAGCGCCAGGCCAGCGAAAACGTCAGCGAGCCTTCGGGCGACGACAGCCAGCTGCGCCCGGCGCGCCCGCGGCCGGCGCTTTGATGTTCAGCTATCAGCAGCAGCGGGGCGGCAAGTGTGCCGGCGCGCACGAGCAGGTCGGCATTGGTCGATCCGGTCTGCGCGACGACTTCAACGGCAACGCCTGCGCGTGACAGCGCGGCAATGGAAGCAGCGTTCATGGCTGCTCCCGGCGCGGCTTGGTCGGCGCGCGCGCAAAGAGACGGTCGAACAGGGCATTGGGCATCAGCCGTAGCAGCTTGGCGACAACGCCCATCTGCCACGGCAGCACGCGGTAACTGTCGCCGCGCGCGATCGCCGCGACAGCCCGCGTGGCAAAGCGTTCAGGCGGCATCAAAAAGGGCATGGGAAAGCGGTTGGCACGGGTCATGGGGGTATCGATGTAGCCGGGCGCGATGGTCACCACGCGAATGTTCGACGGCCGCAGTTCCACGCGCAGCGCCTCGCAATAGCTGTGCAGCGCGGCCTTGCTGGCGCAATAGGCGCCGGCCCCGCGCATGCCGCGAATGCCGGCCACGCTGCCGATGCCGACCAGGCGGCACGGCGTCGACTGGGTTTTCATGGGAGCGATGAACGGTGCGAACGTCGCCACCGTGGCATTCACATTGGTGGCGAAGACGGCGTCGAACACCGCCAGGTCATCGACCTGCTCGGTCAGCGTGCCCTGCGAAATGCCGGCACAGGCGATGACTATATCGGCGCCGCCGTTCACGGCAATGAAATCCTGCGCGGCGGCGGCGAGGGCCGCGCGATCGAGGACATCGACGGCATACACCTGGTGGCGCGAGGAATCAGGGAGCGATTGACGCAGTTGGTCGAGCGCGTCGCGCCGCCGGCCCAGGAGGCCCAGCGTCGCGCCGCGCGCGGCATATTCGCGCGCCAGCGCGGCGCCGATGCCGCTCGAGGCGCCCGTGATGAAGACGCGCTTCGCCGGCAGTGACATGCCGGATCAGCGCTGGTTGCGCACGATGGCGACGTCGATGCCGCTGTCGAGCAGCTTGGCGCGTGCGCGGTTGACGCCTTCGACCTGCGTGAACGGGCCGACGCGCACGCGGTGCAGCACGCCGCTGTCGGTCGTGCGGTCGGTGATGGCGGCCTCGAAGCCCAGCAGGGCCAGTTTGGCGCGGGTGTTTTCGGCGTCCGACATTTCGCGGAACGCGCCTGCTTGCAGGTAATAGATGTAGCCGTCGGTGACGGCGGCAGCCGCCGGCGCTGCGGCGACCGTGTTGACGGGGGCCGGCGATGGTGCCGGCGTCGGCGCGCGGCGCGGTGCCTGCATGCCGGCGATCGCAGCGCCCAGTGGATCTGCGTCTGCAGGCGCTGCAGCCGGGGCGGCAGGTGCGGCCGGTGCCGCAGCCGGTGCAGCCGGCGCCGGCTTGGGCGTCTCGCGCACCGGCGTGCGGGTACCGTACAGCGGCTTGTTCGGATCGTTGGCCTGGCTCGGCTCGAGGTCGGCCGGGCGCCCCATCTTGTTGGAGCGATCGGTGAAGGGCGAGGCGCCCTTGGTGATCACGAGTGCGACCGCCACTGCGATGCCCAACCCGATGATCAGGCCGATGATGATGCCCGTCAGGGTGCTGCCGCGCTGGCGGAGGGGCGAGAAGGATCGAATGGCGGTCATGACGCTTTCTGGTTGGGCAGTGGGATGCAGTGATTACATTTTGTCCGGCGCCGACACGCCGATCAGCGCGAGGCCGTTGCGCAGCACCTGGCGTGTGGCCGCGGCCAGCGCGAGGCGGGCCAGCTTGAGCGGCTCGTCGTCGTCCAGCAGCCACTTGTGGGCGAAGTAGTAGCTGTGCAGGTCGCCGGCCAGTTCGCGCAGGTAGAACGCCACCTGGTGCGGGCCCA
>Ga0308164_10005349_pt1 | contig 10381 bp, 9 predicted proteins | sample PhyTR2_FD_201031 | JGI IMG/M metagenome (GOLD analysis project Ga0308164, IMG submission 201031) | Phyllosphere microbial communities from UC Gill Tract Community Farm, Albany, California, United States - DLSLT.R2 | ecosystem: Host-associated > Plants > Phyllosphere > Unclassified | place: USA... | reverse complement strand
ACCCTGAATAAACCACGCCACCCGTTGCCTGAGCTGCCGATACATACGCTACAGATACGGCAACCGCCAGAAGGCTCTGCTTGAGATACATGCTAATCCTTAGTCTTTGATACGTGTCACATTGGTTTGATAGCCCTCGCAACACCGCTGTTTTTCGACAAGCACGCGTTCCATCGCTCAAGCGGCGCGGAATGTACAGCTTTGTATCGGATTATGTCAATTTGACATCAAAAACACTTCAAGCGCTCTAGCCCAAGGGTTACGGCGGCAAATCATGCAGATTCCGACCATCCAGGCCTGCAGCTGGGACCGCCGTTGGCGGCGGTGCACCGAGGCGCGACTCACGTATTCATTTACGACCTCCTTCCCCGGAAAGCGACCTCACTCCTGTCCCCCTGCTTGACGCCAGCCCCACTTCGCTATTTGATCCTATTTATCCGCATTAATATGAAAGATAGCCCCCATGCTCTCTCGTCCGATCAAGCGCAAACGGCAAAAGCTCTCCGACGTGATTGTCGAGTCGGTGAAGCGCTCCATCGTCATCAACGCCCTGCGCCCCGGCGACCGCCTGCCCACTGAACGCGAGCTCATGGAAAGCTTCCAGTGCTCCAAGGGCACCGCGCGCGAGGCCTTGAAGGCGCTGGAAGTGGAAGGCCTGGTGAGCACCCGCACCGGCCCCAGCGGCGGCGCCTATCTCAATGAAGCCGGCACTGAACCCGCCAGCCGGGCGCTGCGCAACTACCTGCACTTCCAGCATCTGGATGGCCAGCAGGCCTACCAGCTGCGCAAGGTCATCGAAGTGGAACTGGCGCTGTCGGTGATCGGCCGGCTGAGTGCCGACGACTTCGCCGCGCTGCAGCACAACATCGACCTGTGCAGCACGCCAGAAGACAGCGAGGCCGGCCAACGCGCCCAGCGCCTGGCGGAACTGGAATTCCACAACCTGCTGGCCAAGGCCTGCCCCAACCCCTTGCTGAAATTCATGGCGCAGTTCCTCAACGACCTGCTGCGCGACCTGGTGGTGCTGAAGAAAGCCTACAAGCCCAAGCGCAAGCAATTCGACGCCGCCAACATCGATTACCACAAGCAGCTGCTGATCGCCCTCAAGGCCGAAGACGCGCCCACAGTGCGCCAGCTGATGCACGAACACATGTGCGATGCCGAACAACACATGAGCGCCCTGGAGGGCGAGGTGACCAAGCATTTCCTGCTGGAGTTCGAGCACGGCCATTGAGCCTGAACGCATGACCAGAGGCCTGCGCACAGGCCCGGATACCTTCTTTGCCATTGTTGTCACTCCTGCCAAAACAAAACCCGACATAGGAGTCACCCATGCAACGACGTTCCCTGTTGAAAGCCGGCCTGGTCGCCGGCGGCTTGTGCAGCCTGCCGCTGGCGGTGCGCCAGGCGTTCGCCGCCGACCCCTTCACCTTCTACGGTTTGAAATCGATGTCCGGGGCTTTTGCCAGCTATGGCAAGTACGCCGACATGGGCTCGCGCCTGGCGGTCAAGGAACAGGGCGAGCTGCTTGGCCGGCCCCTCAACTACAAGGTCATCGACACGGAAGGCAACGCCGGCAAGGCGGTGCGCAAGGTCCAGGAAGCCATCCAGCAGGACGGCGCGCGTTTCTTCCAGGGCTGCACCCTGTCGTCCTCGGCGCTGGCCGTGGCCAAGGAAGTGGACAAGGCCGGCGGCGTATTCATGACCCCGGTGGGCGCCGATGAAGTCACTGGCAAGGATTGCAACGCCGCGACCTTTCGCTGGTCGGTGCCCACCTACGGCGCCATCCGCGAGACCATGGTGCCGCTGATCAAGCGCCTGCCCGAGGCCAAGCGCTGGTACACCATCACCCCGCAATACGTGTTCGGCGAGGCCTTGCTGGAAAACGCCAAGCAGGTCTGCAAGGAGCACGGCCTGGAGCACGTAGGCAATAGCTACCACTCGCTGCAGGAGCAGGAATTCTCCGGCTACCTGACCAACGCCCTGGCCGCGCAACCCGACGTGCTGGTGCTGCTGAACTTCGGCAGCCAGTCGTCCAACGCCCTGCGCCAGGCGGTCAACTTCGGCATCAAGGAACGCATGAAGGTGCTGCTGGTGTGGTCGGCCGGGCTGGACCAATTCCAGGAACTGGGCAGCGACGTGCTCGAAGGCGTCTATCTCGGCGCCCAGTACTGGCACCAGGTGGACACGCCGATGAACCGCGAACTGGTCGCCGCCACCAAAGCCGCCTACGGCATCAACCCGAACTACCCGTTGGCCGCCGACTACATCAGCACCAAGGTGATGCTGCAGGCGATCGTCAAGACCGGCAGTTTCGACGGCCCGACCGTGGCCAAGGCGCTGCAGGGCCTGAGCTATGAAGGCCCGACCGGCAGCGAAAGCATCCGCGCCGGTGACCACCAGGTGATCAAGGACTACTACCTGCTGCTGGGCAAGGCTGCCAGTGAGCGCAAGGACGACGATGACCTGGCCACCGTGGTCAGCGCCGGCAAGTCGTTCCCCGAAGTGGCCGCCACCGGTTGCTCGCTCGCCTGACCTTTTTCATCGCTTGCTGGAAGTAGCCCAGCGCTGACGACTCTTGTCGTCGGCGCGCGCTACAGAGGGTTCGTGCATGCTCAGTCTTTACCTGCTGCAGATCGTCAACGGCCTGGGCCTGGGGATGATCTATTTCCTCATCGCCGTGGGCCTGACGATCATCTTCGGCCTGCTCAATTTCGTGAACTTCGCCCACGGCGCGTTCTTCTTGCTGGGCTCCTATCTGTGCTACACCGCCGTCAGCCTGACCGGCAACTTCTGGCTGGCGTTGCTGGTGGCGCCGCTACTGGTGGCGGCACTGGCCTGGGTGGTGGAGCGTGTGCTGATCCAGCGGATCTACCACCTGCCCCACACCTTTCAGATCCTGGTCACCCTGGGCATCGCGCTGATCATCCAGGAAGCCTCGGTGATCATCTGGGGCCCGGTGGGCAAGAGCGTGGCGGTGCCCGCGGCCTTGCGCGGCGTGGTGGTGATCGGCAACTTCGTCTACCCGCACTACCGGATTTTCCTGATTGCCTTCTCGGCGTTGATCGCCCTGGCGCTGTGGCTGTTGCTGGAGCGCACCCGCTTCGGCGCCCTGGTGCGTGCCGGTAGCGAGAGCACCGAGACGGTATCGCTGCTGGGCACCAACATCTTTCGCCTGTTCTCCGTGACCTTCGCCCTCGGCGTCGGCCTGGCCGGTATGGCGGGCGTGCTGTTCGCGCCGCTGCGTGGCGCCCAGCCCTTCGTCGGCCCCGAGATTCTCGGCGTGGCCTTCGTGGTGGTGGTGATTGGCGGCATGGGCTCGTTCGGCGGCGCCCTGGTGGGCGGGCTGCTGGTGGGCGTGGTGCAAAGCGTGATGACCACCCTGTGGCCGCAAGGCGCCAGCCTGATGATCTACGGCGCGATGGCTGCGGTGATTCTGATCCGCCCCTATGGTTTGTTCGGGAGAGCTTGAACATGGCTGAGCAACTGTCACAAACGCAGCCCCTGCCGTTTGCCAAGACCCAATCACGGGGCATGCTGTACCTGGTGATCGCGGTCCTGGTGGGCCTGCCGCTGGTGTTGCCGTCGGCCACCCTGGCCTGCGAGATCCTGATTTTCGCCATGGCCGCGCTGGCCTGCAACCTGCTGCTGGGTTACACCGGGCTGCTGTCGTTCGGCCAGGGCATCTTCTTCGGCGCCGGCGCCTACTGCGCGGCTCTGGCCATGATCCACCTGCAACTGGGCCTGTTCAGCGCGCTGCTGTGCGCCGCCGGCGCCGGCGGCCTGCTGGCGCTGGTGGTGGGCGCCCTGGCGATTCGCCGCACCGGCATCTACTTCGTGATGCTGACCTTGGCCTTCAGCCAGATGGCCTATTTCGTCGCCTACACCCTCAGCGGCTGGACTGGCGGCGACAACGGCTTGCTGGACGTGCCGCGCCCGGAAATCAGCCTGGCCGGGCACACTCTGGTGTCGCTGGCCGACTCGCGGCATTTCTACGCCTTCGTCGCGGTGCTGTTCCTGCTGATCTTCATGGCCGCGCGGCGGGTGATCGCCTCACCGTTCGGCAGCACCTTGATGGCCATCCGCGAGAACGAGACCCGCGCCGCGGCGATCGGCTACGACACCCGCCACTTCAAGATCCTGGTGTTCGTGCTGTCCGGTGCGGTCACCGGCATCGCCGGTGCGCTGTACGCCATGCTGCTGCACTTCGTGCCGCTGTCGAACATCGACCTGCAGATGTCGGAGAACATCCTGATCATGACCATCGTCGGCGGCACCGGCTCGCTGTTCGGCTCATTGCTGGGCGCCGGTTCCATCGTGCTGCTGGGGGATTTTCTCTCCGACCTGTGGCCGCGCTGGCTGATGCTGCTCGGGGTGATTCTGATTCTGGTGGTGGTGTTCATGCGCGGCGGCCTGTGGGGCGGCCTGGCGGCGCTCGGCAAGCGCCTGGGCCACCGCGACAAGGCGGTGGCGGCGGCCAAGGAGGAAGTCCTGTGAGCGAAGAATACCTGCTGCGAACCGAGAACCTCGAACTCGCCTACGGGGCGTTCAAGGCCGTCAACGGCGTCGACCTCAAGGTCCGCGCCGGCACCATCCACACCATCATCGGCCCCAACGGCGCCGGCAAGACCAGCCTGTTCCACTGCCTGACCGGCGAGCGCCAGGCCACCGGCGGCGCCATCCATTTCGCCGGCCGCAATATCCTCGGCAAGCCGGCCCACGGCCGCGTCGGCCTGGGCATGGCGCGCTCGTTCCAGCTCACCAGCCTGTTCCAGAACCTCAGCGTCCGCGAAAACCTGCGCCTGGCCGCCCAAGGCCGCGATGGCAGCAAGGCGCTGAACTTCTGGCGCAGCGTCGACAGCCGCCGCGAGCACTGGGACATGGCCGAGCAGGTACTCGAGCGCCTGAAACTCAGCGCCCGCGCCGACACCCTGGCCGGCGAACTGTCCCACGGCCAGCAGCGAGTGCTGGAAGTGGGCATGTCGATCTGCTCGAGGCCGCGCCTGCTGATGCTCGACGAACCCACCTCGGGCATGGGCATCGATGACATTCCGCTCATGACCCAGCTGATCAGCGACCTGGGCCGCGACCACACGGTGCTGCTGATCGAGCACAACATGAGCATCGTGATGTCGATCAGTGAACGCATCACGGTGATGAGCCACGGCCAGATCCTGGTCGAAGGCACGCCCGAATTCGTCCGCGCCGACGAGCGCGTGCGCCGCGCCTACCTGGGGGAAGCCGCCTGATGCTGACTGTCGAGAACATCCATTCCTATTACGACAAGAGCCACGTGCTCGAAGGCGTTTCGCTGGAAGTGCGCGAGGGCGAGCTGGTAACCCTGCTCGGCCGCAACGGCGCCGGCAAGACCACCACCCTGCGCAGTATCCTTGGCATCGTGAAGCCGCGCCAAGGGCAGATCCGCTTCAACGGCCAGGCGCTGGTCGGCCAGCAGACCTTCGAGATCGCCCGCCAGGGCCTGGCGCTGGTGCCCGAGCACCGCGGCATCTTTCGCCTGCTCAGCGTCGAGGAAAACCTGCGCATCGCCACCCGCAAGGGCAGCCGCTGGCAGTTGGCGGACATCTACCAGATGTTCCCGCGCCTGCAAGAGCGGCGCAAGAACGGCGGCAACGCCTTGTCGGGCGGCGAGCAGCAGATGCTGGCCATCGCCCGCGCGCTGCTCAACGACCCCAAGCTGCTGATCCTCGACGAGCCGACCGAGGGCCTGGCCCCGGTGATCGTCGACGAACTGGTGAACATCCTGCGGCGGGTCAAGGAAGGCGGCCTGCCGGTGCTGCTGGTGGAACAGAACCTCATGGTCTGCGACAAGCTCGCCGACCGCCATTACGTACTCGAACAAGGCCAGGTGGTGTACCAGGGCAGCGCCGCCGACTTCCGTGCCGACCCGACCATCAAGAATCGCTACCTGGCGCTCAGCGCCTGAAGGAGTTTTCAATGAACAGCTCATTCGATGCACACCAGGCACTCGCCAGCGACGCCTTGCTGATCAACAGCGAGCGCCTGTGGCAATCGCTGATGGACCTTGCCGCGCTCGGCGCCACGGTCAAGGGTGGCGTTTGCCGCCTGGCCCTGACCGACCTGGACCGCCAGGCCCGCGACCTGTTCGTGCAATGGTGCGAAGCCGCCGGCTGCGACGTCAGCGTCGACGCCATCGGCAACATCTTCGCGCGCCGCCCCGGCACCGACCCCAGCCGGCCGCCGGTGATGACCGGCAGCCACATCGACACCCAACCCACCGGCGGCAAGTTCGACGGCTGCTTCGGGGTGATGGCCGGCCTCGAGGTGATCCGCACCCTCAACGACCTCGGCGTGCAGACCGAAGCGCCGATCGAAGTGGTGGTGTGGACCAACGAGGAAGGCTCGCGCTTCCCACCGTGCATGATGGGCTCGGGCGTGTTCGCCGGAAAATTCGACCTGCAGGAGACGCTGGATAAAGTCGACGCCGAGGGCCTGTCGGTGGGCGCCGAACTGCAGCGCATCGGCTATGCCGGGGCGCGCCCGGTGCTCGGCCACGCAGTGGGCGCCTACTTCGAAGCGCACATCGAACAGGGCCCGGTGCTGGAAGACCAGGCCACTACCATCGGCGTGGTGATGGGTTGCCTGGGGCAGAAATGGTTCGACCTGACCCTCACCGGCGTCGAGGCCCATGCCGGCCCCACGCCGATGCACCTGCGCAAGGACGCCCTGGTCGGCGCCGCCCAGGTGATCAGCGCGGTCAACCGCATCGCCCACGCCAACCAGCCCCACGCCTGCGGCACCGTCGGTTGCCTGAACCTGCACCCGGGCTCGCGCAACGTAATCCCCGGCCAGGTGCACATGACCCTGGATTTCCGCCATCTGGAGCCGGCAAAACTGCAAGGCATGGTCGATGAGATCAGCGCGGTGATCGAGGCGACCTGCGCGCAACACGGCCTGAGTTTCGAGCTCACCCCAACGGCAGATTTCCCGCCGCTGTACTTCGATCAGATCTGCGTCGACGCCGTACGCAAGGGCGCGCGCAGCCTCGGCCTGAGCCATATGGACATCGTCAGCGGCGCCGGCCACGACGCCATCTTCGTCGCGGAACTCGGCCCTGCGGGGATGATCTTCGTGCCCTGCGAAGGCGGCATCAGCCATAACGAAATCGAAAACGCCGCGCCGGCCGACCTCGCCGCTGGCTGTGCGGTACTGCTGCGCGCCATGCTCAACGCCGCCCAGGGAGGCCAATAAGATGACCGAGATCGCCGACCTCAACGGCCAGCAGCTGCTGGCGGCCTACCGGGATAAAACGCTGTCGCCGGTCGAGGTGACCACCGACGCGCTGGCACGCATCGAGCGCCACAACCCCAGCGTCAACGCCTATTGCCATGTCGACCCCGAGGGCGCCCGGCACGCCGCCCGCGCCAGCGAACAACGCTGGTCCAAGGGCCAGCCATGCGGCGCCCTGGACGGCCTGCCCGCCTCGATCAAAGACCTGACCCTGACCCGCGGCATGCCGACCCGCAAGGGCTCGCTGAGCACCTCGGCCGAAGGCCCGTGGGAGGTGGATGCGCCGTTCAGCCGCTTCATGCGCGACGCCGGCGCAGTGCTGCTGGGCAAGACCACCACGCCGGAGTTCGGCTGGAAAGGCGTGACCGACAACCCGCTGTATGGCATCACCCGCAACCCTTGGGACACCCGCCTGACCGCCGGCGGCTCGTCGGGCGGCGCGGCCGCGGCGGCGGCGCTGAACCTCGGTGTGCTCCACCAAGGCAGCGACGCCGGCGGTTCGATCCGCATTCCCTGCGCCTTCACCGGCACCTTCGGCATCAAGCCGACGTTCGGCTATGTGCCGCAGTGGCCGGCCAGTTCCATGACGATTCTCTCGCACCTGGGACCGATGACCCGCACCGTCGAGGACGCCGTGCTGATGCTTGAAACCGTGGCCCGCCACGATGCCCGCGACGGCCTGGTCGGTGCTCCGCGGATGGCGCCGTGGCTGGCGCCCGGCAATGACCTCAAAGGCCTGCGCATCGCCTACAGCCCTGACCTGGGATTCGCCAAGGTGGACCCGGAAGTCGCCCGCGTGGTGGCCGATGCGGTGCAAGTGTTGCAGGCGCTGGGCGCGACAGTCGAGCAGGTCGATCCGGGCTTCAGCGACCCGCTGGAGGTGTTCAACACCCTATGGTTTGCCGGCGCTGCACGGTTGGCCAGCCAGCTGACCGAGCCACAACGCGCCCAGCTCGACCCCGGCCTGCTGAACATCGCCCGCCTGGGCGAACAGGTCAGCCTGGCGCACTACACCGAGGCCCTGGAAGCCCGCGCTGCATTGGTGGCAAGGATGAGCGCCTTCCATGAAAACTACGACCTGCTGGTCACGCCGATGCTGCCGTTCACCGCCTTCGAAGCCGGCCACAACGTGCCGCCCGGCTCAAGCTACGGCGAATGGATGGACTGGACGCCCTTCACCTACCCCTTCAACCTGACCCAGCAGCCGGCCGCCTCGGTGCCCTGCGGATTTTCCGCCGCCGGGCTGCCCATCGGCCTGCATGTGGTAGGCGCGCGCTTCGCTGACGACCAAGTGCTGAAAGTCTGCCAGCTGTACAGCCAACACGCGCCGACCCGGCACCTGCGCGAGCCGAACGTGCGCCACTGAGCCTGGCCAAGCTTCGGCAAACCGTTTATCCGCCCCGCTGGCGCCCCAGCGGATCGAAGCTAGGGTAAAGGGTTTCCGAAGTTTTACAGGAGTAGCGGCATGCCCACCACCTACAGCGCCCCTGGCAGTGTGATCGTCGATGTCGCCGGCTACGGCGACGATGCCCACGACGTGGTGCTCCAGCCCGACGGCACGATCCTGGTCGCCGGGTTCAGCGACCACAGCGACCAGCTTGACGACGGCTATGATTTCTCCCTGGCCCACCTTACTGCCGACGGCAGCCTCGACAGCAGCTACGGCCACGCTGGCCGGCTGGTCATCCACAAACAGATCGCCGTCGAGAAGACTTACAACCTGCAAGTGCAGGCCGACGGCGCGGTGGTTACCGCCCATGCCGGGCACGACGCCACGCCGATCATTCAACGCTGGGGCGCCGACGGCAAGGCCGACAGCGCCTTCGACAGCAACGCCCTGGCCAGCCTGCCCAGCGGCTTTGGCGACGCGCCGCTGGTACAAGGCAACACCGACGGTACCCTGCTGGTGGCGGCCGTGGTCGGCAGTCAACTGCACGTCGCGCAACTGCTCGCCGATGGCACCCTGGACAGCAGTTTCGGCAACGCCGGCACGCTCACACTGCAAGCCGGCGCGCCCCTGCAATTCGTCGAGAGCATCACCGCCCTGGCCGATGGCGGGCTGCTGCTGCACGCCGCGCCGAGTGTCCAGAACAGCTTGTTCAAATACACCGCGGATGGCCTGCTGGATACCAGCTTTGGCGACAATGGCCGAGTCGCGCTCGATGGCGTCGCCAGCTACCGGGGCGATGTGGCGGTGCAGGAAGACGGCAAGCTGCTGCTCGCCACCACCACCGACTTCCACGACTTCGCCGTGCTGCGCCTGAACGCCGATGGCAGCCGCGATACCGGCTTCGGCACCGACGGCCTGGTCAGCGTCGACCTGCCTGGCGATTCGGCACAAGCCACCACGATCGCCGTCCAGGACGACGGCAAGCTGCTGGTCGCGGGCTACGCCTATGCCAACGGCGGTGAGGACCTGGCCACCGTCAGGTTGAACAGCGACGGCAGCCTGGACACCGGCTACGGCAGCGCCGACGGCAATACCCGGCTGGTGGGCTCGGCCGGCAGCGACGTGCTGCAGGGCCTGGACAGCGACGAAATCCTCCGCGGCCTGAGTGGCGATGATCGGCTGCAGGGCAACCTGGGCCGTGACCTGCTGTCCGGCGGCAGCGGCGCGGACACCTTCGTCTACGCCGGCGTGGCCGACAGCTTCCGTACCGCGACCGCCAGCCACAGCGACCGCATCCTCGACTTCGACCCCAGCGGCGACCACATCGACCTCAGCGCCCTGGGCTTCACCGGCATCGGCAACGGCTACGATGGAACGCTGGCGATCGGCAGCAACGCCGACGCCACTCGCACCTACCTGAAAAGCTACCAGGCCAACACCGACGGCCAGCGCTTCGAGCTGGTGCTCGATGGCAACCTGGCCGCACAACTGGACGATAGCAACCTGATCTTCAACGCCGATGGCACCCAGCCGGAGCTAGTGGCGCTGGGGGTGCAGCACGATCAGCTATTGGGCTGATCCAGCCTCAGATGCCACTGAACCAGTTATAGCCCTGGTCCTCCCAATAGCCGCCGGGATAATCGTTGCTGACGAAAATCTCGACGATATGCTTGGGGTTCTTGAACCCCAGCTTGGTCGGCACCCGTACCCGCAGCGGGTAGC
>Ga0308164_10005344_pt1 | contig 10382 bp, 7 predicted proteins | sample PhyTR2_FD_201031 | JGI IMG/M metagenome (GOLD analysis project Ga0308164, IMG submission 201031) | Phyllosphere microbial communities from UC Gill Tract Community Farm, Albany, California, United States - DLSLT.R2 | ecosystem: Host-associated > Plants > Phyllosphere > Unclassified | place: USA... | reverse complement strand
GGGGCAGGTCCGTGTGCGGGACGGCGCCTAGCAGGCGGACGCGGTCGCTGATGCCGTGGCGCGCGATCTGCGCCTCGAGCGGTGCGCGTTCCGGCCCCTCGCCTGCGATCAGCAGCGTGACTCCGGGGAGTGCTGCGACCGCGTCGATGACGATGTCATGCCGCTTGCGCGGGATCAGCGCGCCGACCGAGACGACCAGCGGGCCGGCGACGCCGAGTGCTGCCTTTGCGATGGCGCGGTCGATCGGGTGGAAGCGGGCTTGGTCGACCCCGGTGTGGTGGACGCGGATGCGATCGGCGGGGAGGCCCATCGCGATCATGTCGGCCTTCATCGCCGCGCTGACCGCGAGCATGCCGTCTGCGCCCTGCCCCGCGGCGCGGACCGCCGCAGCTGTCGCGGGGGCGTTGCCCCAATGGTGGATATCCGCGCCGCGCGCCTTGATCGAGACGGGGACGCCGTAGCGTTTGCCGAGCGCGACCGCGGCCGGGCCGTCGGGGAAGAAGAACGATGCGTCGATCACGTCGAACGCGAATGTTTCGCGCAAGATGTCGAGGATCGGGACTAGCGCGCGCTCGAGTGCCGCGGCGTGGCCTCGCGCTTGCGTGAAGGGGATGGCGGTGAAGCGCGGGCGGTGGACGTCGAGGCCTTTCCACGTCTCGCGCAGGGGGAGTTTGGCGAGGGGTGCGTAATGGCGGAGGCGGCCGAGCGGGCCCGGCGGAAGGCCGATCGGGGCGACGAGCTTGAGGTCGACGTCGGGATGCGCGGCGAGGCCCAGTGTCTGTCGCTCGACGAAGACGCCGAAATTGGGGCGGGTGACGTCGGGGAACAGGGTGGAGAGGGTCAGGACGCGCAACATAGCGGCGGGTTATAGGGCGGCAGGGTTAACGGGGCCTATGCCTGTCATTCCACCCCGGCGGAGGCCGGGGCCCAATTGGGGGACGGCGATGGCGTGGGACGGCGTATGTTTACCGCTGCCTTCCCAATTGGGCCCCGGCCTTCGCCGGGGTGGTGGCGGTTGGGGGGGCGTCGCCCTCACCTTGTGTCCCCGCGAAGGCGGGGACACGGGCTGGTCTCCCGCCTTCGCGGGAGAACATTCTCTTTCTTCAGATCCGCTTGGCGAGGGGATAGGCGAACAGGACGTCGGCGTCGGCGCTGGTCGAGACGGTTTCGCTGCCCGTCATCGTCGCGCATTCGCCCGCCTTGAACGCCACGCCGGCGACATGCCCTGAGCCGGTGATCGGGATCACCCAGCCGGTCGTACCCTCGGGCAGGTTGACGACATGGTCGCCGCCCTTCCAGCGCTCGAGCACGAACTTGGGGCCCTCGACCATGATCGTCCGGCCGGTCTCGACCTCGATCGGCGGCGCGACGGGGACGTAGGGCGTCGGATCGGCGACATCGATGCCGTCCTTGAGGTGGAGTTCGCGGTCGCTGCCGTAATCGTAGAGCCGGTAGGTGGTCTCCGAATTCTGCTGGACCTCGATCACGGTGAGCCCGCCGCCGATCGCGTGGATCGTGTCCGACGCGCAATACATGAAGTCGCCGGGCTGGACGGGCTTCCAGTCGAGCTTGTCCTCGATCGTGCCGTCGATCGCCGAGGCGCGCAGGTCGTCCTTCGACATCGGCGCCTTCGTGCCGACCGCGATCGTCGAGGTCGGCTCGGCGGCGAGGATCGTCCAGCACTCGTCCTTGCCGCGCGGCAGGCCACGCGCATGCGCCTGCTCGTCATCGGGATGGACCTGCACCGACAGCTTCTCGCTGGTGAACAGATATTTGATCAGCAGGTCGGGCGTGGTGTTGCCGGGCTCCTGGAACCAGACTTCGCCGATCGGCGGCGAGCCCGCGGCGGGATCCTCGAAGCCGGGCCAGAGCGTGTCGCGACCCCATGGCTTTTCGACGCGGTGGGTGTGCAACAATGTGGCCGGCATGACATGATCCTCGATAACAATGGCGTGACGCCAACGCGCGACTATTGCCGTGCGATCCGGTTGGCGGGAAGGGGCAAGAGCGACCCGGCGAAAAGGATTGTTCGCGGCTATCCGCTTACGCTAAGGATCACGCCGATGCGTATCACCCAGTCTCGTGCCCTCGCGGTCACGCTCATCGCCGCGCTTGCGCTCCCCATAGCCGGTTGTGCGGGTGGCCGCGCCGCCAAGGGCGACCTCCCCTATGTCGCGCGCGACGTGGGCACGCTGTACTCGACCGCCAAGCAGCGGCTCGACCAGGCGCGCTACAAGGAGGCAGCCCAGCTGTTCGACGAGGTCGAGCGCCAGCATCCCTATTCGATCTGGGCGCGCCGCGCGCAGATCATGTCGGCATTCAGCTATTACCTCGCCAAGGACTACACCGCGTCGATCAGCTCGGCGCAGCGCTTCCTGGCGGTCCATCCGGGCAACCGCGACGCACCCTACGCCTATTACCTGATCGCGCTCGGCTATTACGAGCAGATCACCGACGTGACGCGCGACCAGAAGATCACGCGCCAGGCGCTCGATTCGCTCGGCGAGCTGATGCGGCGATATCCGAACACGCGCTACGCGTCGGACGCGCGGCTGAAGATCGATCTGGTCAACGACCATCTCGCGGGCAAGGAGATGGAGATCGGCCGCTTCTACGAGACGCGCGGCCAGTGGCTCGCGGCGAACGGCCGGTTCCGCACGGTGATCGACAAGTTCCAGCAGACCACGCACACGCCCGAGGCGCTGATGCGGCTGACCGAGACGTATCTGCAGCTCGGCGTGCCGATCGAGGCCGAGAAGGCCGCGGCGGTGCTCGGGCGCAACTATCCCGGCACCGACTGGTATGATCACGCCTACAAGCTGATGCGCGACCATCCGGTCAAGCCGATCGCCCCGCTCGCGCCCGGTGAGCCGGTGGTGGCGACGGGTACCGCGGGGACGCCGGGTACCGGCGCGCTGGAGCTTCCCAAGGCCAACGGCAACACCGGCGGCACCGGCGCGGGCAGCATTTCGAGCCCCGCCCCCGTCGGTCCGGGCAGCGCGACGCGGACCGGCCCCGGTAGCTGATCGCAAAATCCGCGATGAGAACAATGGGGGATCACCTTCACGCGCGGATCGGCTAAGACGCGCGCGATGCTGACCGATCTTTCCATTCGCGACGTGGTGCTCATCGAGGCGCTGGATCTGGGATTCGGCGAAGGGCTCGGCGTGCTGACCGGCGAGACCGGCGCGGGCAAGTCGATCCTGCTCGATGCGCTGGGGCTGGCGCTTGGCGGACGCGGCGACAGCGGGCTGGTGCGGCATGGTGCGGCGCAGGCGGTCGTCACCGCGACGTTCGACGCCCCTGCCCCCGAATCGCCGCTCGCGCTGCTGTTCGACGAGAACGGGCTCGAGATCGAGCGCGGCGAGCCGCTGATCGTGCGGCGGATCGTCAAGGCGGACGGCGGCAGTCGCGGGTTCGTCAACGACCAGCCCGCATCGGCGGGGCTGCTGCGCGAGATGGCGCCGCATCTGGTCGAGATCCACGGCCAGCATGACGAGCGCGGGTTGCTCAATGCGCGCGGGCATCGTGCGCTGCTCGACATTTTCGGGCGGACCGAGCCGGGCGCTACGGGCAAGGCCTATGCGGGGTTTCGTGCGGCCGAGGCCGAGCTTGCCGCGGCGCGCGCGGATATCGAGACGGCGGCGCGCGATCGCGAGTGGCTGGAGCATACCGTCGCCGAGCTGACCGCACTGGCGCCGGTCGCGGGCGAGGAAGAGACGCTGGCGGATACGCGGCGATCGATGCAGCGCGCGGAGAAGATCGCCGACGATCTGGCCGCGATCGACGATTTTCTCGAGGGAAAGGACGGCGGGCTGGCGAAGCTGCGCCAGGCGGCCCGCGTGCTGGAGCGGATCGCGGAGGATCATGCGGCGCTGGGCGAGGCGCTCGCGGCGGTCGACCGCGCGGTGATCGAGGCGTCGGTGGCCGAGGAGCAGTTGCGCGATGCGCGCGCCGAGCTCGCTTATGACCCGCGCGCGCTGGAGGATGACGAGGCGCGGCTGTTCGAGCTGCGCGCGATGGCGCGCAAGCACCGCGTGCAGCCGGACGATCTGGCCGCGCTGGCGGACGAGATGCGCGCGCGGCTGGAACGGCTCGATGCGGGTGAAGGCGGGATCGCGGTGCTGGAAGCGCGCGTGGCGTCGACGCGCAAGGCGTATGATACGGCCGCGGATGCGCTGACCAAGCGGCGGCTGGCGGCGGCCAAGCGTCTCGATGTCGCGGTGGCGGGCGAGCTCGCGCCGTTGAAGCTGGATGCGGCGCGGTTCCAGACGGTGGTGGCGGCGCTCGGCGAAGAGGGCTGGTCTTCGGCGGGCAAGGACCGCGTCGAGTTCGAGATCTCGACCAATCCGGGTGCGCCGTTCGCGGCGCTGACCAAGATCGCGTCGGGCGGCGAATTGTCGCGCTTCATCCTCGCGCTGAAGGTGGCGCTGGCGGAAGAGGGCGGCGCGTCGACGATGGTGTTCGACGAGATCGATCGCGGCGTCGGCGGCGCGGTGGCCAGCGCGATCGGCGAACGACTCGCGCGGCTGGCGCAGAGCACGCAGCTGCTGGTGGTCACGCACAGCCCGCAGGTTGCGGCGCGCGGCGCGAAGCATCTGCTGATCGCGAAGAGCAACGACGGGACGGTCACGCGGACGGGCGTGCGTGCGCTGTCCGAGGACGAGCGGCGCGAGGAGATTGCGCGGATGCTGTCGGGGGCGATGATCACCGACGAGGCGCGCGCGCAGGCGGAGCGGTTGCTCGAGCGGGCCTGAGGTGTGGTCGGAGGCTTGGCCTGATCGGCTGTGTTTCCTCGACCTTCTCGTTCCCCCCACGGGGCCAGCGTAACAATCGGTTGTGTGTGAGCCTGGGCTCCCGCCTTCGCGGGAGAACGGTAAGGGCTCGGGCTCTCAGGGCGTCTCGTGTCGCGGGTGGCCGAGGTGGATCTTGAGCACGGGCACGACGATGGAGTCGCCGCCGACTTTGCGCAGGCCGTGCAGCGCGCGGGTGCCGATGCCGCCGTCTTCGCGGATCGCGGCGTGGAGGGGGGATTGCTCGGTGTGGATCATGTCGTCGAGGCCGGCCGCGCTGGCGTCCGAGCGGGGCCATAGCGATTGCTGGACTCGGTCGTCGGCGGAGGACTCGTCGTTCCAGTCATAGCCAATCGCGGGGGCTGGCTTGGGCGAGACATGGGTTTGCTGGGCGATGGCTGGGGTGGCGAGGCCTAGGGCGATCACGAACACCGACGATCTTTTCATCGCACCCTCGCTTGCAACCACCCCGGCGGAGGCCGGGGCACAGTTGGGATACGGTCATTGGCGAATGCCGCGAACCGTTACAACGACCTTTCCAACTGGGCCCCGGCCTTCGCCGGGGTGGTGGCCTCTATTCCAGTCGCGCCCGCCCTAGTCGCGGAAGCTCGGGTCGATCCGGTCGAGTTTGCGGAGCAGCGCCGGCCAGGCGAGGCCGTCCGCGAGCATCCGCATGCCGGGACCGCTCGACTGGCCCTCGACCTTCTCCGCCACACCCTGGTTCGGCGTGTTGAGATTCTCGCGGCCGGCGCTCAGCATCAGCACCTGCGCCTCGCACGCGCGTTCGAGGAAATACATGCGCAGGAACGCCTGCGGGATCGAGTCGCCGACCGTCAGCGTGCCGTGGTTGCGCAGGATCATGCTGTGCTTGGTGCCGAGATCCTCGACCAGCCGCTCGCGCTCCTCGAGCTCGGTCGCGATGCCCTCGAAGTCGTGATACGCTACGTCGTGCCCGGCGATCATCGCGGTCTGCGTGTGCGGAAGCAGCCCCTCCGCCATCGCCGACACGGCCTGGCCGTGCGGCGTGTGCAGATGCAGCACCGCGACCGCATCGTCGCGCGCGGCGTGGATCGCAGAGTGGATCACGAAACCGGCGCGGTTGACCGGCGCGGGCGTGTCCATGACCTTGTCGCCGTTGACGTCGATCTTGACGAGCGACGAGGCGGTGATCTCCTCGAACATGTGCGTGTAGGGGTTGATGAGAAAATGATGCTCGGGGCCGGGCACGCGCGCCGACAGATGCGTGAAGATCAGATCGTCCCAGCCATAATGCGCGACCAGACGGTATGCGGCGGCGAGATCGACGCGGAGCGCCCATTCCTCGGGCGACACGCGATCGCGGACGGTCGGTTCGGGTCTCAGCGCAGTCGCCATCATCCATCTCCTTTTATTATCATCGATGGCTAGCACGACGCCGGTCGCCAGAATGTCGCCAGATTGACAATCCTCGCAAAGGATCGACACTCGCGGCCATGCTTGCGGCCGATCATGCCCTGCTCGATGCGGACCCGTGGTTCGGCGCGGTACCGGCCGAGCGCCGCGCGCTGTTGCTGGCGCAGGCGAGCATCCGGTCGGTCGCGGCGGGGACGCGGCTGTACGGCGTCGGCGATCCGCCCGACGGGTTGTGGGCGGTGCTCGACGGACAGGTCCGTTTGATCGGCTATCCCGCTGTCGGCGCCGAGCTGGTGGTGCTGATGATGGGGCCGGGAACGTGGTTCGGCGAGCTGTCGACGCTCGACGCGGGGCCGAGGCCGCACGATGCGATCGCGTTCGGCGCGGCGCGGGTGCTGCATATCGGGATCGAGGCGTTCCGACGGCTGGCGGGCGCCACGCCCGAATTGTGGTGGGACATCGCGCTGCTGGCGTGCGCGCACCAGCGTGCGTCGCTGGCGTTCATGATGAACACGCTGGCGCAGCCGATCCCGGTGCGGCTCGCGCGGACGCTGGGGGGGATGGTGCGCGCGGCGGGCGGGGACAGCGTCGCGCTGCGCCAGGAGGATATCGCTGCGATGATCGGGGTGTCGCGGCAGACGCTGAACAAGGCGCTGAAGGCGATGGAGCGCGAGGGGGTGATCGCGCTGGCGTATGCGCGGATCCGGGTGGTGGATGCGGAGGGGTTGCGGCGGCTGGGCAAGGGGTGAGTTCGGTTTCGCCACCTCCAGAGTATTACCACCCCGGCGGAGGCCGGGGCCCAGTTGGGGGACGGTGATAACCGCGCGCATTGCTCCGTTACTACGACCTTCCCAACTGGGCCCCGGCCTTCGCCGGGGTGGAGCTCAGAGGGTAACGTTAGGTTTTGCGGTTTCTGATCCTCCCCCGCCGGGGGGAGGTGGCTGGCGCTTGCCAGACGGAGGGAAGGACGGGATAACGTCTGCTCCGTGTCCTCCCCCTCCGTCACCTTCGGTGCCACCTCCCCCTTACGGGGGAGAATCGTCAGTAGGACTACAGCACGCCGCTGCCGCCGGTCGCCGCGAACGCGCTGCCGCTGGTGAAGCTCGTGCCCGTCTCCGCCAGCGTCACGAACAGCGACGCGAGTTCGGCGGGCTGGCCGGCGCGACCGAGCGGCGTGTCCTGGCCGAACTCGCCCATCTTGCCCGGCAGCTGGCCGCCAGCGACCTGGAGCGGCGTCCAGACCGGGCCCGGCGCGATCATGTTGACGCGAATGCCCTTCTTCCCGAGCTGCTTGGCGAGCCCCTTGGTGAAGATCAGGATCGCCCCCTTGGTGGTCGCATAATCGAGCAGTTCCTCGCCCGGATCGACCGAGTTGACCGACCCCGTGTTGATGATCGACGCGCCCGGCTTCATCAGCGGGATCGCCGCCTTGCACAGGTGGAACATCGCATAGACGTTGGTCTTCATCGTCCGGTCGAACTGCTCGAAGCTGATCTCGGCGATCGAGGCCTTCGACTGCTGGTACGCGGCGTTGTTGACGAGGATGTCGAGCCCGCCGAGCTCGCGTGCGGCGCGCGCGATCAGGTCGGTGCAGAATTTCGCATCGGTCAGGTCGCCGGGGATCAGCACGACCTTGCGCCCCTCGGCGCGGAGCAGCTTGGCGACATCCTGTGCGTCGGGCTCCTCGGTCGGGTAGTAATTGATCGCGACGTCGGCGCCTTCGCGCGCGAACGCGATCACCGCCGCGCGACCGATCCCGGAGTCGCCGCCGGTGACCAGCGCCTTGCGGCCCGCGAGCCGCCCCGAGCCGCGATAGCTGGCCTCGCCGCAATCGGGGACCGGGCGCATGTCGCGCTGGAGCGCGGGCCATTTCTGGCGCTGTTCGGGGAAGGGCGTCGAGACGAAGCGCGTCTGCGGATCGGCGAGCGGCGCCTGGCCTTGCGCGAACGCCGGCGCGGCGGCGGCGGCGAGGCCGGTGACGGCGGCGCCCTTGAAGAGGTCGCGACGGTTGGTGTCGGTCATGATGGCGGATCCTGCGAAAAATTGTCCTGGAATGTCAGCGCGCAAGTCGCGCGAATGTTCACGCCATGTTGATCCAGGTCTTGTCGAAAGGTGGCCCCCTCCCCTAACCCGGCGCGATGCCTGACCTTCCCGCGAACGAGACCGAAGCCGCCACCGAACTGGAGGCGCTCGCCGCGCAGATCGCGTATCACAACGCGCGCTATCACACCGACGACTCGCCCGAGATCAGCGATGCCGAGTATGACGCGCTGGTGCGGCGCAATGCGGCGATCGAGACGGCCTTTCCGGCGGCGGTGCGGAGCGATTCGCCGAGCCGGACGGTCGGCGCGGCGCCTGCCGGGCATCTGGCCAAGGTCGCGCATGCCAAGGCGATGATGAGCCTCGACAATGCGTTCGCGGACGAGGAGGTCGAGGAGTTCGTCGCGCGCGTGCGCCGGTTCCTGAAGCTGGCGGACGACGCGCCCGTGGCGCTGACCGCGGAGCCGAAGATCGACGGGCTGTCGTGTTCGCTGCGCTATGAAGAAGGGCGGCTGGTGCAGGCGCTCACCCGCGGCGATGGGCAGGTCGGCGAGGATGTTACCGCCAATGTGAGAACCATTGCTGACATTCCCCAAACCTTGTTCCCCCGCGAAGGCGGGGGCCCAGACTGGGCCCCCGCCTTCGCGGGGGAACACGAGAGGGAGAGCATCCCCGCGGTCTTCGAGGTTCGCGGCGAGGTGTATATGGCGAAGGACGACTTCGCCGCGCTCAATGCGCGGCTGCTCGCCGAGGCCGAGGAGACCGGCAAGGACGCGCGGCAGTTCGCCAATCCGCGGAACGCCGCCGCCGGATCGCTGCGCCAGAAGGATGCGACCGTCACCGCGAGCCGGACGCTCCGGTTCCTCGCGCATGGCTGGGGCGAGGCGAGCGTCGTGCCCGGCGAGACGCAGGCCGATGTGGTCGACACGTTGCGCGGCTGGGGCTTTCCGATCGCCGACGGGTTTGCGCGGGTCGAGGGGACGGCGGCGGCGCTCGCCGTGTATCGGACCATCGAAGCCGAGCGCGCCGACCTGCCGTTCGATATCGACGGCGTGGTCTATAAGGTCGACCGGCTCGACTGGCAGGCGCGGCTGGGTCAGGTCGCCAAGGCACCGCGCTGGGCGATCGCGCACAAGTTTCCGGCCGAGCGCGCGCAGACATTGCTCGAGCGGATCGACATCCAGGTCGGGCGGACCGGCGCGATGACTCCGGTCGCGCGGCTCTCCCCCGTCACCGTCGGCGGCGTCGTCGTGACCAACGCGACGCTGCACAATGCCGACGAGATCGAGCGACTCGGCGTGCGGCCGGGCGACCGCGTGCTGGTGCAGCGCGCGGGCGACGTGATCCCGCAGATCGTCGAGAATCTGACCCCCGATGCGGAACGCGACGCGTATGTCTTCCCGCATAGCTGCCCCGAATGCGGGTCCGCCGCCGAGCGCGAGGAGGGCGAGGTCGTCTATCGCTGCACCGGCGGGCTGATCTGCCCGGCGCAGCGGGTCGAGCGGCTGATCCATTTCGCGTCGCGCCATGCGTTCGACATTGGCGGGCTCGGCCAGACGCTGATCGAGGCGTTCTTCCGCGACGGGCTGATCGAATCGCCTGCCGATATCTTCCGCCTGACCGAGGAACAGCTCGCCGCGCGCAAGAAGGACGGGCGGGTCTGGGCGGCGAAGGTGATCGCGGCGATCGAAACCAAGCGGACGATCCCGCTCGACCGGTTCCTGTTCTCGCTCGGGATCCGCCACGTCGGCGAGATTACCGCGCGTGATCTTGCGCGACGCTATATGTCGGCGAAGGCGCTCGGCAGCGTGCTGCGTCATGCGGTATTCCTGCGCAGCCAGATCGAACCGGTCATCGGCGAACCCGAGCGGAAATTCGTGCTCCGCCGCGACAAGCTGCTGGTCGGCGCGATCGAGACCGCGGGGATCGGCCCCGAGGTGGCGAGTGCGCTCGTCGGTTTCTGCGCCGAGCCGCACAACCGCCGCGTCGTGTTCGACCTGTTGCGCGAGGTGAAGCCCGCCGACGTCGTCCACGAGACTCGCGAGTCGCCGGTGACCGGGCAGATCCTCGTCTTCACCGGCAGCCTGGAGACGCTCAGCCGTGACGAGGCCAAGGCGCAGGCGGAAGCGCTGGGGGCGCGAGTCGCCGCGTCGGTCT
>Ga0308164_10005339_pt1 | contig 10394 bp, 6 predicted proteins | sample PhyTR2_FD_201031 | JGI IMG/M metagenome (GOLD analysis project Ga0308164, IMG submission 201031) | Phyllosphere microbial communities from UC Gill Tract Community Farm, Albany, California, United States - DLSLT.R2 | ecosystem: Host-associated > Plants > Phyllosphere > Unclassified | place: USA... | reverse complement strand
ACCCCGCTTTTGCGAGCACCGCAGCGTGCCCCGAAGGGGACTCGGACTGCCGGGTCGCCTTTTCTTTCGTTAGTTTCTTTTGGCGAAGCAAAAGAAAGTGACCCGCAGCCGGGCGGCTCCCGGCCTCAGCTCCACGCCAGTGGAAAAAGAACATCTCAATCGCCAGAGCGGTATCGAGCAGGCAACCTGAGCAAAAGCACATAGCCCGCTTCGCAGGCACGGCGCGATCGAGCAGGCGACCACCGCCAGCGCCGGGCGCCTTCTGCAAGCGCACGGCGATATCGAGCAGGCGACTATCGCAGGCGCACAGAGCCCGCCTCGCAGGCACAGCGCGACCAAGCAGGCGCCCACCGCCAGTGCAGGGCGCCCTCCGCAAGCGCAGGGCGATATCGAGCAGGCGTCCACAGCGAGTGCACAGCGCCCGCCTCGCAGGCACAGCGCGACCAAGCAGGCGACCACCGCCAGCGCCGGGCGCCCTCTGCAAGTGCACGGCGATATCGAGCAGGCGACCACCGCCAGTGCAGGGCGCCCTCTGCAAGCGCACGGAGGTATCGAGCAGGCGACCACTGCAACCGCACAGAGCCCTCCCCGCAGGCATAGCGCGATCAAGCAGGCGCACATCGCCACCGTAGGGCGCTCTCTGCAAGCGCACGGCAATACCGAGCAGGCGACCACCGCAAACGCACAAAGCCCGCTGCACAGTCACAGCGCGATCGAGCAGGCGACCACCGCTGGTGCAGGGCGCCCTCCGCAAGTGCATGGCGATATCGAGCTGGCGACCGACGCAGGCGCACAAAGGCAAGCGCACAAAACCCGCCCCGCAGGCACAGCGACATCAAGCCCCCGCAAGCTGCGGAAACCTACCCCGCCACCTGACCCTTCACCAGCGCCAGCCGAAACCCGAACTCCGGCTGGACGCGGAGCCGCATCGCCTCGGCCGGCACCGACCACCGCGCATCACCGGGACGCGCCACCGCACCGATGCGCTCCCACGCCCACGTCATCAACAGGACGGCCACCGCCCGCAGGTAGTCGTCGGCGACGCGGTACGGCAGTGCCGGATCGTCCGCCGCCCCGGCGCACAGGCGCTCCGTCGCCTCCGTCAACTGCGCCACCAAGGGCTGCAACCGCCGGGCGGCCCGCTCGTCGTCGCGCAGGTCCGCCACCACGTCGGCCAGCCAGCCCGCCAGCGCCTCCCCGCGGTCCGGCAACACCTTGCGTATCAACAGGTCGATCGCCTGGATCTCGTTGGTGCCCTCGTAGATCATCGTGACCCGGGCGTCGCGCACGATCTGCTCGATGCCCCATTCGCGGATGTAGCCGTGCCCGCCGAATACCTGCAGGCACTCGCTGGCACCGGTGAACGCCTGCGCGGTCCAGGCCGACTTCAGCACCGGCGTGGCCAGCGCGCACCAGCGCTCGGCGCGGGCGCGTGTGGCGGCGTCCGGATGGTGGCGCGCTTCGTCCAGCGCGAGGGCGGTGCGGTAGGCCAGCAGCCGGCCGCCGTCGATCCAGGCGCGCTGGGTGTCCAGGATGCGGCGCATCGCCGGGTGGTCGGCCAGCAAATCGGCCGGCGGCGCAGCAGCAGCACCACCACCACCCGCCGTGGCGCGTAGCGGAGCGCGCATCTGCCGCCGCTCCCGTGCATAGGCGTCGGCCTTCTGCCAGGCGGCGTCGAGCAAACCCACGCCCTGCAAGCCGACATGCAGCCGTGCGGCGTTCATCATCACGAACATGGCCGACAGGCCGCGCTGCGGTTCGCCGACCAGCCAGCCGGTGGCGTCGTCGAAACGCATGGCGCAGGTCGGGCTGCCGTGCAGTCCCATCTTTTCCTCGATGCGCTCGCAATACACGGCGTTGCGGCTGCCGTCGGCCAGCACCTTGGGCACCAGGAACAGCGACAGGCCCTTGGGACCGGGCGGCGCATCCGGCAGGCGGCCGAGCACCAGGTGGACGATGTTGTCGGTGAGGTCGTGTTCGCCGCCGGAGATGAAGATCTTGCTGCCGCTGACCCGCAGGCTGCCGTCCGGCTGCGGCGTCGCCCGGGTGCGCACCAGGCCCAGGTCGCTGCCGGCGTGAGATTCGGTGAGGCACATGGTGGCCAGCCACTCGCCGCTGGCCACCTTCGGCAGCCAGGTTTCGCGCAGCGCCGCATCGGCGTGGTGACGCAGGCATTCGTAGGCGCCGTGCAGCAGGCCGGGCGCCATGGTCCAGCCGTGGTTGGCGGCGGACAGCCACTCGTAGAGCACCCCTTCCAGCAGCCAGGGCAGGCCCTGGCCGCCGTCTGCTTCCTCGCAGGACAGGCCGGGCCAGCCGGCCTGCCAGAAGTCGCGGTACGCGTCGGCGAAGCCGGGTGGCGTCACGACATCGCCGGTCTCGCGCTCGAAGCGGCAGCCGATCTCGTCGCCCTCGCGCTGCAAGGGCGCGATGCGTCCGGCCACGAAGGAGGCCGCCTCTTCCAGCACCTGGCGGGCCAGGTCGGCGTCGGTGGCGGCATGCGGCGGCAGTGCCTGCCAGCGCGCCGGCGCGTCGAGTACGTCGAACAACAGGAAGGCGGTGTCTTCGAGGCTGGGTCGGTAATGGTCCATGTCGGTCAGGATTCGGCAGTGAAGCCGATCTGCCGGACGATGGGCGCCCAGCGCTCGAATTCCTGGCGCGTCATGCGGCCCAGCACCTCGGGCGTGGAGCCGCCGGCGACGAGGCCGAAGGTGGCCAGGCTGTCGATCACCGCCTTGTCCTGCAAGGCGCGCGCGATGGCGCTGCTCGCGGCGGCGACCACGGCGGCCGGCGTCCTGGCCGGCGCATAGAAGGCGAACCACTCGTCGAAGTCGATATACGGGATGCCCTGCTCGACGAAGGTGGGCACCTCCGGGGTGAAGGGGGTGCGCCGCGGGCCGGAGGTCGCCAGGATGCGCAGCTTGCCGGCGCGCGCATTGGGCACGAAGTCGCCCACCGGGGTGATCATCGCGGCCAGCTGCCCACCGATGACATCGGTCACGCCGGGCACCGAGCCGCGATAGGGAATGTGCTTCAGGTCGACGCCGCTGTTCTTGTTCAGCAACGCGCCGATGAAGTGCGGAATGGAGCCGGCTGCCGGCGAGCCGTAGCTGGCCAGCTCGGGGTGGCTGCGCGCCCAGTCCAGGAAGCCCGCCACGGTGGTGACGCCGGCCGGCACCAGCGGGCCGACGGCCAGCCCGTGCGCGAAGGTGGCGCCCAGCGACACCGGCTGCAGGTCGGTGAAGGGGTCGTACGACAGCCGCTTGTAGATTCCCGGGTAGACGGTCAGCACCGAGTGCGGCGTCAGCAGCAGCGAAGCGCCGTCGGGGATGGCGCTTTTTACCGTCTCGACGGCGATGCGTCCGCTGGCGCCGGTCTTGTTGTCGACCACCGCCGCGCCGCGCGCATAGCCGGCGGCCGACAGTTTTTCGGCCACGCGGCGCGACATCACGTCGGCGGTGCCGCCCGCCGGAAAGCCGCAGACCACACGCACGTTTTCCAGCGTCTGGGCCTGTGCGCCGGGCAGGCCCAGCCCGGCGAAGGCGGCGGCGCCGATGGCCTGCAGGGCGTGGCGGCGGGAGGAAAGGGAAGAAGAAGAGGAAGAGGAGGAGGAGGAAAAAGAGGAGCGGATGGATGTCATGGCGATGGCCTCATCGGAGGGCGGGGATCAGGCGCCGGCGGGCGCGGGGACGGCCGCGCGCGCGCCGCCGGGAACGATCGATCCGGGCGCGCTCCCTTCGTGCAGCGCCTCCACCAGCGCCGCACGGTGGCGCAGCACCGCCGCCTGGTTGATGGTGCCCTTGTCGGTGATCTCGCCCTTGTCGCTGGAGGGCGGCTGGTCGAGCACCAGCAGCCGCGCGACGCGGCTGGCGCTGCCGGTGGCGTCGGCCGCCAGTGCGTCGGCCAGCGCCTGGAAGCGCGCTCGTACCGCCGGGTGGGCCAGTACCTGCGGCCATGGCGCGTCGGCGGGCAGCCCGGCCAGGGCCCGCACGGCGGGCGTCGGGAAAACCAGCGCGCCGATCTCGGCGCGGTTGATGCCGGTGATGACGCTGTCGTGCACCAGCGGCGCACCGGCCGCCGCGATGCGTGCGCGCAGCGGGCCGACGCTGACGAAGGTGCCGGTCGACAGCTTGAAGTCTTCCGCGATGCGGCCGTCGAAGCGCAGGCCGCGCTGCGGGTCGGCCGGGTCGATCCACGCCACGGCGTCGCCGGTGCGCAGGAAGCCTTCCTCGTCGAAGCAGGCGGCGGTCGCCTGGGGGTTGCGCCAGTAGGCCGGCGTGATGTTGGGGCCGCGGTAGCGCACCTCGACCTTGCCGTCCACCGGCACCAGCTTCACCTCCAGGCCGGGGCAGGGCACGCCGAGGTCGCCGGAGCGCACCCGGGTGCTGTTGACGAACAGCGCGAAGGGACCGGATTCGGTCATGCCCAGGCCGGTGCCCATCACGATGCGTTCGCCCAGCTCGCGCTCCTGCGCGCCGTGCAGGGCGTCCCAGACGGGCTGCGACAGGCCGGCCGCGGCATAGAAGAACAGGCGCACCCGGCTGAGCAGCATGCGACGCAACGCGTCGTCCTCGTGCATGGCGCGGGCGATCACCTCGAAGCCGGTGGGCACGTTGAAGTAAACGGTCGGGGCGATCTCGCGCAGGTTGCGCAGGGTCTCGGGCATGCCGCCGGGCGTGGGCTTGCCGTCGTCGATGTAGAGGGTGCCGCCGTTGTAGACCACCATGCCGAAGTTGTGGTTGCCGCCGAAGGTGTGGTTCCACGGCAGCCAGTCGACCAGCACCAGGCCGTCTTCGGCCAGCACCGGCATCGACTGCGCCAGCTGCTGCTGGTTGGCGCACCACATGCGATGGGTGATGACCACCGCCTTGGGCATGGTCGTCGAGCCGGAGGTGAACATGAACTTGGCGATGCTGTCCGGGCCGACGGCGCGTGCCGCGGCTTCGACGGCTTGCACCCCGGCGTCGGTCGGCGACCCGTTGCAGTCGGCGAGGCGGCTGACGCGGCCACCATCCGTGCGGGCGAAGCCCTGCGGGTCGCCGAGCACGATCTCGCAGTCCGCGGGCACCACGGCGTGCAGGGCCTTGGCGTACCGGGCACCGTCGGAGGCGAACACCAGGCCGGGGGTGAGCGTCTGCATGACATGGCGCAGCTTGCCGAAGTCCTGGCTCAGCAGCGAATACGCCGCCGATACCGCGCAATACGGCACGCCGACATGCAGGCAGGCCAGGGCCAGTTGCGCGTGGTCGAGGTCGTTGTCGCTCAGGATCAGCACCGGACGCTCGGCGTCCAGGCCGCGTTGCAGCAGCGCCGCGCCCATGCGGCGTGCGCCGTCGAGGGCGTCTGCGAAGCCGAGGTGCCGCCACTCGCCGGAGCTGCCGTCGGCCTCGCGGCGGCGATGCGCGAACAGGGTGCGCTGCGGCACCTCGGCGGCCCAGTGCGCCAGGCGTTCGCCCATGGTGTCCGCGTAGGGTTGCAGCGGCGGCTCGCTGCGCAGGTAATGCACCGTTTGCAGGCGGCCGTCCGGGCCGGGAGCCTGCGCCTCGCGCACCAGCACCTGCGCGACGCCGAACTGCATCGGTCGGTAGCGCGGCGGCGCGGCGGTCTGCGGGGTCGGGGTGGCTGTCATGGTTTGTCTCCTGTTTTTATCGCTGTCCCGGGGTCGTCGAGCGGGGCGGTCAGCCGTCGCGCCGCACCTTGTCGGCCCGGCCCTGCAGAAAGGCTTCGACACGCGCCTTGGCCTCCGGCGCCGACTGGGCGATGGCGGCCATCAGCGATTCGGTCAGCAGGCCGTGGTCGGTGGTCTGCTCGGCGATCCGCGGCAGCACCTGCACCAGCGCGTAGTTGGTGGCGGGAGCGTTGCCGGCGATGCGGCGCGCCAGCTCGATCGCCCTGGCGAGCGATTCGCCCTTGGGCACCAGGTACTGGGCGAAGCCGGCTCGCTCGCCCTGTTCGGCGTCGTACACGCGGCCGGTGAGCATCATGTCGGTCATGCGCGCCAGGCCGATCAGCCGGGGCACCCGAACCGAGGCGCCGCCGCCCACGAAAATGCCGCGCGAGCCTTCCGGCAGTGCATAGAAGGTGGATGCGTCGGCCACCCGCACATGGGCGGCGCTGGCCAGCTCCAGGCCGCCGCCGACCACCGCGCCGTGCAGCGCCGCGACCACCGGCACGCGGCCCATCTGCAGTGCGTCCAGCGACTTGTGCCACATGCGCGAATGGTGCATGCCGCCGACCGCGTCGCGGCCTTCCAGTTCGGACAGGTCGAGACCCGCGCAGAAGTGCTCGCCGCTGCCGTGGATGACCGCCGCGCCCACGCTGTCGGGCAGGCTTTCGAAGATGTCGCGCAGGCCGCGGATCAGGCGGTCGTTGAGGGCGTTGCGCTTGGCCGGGCGGTCCAGGCGGACGATCGCGATGGTGTCCTGGATCTCGAGCGAGAGGCCGTCGATGTTGGTGAGTTTTGTCATGGACCTGAGGGGTTGTGCAAGGCCGGCGATTCTTCGCCGCAGCCGCCAATTTGGTTATAGACTATATCTAGTTCCACGCTGGAAACAAGCGTTCAGGGGTTTGAAAGCCAGGCTGCCAGGGTTTGTACCGAGCCCTCCGGACGGCCCCACAAGACAGGAGACAACAGCATGACCGACCACAGCGCAGGCGCGCCTTTCTCGCGCCGCATCGAGGACGCCTGGATCGTCCAGGGCGCACGCACCCCCTTCATCGACTATTGCGGCGCCTTCGGCGCGCTGTCGCCAACCGACATGGGCATCAAGGCGGCACGCGCCGCGCTGGAGCGCAGCGGCGTGCCGGCCACGGATGTCGATTCGGTGGTGGCCGGCTCGATGGCGCAGGCCGCTTTCGACGCCTACCTGCTGCCGCGCCACATCGGCCTCTACGCGGGCGTGCCCGTCGGCGTGCCGTCGATCCTGGTGCAGCGCATCTGCGGCACCGGCTTCGAGCTGTTCCGCCAGGCCGCCGACCAGATCGCACTGGGTTATGCGCGGGTGGTGCTGCTGGCGGGAACGGAGTCGATGACCCGCAATCCCATCGCCTCGTTCACCCACCGCAGCGGCTTCAAGCTGGGCGCGCCGGTGGAGTTCAAGGACTTCCTCTGGGAGGCCCTGGACGATCCCGCCGCGCAGGTCTCGATGATCCAGACCGCCGAGAACCTCGCCCTGAAGTACGGCATCACGCGGGAGGAAGTGGACGCCTACGCCAGCCTGTCCCAGCAGCGCGCGGTGGATGCCGCCGCACGGGGCGTCTTCGCCGACGAGATCGTGCCGGTCGCGGCCGAGACGTTCACGCTGGACGGCTACCAGCCGCGCGGCATCGCCCTGCCGCGCAAGGCCGGCACGCTGAGCGCCGACACCCATCCGCGCCTGTCGCCGCCGGAGGTGCTGGCCGGCCTGCGCACCGTGTACGCGGGCGGGGTGCAGACGGCCGGCAACAGCGCCGCGCTGGTCGACGGCGCCGCTGCCGCCGTGGTCGCCGACGGCGCCTACGTGCAGGCCCGCGGCCTGCGCCCGCTGGCACGTTTGCGCGGCGCGGCGGCGGCCGGCGTGCCGCCCGAGATCATGGGCATCGGCCCGGCCGCGGCCATCCGCGCGCTGCTGGCCCGCTGCGAGATGTCGCTGGCGGACATCGATTTGTTCGAGATCAACGAGGCGCAGGGCGCGCAGATCGTCGCGGTGGAGCGCGAACTGGGCCTGGACCGGGAGCGGCTGAACGTCAACGGCGGCGCCATCGCGCTGGGCCACCCCCTGGCGGCCACCGGCGTGCGCCTGACCTTGAGCCTGGCGCACGAACTGCGCCGGCGCGGCAAGCGCTGGGGCGTCTCGTCTGCCTGCATCGGCGGCGGCCAGGGCATGGCGCTGCTCATCGAAAACCCCGACGCCTGAGTCAAAGGAAACGAACCATGCAAGTCATCACAGCGGACGCGGCCGGCGCACTGATCCCCGACGGCGCCACCATCTTCCTCGGCGGACTCGCCATGAGCGGCCTCGCCGAAGAGGTGCTGAAGGGGGTCGAACGGTCGTTTCTCGCCAGCGGCCATCCCGCGAACCTGAGCACCTGGGCCTGCGGCGCCATCGGCAACAGCCGTGACGGCGGCATGGTGCATTTCGCCCATGCCGGCATGGTGCGGCGGGTGGTCGCCGGCCATTTCGGCCAGACCGGCGCCGAGATGATGAAGATGGTCTTCGACGGCGAGATCGAGGCCTACAACTTCCCGCAGGGCTGCCTGTCGCAGCTCACCCGCCACATCGCCAGCCGTTCGCCCGGCCTGCTTACCAAGGTCGGCCTCGGCACCTTCGTCGACCCGCTGCTGGAGGGCGGCAAGCTCAACGCACGATGCACCGAAGACCTGGTGCGCCGGGTCGACTTCGAGGGCGAGGAATGGCTGTTCTTTCCGTCCCCGAAGATCGACGTCGCGCTGATCCGCGGCACCGTGGCGGACGAGGACGGCAACCTCACGCTCGACAAGGAAGGCATGTTGCTGGAGCAGCTGTCCATCGCCCAGGCGGCGCGGGCCTGCGGCGGCATCGTCATCGCGCAGGTCGAGCGGGTGGTGGCTGCCGGCAGCCTGCATCCCAAGGCGGTGAAGGTGCCCGGCCTGGTCGTCGACTACGTGGTCGTCGGCCAGCCCGGGAATCACATGCAGACCATCACCACGGCTTTCGATGCGGCGCTGTGCGGCGACCAGCGCGTGCCGATGCACGGCCTGCCGGTCATGCCGCTGGACGAGCGCAAGGTCATCGCCCGCCGGGCTGCGCTGGAACTGCGGGCGGGGGCGGTGACCAACCTGGGCATCGGCATCCCGGCGGGCGTGCCCTCGGTGGCCGCCGAAGAGGGCGTGGCGCACCTCCTCACCCTGAGCGTGGAGAGCGGCGTGAACGGCGGCGTGCCGGCGCAGGGCGGCGACTTCGGCCTGGCCTGGAACCCGCAGTCGATCATCGAGCAGACCTCGCAGTTCGACTTCTACGACGGCGGCGGGCTGGACATGAGCTTTCTGGGGCTGGCGCAGACCGACCGGCAGGGCAACGTCAACGTGAGCAAGTTCAACGGGCGGCCGGTGGGGTGCGGAGGGTTCGTCAACATCACGCGGTCGACGAAGAAGCTGGTGTTCTGCGGCAGCTTCACGGCGGGCGGCTTGAAGGTGGCGGTGGGGGAGGGGCGCTTGTCCATCCTGCAGGAGGGCAAGTCACGCAAGTTCATCGAGCAGGTGGAGCAGGTGACCTTCAACGGGCGTGACGCGGCGCTGCGGGAGCAGGAGGTGGTGTTCGTCACCGAGCGGGCGGTGTTCCGGTTGACGGCCCAGGGGCTGGCGTTGACGGAGATCGCACCTGGCGTGGATCTGGAGCGCGACGTGTTGGCGCATATGGGATTCCGGCCGCTGGTGGGGGAGGTTCGGTTGATGGATGCGGGGTTGTTTTCGGAGCGCTGGGGTGGGTTGGCTTCGGCGCTTGCTTGATTTCGATGTGGCAGCGAGGCGTGTTTTGTGCGTTTGCGTTTGATGCCTGATCGACGTCGCCATGCGTTTTCGGCGGGCGCTCTGCGTTGGCGATGGGCGGCCGCTTGATTGCGCGGTGCATCCAAGGGGGCTTGTGCGCTGGCGTTGATCGTCTGATCGATATCGCCACGCGTTCGCAAAGGGCGCCCTGAGTTGGCGATGTGCGCCTGCTTGATCTCGCTGTGCCTGCGAGGCGGGCTTTGTGCGTTTGCGGTGGTGTCCTGATCAATGCCGCCGTGCCTTCGCAGAGGGCGCCCTGCGCCGGCGATGTGCGGCTTTTGATCTCGCTCTGATTGCGAGGCGTGCGTTGTGCGTTTGCGGTGGTCGCCTGCTTGATCTCGCCGTGCGCTCGCAGAGGGCGGTCGGCGCTGGTGTTGCGCGCCTGTTCGATCTCACCGTGCCTGCGAGGCGGGGTGTCGTGCGCCTGCTAGATATCGCCTTGCACTTGCGGAGGGCGCCCCTGCACTAGAGGTGGTCGCCTGCTTGATCGCGCTGTGCCTACGGGGCGTGCTCTGCGTATTCGCGGTGGTCAGCTGCTCGAACCGCCGTGCGTTTGCAGAGGGCGCCCTGCGTTGGCGATGGTCGCCTGCTTGATCTCGCTGTGCGTGCGAGGCGGGCTCTGTGCGTTTGCGGTGGTCGCCTGCTCGATATCGCCGTGCGCTTGCGGAGGGCGCCCTGCACTTGCGGTGGGCGCCTGCTTGATCGCGCATTGCCTGCGAGGCGGGCTTTGTGCCTTTGCGGTGGTCGCCTGCTCGATACCGCACTGGCGACTGAGATGTTTCTTTTCCACTGGCGTGGAGCTGAGGCCGGGAGCCGCCCGGCGGCGGGTCACTTTCTATTGCTTCGCCAAAAGAAACTAACGAAAGAAAAGGCGACCCGGCAGCCCGAGGCC
>Ga0308164_10005338_pt1 | contig 10396 bp, 4 predicted proteins | sample PhyTR2_FD_201031 | JGI IMG/M metagenome (GOLD analysis project Ga0308164, IMG submission 201031) | Phyllosphere microbial communities from UC Gill Tract Community Farm, Albany, California, United States - DLSLT.R2 | ecosystem: Host-associated > Plants > Phyllosphere > Unclassified | place: USA... | reverse complement strand
CCTGGGACGTAAACGATCCGGTCGCACCGCTTGGCGTCTATGGCGCCTCCAAGCTTGGCGGCGAACTTGCGGTACGGACCTCGGGCGCACGCCACGCGATCGTCCGGACCGCCTGGGTGGTCAGCGCGCACGGCAACAACTTCATCAAGACGATGCTGCGCGTCGGTGCGACCAACCCGACACTTCGCGTCGTCGACGACCAGCATGGCAGCCCGACCTCGGCGACCGATCTCGCTGCAGCGCTCGCGACGATCACGATGCGCTTGGTCAAGGACCCCGTCGCCCCCACCGGCACCTATCATTTCAGCAACGCGGGTGCCGTCACCTGGGCAGGCTTCGCGCGCGAGATTTTCACACAGAGCGCCGCACGTGGCGGTGCCAGTGCCGAAGTGCAGGGCATCACCACCGCCGACTATCCGACACCGGCGACGCGGCCCGCCAATTCGCTGCTCAGCCACGACGCGATCACCCGCGACTATGACATCCATCCGCCAGCGTGGCAGACCGCGCTCGGCAACATCCTCGACGAACTGCTCGGGGCCCCCAAGAAGGACATCTCCCAATGAAGGGCATCATTCTCGCAGGCGGCTCGGGTACGCGGCTCCATCCGGCGACGCTCGCCGTGAACAAGCAGCTGCTGCCGGTTTACGACAAGCCGATGATCTATTATCCGCTTTCGGTGCTGATGCTCGCCGGCATCCGCGACATCCTGATCGTCTCCAGCCCCGAATATATCGACAATTACCGTCGCCTGTTCGAGGACGGTTTGGCATTCGGCCTGGCGATCTCCTACGCCGAACAGCCCAAGCCCGAGGGCCTTGCCCAGGCGTTCACGATTGGCGCGGACTTCATCGGCGACGACGATGTCGCGCTCGTGCTCGGGGACAACATCTTCTTCGGCGCGCATCTGACCGACCTGCTGGCGAGCGCGGTCGCGCGCAAGGGCGGCGCGACGGTGTTCTCCTACCGCGTCGAGGATCCCGAGCGCTACGGCGTGGTCGAGTTCGGCGCGGGCGGCAAAGCGGTCAGCCTCGAGGAAAAGCCGGCAAAGCCCAAGTCGCACCATGCGGTCACCGGCCTGTATTTCTACGACAACCGCGTCGTCCAGTTCGCACGCGACCTGAAACCATCGCCGCGTGGCGAGCTCGAGATCACCGATCTCAACCGTCTCTACATGGACGCCGGCGACCTGTTCGTCGAACAGATGGGCCGCGGCTATGCTTGGCTCGACACCGGCACGCACGACAGCTTGCTCGAGGCCTCGGAGTTCGTCCGCACCATCCAGCACCGCCAGGGCATCCAGGTCGCCTGCCTTGAAGAGATCGCCTATCAGCAGGGCTTCATCACGATCGACCAGGCTCGTGCTGCCGGCGAACGCTTCAGCAAGACCGCCTATGGTCGCGCGATCCTCAACGCCATCGCGGAATAAGGGCCTGCGGGACGACCCCGCGAGGTTGCGCTAGTCGTGTACCGCCCCGATCTGCCGAAACCATCGACGGATCGGGGGACGTTACACCACAGGATCACGATAACCCCCAGGATCAGAAGCCGATGCTGGCGGACAGCTTGAAGCTGCTGTCTTCGCCCTGGCTGCCGATCAGGCCGGCGTAGCTCGATGTGATCCGGATGTTCGCGGCCGGTGCCCAGACGAGGTCGAGCCCGGCGGTCATCGCATCGCGCGACAGCGGTGCGCCGGCGATATCGAACGTCGTGTTGCCGGTTGCGAACCGCGCCACGGTGGACGGTGCGCTGCCGTCGATGCGGCGTTGCCACGCGGTCACGCCGCGGGCCGACAGACCCTCGACGATCGGTGTGTCGAACCGTAGGCCGGCGGTCGCGAAGGCGAAGGTCTCGGTTCGCTTGGCGAGCGTCAGCGCGGTCGCACCACTCGTCTCGGTGAATCCGTCGGTGTGGATCCGAAACGCCTGGAGTCCGCCGAACGGCTGGACGATGCCGTCCCCGAACAGCAGCGCATAGCCTGCTTCGGCAAAGCTGTGCGCGCTGTTGCTGTCATAGTTCCCGCGCAGGCGATCGCCGAAGCCGGGGAACGCCACGAACCGGTCGGTACGCGCGTTCGACCAGGCATAGCCGAGCCCGGCGCGGATGCGGATCGCGCCATAGGCGCGCCCCGCATAGCCGAGCAGATGCAGGGTCTTTGCCTTCGCGTCGCTGGCGCGTGCGTCGACCGACGCCTTGGTGCGCGTATAGCCGCCAGCGATGCCGAGACGGCCGGCACCAGTGCCGGCCAGATCGATATCGAACCCGCCGACGCCACCCAGCGTGGTGCGATCGACTGCGCCGGCATTGCGGCCGCCATCGTCGTCGCCGCTGTTGGCGAGCAGCGTACCCCACAGGCCGCTCGGCTGGTCCGCCAGCGTGCGCGCCAGGACGGTGCCCTGGACGAACTGCGCATCGCGGACCATCGCGGTCCGCAACGAGGCGTGAACCTCGCCCGACAGCAGGTCGAATGCGCGCATGACGGTCGCGTTGTCGGGGATCAACGTCAGTGCGCGATAGGCAGCGTTGCCGACGCCCAATGCGGCGAAGGCAGGGGAGACCGCACGCTGGTTGGCCGTGCCGGTACCCGCCAGCGCGACCAGACCGGCCCCGCTGCGGGCGACGTCGACGAACAGCGTCGTGCCGGTATTGGCGAGACGGACCTCGGTGCCGGCGACCGTGCCTATCGGCTGTAGGACGGTATAGCTGCCCGAAATGCCGCCCGCTGCGGTCAGCACGGTGTAGCGGGTGCCGATCCCGCCGGCGGTACCCGACAGCGCCAGTTGCGCGCCGGACTGCAGCGTCGCGGTGCCACCGACCGCGATCAGGTCGGACCGACCCGCCGCGTCGATCTCGGCCGCATAGGTCGACCCCGCCTGCTGGACGAAATTGCCCGCGATCGCGATCGTACCGATGCTGTTGCCCGGTGCGATTGTCCCGCCGCTGGCGATCGTCGCGCTGGCGATCGTGCCATTGCCCCCGAGCGTGCCGCCCGACTGGACCGTCACCGCGGCCGGCAGCGTGCCGGCAAGCGTGAGGCAACCGCCCTGGATGCTGGTCGTACCGGTAAAGCCGAGCTGGTTGCCGATCGTCACGTTGCCGGTGCCCGCCTTCACCAGCGCACCGGTGCCGGCGAGCGTCGCGGCGAAGGCGCCGTTGCTCGCCTGGTCGATACGCAGCGTGCCGGCATTGGCGATCCCGCCGGTGAGCGTCGTCGTGGTGCCCGTCAGCGTCGCGCCTGCGGCGATGCCGGTGCCGTTCGCGAAACTCGACGCGGTGCTCAGCGTCCAGTTACCCGAGGCGACGTTCAGCCGCTCGACATTGACCGCGCCGGCAAAGCTGCCGGTTCCCGTTCCGCCCAGGATCACCTGGTCGGTGCCTGCGCCGCCATCGACGCGACCGACGATCGTCGAGCCCGGCATCAGCGCGAGCGTGTCGTTGCCCGCACCCATGTCGACCGCGACGCCGTTGGCGCCGACGATCCGCCCGGCATTGACGATCAGGTCGTCACCAGTCCCCAGTGCGATCGCCGCGCCGCCCGTGCTCTCGATCGTCCCGGCGTTACGGACCGACAGCGCCGATAGGGTCGAGCCGATCGTCGCCGCGTTGCCACTGGTCAGCGTCGCGCCGGTTGCGACGTCGTAGGTCGTGCTGGCCAGCGTTCCGGTCAGCGCGAGCGTGCCCCCGGTCACATTGGTCGCACCGGTATAGGTTTGCGTACCCAGCGTGAGAATGCCGGTCCCGGCCTTCGTGACGCTGCCGATGCCGGTGATCGTGCCGTTAAAGCCGCTGTCGATGGACTGGTCGAACACCAGCGCGCCGGCATTGGCGAAGGCGCCGTTCAGCACTGCGCCGGTGCTGATCGCGGTCGCGCCTGCGGCGATGGTGGTGCCGCCCGCATAGGTCTGTGCGCCGGTCAGCGTCCAGCTGCCCGCGTTCACCGCCAGCGTCGCGAAGTTGGTCGCGCCGGTAAAGCTGCCCACACCGCTACGCTGCAGGATCACGGCATTGGTTCCGTCGCCGCCATCGATGAGGCCGCTGATCCCGGTCGTCGCACCGGTCTGGACGAAGACGTCGTCGCCTTCGCCAAACGTCAGGTCGCCGGCCAGCGTGCCACCGTCGGCGGTATAGCTGGACATGCTGTAATCGGGATAGCTGCCGAGATAGACGTCGCCGACGATCGTCCCGCGGTTGACGACGGTGCTGCCGTAGGTGGTGATCGCCTGCGATGCGCCACGGATGACGCCGCTGCTATCGTTGAGGATGTCGGCCCCCTCGTAGAAGAGCAGCGCGGTATCCTGGCGGCTTTCGATCAGCCCGGTGTTAATGATCTGGCTGGGGGCGTAATAGGCGCCCGTGATCGCCGTACCGTCGGTGACGATGCTGCCGCTGTTCTGGACCGATTGTGCGCCGACCACGCCATATGTCTGCGCGCCGATAGCGCCGAGAATGATACCGGAATTAACGACCGTGGGGGCGCTGATGCCGTAGGACAGGCCTGCGAGGTTGATCGTCCCCGAATTGACGACGGTGCCGTTCCCGACGATCGCCAGCGGCGCGTGATAGTAATAATAGTCGGATGCGAAGCCCGTGACGTTGATCGTCCCGGCATTCTCGAACCGACCTTCGCCTGCGTTCACCGCATAGGTCTGGCTATAGAAATACCCATCGCCGGTGGTGGAGGCCGTCAGCGTACCGCGGCTGACCACGTCGAGCGCATTCGCCGCTGCATCCGGATCGCCGATCCGTTGCGCGACGGTCGGCGCGGTCAGGTCGATCAGCGTCCGGTCCGCCGCGGTGATGTCCGCGGTCAGATCGACCTTGCCGATGCCCGACAGCATCAGAGTGTTCGCCAGCAGGCCAGCCGCGGTCAGCGTCAGCGCCGCATCGTTCGCCAGCTCGTAGCCGACGCCCTCGAAACCCGACGGACGCGCGATCTGCGCCGTCTCGTCGGCACCGACGCGGTAGACGATGCTGTCATAGCCGTCGCCTGCATCGACTCCCCCGGTCGCGCCGCCCAAGACGCGCTCAGCCGGCTGCACCAAGTCGGTGACGAACAGATCGTCACCTCCGCCGAGCCGGACCGCGCCGTTCACGATGCCGCCTGCGTCGACGAAAACGTCGGGCGACTGGTCGTAGGTCGATCCGCTCGCGAAGTTCACACCGCCGTTGATCGTCCCCGCGTTCAGCACGATGCTGTTATAGCCGTTGCGCCCGCTGATCCCGGTCGCACCGGTGATCGTCCCGCCCGCCTGGTTGTTGACGATACCGTAATAGGTGATGTCGACGCCCGTTCCGGTGCCGGTAACTCCGCCGATAACGGTTCCGGTATTGACGAAGCGCCCGAACAACAACGACACGCCGCTGATCGCGCCTTCGATCAGGCCGCTGTTGGTCGACGGCGTGGCGTTCAACGACGAACCGTTGATGATCGCACCGGTGTTGCCGGTCGAGCGGATCGTGCCGCTGTTCACCAGCGGCCCCAAATAGACCAGCGCGCCGAAGCCCGATGCGGTGATCGTACCGGTGTTGGTCAGCGCGGTCCCGTCATAGTTGGTGACGCTGACGCCGCTGCCACCCACCGCGGTGATCGTGCCGCTGTTCGTCAGGGCGCCGAGATTGACCGACACGGCCGAGCCGTAGCTGTTAGCGAGGTTCGCGGTGATCGATCCGGTGTTCACCACCGACAAAATGCCGGGATAGCCGGCGGACGTGATGATCGCCTGACCCGTGGTCGCCAGCGTCGCGTCGTTGACGAGTGTTCCGGTGCCGGTCGCCGACACGCCGTTGGGCAATTGGATGCCATTGGCGAGCGTCACCGTGGCGTCGGTCAGGTCGAGCCCGAGCCGCTCGAAACTGGCGGGGATCGTGGCTGCGGCGAGCGTCGCGTCACCGCTGATCGACACGTTGAGCGTATCGATCCCGGCCCCTGCGTCGATCGTGGCGCTGACGCCTGCGATCCGGCCAGCGGCGATGTCAAACCGCGCGGCGACGGTGTCGTTGCTCGCGCCGAGTAACAGGTCGCCGTTGACGGTGCCGGCTGTGATGTCGACCATGCCGTATTGGTTGGCCGTGCCGGTCGACACGACTGATCCGTTGATGGTGCCGGCGTTGGTCAGGTTGAGGACGCCCGAGCTGATCGCGACCTGACCGGCGCTGCCGATCGTCGCGCCCGCGGCGTTGGTCAGCGTCATGCTGCTGCCCACCTGAATTGCGCTGCCGCTGCCCACATTCACGATCGAGCCGCTATTCTGGACGAATGCGCTACCCGGCGTCGTGAGCGTGGCGGCGCTGCCGTTCGACACGATCCGCCCGCTGTTGGTGATCGAGACATATTGCACGGCGGTGGTGTTCGCCGCGATCGCGGACGTCGCACCGCCGTCGATCGTGCCGGTGTTGGCAATCGACTGGATTACCGCGGAGATGCCGCCATTGATCGTGCCGGAATTGGTGATGACGGTCCCGGGCGCGAAACCGGTCGGCGTGCCTGCGACGATGCCCCCGTTGATCGTCCCAGCGTTGACGATTGTCCGCGACACGCCGGAGATCCCGCCGATCGTGCCCCCGGCCTGATTGGTAATCTGCGTGAAAAAGGCTCCGGTATCGGCGACGAGCGCGGCGCCGGCGCTACCGCTCAGCGTGCCGGCGTTGATGATCGTCGCGGTCAGCGTGCCTGCGCTGTTGTTGGGATTGGCCTGCAACCGGATCGCCGAACTGCCGCTGACCACGCCGGCTGCGCCGATGCTGATCGCCGTCGCGTTCGAAGGATAGACATAGCCGTAGGGGCTCCCGCAAACCGTGACGCTAGCGCCGGCATAGGGATCGCACGGCCCCAGATAGCCGTAATAGGAGTTGGCGTTCGTGACGCTAACGCCCGGCCGGTTCCCACCGACGACGCTGCCTCCGATCGTCAGAGTCGAATTGCTGCCGGAGGTCGCAATGCCCGCCCCGTGACTTCCGGCGAATACGGTCGCACCCGGCTGGACGATGACGCGGGTGCCGCTGGTCGGAACGTTCAGGCCGTCGCTGTCGACACCGCTACAGGTCGTGGTTCCGTTGATGCTGGTCGGGTCGGGTGCGCATTGCGCGGAGGCGGACGAGGCGCTCGCCATGATCGCAAGAACGCTGCTGCCGAGCGTGAACAAGACTAAGCGCGACCGCATTGGCCACGGCGCAAGCTTGCCAACCATTTGAAACCCCCAGTACATACAACGCGATACGCATCGTTGTCGGTCTGCTACCATCGCGCCGATCAAGACGTCGACTAAAATAATGTCGGTTATCGCTCTGTGCATTTTCCAAACACAATTCACGGCAGGAATGTGTCAGACTGGAGGTTCCCACTGCCTGCCCTTCCAGGCCAGCTTCAGCTTCAAGTTTCTTGGTCACGAACGGGCCGTTCGGCAAAGGCAGCATGGCAAGCGCGATAGGAACAGCTGAAGGTCCGTATGTTGTGGAAGCCGGCGCTGGGTGGATTTGGTAGGATACTGCTCTCAGCGGCTGTTCAAAGGAAATCCGACGCCGTTCGCCGATTAGCCTTGTCAACCAATTGGGTGAGGGCGAACTTGTCGGTGCGGTTGGTCCAAACGAACAGGTAGAGCTTGCCTTCGGCAGTCTGAACTTCTCCTATATTTATGTAGAAGAAGCCGATCGGCTAGCGCTGAAGGGCCGACGCTAAGCTTATCGCTCTCAGTGTCCGGCAGACGGGAGATGCCGTGTCGTTGCAAGCAGCGTACAAAGTCGATCGTGTCAGATGCGAGATCAAGGGCTGCAACGTATAGAGGTAATCGTTGAGCGGCAGCAAGTATGACGGCGGAATGCGACGATCGCCTCCTCCTCGGTTCCGGTGAGCGTCATGGAGTGAAGGGCCTTTGGCCAAATTTTCAGATCCTCAACCATCGCCCGCTTGCGCCATTTTGCCACCGTTTTCGGATTGCTTCCAATCTCTCAGCTCAGTGTCGACAACGAGCTTGCGATAGCTGCAACTCTTACGGCATGCGTGGTCATGGCAGTCCCGTGACGAACTGGTCCCATACGGCTTCGTCCCTTTCCCACGAAAGGATCTCACTATCAAACCGTGGGATCAGACACCTAGCGTTTGCCGCTATTACTTTACTTTTAGCCTCGACCTTTTGGTGCGCCACAGTAAGTCAGCCAAATTCGGATCGTCCGCTCATGGGCGCATGCGATGGCGCGGAGGTTAGACGATTATCTTGAAATCTGGTTTGCTTTCAAATCGGTTCTGTCGCCGTGACGATCGGCATGGAACCGTATTGGCCGTCGCGCTGGCTATCGCAATATTCGTAATCATACCGAATTTGCCTTATATAATGTGGCTAGATCAGTTCGCACCGACAAGAGCATTGATAAATGTAGACTATATAATTCTAGGTACTGTGTGCATATTCATACCATCAAGAATAGTAGGAGCGTTATTTACGTTATTGTCGTTATTGGACGCTTTTGTATTTATATCTGGCATGTATCATTTTACGCCTAGGGAGTTATTTCTCTCCATGGGTTACGCTCGATATAACCCTTTAAGGCTCTATAGTTTACCCTTATTCGAGATTTTTGTAATGGCGCTTGTCATCGGGTTTGGTGCGGCGCTGTCAATGATGGCTGCCAAAACGCGAAATCATTCTATTCCGCTGATACTAGTGCCTCTCATAGGTCTATTTTTGCTCGCCGACGTCTGTAACGGGACCAGCACTTTCCCGCCTTTCACCAAACTCCCATTCTATTCAAGGACGCAATACGTTGCTTTGAACCCCATCAATTCGGGGGTGATGGCTACCGACATCGCATCTTTCTTATCCCCTAACCGCCCGAGCATGACGCACGTCGATTCTGCGTCGCAAATCGCTTTTCGCCAGTGGCAAGGATTGCATGAGAACGACGTGCCAAACGCTAATATGGTGGTCGTGCTTGTCGAGTCCTGGGGCAAGCTCGAGGATAATAATGCGCTAACGAAGGCTGTTGCAAGCCCTCTCCTATCTAAAGAAATACGCGCTAAATATTTGATAAAAGTTGGTTCCGTTGGATTCCAAGGTAGTACGACAAACGCGGAGCTTCGTGAGATTTGCGGATTAAAAGGGAATTACCGAGACTTATTTAGCTTGCGCCGTCTCAGATGCCTTCCAGATATATTTTCCAGCCACGGCTACCATGTCACTGGCATGCACGGTTTTCGCAGAGACATGTTCGATCGTTCTTCATGGTGGCCTTTGGTGGGTTTACGCCAGACATTATTCCTTGAAGACTTTGAACGAGCTAGTCATTTAAACAAATGCGGTACAGCTTTTCCAGGTCTCTGCGATGCAGATCTTATCAGCTTGATGGCAGACCGATTGAAAGAGGATCGCCAGTTCGTATACGCGTTGACCATAAACTCCCATCTGCCGCTGCCTCCCTCGCCGGAGTCCGATGGCGTTCTGGATTGCGCGAAGCTTCCAGCGCAATTTCATAATGAGCGCTGCGCTTTGGCGCAGCAATGGAGACGAGTATTCAACAGTTTAGCGCAGAACATACTTAGGTCAGACATTAAGCCGACACAGTTTGTGATCGTTGGGGATCACAGTCCCCCTTTGCTTGCTACGGCAAAAGGTAGATTCTCCTCATCACGAGTTCCTTATATTATTCTTACTCCCCGTGTGAGCGGAGACGGCATACATCCCTCATCTCTGCAGTCATCCACAAGACCGGGAGGCTAATAATGTACCACCATCCGATAATTCTAAGGCGCCTGTAGCGGCGCTTGTCATCTCTGATGGGCTCGAGCCGAGACCTCCGACCTGGGATGCACGGCTGGGTGCCCTTGGACTGCAAGGCATCCCTGAACCAGTCAGCGTCGTAGCCGCGGTCGCCGAGCAACCATTGTGCCTTGCGCAGATCGTTCAGCAACGCGGCCGCACCGATGATGGTGTAGACGATCGACCCGGCCGCGCCGGTACCGAGAACGCGCATGGAGTTATTCTTGAAAATCAAGCCTACTAAGGTCCCGCCCGAAATCGGCAACGACGAGTAACGGCAGGACTTTGGCGCGGGCAGCTATCACGAGTGCCATTCCAACACCGATAGCTAAGCCTCAAACCCATTTAGAGCCAGAAGGCAATGACTTTGGTGAGCGCTACACCTGGTAGGAAAGCGCGGTGAGCTTGTCGTAACGGGTCGCGACGCAGTGGAAGTCCTTGAATTGTCAGAAGGCGTTCCTCAGGTACTGGCGCTCTTCGGTCCCGGCCCAGCAGCCCGCCCGACCAACCAATGACCTTATGTCCGATAAACATTATTCTCGGACATAAGGGTAGCGTGTCAGAATTAAGCGTGTCACACGCTTTTATATGGCCGCTTCCCGCACACTTCGACCCATGCCGCTCGATCCGGACCTTAGTTCGTCGCG
>Ga0308164_10005333_pt1 | contig 10405 bp, 10 predicted proteins | sample PhyTR2_FD_201031 | JGI IMG/M metagenome (GOLD analysis project Ga0308164, IMG submission 201031) | Phyllosphere microbial communities from UC Gill Tract Community Farm, Albany, California, United States - DLSLT.R2 | ecosystem: Host-associated > Plants > Phyllosphere > Unclassified | place: USA... | reverse complement strand
AGACCGACGAGGACCTCGACGTCGACGGGCAGGACGACCGGGCGCGCGAGTACTACGACGACCTCGACCTGCTGCCGTCGCACCTGTCGCTCGTCACGGAGATCACGGTGGACTCCGACCTCGAGGTCCTGCAGGACGTCCACCCCGGCTGGGACGGCTCGGACGACCGCTTCGACCCGCAGAACTGGGACGACCTGCTCGACCTGCCGGAGCTCCGCACCGTGTACGCCGCCGCACCGTTGCCCGCCCACGTCGCCGAGCGGTTGGCGACGAAGGGCGTCGAGGTCCGCTCCGCCTGAGCGGGACGCAACCGGCACCCGACCGGCACCCGACCGGGACGGGCCGACGGCTAGCGGTCGAGCGCCCGCACCTGCTCGGTGAACTGCTTCGCGCCACCCTGCGCCGGGTGCCGTACGGCGACCGCCTCGATGCCGGCCAGCGCGAGCGCTCCCTGCGCCTTCCGACCGACGGCGACCACCCGGACCCGGTCCGCGCCGCCGAGGGCCTCCAGCAGCGCGAGCGCGACGGGCGCTCCCGAGCGGACCTCGGCGGGCCGGGGCGTGCGGTTCGTCAGCCGGTCCGGTGCCACGAACGGGTGGTGCGGGAAGATCGCCCACGCGACGGGGAGCGCGCCGCGCCAGCCCTCCAGCGCGGCGTGCACGACGCGGGACGACGCTTCCCACGGGGCGGTCGGGTCCGGCGGCACGAGGTACTCGGACCCGAGTTCACGCATGCTCGTGAACGGCACGCCCGTGTTCGTCATGCCGCGCCACCCCGGGGCCTCGGCCACGAGCAGCGTGTCGGCACCCGGCCCGGACTGCTCCAGGTACCGCGTCAGGTTCGCCCGACGCAGCCGTCCCTCGTCCGATCCGACGTCGTAGAGCACCTCGGCGTCGGACTCCACGGGCACGGCGTCGATCGCGGCCCAGAACGCCGCGAACCGATCGCCCGTGTCCGGGGCCCCCGACCTGCTCACGAGCGTCCGAGCACCCGGCGGTAGACGTCCTCGAGCCCCGCTGCCGACCGCTCCCAGCTGAGCCGCTCCGCGTGCTCCCGGCCCGCAGCAGCGAGCCCGGCGGCGTAGGGCGCATCCGTCAGGATCCGCTCGATCTCGTTCGCCCAGTCCTGCGGGTCGCGGGACTCGAGCACGACACCCGTCTCCCCGTCGACCACGGCCTCACGAAGACCCCCGGCGGCGGCGGCCACGACCGGCACCCCGGAAGCGGACCCCTCGAGCGCGACGAGCCCGTACGTCTCGGAGTGGGACGGCACGAGCACGGCTGCCGCGCCACGGAACAGGAACGCCAGGTCGGCACGGGACTGCGGCCCGATGAAGGTGACGTGGTCGGCGATGCCACGCGCGTCGGCGAGCCGACGCAGTTCGTCCACGTAGTCGCCCGCCTCACTCGAGACGTCGCCCGCGATGACCAGGGTGGGGCGGGCCTCCAGGCTGATGTCGGCGATCGCCTCGATCGCCAGGTCCAGGCCCTTCAGCGGCTGCACGCGCGCCGCCGCGACCACGTAGGGCGAGGCGGCGCGGCGCGCACCGACCGCAGCGGGACGGAAGACGGAACCGTCGACCCCCGGCGGCACGATCCAGATGCGGCCGTCGTCGCCACCGAGCCGCGAGCGCACGGTCGACGCTTCGGCCTCGGACACCACGACGACGGCGTCGGACTCGCGGGCCAGCAGTTCTTCGCCCGCGATGCGACCGGCGGACTCGGGGCGCTCGCCCTCGGACAGCGGGGTCGCCGGGTCGGCAGCGATGGAGTGGAAGGACTGCACGTGGGGGATGCCGCGCTCACGGGCGACGGGCAGAGCGGCCGCTCCGGAGAACCAGTGGTGCGAGTGCAGGACGTCGAACTGCCCGAGCTGCTCGAGCTCGTGGCGGAACGGCTCGATGAACGCGTCGTGCTCGCCCTTCGGCACCGGCTGGGCCGGTCCCGCGGACAGGAACCGCAGACACACGCCCGGCACCAGCGAGACCGAGTCCGGCTGCGTCGGGGCGGAGCGGCGCGTGATGATGTCGACGTGGTGGCCCAGGTCGGCCAGCGCCTCGGCCTGGTGCCGGACGACGACGTTCATGCCGCCGACCTCGCCCGAACCGGGTTCGTCTCCGGGGGAGGTGTGCAGCGACACCAGCCCGATGTGCAGGGGTTCGGTCGTCGAGCTCACCGCTCAACCCTAGCCGCGCTGCCCCCGCTGCGACGGGCGTGCGGGCGCCACCACGACGGGCTGGCGGCCCGCCTCGTCTGGCGTGTCGGTGGGGAGGGTGGGCCCACGCCGCCGGTTCCCGGGCGACGCGCCAGCGGCGTCCGGGCCGTGCCGGTGGGGAGGATCACCTCCCAGGATCTGCACGCGCTCGTCGCCGTGTCGCTCCCAGAACGACGCCGTCCACGCGCACAGCGCCCCGTCGAGCAGGTCCTCGCGGTGCTTGTGCGTCGGACCGTGCAGCACCGACGGATCGGCGAGCCGCTGCGTCAGCGGGTGCGAGTCGAGCAGCAGCGGCGGGTCGAGCGGGGTCTCGCGCAGCCGCCGGACCAGTTCGTCGAAGGCCTCGGCGCGACGGGCACGAGCCTCGGCGGCAGGGATCCGGAGGTCGAGTCGCTTGTAGCGGGGGCGTTCGACGTCGTACCCGAGCTCCTCCACCCCCACCAGCGTCGTGTACGGGTAGCACTCGAACATCGCCGGACCGGTCCGTGCCCGCATGGCGTCCGTGTCGGAGACGTACCCGACGCCGAGTGCGGTCAGCCGGTCGAGCAGCGCTGAGCCGGCGCTCGCCGCAGATGCCTGGTTCGTCGGGTTGGCCGCGACCTTCCACCGGCCGTAGCGCTGCCCGACCTGTCGTTCGGACTCGCGGATGCCCGTCGGGTTCGTCACGACGAGCGAGGCGTCCACCGCGATGAGGGACCGTTGCCCGAGGTGCGCGGCGATCCAGTCGGTGACGGCGTCGACCCCGCGGGCCCACCCGGCGTCGGTGATCGTGCCGTCGGAGTCCATCGCGACCAGCCCGGTCTCGTTCGCGGCCTTCCGATCCGAGCCGAGTCCCCACGCGAGGTCGATGCCGAGGTACGCGTTCACCCGCCCCATCCTGCCGTGCCCGCACGACACCGGTGTTCGTGCGCTGAACACCGGCGTGCGCGTGTTCGACCAGGGAACACCGGTGTCTTGCGGGAGAGCACGGGCGGGCGGGCTGCGGGCGGGCTGCGGGCGCGCGGCGGGCACGCGTGTACGGTCCGCTGCATGGCGAGCGAAGCGACGATGGTGCGTGTGCCCGGGCCTGACGGCGACCGCGAGGTCCGGATCAGCAGCCCCTCGCGGGTGCTCTGGCCCGAGGCGGGGATCACGAAGCTCGACCTGGCGGGGTACCTCGTGACGGTGGGCGATGCCTTCGTCCGGGCGAACGGCGACCGGCCGATCTCGCTGCAGCGGTTCCCCCGTGGTGTCGACGGCGAGCAGTTCTTCTCCAAGAACCCGCCGAAGGGAGCGCCCGACTACGTCCGGTCGGTGACGGTGACCTACCCGAGTGGCCGGTCGCACCCGCAGCTCGTGATCGACGAGCCGGCCGTGGCGGTGTGGGCCGCCCAGATGAACACGGTGGTGTTCCACCCGTGGGCCTCACGCGCCCAGGACAGCGACCACCCGGACCAGCTCCGCATCGACCTCGACCCGCAGCCCGGCACCGACTTCGGTGACACGGTGCCCGTGGCCGAGGAGCTCCGGAAGGTCCTCGACGAGGTCGGGCTGATCACGTGGATCAAGACGAGCGGCAACCGTGGCCTGCACGTGTTCGCGCCGATCCACCCCGAGCACGAGTTCCTCGACGTGCGGCACGCGGTGATCGCCGCAGCGCGTGAACTCGAACGCCGGATGCCCGACCAGGTGACGACGGCGTGGTGGAAGGAGGAACGGGGACAGCGGATCTTCGTCGACTTCAACCAGGCGAACCGCGACCGCACGATGGCCGGTGCCTACAGCCCCCGGGCCCTGGCGCACGCCTCGGTGTCGACGCCGATCACGTGGGACGAACTGCCGACCGCTGACCCGACGACCTTCACGATCCGGACGGTTCCGGAGCGGCTGCGGACCACCGGCGACCCGTGGGAGTCGATGCGGGAGCAGCCGGGCAGCATCGCACCGCTGCTGGAGTGGTGGGAGCGTGACCTGGCGAACGGCGAGGGGGAGCTGCCGTTCCCGCCGGACTTCCCGAAGATGCCGGGGGAACCGCCGCGCGTGCAGCCCTCACGGGCGAAGAAGCCGAGCTGAGGCCCAGCGGTCGAGCAGACGGGCCCAGCCGAGCCGAACCTCAGGCTGCGGAGGAGACGTCCCGCTGGCGGTCCGGGTCTTCGACGCGGGTGGTGTGCGTCGGCAGCCCGACGCTCGCGGTGTGCAGGCGGGTCAGTCGCGACCAGGTGCCGCGGTGCGCGTCGGTGATGCCGTCGACGATCACGCGCCGAGTCCGATCGTGACGAGTGCGAGCGCCGTGGCGGTGACGCCGGCGATGGCACTGATGACCGCGCTGAGCTGCAGGACGCGCTGACGCCGTGCTTCTCGGACTTCGGTGAAGGGGCTCCGCTGAGGGTGGCGGACAAGCGTGCTGGTGCTCATGTCGATCCCCATTCGATCCAGGCCTCCGGGGCTCCGGAATGGACGCCTCGTGCTGCTGGGAACATCCTCACACGACTTCGCTAGTTCGACTAACTACTCATCCGGAAACGTGACCGAACAGCGACAAACGGACACCGCAGTGCGTTCCACGACCCGGAGGAGCGCACAGGGGCGGTGGCGAACGCCTCAGGACAGCACGTCGTGCAGGTCGTACGCACTCGGCACCTCGAGCTGCTCGAACCCGCACGACGTCGCGTCACGGTCGGGCCGCCACCGCTCGAACTGCACGGTGTGCCGGAACCGGTCGCCCTCCATCTGGTCGTACCGGACCTCGAGCACCAGTTCCGGCGCCAGCCGGACGAACGACGTGTCGCGACCCGACGAGAACCGCGACCGTTCCCCGTCACCGGTCACGGGCCTCCCGTCCGCATCGCGGAGCACGACGGGCTCGAGTTCTTCGACCAACGCGGCCCGTCGCTTGTCCGTGAAGGCGGAGACGCCGCCCACCTGGCGGAGCTCGCCGTCTGCGTCGTACAGGCCGACCAGCAGCGACCCGACACCGGAGCCGCTCTTGTGCACGCGGTAGCCGATGGCGACGACGTCGGCGGTGCGGTGGTGCTTGATCTTGAGCATGGTGCGCTTGTTCGGTTCGTACGGCCGCGCGCGGGGCTTCGCGACGACACCGTCGAGCCCGGCGCCCTCGAAGGTGGTGAGCCACTCGCGGGCCTGCTCGACGTCGAGCGTGGTGCGGGTGACGAAGAGCGGGGTGGTCATCGCGTCGCCGAGCTGTTCCAGGCGCTCGCGGCGCTCGTCGAACGGCAGGTCGAGCAGTTCCTGCCCGTCGACCGCCAGCAGGTCGAACGCCACGAACTGCGCCGGGGTCTCGACGCTGAGCTTGGCGATCCGTGAGGCCGCCGGGTGGATGCGCTGCGACAGGGCCTCCCAGTCGAGCCGCTCGGCACCGGGCTCGCCGGACCGCAGGATCACCTCGCCGTCGAGGACGACCGGGTGGTCGCGTCCACCGAACTGCGCGCGGAACGCCTCGACGAGTTCGGGGAAGTACCGGGTGAGCGGCTTGGCGCCGCGGCTGCCGATCTCGACGTCGTCGCCGTCGATGGTCACGATGCCGCGGAAGCCGTCCCACTTCGGCTCGTACCGCAGCCCGCCCTTCGTGCTGTCCGGGTCGGGCACGGTGGCGACGGCCTTGGCGAGCATCGGTGCGATCTCCATGCGTCCTGTCTACTCGCGCGCGTCGTCGGCGCTGTCGGCGCGGTGCTGCGCAGCCTGCGCCGTCTGCCTGGAGGCCCGTGCTCCGCCCGGCGCGTGCGTTCGGTGAGCAGGAATGGTCGGGTCCACGGCCCGCACCCGACCCTTTCTGCTCACCATGCGTCGGGAGCAGGGCCATCGCCGGCCAGACACGCGTCGGTATGGTGGCGAGCGTGACGACCGTGCCCCCGCCGGCAGCGCCTGCCCCGGAACCGATCAGCCCCGTGCAGGCCGCCGCGCTCCGCGACGGAGTCCTGCCGCCCGTCGAGCAGGTCCGGCCGGGCATCTGGACCCTCGCGGTGCCGTTCCGGTTCGGGGTGCCCGACGCCACCCTGGTCTACGTCGTCGAGGGGGCGGACGGCTCGCTCGCGGTGATCGACCCCGGGTGGTCGGCCGACGGCCGTCTCGACGAGCTGCGGGACGGCCTCGCCGCGATCGGACGGGACCTGGACGACGTGTCGCTCGTCGCCGTGACGCACCTGCACGCCGACCACCTGGGCGCCGCAGCTGCGATCCGCCGGGCGACGGGTGCACGTGTGGCGATGCACGGCCTCGAGGTCGGAGCGCTCGAACGGGAGCGCGCCGACGCCGAGCGGAACGACGCGGACATCGCGACGTGGGGGCTGCCCGAACACCTGCGGGCCGGGGTCGTCGAGGCATGGGGCAGCGGCCGTCGGATCGGGATGGGCCGGATCGAGGCGCCGTACGCCGACGTGTCGCTGGAGGACGGCGACCTGCTGCCGATCCCCGGTCGGACGATCCGCACGCTCTGGACCCCGGGGCACACGGGCGGGCACGTGTGCTTCCTCGACGAGGCCGACGGGCTGCTGTTCTCCGGCGACCACGTGCTGCCGCGGATCAACTCCGGCATCGGGCTCGGTGGACGGGCCGGGACGAACCCACTGGGGGACTACCTGGCGTCCTTGGCCCGGCTCGACCCGTACGCCGAGCTCGAGGTCTGCCCGGGGCACGAGTACCGGTTCCGCGACGTCGTCACCCGTGCGCGGACCCTGGCCCGGCACCGGGAGGAACGCTCCCGCCGTGTCGCCGCGGCCCTCGACGCACTGGACCGTCCGACGCTGTTCGAGGTCGCCGCCCGGGTGCCGTTCAGCGGGGGGATCGAGTCGATGACCGGGTTCCTGCTCGCGAGCGCACTGACGCAGACGGCCTTCCACGCAGACCTGCTCGGGCGGGCTGACGAGGTGCGGCCCGCCTGACCTCAGCCGTCCGCGGCCGCGCGGGTCAGCCGAGCGTCGTCGCGAGGCGTTCGATCGTCGTCTTCGCGTCGGCGAACTCGGCGGCGGCGTGCTCGGCCAGGGCGGCGAGGTCCGGCAGCCGGTCGGCCAGGGTGGCGCTGACGGTGATCGGGTACAGCTTCATGCCGAGCGCGGTGCCGAGCACGATGTGCAGGACGGGGGAGCCGTGGTCCCAGCCCTCGGTCGGGGTGCCGGCGTCGTAGGTCGCGCCACGGCTCACCACGGTCACGACGGGTCGCCCGGCCAGGGGCTGCACGCCGCCGGTCAGGATGCCGGGCACGTGGATGCGGTCGATCCAGGCCTTCAGGGTCGAGGGCACCGTGTAGTTGTACAGCGGCGCACCGACCACGACGACGTCGGCGGCCAGGAGCTCGTCGATGACCTCCTGCCGCAGTGCGTCGGCTTCGGGCGCGACGGTCTCGTCGGCGGTGCGGTCGGCGGCGGCCCAGTGCAGCGCGGAGCTCTCCAGGTGGGGGAGCTGGTCGACGTGCAGGTCGCGCCGGACGACCGTGTACTCCGGGCCGCGGGCGCGCCAGGCATCGGCGAAGGCTGCGGTCAGCGCGCGCGAGCGCGAGTGGGAGAGGTCGGCCGAGGAGTCGATGTGCAGCAGCGTGGGCATGTCGCCAACGCTACCGGCGCGGACCCACCCGGGTGCTGATGCGGGAACGGCCCCGCTGCTCCGGTGGGGAGCAGGCGGGGCCGTGGCGGGCCTCCCGTCCGCCGCGCGGGCACGCGACGGACGGGAGACGTCTCCGGGTGTCAGCGCTGGGCGCGACGACGGCGCGCGAAGCGGGCGCCGATCAGGCCGGCACCGGCGACCAGCAGGCCGAGGGCCCACGGCAGTGCGTCGGTGGTGTCCGAGCCGGTGTAGGCGAGCTGGCCGCCGGTGTTGACCGGGGCGACCGGGGCCGCTGCGGGTGCGACGGGGGTCGGGTCGGCGATGCCGGCGGCGACGGTCGGCCGGACGTCGACGGCGAACGACGTGCTGAAGTCGCCGGCGGCGACGGTCAGGTTGTGGATCGACGCGTGCGGGAACGTGACGCCGACGATGCCGAAGTCACCGAGCTCGGGGTCGGGCGCGATGACGTCGCTGGCGATGTCCGACGTCACCGTCGGCAGCTCGCGCGTCTCGCTGTCGAAGCCGCCCTCGGGGTTGCCGAAGCGGTCCACGAGACCGCCCTGGACCACGAGCGTGCCACCCTGCTCGATGGTCGGACGGCCGCCGATCTGGAAGTCGTCCTCACCGAGCGTGAAGACGCTGCCGTCGGGCTCGATGATCCAGCTCGTCCGTTCCTGGTCGCTGTCATCGAAGAGGCCAGCGCGGTCGGTCGTGTAGACCATGACGCCGATCGGGGCTGCGGCCTCGACGGTCATCGACACGTACTGCGTGACGGACTCGGTGCCGCTGGTCGCGGTGACGGCGAAGTCGTAGTCCATCGCGAAGGTGGCGGTCCCGCTGAGTTCACCGGTCGAGGCGTCGAAGGTCAGGTCGAAGGGGAGCTGTTCCTCGGGGGACGACTCGTCCTCGGGGAACTCCTCGGCGTAGTCGGCGTCCTCTTCGGAGAACCAGGTGAGGCTGTACTTCGGCTCCGGGAAGCCCTGCGCACGGAAGGTGTGCGAGAAGGCGTCACCGGCGACGGTGCTCAGCGCGAGCGGGTTGTCCTGCGTCGCGCCGGCCTTGGTGGGCTGGCCGTCCGCGCCGAGGAACGCCGGGGTCTGCGTCACGGCCGCGGTCGCGGCCGAGGTGACGGTCGACGTCTCGGTCGCGCCGGGCAGCGTGCCCGTCACGGCGACCGTGATGGTCTTGCGGACGTCGGTGGGGTCGACGACGTAGCTCGCGGCCTTCGACAGGACGTTGCCGTCCTGGTCGGTCCACGAGTACTTGTAGCCTGCTTCGTCGTCGAAGCCGGTGACGACGGCGACGAGTCGGGTGCCGACCTTCGCAGCGCCCTCGATGGCGACGGTGGCGTCGGCGGCCTCGGCGGTGACGTCCGGCTTCGGGGTCTCGGTCGGCGTCGGCGCCTCGGTGGCCGTCGGCGCGGTGGTCTCCGGAGCGACGGGCTCGTCGGTGGCCTCCGGGGCCGGTGCAGCCGGGGTCTCCTCGGCGGGAGCCGGGGTCTCGGGCGTGGTGTCGGCGGGCGGATCCGTCGGCGTGGACGTCTCGCTGCCCTCGGCCGGGGCCGGGGTCTCGACGGCCGAGATCGGCTGCGTGGTGTCGAGCGTCTCGGCGTTGGCGGCCGTCGCGGTCATGATGCCGAGGCCGGTGGTCAGGCCGACCAGGGCGACGGTGGTGCCGACGGCGCAGGCGCGACGGACTGTGGAGGTGCTGCGGTGCACGGGTTCCCCCAGGGAATCGGTCCGGGCCACTGGCCCGGATCATGTGAATTTGCCGAGAATGTCGGCGTTCTCGGATCGTAGCGGGATCAGGTCCTGGGGCTGTGACGATTCACCGGAATGTGACCCGGGTTGGGGGTGTGTGCGGGAAACCGCCTGACTTCCGCAGCCGCGGCGCGGCTGCGGAGGTGCGGAAGGACGGACGGGAGGCCCGGTGCCAGCTGGCACCGGGCCTCCCGTCCGTTCGTCGGTCGCGTCTCAGGCGCGACGGCGCCGCAGACGGTGGACCAGCAGGCCGCCGCCGCCGGCGGCGAGCAGGCCGAGCGCCCACGCCAACGGCGTGGTCTCGTCGGCGCCGGTGTAGGCGAGGGTGCCGGGGGTGCCGCTCGTGGTGGTCGCGACCGCGGCCGTGGCGACGGGACGGACGGCGACGACGAACGTGGTCGAGGCGCCGCCCTGGGTGATGGTGAGGCGGTGGTCCGAGGCGTGCGGGAACGTCACCTTCGAGGCGTCGCCCCGGGGATCGGTGGCGATCTTGTCCGACGCGACCGAGCTCGTCACCGTCGCGCCGAACCCGGTGCTCACGGAAGCCGGCGCGGTCGGGTTGCCGAACCGGTCGACGGCGAGGCCGGACACCACCAGCGAGCCTCCCTGCTGGGCGGGGATCGAAGTGACGGTGCCGAGGGGGTCGCCCCCGCCGGAGAACGCGCTGATGACGCCACCGGGTGCGACCGACCAGACCGTTGCGCCGGGTGTGCCGGTGTCGACGATCGCCCGGACCCCGACGGGTGCGGCCGGCAGGACGGTCAGGCGCACGTACTCCGTGGCGGTCGCGGTGCCGCGGAGGGCGACGACCTCGAAGTCGTACGTGCCAGCGGTGGTCACGGTGCTGGTGAGCACCCCGGTCTCGACGTTGACGGTCAGGTCGGACGAGGGTGCGT